>Ga0187773_10000122_pt1 | contig 33484 bp, 29 predicted proteins | sample 0216_BV02_MP05_1_FD_133133 | JGI IMG/M metagenome (GOLD analysis project Ga0187773, IMG submission 133133) | Tropical peat soil microbial communities from peatlands in Department of Meta, Colombia - 0216_BV02_MP05_10_MG | ecosystem: Environmental > Terrestrial > Soil > Wetlands > Peat | place...
CCGCGTCATGTCGACCCAGAAGTTGCCGACGGCCTCGGCGTTCCTGCGCTTGAATCCGCGGATGAACGCGACGAGGATCGCCATGCCGGTCGCGGCGGAGACGAAGTTCTGCACCGTGAGCGCGAGCATCTGCGTGAGATAGCTCATCGTCGATTCGCCGCCGTAGCCCTGCCAGTTCGTGTTGGTGATGAAGCTCGTGGCGGTGTTGAACGACGAGTCCGGGCTCACCGCGGCCATGCCGGCGGGGTTCAGCGGCAGCACGGCCTGGAAGCGCTGCAGCAGGTACACCGCGAGGAAGCCGACGAGGTTGAAGACGAGCATCGCGATCGTGTACTCGGTCCAGCGCATGTCGCGCGCCGGGTCGATCCCCGAGATGCGGTAGATCCCGCGCTCGACGGCGCCGCCGACGCGGCCGTTGAGGAACGCGGGCTCGCCCTCGTAGATGCGCGCCATGTACAGGCCGAGCGGCTTCGCGAGCGCGATGAGCACCACGAGATAGAAGGCGAGCTGGAGGTAGCCGTTGGCAAGCATCAGAATTTCTCCGGAACGAGGAGCGCCACCAGCAGGTAGACGAAGACGGCCAGGGCGAACAAACCGCCCGTCCAGTAGATGAACTCGGCCATCACAGCCTCCTCAGGCGTTCCAGGCCGTACACGAGAGCGGCGCTCAGCGCGAAGAACGCGATGCCGAGCGCGACGAACACCAGGTCCATGGTCATTTGCGAACCCCTCTCTTCGGTCCAGCCGGGCAGTCTAGGCGCCCGGCCGTAAAGAAACCGTCAATTTCGCGCGGTCGCGCGTCAACGCGGCATATCCGACACGGCGGCGTTAAGGCTGCACCTCCCGCGGCTCGTCCCCTTGTCCGAGGTCAAGCCCGGTGCGGGCAGGGCGCGTTGCAGGAAGGCCTGCGGCGCCACCAAATGTCCTACACTGCCCGCCATGGCCGAGATGCGCCCCAGCCCGGAAGCCCTTCTCGCCCGCGTCAAGCGCGAGGAGGCGGCCGCCGCGCGCGGGAAGCTGCGGATCTTCTTCGGCGCCTCGGCGGGCGTGGGCAAGACCTACGCGATGCTTGGCGCCGCGCGGCGCAGGCGCGCCGAGAACACGGACGTCGTCGTGGGCGTGGTGGAGACCCACGGTCGCGCGGAGACGATGGCCCTCACCGAGGGGCTCGAGATCCTCCCCGCGCGCTCGATCGAGCACAAGGGGCGGACGCTCGCCGAGTTCGACATCGACGCGGCGCTCGCCCGCCGCCCCCGGCTCATCCTCGTGGACGAGCTCGCCCACACCAACGCGCCCGGCTCCCGCCACCCGAAGCGCTGGCAGGACGTGGAGGAGCTCCTCGCCGCCGGGATCGACGTGTACACGACGCTCAACGTGCAGCACCTCGAGAGCCTGAACGACGTCGTGGGCGGCATCACCGGCATCAAGGTCTGGGAGACCGTGCCCGACACGTTCTTCGACGAGGCCGAGGAGGTGGTCCTCGTGGACCTCCCGGCCGAGGAGCTGCTCAAGCGCCTCAAGGAAGGCAAGGTCTACCTGCCCGAGCAGGCGGAGCGCGCGGCGGGGCACTTCTTCCGCAAGGGCAACCTCATCGCCCTGCGGGAGCTCGCGCTGCGCCGCACCGCCGACCTCGTCGAGGGGGCGGTGAAGGAATACCGCTCGGACAAGGCGATCGGCGCGGTGTGGAAGACGCAGGCGCGGCTCCTGTGCTGCATCGGCCCGAATCCCGGCGCGGAGCAGGTCGTGAGGAGCTCGGCGCGCCTCGCCCAGCAGCTGGGCGTCGAGTGGCGCGCGGTGTACGTCGAGACGCCGCGGCTTCAGCGCCTGGCCGCCGCGGAGCGCGAGCGGATCCTGCGGATCGTGAAGCTCGCCCAGGACCTCGGCGCGGGCACGGCGATTCTCACGGGCAACGAGGTCGTCGAGGCCCTCGTGGAGTACGCGCGCTCCGAGAACATCGGCACCGTGGTCGTGGGCCGCGGCCCGCAGCGGCGGCTGCCGTGGCGGCGCAGCATGAGCGACGCCATCGCGCTCGCCGAGGACGACCTCGACGTGATCGAGATCGGGCGCGGCTCCCACGAGGCCGGTGCGCCCATCGCGACGCGCGTGGGCCCCGAGCCGCCGGAGCGCGACGCCAAGGCCCGCGAGCGGCGCCGGCGCTACCTCGGCACGATCGTCGCGTGCACCGTGACCACGGGCGCGGCCGCCCTCCTGCTCCCCTTCTTCGAGCTCTCGAACATCGTGATGGTGTTCCTGCTCACCGTGGCGCTGGTGGGCGTGCAATGGGGACGGGGCCCCGCCATCCTCGCCGCGATCCTGAACGTGGCGGCGTTCGACTTCTTCTTCGTCCCGCCGCGCTTCACCTTCGCCGTGAGCGACGTGCAGTACCTCCTCACCTTCGGCGTGATGCTCGCCGTGGGCCTCATCACGGGCCAGCTCACCGCGGGCGTGCGCTACCAGGCGCGCGTCGCCGGTCACCGCGAGGGGCGCGCGCGCACGCTCTACGAGTTCTCGCGCGACCTGTCGGGCCTGCTCACGCCCGTGCAGGTGATCGAGACGGCGGAGGGCTTCATGTCGCGCGCCTTCCGCGCGCGCGTGACGGTGCTCACGCCCGACGCGGCCGGCAAGCTCGTGTCGCGCACCGGGCATCCGCTCGACAACCCGATGGATTCCGCCGCGGCGCAGTGGGCCTTCGACCATTCGCAGCCCGCGGGCGCCGGCACCGACACGCTCCCGGGCAACGACCATCTCTTCCTGCCCCTCAGGACGCCGATGGGCACCCGCGGCGTGTTCGCCATCCGGCCCGAGCGCGCGCGCGACCTCATGATCCCCGAGCAGATGCGCCAGTACGAGACCTTCGCCGCGCTCGCCGCCATCGCGCTCGAGCGCGTGCATTACGTGGGGGTCGCGCGCGACGCGCTCATCAAGATCGAGAGCGAGCGGCTGCGCAACTCGCTGCTGGCCGCGCTCTCCCACGACCTGCGCACGCCGCTCGCGGCGCTGCTCGGACTTTCGGAGGCGATGGTGCTCACGCAGCCGCCGATGTCGGCCGAGCAGGTGGAGATCGCGCATACGCTCTCCGAGGAGACCAAGCGGCTCATCGCGCTGGTGAACAACCTGCTCGACATGGCGCGCATCCAGAGCGGCGAGGTGAAGCTCAACCTCGAGTGGCATCCCGTCGAGGAAGTGATCGGGGCGGCGCTGCGCTCGGCGGCGGGCATGCCCGGCGCGCGCAAGGTCGTCACGGACCTCCCGGACGACCTGCCGCTCGTGCAGATGGACGCGGTGCTCATCGAGCGCGTGCTCGCGAACCTGCTCGAGAACGCGGTCAAGTACGCGGGGGCCGAGGCCCGGATCACCGTCGCCGCGCGTGCGGTCGACGACCAGCTCGAAGTGAGCGTCGAGGACGACGGGCCCGGCATCCCGGCCGGCCAGGAAGAGGCGATCTTCGAGAAGTTCGCGCGGGGCCAGATGGAGAGCGCAACGCCCGGCGTGGGCCTCGGGCTCGCCATCTGCCGCGCGATCGTGCAGGCGCACAAGGGGCGCATCCGGGCCGAGCCGGGCCGCGCGCGGGGCGCGCGCTTCGTGTTCACGCTGCCGCTCGCCGAGCCGCCCGGGGTGAGCCTGCCGTGAGCGCGCCGGTGGCCCTCCTCGTGGAGGACGAGCCGCAGATCCGGCGGTTCCTCCGCACCGCGCTCGAGGCCGAGGGCTGGACGGTGCATGAGACCGACACGCAGCGCCAGGGAATCATCGACGCGGGCACCCGCAAGCCCGACCTCCTGATCGTGGACCTCGGGCTGCCCGACGGGGACGGCACGCAGCTCATCCGCGAGGTGCGCTCGTGGTCCGCGGTGCCGGTGATCGTGCTCTCCGCCCGGGCCTCCGAGAACGACAAGATCGAGGCGCTCGACGCCGGGGCCGACGACTACCTCACCAAGCCCTTCGGCGTGCGCGAGCTGCTCGCCCGCGTGCGCGCGACGCTGCGCCGCCACCGCCAGCCGCCGGGCGAGGCCTCGCCCCTCTTCCGCTTCGGCAACGTCGAGGTGAACCTGGAGGCGCGCACCGTGAAGCGCGGAGGGGCGGACGTGCACCTCACCCCGGTGGAGTTCCGGCTGCTCGCGCTTCTGGTGGCCAACGCGGGCAAGGTGCTCACGCACCGCCAGATCCTGCGCGAGGTCTGGGGCCCGGCAGGGGTCGAGCACCACCACTACGTGCGCGTCTACATGGGCCACCTGCGCAGCAAGCTCGAAGACGACCCCGCGCAGCCGCGGCATCTCCTCACGGAGACCGCGGTGGGCTACCGGCTCGTGACCTGAAACGAAGGGCGGGCTCCGGGTGCGCCCGCCCCGGTCCCAGTGGAATGCCCGCGTGGGGGCGTCCCAGATGCGGACACGCGTTGCGCTCAGGATGCGTTATCGGACAAAGCCCTCCCCGGGGAGGAGCCGCGTATGCGGCCCCACCCGGGGAGGCGAACTCCCCTCAACCGGAGGCTTTAGAAGCTTTAGAAGCTGTACTCGACGTCGAAGCTCCAGCTCGACGACGTGGGGCCGCTTGGATAGCCCTCTCGGACACCGAGCTGTTGGAATCCAGGCTGTTGCTGAAGTGGAAGCCCACGTTCATCGGGGTTCCCCCTCTCATCGTTTTTCGGCATGCGATCCACGATTTCGGCACAAGGTACCATCCGTGCGCCGGGAAATCAACATTGTTTGCAACGAGAGTTGTGGCGCGGAGGCTTGCGTGCGCGCTCGCGCGCTACCGGGAAGTCTCGCGATGATGCGCTCGCGCGCCGTCGGGAAGCTCGGTCGGCAGGCGCCCGGCGGCGCGGCGAGCTTCGTAGGCCTTGAGGTGGGTGTAGGCGAGGGAAAGCAGGGAGTCGTCGACGCCGCGGGCGCGCGCGCGCTCGAGCATCCAGCCCACGACGTGGTCGGCCTCGACCCGGCCGCCCGATTCCAGGTCGCGCAGCATCGAGGCGCTCCAGAGGCCTGCGGAGTCGGTGAGCCGCGCGCGGGCGAAGGCGAGCATCTCCGCGCCCGGCGGATGGCCTTCGCGGCGCGCGATCTCGGCGTTGGCCTCGAGCGCCCGTTCCATGGCCTCCCGGCCGCCCGGCGCGGCGACGATCTCGCGCACGTTGGCGCGGAAGAGGCACGTGGTCGTGGCGAGCGCGCAGAGGAAGACGATCTTGTCCCACAGGTCCTGCACGATGTCGTCGGAGAGCTTCCAGGCGATCTTCGTCGCCGCGAAGGCCGCGGCGAGCGCCTGGGCGCGCGCCGACCTCGAGCCGTCGCGCTCGCCGAAAAGCACGCGCTGGAGGCTGTCGCCGTGCACGATCACGCCATCGCGACGCAGCGTGGCGTTGATCTGGCAAGTGCCGCCCATCACGCTCGCCGCGCCGAAGCGAGCGTCGAGGCGCTCGAGGTGCGCGATGCCGTTGAGCAGCGGCAGCACGGCGCACGAGCGGCCGTCCGGGCGCGCTCCCATGGCGGGGGCGATCGCCTCCATCGCGGAATCGAGGTCGTACGCCTTGCAGGTGAAGAGGACCAGGTCGTAGTCGGGGCGCACCTCCCCGGCCTCGACCGTGCGCACCTCGAGGCGCGCGTCGCCCAGGGGGCTTTCGATGCGCAGCCCGTCGCGGGCGATCTGCTCGCGCCGCTTCGGCCGCACGAGGAAGGTCACGTCGGCGCCCGCCTCGGCGAGGCGTCCGCCGAAGTAGCCGCCGATCGCGCCCGCGCCGAGGACGAGGATCCTCACGGCCTCAGGGCTTCGCGTGGAAGTCGAAGGCGGCGGTGAGGTCGTTCGCCGCCGCGTCGCGCGGGCCCAGGGGATCCAGATGCCAGCGCCGCTCGATGAAGCGCAGGATCGAGGTCGTGTCGTACTGCGTGTGGTCCACGTAGCCGCGGCGCGCGTAGGGGGAGATGATCACGGCGGGCACGCGGGTGCCGGGGCCCCAGCGGTCGCCGGGCGGAGGGGCGACGTGGTCCCAGCGCCCCCCGTTCTCGTCGTAGGTGACGACGATGGCGGTGCTCTTCCACTGCGGGCTCGCCATGATCGCCTCGACGATCTTCGCGATGTGCTCCTGGCCGGAGATGAGGTCGGCGTAGCCGGGGTGCTCGTTGAGCGGCCCCAGCGGCTTCACGAAGGAGACGGCCGGAAGGTTCCCCGCCTTCAGCGCCTTCCAGAATTCCTCCTCGTCGAGCAGATGCTCGCGCTTCGCCTCGGTGCCGTCGGCGAAGGCTGCGAAGTAGGCGAAGGGCTGGTGGTGGTACTGGAAGAGCGGGTCCGGATGCCCCGCGAGGGCGTCGTTCCAGCCGCCGGAGTACCAGGCCCACGAGACGCCCTTCTCCGAGAGCCGGTCGCCGATCGTGGGCAGCGTCTGGCTGGGCACGAGGAACCACGGATTGGTGATCTTGGCCGGATGGGGCGCGTTCACCGTGTAGCTCGTGTTGACGACGTAGCCGTCGGGAGTGACGGCGCCGTCCTTCACGAGGAAGCCCCTGGCGTCGAGGACGGCGCGCATCGATTCGGGCGCCGCCTTCCATTCGGGCGTGCAGGCGCAGACCAGCCAGAAGTGGTTCAGGAACGAGCCGCCGAAGGCGCCCATGAAGAAGTTGTCGGCGAGGGTGAAGCGCTTCGCGAGCCGGCCGAGCGGGAGGTCGGACGCGTCGTAGTAGCTCATCACGAGGCCGCCCACGTTGGTCCAGGCGACGAACCGGTCGTTGAGCCCGCCGTCGATCTGATATTGGTTCTGGTAGAAGAGGTGGATCGGGTTCCCGGTCTTCTGGTCCGGCGGGACGTATTTCCCGAGGTCGAAAGGCGCGTTGGGCAGGTTCGCCGGGATGCGCGAGTCGGGCTTGCCGTTCGGGCCGATCGAGGGCGGGAGCGCCGCGTACACGTGCCCGTCCTTGTCGCTCTGCGGCAGCGCGTGCGCCGCGTTCGCGAGCCCGTTCGCGCCGGGGAACTTGCCGAACAGCCCGTCGAAGCTCCAGTTCTCCTGGAAGAGCACGATCACGTGCTCGATCTTCCCGATGCCTTCGCTCGCGGGCCGCGTAGTGGCGCAGCCGGCGGCGAGGAGCGCGATCAGCAGGGCGGCGATGCGCCTCATGGTTCCTCCCTTGAAGCCGAGATGGTTTGGGACGCGAATGCGGGTTCGCGTCCCTGCGTCAGAGGCTCGCTTCGGCGAAGCCGCGCTTCTTCACGAGGGCGTCGATCTCCTTGAGCGTCGCGAGCAGCTCCCTCATGCGGGCGAGCGGCCACGCGTTGGGGCCGTCGGAGAGCGCCTTGTCGGGATCGGGGTGCGTCTCCATGAAGATCCCCGCCACGCCCGTGCCGACCGCCGCGCGGGCGAGGACGGGCACGAACTCGCGCTGCCCCCCGGACGAGGTGCCCTGCCCGCCGGGAAGCTGCACCGAGTGCGTGGCGTCGAACACGACCGGGCACCCGGTCTCGCGCATGATGGCGAGCGAGCGCATGTCGGAGACGAGATTGTTGTACCCGAAGGAGGCGCCGCGCTCGCAGACCATGATGTTGTCGGCGCCGCTCGCCTCGCGCGCCTTCGCGACCACGTTCTTCATGTCGCCGGGCGCGAGGAACTGCCCCTTCTTGATGTTCACGGGCTTGCCCGCGGAGGCCACCGCGCGGATGAAGTTCGTCTGCCGGCACAGGAACGCCGGCGTCTGCAGCACGTCGACCACGAGGGCGACCTCGGCGATCTCGTCCTCGGTGTGCACGTCGGTGAGCACGGGAACTCCGACCGTGCGGCGCACCTTGTCGAGGATCTCGAGCCCCTTCTCCATGCCCAGCCCCCGGAACGACGTCCCGGAGCTGCGGTTCGCCTTGTCGTAGGAGGACTTGAAGATGAAGGGGATCGCGAGCTCGGCCGTGATCTCCTTGAGCCGGCCGGCCACGTCCGTCTGGAGCTGCTCGCTCTCGACGACGCACGGGCCCGCTATCAGGAACAAGGGCTTGTCCAGCCCGACCTCGAATCCGCACAGCTTCAATCTCTACCCTGCCCTATCTGCGTTCGTTTGCGTTGGGTTCATCGGCGTTCATCTGCGTTCCCAAGATCTTTGGGTCGCGTCACTCGCAAGCGCGGGCCCCCTCCCAAAGCAGAGGGAGAAGCTCAGGCGGCCGAGCCGCCGATCACCTTGAGCCCCGGCTCGGGCACGCGCTGCCGGCGCCGGTCGAGCGCGGCCCTCACGAACGAGATGAACAGCGGGTGCCCCTCGCGCGGGGTGGAGGTGAATTCCGGGTGGTACTGGCAACCGAAGAACCAGGGATGGTCGGCGAGCTCGACCATCTCGGTGAGGTCCTCGGCCTTGGTCTTGGCGCCCACGACGAGTCCCGCGGCCTCGAGCCGCGGCACGTAGTGGTTGTTCACCTCGTAGCGGTGGCGATGGCGCTCCGCGACCGTCTCGCGGCCGTAGATCCGGTAGGCGAGCGTGCCCTTCCTCACGGTGCACGGCTGCGCGCCCAGGCGCATGGTCCCGCCGAGGTTCGACTGCGTGTCGCGCCGCTCCACGCGCCCGTCGCGGTCCTGCCACTCGGTGATCAGCGCGATCACGGGGTGCGGCGTGTCGGGGTCGAACTCCGTCGAGTTGGCGCCCTCGAGCCCGCACTTGTCGCGCGCGATCTCGATGGCGGCGATCTGCATGCCGAGGCAGATGCCGAGGTAGGGAACCTTGCTTTCGCGGGCGTAGCGCACCGCGGCGATCTTGCCCTCGATGCCGCGCTTGCCGAACCCGCCCGGGACGAGGACCGCGTCCATGTCGCTCAGGATCTCGACGCCCTGCGCCTCGATCTGCTCGGAGTCCACGTAGTGGATCTTCACCTGGGTGCGCGTGTGGATGCCCGCGTGCACCAGCGCTTCCGAGAGCGACTTGTACGAGTCCTGCAGGTCCACGTACTTGCCCACCATCGCGATGTCGACCTGGTGCTCGGGGTGGTCGAGCGCGTCGACGATCTTCTCCCACATCGTGAGGTCGGCGGGATAGGCGGCGAGGTCGAGCTTGCGGCAGACGATCTCGTCCAGGCCCTGCTTGTGCAGCGCCACGGGGATCTTGTAGATGGAATCGACGTCGTAGGCCGAGATCACCGAGCGCACGTCCACGTTCGTGAAGAGCGCGATCTTGCGCCGCTCCTCCTCGGGGATCGGCATCTCGGAGCGGCACATCAGGATGTCGGGCTGGATGCCGATGCCGCGCAGCTCCTTCACCGAGTGCTGGGTGGGCTTGGTCTTGATCTCGCCCACGCTCGCGAGGTGCGGGACCAGCGTGAGGTGGATGTAGCAGGTGTTGGTGCGCCCCTCCTCGATGCCCATCTGCCGGATCGCCTCGAGGAAGGGCAGCGACTCGATGTCGCCCACGGTGCCGCCGATCTCGATGATGCCCACGTCGGCGTTGCGGCAGGCGGCCTTCACCGAGGCCTTGATCTCGTCGGTGATGTGGGGGATCACCTGCACGGTGCCGCCCAGGTAGTCGCCCCGGCGCTCCTTGTTGATCACCCGCTCGTAGATCTGGCCCGTGGTGAAGTTGTTGGCCTTGGTCATCTTCGCGGAAATGAACCGCTCGTAATGGCCGAGGTCGAGGTCGGTTTCGGCGCCATCCTCGGTCACGAACACCTCGCCGTGCTGGAACGGCGACATCGTGCCGGGGTCGACGTTGATGTAGGGATCGAGCTTGACGAGGGAGACCTTGATCTTGCGCGACTCGAGGATCGCGGCGAGGGAGGCGGCGGCGATGCCCTTCCCCAGCGAGGAGACCACGCCGCCGGTCACGAAGACGTACTTGGTCATGTGCGAACCTCGCGCTGGTAAAGCTGGATTTTACCGGAAATGGGCTCGCGGCGCGCCATTTTCAGGGGGGCCCTCGGCGAGCGCGCGGGCCTCCGGGGCGCAGTCGCGCGGCGACCTCTCGCCACCGGCGCGACGGCGGCGCAGCCGGAGAGCGCGAGGGCCAGGAAGGCTAGAATCCGGACCATGAAAGTGGGCGATCGACATTATCGCAGCCTCTGGGCCGACGCGGCATCGGGCGCGGTGCACATCATCGACCAGACGCGCCTGCCGCACGTGTTCGAGACGCGCACCATCGCCTCGGCGGACGCGATGGCCGAGGCGATCCTCGCCATGCGCGTGCGGGGAGCCCCGCTCATCGGCGTGGCGGCCGCGTTCGGCGTGGCCCTCGCCGTCGCGCGCGATCCTTCCGACGAATCCATCGATCGCGCCTCGCGGGAGCTGCGCGCGACGCGCCCCACCGCCGTGAACCTCGCCTGGGCCGTCGGGCGCATGCGCGAGCGGCTCGCCCCGATCGCGCTTGCCGGGCGCGCCCAGGCCGCGTGGGCCGAGGCGCAGGCCATCGCCGACGAGGACGTGGCGCTCAACGAATCCATCGGCCGCCACGGCCTCGCGATCCTCGAGCGCGAGCACGCGAAGCGCGCGAGGACGATCAACATCCTCACCCACTGCAACGCGGGCTGGATCGCGACCGTGGACTGGGGCACCGTCACGGCGCCCCTCTTCATGGCGCACGAGCGCGGCATTCCCGTCCACGTGTGGGTGGACGAAACGCGCCCGCGCAACCAGGGGCTGCTGACCGCGTGGGAGCTGGCGAGCGCGGGCGTGCCGCACACGCTCGTCGTGGACAACGCGGGCGGCCACCTCATGCAGCGCGGGAAGGTCGACCTCGTCCTGGTGGGCGCCGACCGCGTGTCGCGGCGCGGCGACGTGTGCAACAAGATCGGCACCTACCTCAAGGCGCTCGCGGCGAAAGCGAACGGCGTGCCGTTCTACGCGGCGGTGCCCACGCCCACGATCGACTGGGGGATCGAGGACGCGATGACGGAGATTCCCATCGAGGAGCGCGCCGAGGACGAGGTGCGCACCGTGCGCGGCCTCGACCCCGAGGGCCGCTTCGCCGAGGTGACGATCGCCGCCGGCGCGACCGCCGTCGCGAACCCCGCCTTCGACGTGACGCCCGCCGAGCTCGTGACGGGCCTCATCACGGAGCGAGGGCTCGTCGCGGCGACGCAGCAGGAGCTCGCGAAGCTGCGGCCGGAGGCGCCGCGGCGCCGGGCCTCGGGCGCGTGAAGACCGCTGAGCGCGAGGCGCGCGAAGGCCTCGTCGCCGGGGCGCAACGGCTCGCGGCGCTCGGGCTCAATCCCGGGCGCTCGGGCAACCTCAGCCGGCGCTGGGACGGCGGCTTCCTCGTGACGCCCACGGGGCTCGCCTACGAGCGCCTGCGCCCCGCCGACATCGTCCACGTCGACGCCGCCGACGGATTCCACGGCGCCCGCGCGCCCTCCTCGGAATGGCGGCTGCACCGCGACGTCTACCGGCGACACGCCGAGGCGCAGGCCGTCGCGCACACCCACTCGCCCTACGCGACCACGCTCGCGTGCCTGCGCCGCGGCATCCCGGCGTTCCACTACGAGGTGGCCTTCGCCGGCGGGGCCGACATCCGCTGCGCCGGCTACGCGACCTTCGGCACGCAGGATCTTTCGGACCGCGCGCTCGCCGCCCTCGAGGACCGCCGGGCGTGCCTGCTCGCCAACCACGGGCTGGTCGCCTTCGGCGCCACGCTCGAGGACGCGGTGGAGCTCGCCGAGAAGGTGGAAGCGCTCGCGCGCCTGTACTGGCAGGCGCTCCAGGCCGGCGAACCGGTGCTGCTCGACGCGGTCGAAATGGCCCGGGTCGTCGAGAAGTTCAGGACTTACGGGAAGTAAGAGGGGGCAGGCCCCGATCGGGGTCCGTCCCCGATTTCGGAGATAATCGACGTTCGACAGGACCGATCCCGACATCGAAGGGCCGGCCCCCGCACGGAGGAGTCGAGAATGCATGCACAAGCCGCGCCAGTCACCGGCGCCGCCCCTGCCCGCAATGCCAGGCTGCTGAAGTGGGTCGAGGACGTGGCCGCCCTCACCCGGCCGGATCGCATCCACTGGTGCGACGGCTCCGACGCGGAGTACGAGCGGCTCTGCGCCGAGCTCGTCGCGGCGGGAACCTTCCTCGAGCTGAACCCGAAGCTGCGCCCCGATTGCTACCTCGCGCGATCCGATCCCTCGGACGTCGCGCGCGTCGAGGACCGCACCTTCATCTGCTCGCGCACCCGGGACGGGGCGGGGCCGACCAACAACTGGGTCGATCCCGGCGAGATGCGGGCGACGCTCGAGGGCCTCTTCGCCGGCTGCATGCGCGGGCGCACGATGTACGTGGTGCCCTTCAGCATGGGGCCGCTCGGCTCGCACATCTCCCAGATCGGCGTGGAGATCTCGGACTCGGCGTACGTCGCCGTGAGCATGCGGATCATGACGCGCATCGGGCGCAAGGTGCTCGACGTGCTGGGCGACGGCGATTTCGTGCCGTGCCTGCACTCGGTGGGCGCGCCGCTCGCGCCCGGCGAGAAGGACGTGCCGTGGCCGTGCAACAAGGAGCACAAGTACATCGTGCACTTCCCCGAGACGAAGGAGATCATGTCCTTCGGCTCCGGCTACGGCGGCAACGCGCTGCTCGGCAAGAAGTGCATGGCGCTGCGCATCGCCTCGGTGATGGGGCGCGAGGAGGGCTGGCTCGCCGAGCACATGCTGATCCTGGGCGTCGAATCGCCCGAGGGCCGCAAGCACTATGTGACCGCGGCCTTCCCCAGCGCGTGCGGCAAGACCAACTTCGCGATGCTCATCCCGCCGCCGGCCTTCAAGGGCTGGAAGGTCACCACCATCGGCGACGACATCGCGTGGATCAAGCCGCACAAGGACGGCAAGCTCTACGCGATCAATCCCGAGGCCGGCATGTTCGGCGTGGCGCCCGGCACCGGGTACGACACCAACCCGAACTGCATGGAGGCCATCAAGGCCGACACCCTCTTCACCAACGTCGCGCTCACGCCCGAGGGCGACGTGTGGTGGGAAGGCATGACGAAGGAGCCTCCGCCGAAGCTCACCGACTGGACCGGCCGGGAGTGGACGCCGGGCTGCGGCCGGCCCGCGGCGCACCCCAACGCGCGCTTCACCGTTTCCATGACGCGGGTGCCCTCTCTCGACGCACATTGGGACAACCCCGACGGCGTGCCGATCGACGCGTTCGTCTTCGGCGGACGGCGCTCGACCACGATCCCGCTCGTCACGGAGGCGCGCAGCTGGAGCGACGGCGTGTACATGGCGGCCACGCTCGGCTCCGAGACCACCGCCGCGATCACCGGCCAGGTGGGCGTGGTGCGGCGCGACCCGTTCGCCATGATCGCGTTCTGCGGCTACAACATGTCGGACTACTTCGCGCACTGGCTCGCGTTCGGGAAGAAGCTCGCGAGCCCCCCGCGGATCTACCTCGTGAACTGGTTCCGCAAGGACGCGAACGGCAAGTTCATCTGGCCGGGCTACGGCGAGAACATGCGCGTGCTCAAGTGGATCGTGGAGCGCGTCGAGGGCAAGGCCGGGGCGAAGGAGACGCCGCTCGGGCACGTGCCCGCGGCGCTGGACATGGCCGGGCTCGAGAGCTTCGGTCCCGAGCGCTTGAAGGCCGCCACCGCGGTGGATCCCTCGCAGTGGAGCGCCGAGATGAAGCTGCACCAGGAGATGCTGGGCAAGAAGCTCGAGGGACGCGCGCCCCCCGAAATCCAGATGCGCTACGAGGAGCTGAACCGCCAGTTCGCGTAGAACGGCCTCGCGAGCGGCGCTGCGAAGGCCCCGATCCCGGGGCCTTTTCATTTCGGCGGATCAGGGGTGGCGGCTCGCTCGCTGCATCGGCGGGCACTTCACCGAGCCGTACGAGCAGAATACGCAGCAGTCCCCCGGCTTCGCCTCGAGCAAGCTTCCGCAACCGGCGCACTCGTAGAGGTACTGGCAGGCACCCGTCGGCATCGTCTCCTCCTTGCGGAGACCGCAATTCGGGCAGGTGAGCGTGCTGGTGAGGACGACGTCTTCCATGCGGCTCCCCGCGGATCCTGCGCTCCATGCTACAGGACCGAGCCCATCCCTTGCCGTTCTTCGAGTACCATCCCTCCCTCCAGGAAGGAAACCGGGATGGACACGCGGATCGCGGATGCGGTGGAGCGGCGCTCCCGCGCCCTGGTCGACACGCTGCTCGAATCGGTGCGCATCGCCTCGGTGAGCCTCACCGGCGAAGGGATCGGCGACCAGGTCGCGTTCCTGCGCCGGCGCCTCGAGGGCTGGCGCTTCGCGGTCGAGGTGCACGAAACGGCGAGCCATCCCATCGTCTACGCCGAGATCGGGCCCGCGCATGCGCGGCGCACGTGGCTGCTCTACGGCCACTACGACGTCTATCCCGCCGACGAGAGGCAGGAGGGCTGGCGCACGCGGCCCTTCGAGCCCGTGGTCGAGGGCGACCGCGTGTGGGGCCGCGGCACCGGCGACAACAAGGGCCAGCACCTCGCGATGCTGCACGCCGTCGCGCTGTGGCGCGAGCTGCACGGCGAGCTGCCGATCCGCGTGAAGGTGATCCTCGAGGGCGACGAGGAGACGGGCAGCGCGCCGCTGCCGGCATTCGTCGAGGCCAACCGCGCGCGCCTCGGCGCGGACCTGTGCTGCTACTCCGACGGGCCGATGTTCCCGAACGACCAGCCGGTGCTGCTGATGGGCGTGCGCGGCATGCTCGGCCTCGAGCTCGTCGCGAAGGGCGCGGCGCGGAACCTCCACTCCGGCAACTTCGGCGGCGTGGCGCCCAATCCCACCCTCGACCTCATCCACCTGCTCGCCCAGATGGTGGACCGCGACGGGCGCCTCGCCGTGCCCGGCGCCGGATACGCCGACGTGCGCGTGGCGGAAACGGACCTCGCCGCGGTGCGGGGACTTCCGGTCGACCGCGCCGGGTTCCGCGAGAGCGTGGGCGTGGAGCCCACGACGGGCGCGGACGACGCACTCTTCCACGAGCGCCTGATGCTGCGGCCCGCCTTCAACGTCTCGGGATTCGCCTCCGGCTATACGGGGCCGGGCCAGAAGACCATCATCTACAAGGAGGCCGTCGCGAAGGCCGACGTGCGCCTCGTGGGCGGCCAGGATCCCGGGGCCGTGCTCGCGGCGATCCGCGACTTCGCCGCGCGGCGCGGCTACGGCGGCATCGAGATCCGCGGCACGAAGGCGACGCCCGCCTCGCGCACGCCCATCGACCATCCCCTCGTGCCGCTCGTGAAGGAGGCGGTCGCGCGCGGCTTCGGGCGCGAGCCGCTCGTCGTGCCTTCGCTCGGCGGCACGACGCCCGACTTCGTCTTCACGCGCCTGCTCGCCCTGCCCTCGATCGTCGTGCCGCTCGCGCCCTACGACGAGAACAACCACGCGCCCAACGAGAGCACGAAGGTGTCGCTCTACCTCGCCGGCATCCGTTCCGGCTTGCACCTGATCGCGGCGCTCGGGGGGACGCAGGCATGACGATGGAATACCGCAGCCTCGGGTCGAGCGGGCTCAAGGTCTCGCCGCTCTGCCTCGGCACGATGATGTTCGGCGACCGCACCGACGCGCACGAGGCCGCGCGCATCGTCGCCGCGGCGCGCGAGGCCGGCGTGAACTTCATCGACACCGCCGACGTGTACTCGAAGGGCGAGTGCGAGCGCATCGTCGGACGCCTCGTCGCGCAGGACCGCGACCGCTGGGTGCTCGCCTCGAAGGTGGGCAACCCCATGGGCGAGGACCCGAACCGGCGCGGCACCGGGCGCAAGTGGATCATGACCGCGATCGACGAGAGCCTCGGGCGCCTCGGCACCGGCTACGTCGACCTCTACTACCTGCACCGCGACCACGAGCTCGTCCCGCTCGAGGAGACGGTGCGTGCGATGGCGGATCTCCTCGCGGCCGGCAAGGTCCGTTACTTCGGCGTCTCGAACTACCGCGGCTGGCGCACGGCCGAGCTCGTGAACACCTGCATCCGCCTGGGGCTGCCGCGCCCCGTCGCCTCGCAGCCGTACTACAACCTGCTCAACCGTCTGCCGGAGAACGAGATCCTGCCCGCGTGCGCGCACCACGGGCTGGGCGTCGTGCCCTACAGCCCGGTCGCGAGGGGCGTCCTCACCGGCAAGTACAAGCCGGGGGCGGAGCCCGAGGCGGGCACGCGCGCGGGCCGCAGGGACCGGCGGATCATGGAGACGGAGTTCCGCGCCGAGTCCCTCGAGATCGCGCAGAAGATCAAGGCGCACGCGGAGAGGAAGGGCCTCACGCCCGGGCATTTCGCGATCAACTGGGTGCTGAACAACCGGATCGTCACGAGCGTGATCGGCGGCCCGCGCACCCTCGAGCAGTGGAACGACTATGTCGCGGCGATCGGGAAGCCCTTCGACGCCGAGGACGAGGCGTTCGTCGATTCGCTGGTGAAGCCGGGCCATCCCTCCACGCCCGGCTACAACGACCCCTCCTACCCGATCCGCGGGCGCGTGCCGCGCAGCGGCTGAAGCCTCAGCGGCGCTCGGGATACCAGAACGCGGTGGCGCCCGTGCGCCGCATGAGGCCCGCGCGGCCGCCGGCGACGAGCCGCAGGAACATCACGAGGACGTCCATCGGCGTGCGCCCCTCGAGCTTGCGCGACGAGCTCGTGACGAAGTCCTTCAGGATCACGAACCGCCCCTGGCGCTTGAGCGCCCGGGAAAGGCCGATCTCCTCGCTCGCGTAATAGCGCTCGTCGAAGCCGCCGGCCGACTCGAACGCCGCTCGCGTGCAGAAGAGGAAGCACCCCGCGGCCCAGCGGGCGAGCCCGAAGTACAGCGGCACGAAGGCCCTCATGAAGATCGTGACCCAGCGGGGCGACGGCTCCATCCGCACCGGGGCGCCTCCGCCCACGGCGTCCGAGCGCAGCGCCGCGAGCGCCTCGGCGACGACCGCGGCGTCGATGCGCGTGTCGGCGTCGACGAAGACCAGGAATTCGCCCGTGGAGGCGCGCGCGCCGGCGTTGCGCGCCGCGGCGATCTGGCGCTTCCCGGCGCGCGCCACGCGCGCCCCTCCCGCCTCGGCGATCGCGGCCGTGGCGTCGGTCGAGCCGTCGTCGGCGACGACGATCTCGTAGGGCTCGCCCGTCGCGCACGCCGCCCCGTGGATCGACTCGAGCGTCGCGCCGAGGTAGCGCTCCTCGTTGTAGGCGGGAACGACGAAGGAGATCATGGGCGTGGGGTGGTGCGCTAGCCGCGCGCCTCGAGCCGGTCGCGCCCGTCGCGTTTCGCCGCGTACAGGCGCCGGTCCGCGGCGGCGAAGAGGTGGTCCCAGTCGGCGCCGTCGGAGGGAAAGAGCGCCACGCCGCCGCTCAGCGTGACGTGCACCGCCTGGTCCCCGGCGCGCACTTCGGCCTCGCCCGCCGCGCGGCGCAGCCGCTCGGCGGCATCCCGCGCCCCGTCGGCGCCCTGCTCCGCCAGCAGGACGAGGAATTCCTCGCCGCCGATGCGCGCCAGCACGTCCTCGCCCCGCTTGGAGGAGGCGAGCGCGTCGGCGACGCCCCTGAGCACCTCGTCGCCGACCGCGTGGCCGTGGCGGTCGTTCACCTGCTTGAAGTGGTCGATGTCGAAGATCGCCATGGCGAACCCGCGGCCGGCGCGCGTCGCCCTCGAGGTCTCTTCCCCGAAGCGCTGGCGCGCGGCGCGGCGGTTGGGCAGCCCCGTGAGCGCGTCGGTGTGCGCCACCCGCGCGAGCTCCGCCTGCATGAGGCGCACGTCGATCCAGATGAGCGCGAGCGTGGCCGCCACGCCGTTCACCATCTGAAGGATCGCGAAGAGCGAGACCACGAGATCCATGCGCTCGGCCGCCCCCGGCCCTGCGGGCACCAGCAGGAGCGCGGCGATGCGCGCGATCCAGGTCGCCACCGCCAGGAGCAGCAGCGCGGCGAGCAGGCGCGCGGCCTGGCGCGCGTCGCGCGGCCCCTGCCCCGCGACGGCGACGGCGGCGAAGACGAAGAGCACCGCCGCGATCACCGTGGGCGCCGCCACGTTCACGTACATCACGTTCCATCCCGTGAGGTTCGCCGCGACGAGCGCCAGGGCCGTCGCGGCGAGCCCGGCGCCGATCCACCCGGTGGCGAGCCGCAGGGGCGTGTGCGCGTAGACGCCGCGCGCGCACGCCACCGACGAGAGCGCGATCACGATGTTGCCCGCCGCGTTGGTCGCGGCCCGCGGCAGACCCGCGGCGCCGAGGATCGTGGCGAGCAGGCCCGCGGCGTAGAGGGTGAGGCCCCAGCCCCACCAGCGCAGCGCCGGCGACTTGTGCTCGCCGCGCGCGATGAGCAGGCACAGCACCCCCAGCAGCAGGTGCAGGACGAGAAGCGCCAGGATGAGCGTCTGGGCGCGGCTCATCGCGCGGGCGTCCGGCTCACTCGACGGGGTGGGAGCGCGCCTTGAAGCCGGCGCGCCTGAGCGCCTCGACGATCTGCGCCACGTGCTCGCGGCTGCGCGTCTTGACGACGAGGTCCACCTCCGCGTTCTGCACCGCGAGCGAGGTGAAGGCGCGCTGGTGGTGGACCTCCTCGATGTTGGCGTTCTGCTCGGCGATGCAGGCGGTCACGCGCGCGAGCGAGCCGGGCAGGTCGCGCACCTCCACCAGCACCCGCGCGAGGCGCCCCGCGCGCACCATCCCGCGCTCGATGATCTCCGAGAGCACGAGGGGGTCGATGTTGCCGCCGCCGAGCACGAGGCCCACGGAGCGTCCCTTGAAGCGCCCGGGGTTGCCCAGCACCGCGGCGAGCGGAGCGGCGCCCGCGCCCTCCACCACCGTCTTCTCGATCTCGAGGAGCATCACGATGGCCTCCTCGACGTCGCCCTCGTCCACGAGCAGGATCTCGGAGACGTTGCGCTCGACGATCTCCCGCGTGATGCGCCCCGGCTCCTTGACCGCGATCCCCTCGGCGATGGTCGAGGCGCCGAACTCGGGCGTCGTGCCCTTCAGGGCGTGGTACATCGCGGGGAAGCGCGCCATCTCCACGCCCACGACCTCGATCGAGGGATTGAGCGCCTTCGCCGCGATCGAGATCCCCGAGACGAGGCCTCCGCCGCCGATCGCGACCACGAGCACCTCGAGCCCGGGGCAGGCGCGCAGCATCTCCAGGCCGCACGTGCCCTGGCCCGCGATGACCTTCTCGTCGTCGTAGGGATGCACGAGCGTGAGGCCCCGGGAGGCGGCGAGCGCGAGCGCGTGGTCCTTCGCGGCGTCGAAGTTCTCGCCCTCGAGGATCACCTCCGCGCCGTGGCGCTGGGTCTGCTCGACCTTCACGTAGGGCGTGTAGCGCGGCATCACGATCACCGCGGGGATGCCCAGCCGGTGCGCGTGGTAGGCCACGCCCTGCGCGTGGTTGCCCGCCGAGCACGCGATCACGCCCTTCGCGGCCTGCTCCCCGCGCAGGGACGCGAGCTTGTTGAGGGCGCCGCGCTCCTTGAACGAGGCGGTGAACTGGTGGTTCTCGAACTTGAGGTGGATGCGCGCCCCGGTGATCTCCGAGAGCGTGCGCGAGGCGAGGCACGGCGTCTCGACGACCTGCCCCTCGATCACCTTCGCCGCCGCTTCGACGTCCTCGATGGTCACCATGGCCCGATACTCAGCCCGTGAAGGCGAAGTCCACCCCGGGCTTGTGCCCCGAGATGATATCCGCAACCGCGCGTCCCGACCCGCACGCGAGCGTCCAGCCGAGCGTGCCGTGTCCCGTGTTGAGGAAGAGATTGGCGTAGCGCGTGGGGCCTACGAGCGGCAGGTTCGAAGGCGTGGACGGCCTCAGACCCGCCCAGTAGGCCGGGCGATCGTAGTCGGCCGCGCCCGGGAAGAGCTCGCGCATGCGGCGCACGAGCGCCTCGCAGCGCACGGGGTTGAGCGCCGCCGAGTAGCCCGAGAGCTCCGCGGTCCCGGCGATGCGCAGCCGCTCGCCGAGCCGCGAGATCACGATCTTCGCCTCGTCGTCGGTGAGGCTCGTGCGGGGCGCGCGCGCGGGGTCGGCGACGGCGACGGTCGCCGAGTAGCCCTTCGCGGGATAGACGGGGAGCGCGAGGCCCAGGTCGCGCGCGACGAGCGGGGAGAAGCTCCCGAGCGCGAGCACGTACGCGTCCGCGGCGAGCCTTTCCTCGGCCCCCTCGGCCGTGCGCACGACCACGGCCTCGACGCGGCCCCCCGCGTGCGCGATGCGCACGACCTCGCGGTTTCCCGCGAACGCGACACCCCGCCCCTCGGCGAGCTTCGCGAGGCGCGACGTGAAGAGGTACGCGTCGCCCGACTCGTCGCCGGCGACGTAGGTGGCTCCCACGAGGCGATCGCGCGCGGCCGCGAGCGCCGGCTCGATCGCCACCGCCTCGTCCACCGTCTTCACGTCGCGCTCCAGGCCGTAGGCGCGCATCACGGCGGCGGCGCGCACTGCCTGCTCGAAGCCGCGCCGCTCGGTGTAGTAGTGCAGGATGCCGCGCGCGAGCTCGTCGTAGCGGATCCCGGTTTCCGCGCGCAGCTCGCGCAGGCTCTCGCGGCTGTAGAGGGCGAGCTTCACGAGCTCGCCGATGTTGCGCCGCGTGCGCGAGGGCAGGCACTCGAGGAGGAAGCGCGCGCCCCAGGCCCACTGGCGCGGATCCGGGCGCAGGCGGAAGAGCAGCGGCGCGTCGTCGCGCCAGATCCACTTCAGCAGCTTCGCCGGCGCCTCGGCGTTGGCCCACGGCTCGGCGTGGCCCGCGGAGATCTGGCCGCCGTTCGCGAAGGAGGTCTCGAGCCCCGGACCCTCGCGGCGATCGACCACCGTCACGTCGTGGCCGCGCGCGGCGAGGTACCACGCGGTCGCGGTGCCGATCACTCCGGCGCCGAGGACGAGCGCTCTCATGGCGCGCGGAGTCTGGGGAATTGGCTTAGACTTGTCAACGCGCCCTCCCGCCTCGACCGCGGCGCCGCGTCCTCCACGTCCCCGGGCCATGAGACCGCGCATCTACGCCGACCTGCTGGGCTTCCTCCGCGCCGCCTGCACCCACGCGTCCCACGCGGGACGGGAGGTGCCGATGCTGCCCTTCTACGTGAAGGAGCATCCCGTGGGGTGGCTGCGGCCCTCGTTCGCCGACCTGCTGCGCCGCTGGCCCCACGTCTTCGAGGTGGGCACCGCGTACGTGACGCTGCGCGCGACACCCGACACGCCCGCGGGGCGCACCGAGGCGCTCGCCGGGGTCACGCGCGACCTCGCGCGCGAAGGCGAGATCCTCGGCTGGCGCGACGAGATGGTGAGCGTGTCGCACCACTACGCGGCCCCGGAGCTGCTGCGCATCGAGCGCGCGGCCACCCGCCACTTCGGGATGATGAGCTATGCGGCGCACGCGAACGGATTCACGCGCCGGGGCGGTCTCGCGCACGCGTGGATCGCGCGGCGCAGCCCCGACAAGAGCGTGGACCCCGACAAGCTGGACAACCTGGTGGGCGGGCGCATCGCCGCGGGGATGACCGCCGACGAGACGCTGCGCAAGGAGGCGTGGGAGGAGGCGGGCATCGCGCCCTCGCTCCTGCAGGGCGTGAACTGCCTCGGCGCCGTGCGCGTCGAGTATTCCGCTCCGGAGGGCCTGCATCGCGAGATCATCTTCGTGCATGACCTCTGGCTTCCTCCGGAGTTCGAGCCCGCCAGCCAGGACTCGGAGGTGAGCGAGATCCGCCTGGTCCGCGTGGAGGACGTGATCGGCAACATCCTCGCGGGCGATTTCACCTTCGACGCCGGCGCGGTGATGGTCGACGGGCTCCTGCGCCTGGGCGCGGTGCTTCCCGAGGACGTGCAGTACCTCGACATGCTGCGCCTGCTCAAGCCTTGAGCGCGCTCGCCCTGGGGCTCGTCCTCTTCGCGGCCTTCGTGCACGCGAGCTGGAACTTCCTGCTGAAGCGCAGCGGCGGAGGCCCGGGTGTGGTCACGGCCGCCTCGGCGATCTCGCTCGTGATCTACCTTCCGATCACCGGCGTCGCCGTGTGGGTCCAGGACTACCGGTTCCACCCGATCCACCTCGCGTTGATGCTGGTGAGCGGCGCGATCCACGGCGCGTACTTCCTGCTGCTCGACCGCGCCTATCGCAGCTCGGGCGACCTTTCGATCGTGTATCCGCTCGCGCGCGCCTCGGGGCCCCTCATCACCATCGTCGTGGCGATCGCGGTCCTCGGCGAGCGGCCCGGCCCCCTGGCGCTCGCCGGCGCGGTCCTCATCGGCGCCTCCGCGATCCTGCTCGCGGGCAATCCCCTCTCCTGGCACCGCGGCAGCGGGCGACACGCCATCGGCTTCGCGATCCTCACCGGCTGCACGATCGCGGGCTACACGGTCTGGGACAAGGCGAGCGTGGCCGGATGGCTGCTGCCCCCGCTCCTTTACGACTGGGGCTGCAACGCGTTCCGCGCGGCGCTGCTCGTGCCATGGACCCGGGCGCGCGCGCCGGGGGCGGCGTGGCGCGCCTGGCGCGAGCAACGCGGCACCGTGCTCGCGATCGCCGTGATGTCGCCGCTCGCCTACATCCTCGTGCTCACCGCGATGGTGTTCACCCCGGTGAGCCTCGTGGCGCCGGCGCGCGAGGTCTCGATCCTCTTCGCCGCGCTCATGGGGGCGCACCTGCTGCGCGAAGGCGACGCGACGCGCCGCCTGGTGGCCGCGGCCGGCATGGCGCTCGGAATCTCGGGGTTGGCGCTGGGGTAGAATTTCCCGAGGTCCGCAGGTTCGCGCATGACTTCCTTCACTTCGTCGCCCGCCTGGCGGGCCCTGCTCGCGCACCGCGACGCGCTCGCCGCGCGGCGCGTGGACGACCTGTGGCGCGACGATCCGGGGCGCGGCGCCGCCTTCACGGTGGGCTGCGCGGGCATCGCCGTGGACCTGTCGAAGCAGCGGCTCACGCGCGAGACCGTGGAGCTCCTCGTGGCGCTCGCGCGCGAGCGCGGGGTCGCCGCGGCCGTCGAGCGGCTCTTCGGCGGCGAGCGGGTCAACGCCTCCGAGGACCGGCCGGCGCTGCACATGGCGCTGCGCGGCGACGAGCACATCGCCGTGGACGGCGCGGACGTGCTGCCCGAGGTGCAGCGCCACCGGGAGCGCATGCGCGTCTTCTCGCAAGCGGTGCGCGAAGGCCAATGGAAGGGCGCCACCGGGGCGCGCTTCACGCACGTGCTCGCGCTCGGGATCGGCGGCTCGTCGCTCGGGCCGCGCCTCGCGATCGAGGCGCTGCGCGCCGACGCCGACGGCCCCGCGGTGCGCTTCGTCGCCAACGTCGACCCGGCGGAGCTCGACGACGCGGTGCGCGGCCTCGACCCGGCCTCCACGCTCGTCGTCGTGGCCTCGAAGACGTTCGCCACCCAGGAGACGCTCGCCAACGCCGCCGCGGCGCGCGCGTGGCTGCAGGCGGCCCTCGGGCCCGCTGCCCTCGAGCGCCACGTGATCGCCGCCACCGCCCACGAGCGCTCCGCCGTGGAATGGGGGCTGCCCGAATGCAACGTCTTTCCTTTCGCGGACTGGGTGGGCGGGCGCTACTCGGTGTGGTCCTCCGTGGGGCTGCCGGTGGCGATCGCCGTGGGCATGCCGGCCTTCGAGCGGATGCTCGCGGGAGCGCACGCCGCGGACCTCGAGTTCCGCTCGACCCCGTTCGAGCACAACGTGCCCGTGCTGCTCGGCCTCGTGGGGCTCTGGAACCGCGACGCGCTCGGCATGCCGACGCACGCGGTGCTGCCCTACGCCTCGCGCCTCGAGGCCCTGCCCGCCTACCTCCAGCAGCTCGAGATGGAATCGAACGGCAAGCGCGTCGCCCAGGACGGCACGAGCGTCGATTTCCAGACGTGCCCCGTGATCTGGGGCGGGACGGGAACGCCCGGGCAGCACGCCTTCCACCAGTGGCTGCACCAGGCGACGGAGAGCGCCTCGTGCGACTTCATCGTCGTCGCCCGCCCCATGGGCGGCGATCGGGCGCACCACGAGATCCTCCTCGCGAACGCCTGCGCGCAGTCGGAGGCGCTCATGACGGGTGTGGCCCGGGCCGAGAGCTGGCGCGCCTGCCCCGGCGACCGCGTGAGCACGACCTTCGTGCTGCCCGCGCTCGACGCCTACCACCTGGGAGCGCTCGTCGCCATCTACGAGCACAAGGTGTTCGTCGAGGCGACGGTGTGGGGCACCAACCCCTTCGACCAGTGGGGCGTGGAGCTCGGCAAGTCGATCGCGGGGCGCGTGCTGCCCGCGTTGCGCGGCGCGCCCGAGGAGGTGCACCCCGCGACCGCGCACCTCCTCGGCCTCATCCGAAGGACCGGCGCCGCGGGCTGAGGCGCCCGCGCGACCGCCATGCAGGCCGAGGACTTCAAGCGCATCGTCGAGACGCTGCGGCTCGCGGTGGCGGTGGCCGACCCGAAGGGCTCCATCGCCTACGCCAACGCCGCGCTCGCTCGGCTCGCGGGCCGCGCGGGCGAGGAGCTCGCCGGCACGCCGCTCGCCGACCTCTTCGCCGCAGCCGAGCGGCGCCGCCTGCAGCAGAACCTCGAGCGCGTCGCCCAGGGCAAGGCCGCGGGCGCCGTCGTCGAGGCCGCCCTCCTCGCGCGAACCGGGGAAGGAGGCGCCTCGTGGGTGCGGGCGGCGCTGCAGCCGGCGCCCGACGCGCGCGGCAAGCCCGCGGGCGTGATCGCCGTGCTCGAGGACATCGGGCCGCAGCGCGAGACCGAGGAAGCGCTGAACGTGCTCACCGGGCGGCTCCTCGCGCTCGCGGAGGCCGTGCCCGAGGCGCTGATGATCGAGACCGCGCGTGGCGACGTGGAGCTCGCGAACGAGGCCTTCTGCCGCCTGCTCGAGCTCGCCAGCGCGCCCCAGTCGCTCACGGGGCTTCCGGTCGCCGAGGTGCTCGCGCGCTCGCGCCTGGTCGACGCGAAGGCGCTCGAGCGCCTCGCGGGCCGCGCGCGCGAAGCGGCGAGCGTGCCGGTGAAGCTCGCGGGGGGCCGCAGCCTCACCCTCGAGCGCCAGCCGATCGAGGTCGAAGGAGAGCCCGCGGGGGCGGTGTGGGCGCCGAGGGCTTCCGAGGCGGCGACGAAAGCGAAGGCCGCGCCGGTGCCCGCGAAGGGTGCCGCCGCGCAGGCGACCGTCATCTCCAGGATCGGCGAGGAGCTTTCGGTGGCGCTCGAAGGCCTCTCGGCGCTTTCCATCCGCGCCCAGCAGATGGAGGTGGAGCCGGCGATCGTCGAGCAGTTCGGCACCATCCGCGCGAGCACCGAGGCGGCGATGGCGGCCATCGGCGACCTGGTGGATTTCTCGGCGCTCTCGGGAGGCGTGGTGCTCAACAAGGCGCGCTTCGGCCTGCGCGCCGCGATCGCCGAGCTCGTCGCGCGCCTCGTGCCCGCGGCCGAGGAGCGCGGCTGCCGGCTGCGCATCAAGGTCGAGCAGGACGTGAGCGACGCGCTCGAGGGCGACGTGGTCCGCCTGCAGCTCGTGCTGAAGAACCTGCTTGCCAACGCGTTCGAGATCGCCCCCGGGAGCGAGGTGGCGCTGCAGATCACGCCCGAGTACACGACCGAGTCGGGCATCCAGCTTTCCTTCGCGGTGACGGCCGCGGGCGCCGCGCCGGGCGACGCGGGCGACGCGGGCATGGGAGTCGCGGTGGCGCGCTTCATGGTGGCGGCGATGGGCGGCGAGCTCGCGCTCGGGACCCGGCCGGGGGATGCCCTCTACGCGTTCAGCATCGGTTTCCCGGTGCTGCGCGCCCCGCCCGCGCCGCGCCGCGCGACCTACGTCTCCCTCGTCGGGCTCACCGTGCTCGTGGTCTCCGCCGACCCCGAGCAGCGCCTGGCCGTCTCGGCGATGTTGCGCGCGGCGCGGATGATCCCGCTCGAGGCCGACAATGCCGCGATGGCGCTCGCGCTCCTCGAGCGCCTCGACCAGGAAGGCAGCCCGGTGCCGCTCGTGGTCCTCGCCAACCGCCTGCCGGTGCAGGACGGGTTCCTCCTCGCCTTCCGCATCCGCCACCATCCGCGCCTCGCCTCGACGCTCGTGATGATGCTCGCGAGCGACGGCAGGCCCGGGGACGCCATCGCCTGCCGCGAGAACGGCATCGCGGCCTACATGCGCTACCCGATCAACGAGCGGCAGCTGGACGAGGCGATCGTCGCGGTGACCGGCGCCTCGGTCGACGCCGACGAGACGCCCACGCTCGTCACGCGCCACTCGCTGCGCGAGCAGCGCAAGGGCGCCACGCTCCTGCTCGTGGACCCGAGCCGCGACAGCCAGATCCTCGCCGCCCACATCCTCGGGCGGCGCGACTGCAGCGTCGTGGTCGCGCACGACCTCGCCGAAGCCCACGCGGCCCTCGACCAGGACTTCTACGACATCGTGATCGCGGATACCGGGCTCGAGGGGCTCGGCGGCCCGGAAGCGGCACGGTCGCTGCGGCTGCGCATCTCGCGCGACGCCGACGCGGTGCTGCTCGTCGCGGCGAGCACCGAGCATTCGCCGCAGTACCACGCCGCGAAGATCGCCGCCGGGTTCGACGCGACCGTCGCCAAGCCCTTCCGCCAGGAGGCGCTGCTCGAGCTGCTCGAGGTGCGGGGGCGCGCGAGCGCGCCCGCCTAGCGAAGGACGGGCCGTGCGCCTGCTGCTCGTCGAGGACGACGCCATGATCGGCGCGGCCGCGCGGGAGGGCCTGCGCCAGGAGGGGCACGTCGTGGACTGGGTGCGCGACGGCGCGCAGGCCGAGGCCGCCGCGGCGAACGGTGTCTACGACCTGGTGCTGCTCGACCTGGGGCTGCCCCGGCGCGACGGCCTCGCCGTGCTGAGGACCCTGCGGCTGCGCCGCAACGACGTTCCCGTGCTCGTCATCACGGCGCGCGACGCGGTCTCCGACCGGGTGGCGGGACTGGACGCGGGCGCCGACGACTACCTCGTGAAGCCCTTCGACCTCGACGAGCTCGCCGCCCGCGTGCGCGCGGTGCTGCGGCGGCGCGCGGGGCGCTCGACCGCGGCGCTGCGCGTGGGCGAGCTCGAGATCGACACGGCCGCGCGCCAGGTGCGCTGGAAGGGCCGCGAGGTGGCGCTCTCGGCGCGCGAGTACGCGCTGCTCGAGGCGCTCGCAGACCGGCCCGGCGCGTTCCTGTCGCGCGCCCAGCTCGAGGAACGGCTCTACGGGTGGGACCAGGAGATCGGCAGCAACGCGGTCGAGGTGCACATCCACGCGCTGCGCCGCAAGCTCGATCCGGCGCTCATCCGCAACGTGCGCGGCCTGGGCTACGCCCTCGCGAAGGACGGGTGATGTCGATCCGCAAGCGCCTGCTCGTGTGGCTGCTGTCGAGCGTGCTGGCGGGCGGGCTCGCCGCCGCCGCCGTCGTGTTCTTCCAGGCGCGCGACGAGGCGAACGAGCTCTTCGACTACCAGCTGCGGCAGCTCGCGCTCACGCTGCGCGACCGGACGTACCTGCCGAGCCAGCTCGCCGAGGTGCTCCAGGGCGAGGAGGCGTTCGACTTCGTGATCCAGGTGTGGGCGCCCGACGGGACGCGCCTGTACAACTCGCACCCGAGCCTGCACGTGCCCGGCGCCGTGCAGATCGGCTTCAGCGTCGTGAAGGGCTCCGAGGGGCGCTGGCGGGTGTTCGCGATCCAGCAGCGCGGCCTCACCATCCAGGTGGCGCAGCCGCTCTCGGAGCGCGCCCGGCTCGCGCTCGCCGCGGCCTGGCGCACGCTGATCCCGTTCCTCGTGGCGCTGCCCCTCATGGGCCTGCTCATCTGGCGGCTGGTGGGACGGGAGCTGCGCTTCCTCGAGTCGGCGGCGCAGGCGGTCGCGCGCCGCACGCCCGAATCCCTTGAGCCCCTCCGCGGCGCCGGCATCCCCGGGGAGATCGAGCCCCTGGTGGAAGCGCTGAACGGCCTGCTCGCGCGGCTCGGGAGCGCGCTCGCGCAGCAGCGCGACTTCATCGCCGACGCCGCGCACGAGCTGCGCACGCCGCTCACGGCGCTGCGCCTGCAGCTGCAGCTCGCCGAGCGCGCCCACGACGGGGCCGAGCGCGACAAGGCCCACGCGATGCTGCGCGAGGGCATCGCTCGCGCCGCGCGGGTGGTCGAGCAGCTGCTCGCCCTCGCGCGCCAGGATCCGGACGTGCCGATCGATTCCGCGGCGACCGTGGACCTCGCCGAGCTCGCGAAGGGTGCGGCCCACGCGCAGGAGCCCGCCGCCGCCGCGCGCGGCCTCGCGCTCGGCGTGGAGGCCTCCGCGCCGGTCCCCATCGCGGGCGACCGCGAGGCGCTGCGCACGCTGCTCGACAACCTCGTCGACAACGCGATCCGCTACACGCCCGCCGGCCGCGTCACGGTGCGCGCGCGCCGCGAGGCCGACCGGGCCGTCCTCGAGGTGGAGGACACCGGCCCCGGCATCCCGACGCCCGAGCGCGCGCGGGTCTTCGACCGCTTCTACCGCGGCGCGTCCGGCCTGGAAGGCGGCAGCGGCCTCGGGCTCGCCATCGTGCGGCGCATCGCCGAGCGCCACCGCGGCCGGGTGGAGCTGCTCGATCCCGCGCAGGGAACCGGACTGCGCGTGCGCGTGTCCTTTCCTTAAGTCCCCCTTAAGCGGCCCCGTCCAGACTGCCTGCATCGGCCCTCGCGGCCGTCGCAACCATTGCCAACGGAGGAACCATGAAATCGAAGACCCTCATCGCCACGCTGGTCGCGGCGGGCCTCATCGCCGGGGGCGTGGCGGCCTGGCGGGGCCACCTCGAAGGCCCCTACGCGGTCGCCCATGCCCAGCCGGCGGCGGCCGCAGGCGCCGTGGCGCCGGCGCTGGCCGCGGGCCTTGCCGCCCCGGCCGCGAGCCCCGTCGCCTCGGGCCTGCCGCTCACCGGATTCACCGACCTCGTCAAGCGCTACGGCCCCGCGGTCGTGAACATCACCGTCGAGGAGAGCAGCAAGGTCACGGAAGGCCCCCCGATCGAGATCCCGGGAATGGACCCCCACGACCCCCTCTACCAGTTCTTCCGCGGCTTCCGGCAGTTCCAGCAGGGCACCGTCCCCATGCGCGGCGAGGGGTCGGGCTTCATCGTGAGCCCCGACGGCTACATCCTCACCAACGCGCACGTGGTGGACCACGCGACCCAGGTGCACGTTCGCCTCACCGACCGGCGCGAGTTCAGGGCGAAGGTGATCGGCGCGGACAAGGAGAGCGACATCGCGCTCATCAAGATCGACACCAAGAGCCTGCCCACGGTGCAGATCGGCAACTCGCGCGACGCTCAGGTCGGGCAGTGGGTGGTGGCGATCGGGTCGCCCTACGGGTTCGAGAACTCGGTGACCGCGGGCATCGTGAGCGCCAAGTCGCGCTCGCTCCCGGGCGACACCTACGTGCCTTTCATCCAGACCGACGTCCCCGTGAACCCCGGCAACTCCGGGGGGCCGCTCTTCAACCTGGAGGGCCAGGTGATCGGGATCAACTCGCAGATCTACACGCGCACCGGCGGCTTCCAGGGCCTGTCCTTCGCGATCCCCATCGAGGTCGCGATGAACGTGAAGGACCAGCTGATGAAGACCGGGCACGTCACGCGCGGGCACCTCGGCGTGACCATCCAGGAGGTGAACGCCACGCTCGCCGACTCGTTCGGCCTCGACCGGCCGCGCGGCGCGCTCGTCGCCTCCGTCGACCCGGACAGCCCCGCCGCCAAGGGCGGCATCAAGGTGGGCGACATCATCCTCGAGTACAACGGCAACCCGATCGAGCGCTCCTCCGACCTGCCGCTGCTCGTGGCGAACACGCCGCCCGGCCAGAAGGCCAGGGTGGAGGTCTGGCGCGACCACGCCGACAGGACCCTCACGGTCGCCACGGGCAAGGAAACGGACCGGAACCTCGCGGCCAACGCGTCCGGCGAGACCCCGGGCGACCGCCTCGGGCTCACGGTGCGGCCGCTCTCCCCCGAGGAGATGCAGGAGAACGACGGCAAGCCCGGGCTCCTCGTCGAGGACGTGAGCGGCGCGGCCGCCCAGGCCGGGGTGCAGCCGGGCGACGTCGTGCTCTCGCTCAACGGCAGCGCGGTGCGCTCGGTGGGCGAGCTGCGCCGGCAGGTCGAGAAGAGCGGCAAGCACGTGGCGTTGCTCGTCGAGCGCAACGGCCGGCAGCTCTTCGTGCCCATCGACCTGGGCTGAGGCGGCGCCCGGGTCGCGACTACGACGAAAGGAGGCGATGCATGAGAAGGATCTTCACCGCATGCGCCATGGCGGCGGGCGCCGCCCTGGCGACGACGGCCTCGGCGACGGTGCCGCGGGCCTACCTCGCCCACCTTCCACCCGAGCGGCACACCTCCGCGGGCATCGAGTACCTCACGGGCGGGAGATCGCCCGCGGAAGCCGAGTCGGTGAAGCGCGTCGCGCACGACTTCCCGCTCGAGGTGGTGTTCGTGGAGAGGGACCGCGCGGGCGCGAGCGTGCGCTTCGACAACCCGGTGGTGATCCGCGACGTGTCCGGGAAGGTGGTCTTCTCGGGCCGCACGGACGGACCGTACTTCCTCGCGAAGCTGCCCCCGGGCTACTACACGGTGACCACGCGCTGGCAGTCGTGGAGCTTCACCAAGCCCGTTACGATCGGAGGCGAGCGGCAGCGCGTCGTCTTCCGCTGGGCGAAGCTCGCGCCCGCCCCCGCGGGATCGCTCACCAGCGGCTAGCGGGAAGCGCCGCTCCCCGCGGCGGGGATCAGCGGGCGGCGAGGAGGAGCGCGGCGAGCTCGGCGAACCCGGCCGAGCCCCGCGAGGGCGTCACCCACGCGGGGAACGCCGTCATCAGGTCGGCCATGTCGCGCACGTTCGCCACGCCGACCGCGTTCGGAAAGAACGCGAACATCGGCTGATCGTTGGGGGAATCCCCGACGAAGACGAGCCGCGCGCGCTCGGCCGAGGCGTCGATCGCGAAGTCCTCGCGAAGCATGAGGCGCGTCGTGGAAAGCTTGTCGTATCCCCCGAACCAGCCGTTCACGTGGATCGAGCTCACCTTCGCGGTGAGCCCCTCTTCCTCCATGATCGCGACGATCCTCGCCACCGCCGCGCGCGGAAGCTCGGCCACGTCCTCGCGGAAGTCGACGGCGAGGTCGGCCTCGCGGTAGGGCTGGTCCGATGCGATCGCGCAGCCCGGCACCTCCCGAAGGACGCGCGCGGCGATCTGCCCCAGCCGCGCGGCGCGCCTCGCGCGCTCGGCATCCCCGATCACGTAGCGCTTCACGAGCCTGCCGGCGGCCGCGTCGTGCCGGAACCAGAAGGCCCCGTTTTCTCCGACGACCGCGTCCACCGGCCACATCCGCGCGATGTGGTCGCACCACCCGGCGGGGCGGCCGGTGACCGGCACCACGAGCAGCCCCGCCGCGCGCAGCCCCTCGAGCGCGGCGAAGGCCGCGGCGTGCAGCCGCCCGTCGGTCGTGAGCGTGTCGTCGATGTCGGTGAGCACCGCGCGCACCGCCGCGCGGGCGGCGCGCGGGAACTCCGCGAGGGGCCTCATCGCCGCAGGAAGGCGTCCACCGCCGCGCGCTCCGCCTCGTCCATGTGCAGCCCGCACTTCGTGCGCCGCCACAGCACGTCCTCGGCCCTCGCGGCCCACTCCTCGGCGACGAGGTACTCCACCTCGCGCTCCGTGAGGCCCGCGCCGAAGTGCCGGCCGAGGTCCGCGAGCGAGCGCGCCTCGCCCAGCACGCGGGACGTGCGGCTGCCGTGGCGGCGCACGACCCCCTCGACGAGCCGGCGCCCCAGGCGGTCGTACTCCGCGTGCATCGCGTCGCGGAAGGCGTTGAAGTGCCCGACGTCGCCGCCCGGCAGGACCTCGCCGGCGGTCCACGGGCCCTTCGCGCCGGGGAAGAGCGGCTCGAGCTTCGCGAGCGCCTCTTCCGCGAGCGAGCGGTAGGTCGTGATCTTGCCGCCGAAGATCGTGAGCAACGGCGCCTCCCCGCCGCCGGGCCCGCGGTCGAGCTTGATCACGTACTCGCGCGTCACCTTCGAGGGGTCGCGCGAGCCGTCGTCGTAGAGCGGGCGGACGCCCGCGTAGCTCCAGACCACGTCGGACTCGGCGAGCGGCCGGGCGAGGAAGCGGTTCGCCGCCTCGAGCAGGTAGCGCGTCTCCTCGGGCGAGATGCGCCACGAGTCCTCGAGCCGCTCCACCGCCACGTCGGTGGTGCCGATGAGGCTGAAGCGGTTCTCGTAGGGGATCACGAACACGACGCGGCCGTCGGGATTCTGGAGGATGTAGGCGTGCCCCTGCGAGTGCACCTTGGGCACGACCACGTGGCTGCCCTTCACCAGGCGCACGCGGTCCGCGATGCGCTCGCCCTCGATGCAGCCCAGCGCGTCGACGACCCAGGGCCCGGCCGCGTTCACGAGGGCGCGGGCACGCAGCGTGACCGGCGCCGCGCCCTCGGGCTCCAGGGTCGCCTCCCAGACGCCGTCCACGCGGCGGGCGCGGGCGAAGCGCGTGCGCGTGAGCACCGTGGCGCCCTTCTCCCGCGCGGCCACCGCGTTGAGGACCGTGAGGCGCGCGTCGTCCACGCGGCAGTCGGAGTACACGTAGCCCGAGCGGAACTCGCCCTTCAGGCCCGCGCTCCACTCCGCGTGGGGAAAGCGCACGGCCTTGGAGCCCGGCAGCGTGATGCGCCCGCCCAGGTGGTCGTAGAGCCACAGGCCCGCGCGCAGCATCCACGCCGGCCGCATGCCGGGGGCGTGGGGCAGCACGAACATGAGCGGGCGGACGATGTGCGGGGCCAGGCGCAGGAGCACTTCGCGCTCGCGCAGCGCCTCGCGGACGAGCCCGAACTCGTACTGCTCGAGGTAGCGCAGGCCCCCGTGGACGAGCTTGGAGCTCGCCGAGCTCGTCGCCGAGGCGAGGTCGCCGCGCTCGACGAGCGTCACGGAAAGCCCGCGGCCGGCGGCGTCGCGCGCGATGCCGGCGCCGTTGATGCCGCCGCCGACGATCAGGAGGTCGGGAATCGGCCCCATTGCGCCCACCACAGCAGGCCCAGCGCGGTCTTCGTGTCCGTGATGACGCCCTCGCGGACCCAGCGCAGGGCGTCGGCGAGCCGCGCGGGGAAGCTCTCGAGGTGCTCGCCGTCGTCGGGCCGGTGGCCCACGTGCGTGAGCTCCGCCGCGCCCCAGAGCTCGATCACCTCGGTCGAGTAGCCCACGCAGGGGTCCAGCTTCGCGATGCGCCACCAGCGCGCCGCCTCGTAGCCGCATTCCTCGACGAGCTCGCGCTTCGCGGTCGCGAGCGGCGGCTCGTCCGGCTCGAGCTTGCCGGCCGGCAGCTCGATGAAGTGGCGCCGCTTCGGGTAGCGGTACTGGCGCTCGAGCAGGATCGTGTCCGCGTCGAGGAACGCGAGCATGACCACCGCGCCGGGATGGACCACGTACTCGCGCACGCTCGCCGCCCCGCCCGGCAGGCGCACGTCGTCGCGGCGCACCTTGAGGAGCCCCCCGTCGAAGACGAGGCGCGTCGAAGCCTCGGTCTCGGTGAAGTCGGCGCCGGTCTCCGGCGGCTTCGCGGCCATCACATCGAGGCCGTGATCGCGCGCATGCACAGGTCCAGGAGCGGCGCCGGCACCTCCCGCACTACCTTCGCGCTGACAGCGGCGCTGACCGACTCCTCGCCGCCGAAGC
>Ga0187773_10000124_pt1 | contig 33283 bp, 36 predicted proteins | sample 0216_BV02_MP05_1_FD_133133 | JGI IMG/M metagenome (GOLD analysis project Ga0187773, IMG submission 133133) | Tropical peat soil microbial communities from peatlands in Department of Meta, Colombia - 0216_BV02_MP05_10_MG | ecosystem: Environmental > Terrestrial > Soil > Wetlands > Peat | place...
ACCCTCCATTCTCATCATGCCGTCCTTCATCGTGCTCACGTGCAGCTCGGAGCTCTTCGCCACGGGCGATGAAGCGCGCAGCAGCCGATCGCTCTTGCCCGAGTTGCGGATGGTGAAGTAGGCGACGCCGACGTCCATGCCTTGCGTCGTGGGGCGCGACCAGGCGTCGACAACCTGGACGTGCTGCGCGCTGGCGACGCCCGGAAGCGCGCAGCCCAGCGCGAGGAGAGGGGGAATCAGCAGCTTTCCCGCATTCATACTGTCATGCTACGACCAAATGGCAGTACGTCACAAACCGGGTGTGGCGTCCCGAACAATGAGGGCCGAGGCATGAGCTACACTACGCGGAAAGCCTGAACCATCGAGCAGGAGGGCCAGTGAACATCGACAAGACGCAGCAGCCGACCGGAGCGCGCAACGGCGCATCCGGTGCCACGTCCGCGCTCGAGCGGCTGCCGCACATCACCAAGCGGGTGTGCCTTCTGTGGCAGCATCCGGAGTTCGACGCCTTCACTTCGCATCTGCTCATGGACTCCCGCGACGGGAAGCGGCAGGGGCTGCCCTGGGACGTCGCCGAGGAGCTGCTGTTCCTCGCCGAGCTGCGCGTGGTGAAGCGCGCCATCGTCGCCTCAGGCGTGACCGGCCAGCCCTTCTGGGAGGTGTTCAACCAGATGATGGCGAACGCCGAGGCCGCGGCCCAGCAGCTGCAGCACGAGGCATGGGACGACCCGATGAAGAACAAGGATGTCGGCCGCGCGCTGCACCCCGGAGGGGAGTTCAGCCGGCCGCCCGCCGACCTCACTCGGACGAGCACGAACCTGACCCGGACGAACACCAGGAAGATGCGCGTCAAGAAAGGCTGGCTGGCGCGCTTGTTCGGCTAGCCTCGTAGATCGCCCGAACGGCCGCGATCGTATCGGCCTCCCCGGCCGTCTTGTCGTCCCGGTAGCGCTTCACGCGCGCGAAGCGCAGCGCGTAGCCGCCAGGATAGCGCGCGCTCGCCTGGATCTCGTTGAACGCGATCTCGGCGACCAGCTCCGGCCGCACGCGCACCACGTGGCCTTCCCGGGAGGTTTCGAGCGACAACAGCTTCTTGGTCTGCCAGGCGAGCATCCTGTCGGTCATACCCTTGAAGGTCTTGCCGAGCATGACGTAGCCGCCGGTGTCCGGGTCCAGGGCGCCGAGGTGCAGGTTGGAGAGAAAGCCCTTGCGGCGCCCGCTTCCCCACTCGACAGCGATGACCACGAGGTCGAGCGTGTGGGCGCGCTTGACCTTGAGCCAGCCGGCGCCGCGGCTTCCCGCCTCGTAAGGCGCGGCCAGCGCCTTCGCCATCACGCCCTCGTGGCCGCGCTCGAGCGCGTCTTCGTAGAACGCCTGGGCCGCGGCGTGGTCGTCGGTCACCAGGCGCGGGATGACGAGATCCCGCGGCAGGAGCCTTGCGACCGTGCCGAAGCGCTCCTCGGCCTTCGCCGCGGTGACGTCCTCGCCGCCGGCGAGCAGGCAGTCGAAGAAGAAGGCGCTCAAGGGGCGCTCGGCGCGCCGCGTGTCGACCTCGAGCCGGCTGCCGAAGCGCGACATGGTGTCCTGGAAGGGATAGGGCCTGCCGTCGGGCCGGAGCGCGATCGCCTCGCCGTCGAGGATCAGCTCGCGCTCGCCGCAGGCGCGCAGCGCCGCGACGATCTCGGGCACGGCGGAAGTCACTTCGTTCAGGTTCCTCGTGTAGACGCGGACCTCGTCGCCCGACTTGTGCGCCTGCACGCGCACGCCGTCGAGCTTCCACTCGATCGCCGCCTTGCCGAGGCGCGCGAGCGCGTCGGCGATGTCGGCCGCGGTCTGCGCGAGCATGGGCTGCACCGGCCGGAACACGGTCAGCGCGAAGCGCGAAAGGCCGGGCTCGCCCTCGGTGAGCGCGGCCTGCGCGACCGCGGGCAGGCCGCCCGCGCGCATCGCCGCGGCCCGCACCTTGGCAGACGGAAGGCCGGCGGCCTTCGCCATGGCGTCGAGCATGATGCCTTCGAGGGCTCCCTGGCGCAGCTCGCCGAGGAGCAGCCGCGCGAGGAAGTCCTGCTCAGGGGCGGTCGCGCGGGCGAACAGGCCGGCGAGCAGGCGCGCGCGCTCCGCGGCCGACCCTTCGCCTTTCACGCCGGAGAGATGCTCGAGACATTGATCGACTGCCGCCAGCGTGAGCTGCGGCGACGCCGACGCGGTTGCGGCGAGCGCTTCCTTTATCGCGGCCCAGCCGACGCCGATCCTGCCTTGGCGCAGCTCGCCGCTCAGGTAGGCGACGCCGAGCCCGATCTCGGGCGGCGCGAGCCCGCGCAGGCACTCCGACAGCGCGTCGATCTTGGCGAGCCGGCTGCGCGTCGCGCCGACGCGCTCCGAGGCGACAAGGAGCTCCGACAGGAGCACGGGGATTCAGGCCCTGCCCACCGCCGCGAGGAAGAGCGCCCACGCGGCGATGAAGGCGAGCCCGCCGGCAGGCGTGATTGCGCCGAGCCAGCGCTCGCCCGTGAGCGCGAGCGCGTACAGGCTGCCGGAGAAGAGAACGATCCCGGCGAGCATCAGCCAGCCTGACCACCTGAGGAGCGCGGAATCGGGCAGATGGATCGCCGCGACGCCGACGGCGAGCAGGCCGAGCGCGTGGAAGACGTGGTATTCGATCCCGGTCCGCCACACGGCGAGCATCTCGGGCGGCAGGCGCTCCTTCAGCGCGTGCGCCCCGAACGCGCCGAGCGCGACGGCGAGGAGCGCGGCGGCGGCCCCCGCAACCAGGAATGTCTTCGCGCCTGCCGGCATGGGATCCTTCCGCTAAGATGCTGCGTGGCCAAGATCGTAATCCCCGGAATCGACCGGCTCAAGGACTGGGTCGGCAGGGAAGTGGCGGTGACGGAGTGGATGACCGTCACCCAGGAGCACATCGACGAGTTCGCCGACGCCACCGGCGACGACCAGTGGATCCACGTCGACCGCGAGCGCGCGGCGCGCGAGTCGCCCTACGGGACGACGGTGGCGCACGGCTTCCTGACGCTGTCGCTGCTGCCGTCTTTCTTCATGGACGCCATCGAGATCCAGGGCGCGCGCATGGGGATCAACTACGGCCTCAACCGCGTGCGCTTCACCGGGCCCGTGCCTGCGGGGTCGCGCGTGCGCGCGCGCTTCCGGCTCGCCTCGGCCGAGGACATCGACCAGGGCGTGCAGATGGTCTGGAACGTGACCGTCGAGCTCGGTGGCGCCGACAAGCCCGTGCTCGTCGCCGAGTGGATCACCCGGCGGCACGCGTAGCCGCTCAATCCGACATCGCCTTCTTGCGTGCGGCTTCTTTCTGGCTGCTTTCCGCTGCCGTCTTGTCCGGCGCCTTCATCGGCTTCACCTCGATCGTGACCTTGGTGATGTGCCCGGTGAAGCGCGACTTCTCTTCCGCGCCGATGGCCTCGACCACCGGCGTGCCGAGATCGATGCCGACGTCGGCGGTCTCGTCGGCGGAGAAGATGGTGGCCTGCGTGTGCTCGATGCGGCCTTGCGCGACTTGCTCGCCGTTCACGAACAGCGTGCCGGCGCCGCCCTTGCCCAGCCCGCCGCCGTCGTAGGCGAACTCGAAACGGATCGTGGATTTTCCGGGAGCGAGTTTCTTCGCGGAGACGATCGAGCTGCGCTGCAGGCCGAGGAAGTTGTAGTCGTACGCCGGCACGCCGTCCTTGACGTACAGCGACCAGCCGCCGAAGCGCCCGCCTTGCGCGATGATCGTGCCGTTCGCGCCGCTCGCCGGAACGTCGACGTCGGCGGTGATGGTCTTGGAGGCGTTCTTCACGTTGATGAAGACGTTCTCGAGCATCCCCGTCATGCCCTCGGCGAGCGTGAGCGACGTGCGCCCGCCCATCAGATCGGGGCGGCCGACCATCGCGGCGCTGCCGCGCTCGAACGTCCGATCGTCGATCGGCAGGACGTGGCGCTTCTCGGCTTCTCGCATGAACAGCGCCTGCAACTCGGCGAGCTTCTTCGGGCTCTTCGCGGCCAGGTCGTTCGACAGGCTGAAGTCGGAGCGCGTGTCGAACAGCTCCCAGACGTCCTTCTCCAACGGACGGCGCGGCTCGAACTCCCAGGGCGCGCGGTGAATGGTGCGCGCGAACCAGCCGTCGTGATAGATCGCGCGGTTGCCGGCGATCTCGAAATACTGCGTGGTGTGCCGCTCCTTGGCCTTCGCGTCGTCGAAGGTATAAGCGAGGCTCACGCCTTCCATCGGGATCTGCGGCACGCCGTCCACTACTTTCGGCTCCGGCAGTCCGATCGCCTCCAGAATCGTTGGCGCCACGTCGATCACGTGGCCGAACTGCGTGCGGATGCCGTTCTTCGCCTTGATGCGCTTGGGCCAGGACACGACCATGCCGTTCCTCGTGCCGCCGAAGTCGGAGGCCACCTGTTTCATCCAGCCGAACGGCGCGTCGAGCGCGACCGCCCAGCCGGCGGCCATGTGCGGATAGGTCTCGGGCGATCCCCACTTGTCCATGATCTTCAGGAGATCGGGCACCTGCTCCTGCACGCCGTTGAAGTAGGTGTACTCGTTGAACATGCCGTTCTCGCCGCCCTCGCCGCTCGTGCCGTTGTCGCCGGCGACGTAGAAGACGAGCGTGTTGTCGGCCTGCTCGGTCGCGTCGATCGCCTCCAGCATGCGGCCGATCTCGTGATCGGCATAGTCGAGATAGGCGGCGAAGACCTCGGCCTGATGGCTGAAGAGGCGCTTCTCGTCCTCCGAGAGCTTGTCCCAGTCCTTGATCGCCTCGGGCTTCGCCGGGAGCTTCGTGCCCGGCGGAACGATGCCGAGCCTGATCTGCCGCGCCAGCGTCTCTTCGCGAATCTTGTCCCAGCCTTGATCGAACTTGCCTTTCCACTTCGCGATCCAGTCTTTCGGCACGTGATGCGGCGCGTGGACCGCGCCCGGCGCGAAATAGACGAAGAACGGCTTGTTCGGCGTTATGGCCTTCTGGTACTTGATCCAGGCCACCGCCTTGTCCGTCATGTCGGTCATGAAGTGGTAGCTCGGATCGTCCGGCAGCTCGACCTGTGTCACGCCGTCGAAAAGGAAGGGGGCCCACTGGTTCGTCTCGCCGCCGATGAAGCCGTAGAACTTGTCGAAGCCCTGGTGGGTCGGCCATCGGTCGAAGGGGCCGGAGACGCTCGTCTCCCACGCCGCGGTCTCATGCCATTTGCCGAAGGCCGCCGTGCTGTAGCCGTTCAGGCGCAGCATCTCGGCGAGCGGCGCCGTCGAATCGGGAATCTGCCCCGTCGCGCCCGGGAAGCCCGTCGCCATCTCGGTGATGAACGCCATGTTGACGGTGTGATGATTGCGCCCGGACTTGAGCGCCGCTCGCGTCGGCGAGCAAATCGCGGTCGTGTGGAAATTGTTGTAGCGCAGCCCGTTCTGCGCGAGGCGATCGAGCGTCGGGGTGGCGATCGGCCCGCCGAAGGGACTGGTCGCGCCGAAGCCGAGATCGTCGATCAGGACGATCACCACGTTGGGCGCGCCGGCCGGGGCGTTGACCGCGAAGTTCGGCGGGGCCTTTGCATTGCGCGCGTCGAGCTGCTTGTACAGCGGTCGCGCCGGCTCCCTGACCGGCAGCCGGCTGCGGTCCGGTCCCGTTGTTTGTGCCGCAGCGCCGCCGAAGGCGCCGAGAAGCATCGCCGCGACCGCCGTCAGCGCAATCGTTCGAGGTCTATTCATGATCTCTCCCTTGTTTTCTCCGCACGCCAGGACGAACAGCGAATGCTGGCATGGAGCAGGCCGTCGGATTTGATGCAGATCAAGTCCTCCGCCTGCCGAAGTGCACGGCGCGCCTCCGGGTGCCCGTATTGGACTTTGGTCCAATACGGTCTAGCGCGCCGCCGTCAAAGCCGGGTCGTATGGATTGATCGCATCAAGCTGCTTCAGATACGCCGCTGCCCTGTCAGGATTGCCGCTCTGTTGCAGCAACGATGCGAGCGCGAGCAGGATGTCGCGGCTGCCGTTCGATTCCGGCAGGGCGCGCTCGAGCACGCGCAGCGCTTCGCCGCGACGTCCGGCGTCGTCGAGGGCGAGCGCGTAGAGATAGGCAACGTCGGCGTTACCTTGCGCCGCGCCGGCGAGCAGCTTCAGCGCCTCTGGCTTGCGCTTCTGGCGCACGAGCGAGAGCGCGAGAGCGCGCACGAGCGCGGGATTGCGCGGATGCGCGGCGAGCCCCTTGCGTAGCTGCTCCTCGGCCTCGCTCTCGCGCCCGGTGGCACGGTAGAAGTCGGCGAGGTTGACCAAGGCCGGCACGGACACCGGATCGAAGGCGAGCGCCGAGCGGTACGCGGTTTCGGCCTCGGCCGCGCGCCCGCGCGCGAGGTAGAAGTTGCCCAGGCCGATGCGCCCTTCGGAACGGTCCTGGTTGGCGCAGTGGCTGTCCTCGAGCTCGGCGAGCGCCGCGCCGAAGGCCGCACGGTCGGCTTGTGCGATCGCGCTCTCGGGAAGCGACTCGAGCTGGCGCCCCGCCTCGATGCGCACGGCGCGCACCGGATCGCGCAGCAGCGGCACGATCCAGTACAGGCGCTGCTCGCGCGGCAGCGAATCCAGGCCGGCGACGGTCGCCTGCCGCACGAGCGGGTCGGGATCGCGGATCGTCTGCCCGACGATAGCGGCGGAGAGCGCGCCCGGGTAGCGCGCGAGCAGCGCGACCGCGGTGGCGCGCACGATCGCCGGCTGACCGCTGTCGTCGACGACCTTCGTCAGCGCGGCCACGGCGCCCGGCGCGCCGCGCCTGCCCGCGGCGAGCGCCTCGCCATAGTGAGGCGAAGGATGGTAGTCCGGATGCCGCTTCGAGATCTCGGCTGCGGCCCACTGCGGCGAGCGGTCGCGGTGGCAGCGGTTGCAGGCGTTCGGCGTTCCGATCGCGGCAGTCAGATCGGGGCGGGGAATGCGGAAGCTGTGATCGGCGCGCGGGTCGACCACCATGTAGGTGGTACGCGGCGCGTGGCAGTCGACGCACGCGCTGCCCGGCCTGCCGGGAACGTGGAAATGGTGGGCGGGGCTGTCGTAGTCCTCCTTCTTCAGTCCGCTCGTGTCGATGCCCGCGCGCGCGTCCGCCTTGCTGGCGTTGTGGCAGCGCGCGCACAGCGCGTTGCCCTCGGCCCTGGGCTCGCCGCTGTGCGGATCGTGGCAGTCGGAGCAGCGCACGCCCTTCTGCGCCATGCGGCTCTGGAGGAACGAGCCGTACTCGTAGACCTCCTCGCGGATCTGGCCGTCGGCGTAGTAGAGATCCTCCTCGAGCAGCGCCGGCAGATGGCTGTCCGTCAGCGGCCTGCCGTAGACATAGTCCGGCGCGATCGCGCTCCGGCGCGAATGGCAGCGCCCGCAGGCGTCGATCTGCGGCCGGTTGCTCGCGGACTTGAGGTCCACCGCCAGGCCCGACTCGCCGCTTCTTCCGGCCTTCGCCCAGGCGACGTGCGCCGAGCCGGGTCCGTGGCAGGCCTGGCAGCCGACGTCGATCCGGAACCAGCGCGTGTCGTAGCGGTCGCCGGCGGCGTCGTAGTTCTTCCGCAGGCCCGTCGAATGGCACTCGGAGCACATGAAGTTCCAGTTCTGCGAGGGCTTGGTCCAGTGCAGCTCGTCGCGGTGATCGATGCGCTCTCGCGGGTAGAGGTGGAACCAGCGCTTGCGCTTCGTGTCCCACGCGACCGACAGCGCCTGCAGCCGCCCGCCGGGCAGCTCGAGCAGGTATTGCTGCAGGGGGGACACGCCGAAGACGTACTTCACCTCGTAGTCCGCGGGCTTGCCGTCGGGTCCGTCGGTCCTCACCAGGAACTTGCCGTCGCGGCGGAAGAAACGGGTGACAAGGCCTTGCGACGAGAACCGCGCGTCGTCGAAGTCACCGAGGACGGTTCGCTCGTCGACCGCTTGCATCGCCAGGTCGTGGTGCGACCCGCGCCACAGGCGCTCCTGCCCGGCGTGGCACGCGGCGCACTCCCGCTCGTCCGCGAACCGCGCCGGCGGCGCGTCGGCTCCGCGGCTGCAAGCGGCCAGTCCGGATGCCAGTGCCAGCAATGCAAGGGCGGCTCGCATGCGCGATTGTAGGCACAAGCGCGCTTCTGATACTTTTCCCCCATGGACTGGAACATCATCGCCCTCCTCGCCCTCGTCGCGCTCGCCTGGCTGTGGTACGACAGCATGCGCGCGCGCGAGCACGCGGTGGCCGCGGGGCAGGCGGCGTGCGCGCGCGAGCGCCTGCAGTTCCTGGATGAGACGGTCGAGTGCACTTCGGTGAAGCCGGCGCGCAACGCAGCGGGGCGACTGCAGCTGCGGCGCGTCTACCGTTTCGAGTTCTCCGACGACGGCAGCAACCGCCGCTCGGGGAGCATCGTCATGCTTTCGGCCGAGGTAGAATCGCTGACGATGGAGCCCTTCCTGTTGCAGTGAGCTCCCCGGCGGTCACGCAGAGGTGGATCGAAGGCACGGTCGCGGCCCAGCGCCGCTGGACCGAGCGGCTGTTCTCGCTCATGGTCGAGGCCGACATCGCCTTCGAGGCGGGGCAGTTCGCCAAGCTCGGGCTGCAGGTCGAAGGCGAGATGCTGGCGCGCCCCTATTCGTTCGTGAACGCGCCGGGCGAGCGCCCCCACGAGTTCTACTACGTGACCCTGCCGGGGGGGCCGCTCACGCAGCGCCTGTGCAGGCTGCAGGCGGGGGACGGGATCCATCTCGCGCCCAGGCCGGCGGGATTTCTCGCGCTCTCGGAGGTCCCGGAGGGGGAGAATCTGTGGCTGATCTCGACGGGAACCGGAATCGGGCCGTTCCTGTCCATTCTCAAGACCGAGGCGCCGTGGAGCCGCTTCAGGCAGGTGGTTCTGGTGCACGCGGTGCGCCTCGCCGAGGAGCTGACCCACCGCGACACCGTCGAGCGGCTGCTGCGCCGGCATCCCGTGCAGATGCGCGCGGTATCGTTCGTGAGCCGCGAAACCTCCGCAGAGGCGCTGCCGGGGCGCATTCCCGCGGCGATCGAGGACGGGCGCCTGGAGTCCCGGACCGGGGTGGTCCTCTCGGCGGAGAAGTCTCAGGTTATGATCTGCGGCAACCCGGACATGGTGCGGGATACGAGCGCCGCTCTGGCGCGGCGCGGCATGAAGAAGCACCGGCGCCGCGATCCCGGGCATATCACGGTGGAGAACTACTGGTGAGCTGGAGAAGGCTTCTCGTGCTCGCGCTGTGCGCGCCGCTCGCTTCGTGCAGCGCCACGCGCTTTGCCTACGACAACGCCGACGCCGCGCTGCGGTTCATGAGCTCGAGCTACCTCGACCTGGACGCCGCGCAGGCCGAGGAGCTGCAGCTGCGCATCGTCCGCTTCCACCAGTGGCACCGCGCCAACGAGCTTCCCGCGTACGCGGCCCTGATGAGGAGCGCGAGCGAGCGCGCGGCCCGGGGCATCACCGAGGAGGATGTCGCCTGGGGGTTCGCCGCCGTGCGCGCCCGCTACCGCGGGTTCGCGGCCAAGGCGGCCGAGGACGCCGCGCCGGTGCTGGCGACGCTCTCCCCGGACCAGATCGCCACGCTCGAGCGCAGGCTTGACGAGAACAACGAGAAGTTCTCGAAGAAGTACCTCTCCGCGGGCGCCGACGAGCGGCGGCGCGCTCAGGCGAAGCGCATGCTCGGGCGCTTCCGCGACTTCGCCGGCGACCTCAGCCCCGACCAGGAGGCGCGCATCGAGCGCTTCGCTCTGGCACACGAGGGCCACGTCGCGCTGCGTTTCGAGGACCGCCGGCAATGGCAGCGCGAGATGCTCGCGGCCCTCAGGGCGAAGCAGCCTGCAGCGGACCTGGGCCGCACCCTGGCCGGGATGTTCGAGAAGCCCGAGCGGCGCCGCACCGAAGCGTTCATCCGCCAGGACAAGGCCTGGGACGAGGACCTCGGCCGGCTCATCGCCGAGCTCGACCGGTCGCTTTCGCCCCGCCAGCGCGCGCACGTCGTGGCGCGCCTTTCGGACTACGCCGACGACTTCGCAGCACTCGCGGGCGAGAAGAAGGAGGCGGCATGAGCGCGCGGCTCGCCGCTTTCGCCTGCGCGCTGCTCGTCGCCGGCCAGGCATGGGCCGCCGGCGGCACGATGAAGCCCTGGGACAGCGGCCCGACGCCGCCGCTCGCCCTGCGCGACCTCTCGGGCAGGGAGCACAAGCTCGCCGACTACAAGGGCAAGGTCGTGGTGCTGAACTTCTGGGCGACGTGGTGCGATCCCTGCCGCGAGGAGATGCCCGCCATGCAGCGCCTCCAGGACAAGCTCGCCGGCCGGCCGTTCGTGGTGCTCGCGGTCGCCTACGGCGACGGGCCGCCGCGGATCAACGCCTTCCTGAAGGAGACCCCGGTGCGCTTCACCGTGCTGCTCGACCGCGACACCTCCGCCGCGACCGCCTGGAAGGTGAAGGTGCTCCCGACCACATTGGTGATCGACCCGGAGCAGAAAGTCAGGTTCGTCGCCGTCGGCGACGTGGGCTGGGATACCCCGCCCATCGAGGGCGAGATCAGGAAATTGCTGCCCAAACACTGAAGGGGAACCCGATGGACAGACGCTCGTTTCTCAAGGCCGGCGCCGCCGTCCCGGCCGCCGCGGCGTTTCCCGGCCTCGCGCTCGCGCAGCAGCTCCCCTTCAATCCGCGGCAGGCCGAGACCTGGCGCACTTTCGAGGTGACGACGCGCGTCGAGGTCCTGTTTCCGGACGGCGCGACCCGCGTATGGCTGCCGGTGCCGTCGGTGGATTCCGTCTATCAGAAGGTCATCGACAACGCCTGGTCGGGCAACGCGAGCGAGATGAAGATCTTCCACGACGGCAAGTACGGCGCCGGGCTGTTCTACGCGGAGTGGACGTCGTCCGAGAAGACGCCCACGATCGAGCTCTACAGCCGCTTCGCCACGCGCGATCGCGCGGTGGACCTGTCGAGCCCCGTGCCGGGACGCGCAATGAGCAAGCCCGAGCGCGAGTTCTACACCGAGGCGACCGAGCACATGCCGACCGACGGCATCGTCAAGGAGACCGCGGAAAAGATCACGCAGGGCGCCCGCAGCGACTACCAGAAGGCGAGGGCGATCTACGAGTGGATCGTCGACAACACCTTCCGCGATCCGAAGACGCGCGGCTGCGGCGTCGGCGACATCAAGACCATGCTCGAGACCGGCAACCTCGGCGGCAAGTGCGCCGACATCAACGCGCTGTACGTGGGTCTCGCGCGCGCGGCCGGCTTGCCGGCGCGCGACGTCTACGGCGTGCGCGTGGCGAAGTCCCAGTTCGCCTACCGCAGCCTGGGCGCGGGGACGGCAAACATCACCCGCGCGCAGCACTGCCGCGCCGAGGTCTATCTCACCGGCTTCGGCTGGGTGCCGGTCGACCCGGCCGACGTAAGGAAGGTCGTGCTCGAGGAGAGGGCGCAGCCAACCACCGTGAACGACCCGCTCGTCGAGGCGGTGCGGCCCAGGCTCTTCGGCGCGTGGGAGATGAACTGGCTCGCCTTCAACACGGCGAACGACATCGTCCTGCCCAACGCGAAGAGCGGCAAGATCACCTTCTTCATGTATCCCCAGGGCGAGACCGCGCAGGGGCGGCTCGACAGCCTCGACCCCGACAACTTCAGGTACACGATGACGGCGAAGGAAGTGACGGCCTGACGATCCTGCATTTCTCGCACGCCAACGGATTTCCCGCGGCGTGCTACCGGAAGATGTTCTCCCACCTGGGAGACGCCTTCGACGTCCGCTACATCAACACGCTCGGCCACGACCCGAGGCACCCGGTCACCGACGGCTGGCCGCATCTGGTCGCCGAGCTGATCGAGCGGGTCGAGCGGCACGGCGAGCCCGTGCTCGGCGTCGGCCACTCGCTCGGCGGCTATCTGACTGCGCTCGCCGCGATGAAGCGGCCGGCACTCTTCCGCGCCATCCTCATGCTCGATTCGCCCATCCTCGACCGCTGGAGGGGCGCGATGCTCCGCGTGGCGAAGCGCTTCGGCCTCGTCGACCGCGTGACGCCTGCGGGAATCACTCGCGACCGCCGCGCGGCCTGGGCCTCGGCCGACGAGGCCTACGCGCATTTCCGCAACAAGCGGGCGTTCCGGAATTTCGATCCCGAATGCCTGCGCGACTACGTGACCCTGGGCACGCGGCCGTCTCCGGAGGGCGTGCGCCTCGTCTTCGATCCCTCGATCGAGTACCGCATCTACCGCACGTTTCCGCACGGCATCGCGCAGCAGCTGCCGTCCCTGCGCGTTCCCGCCGGCTTCATATTCGGCCGCGAGTCGGAGGACGCGCGCCACATGGGGCTCGCGACGACCCGCAGGTTCTTTCGCGTCGCGCGCGTCGAGGGAGGACACCTGTTCCCCTTCGAGCACCCGCAGGCGGCGGCGCGGGCGATCGCCGAGATGGCCGAGGCGCTGGCCGCGCGCTAGATCGTGCGCCGCAGGCGGCGCGCCTCGATCTCCTCCAGCCGCTCGACCAGGGCCTGCACGCCGTCCAGATTGGGATTGACCGCGAGCGCGCGGCGAAAATACTCGAGCGCCTTCGCGGGCTGATCGAGGCGCAGGTAGATCTGTCCGTACCCCGAGAGCGCGCCGAAATGCTGCGGGTTGCGCTTGATGACCTCGTCGCAGTCGGCGAGCGAGCGGCGGTACTGGCCGGCAAGGAACAGCACCGTCGCCCGCTTGTTCCATCCTTCGGCGAAGTCGGGCTTGAGCTCGATCACCCGCGAGAAAAGAGCGATCGCCTCGCCGAAATGCTCGGCGCTCATCTCGGCGACGCCGCGCCCGAGCAAATCGTCGACGCGCGCGTCCCCCGAGCGGCTCCACACGGCCCACAGCGCTTCTTCGGCGGTCGCGCGCACCCTCGCGTCAGGGTCCCGCAGCGCCGCGGTCAGCGCCGGCGCGTCCTCCATCCGGCCGACCGTCTCCAGTCGGAGCGCGCCGCGGCGGCGGTCCTGCGGGTCGGCTCCCTTGAGCGCGGCGAGCGCCTGGGCACGGGTCGGCGCCGGGGAGTCGGCGGCCGCGGGCATCGCCGGGAACAGGCACGCGAGGGCGAGAGCCATGAGGGTCAGCTTCTTGGCCGAGGCCCGCCGGATCATAGGGAATAAACTCCCATGCCTAGGGGTATACGCTGAAACGAATGCAACGCAACTTCCAGACACTATAATCCTCCAAGCCGTCTCATGTCCCTATGAAAGGAATCGTCATGCGCAAACTGCACATAGCCGCCCTCGCCTTGCTCGCGGGGCTGGCCCTCACTCCCTTCGCCCAAGCCGCGGACACGCCCTCGCCGTCGCCGTCGCCCACGCCCAAGCCGAAGGACCCCGATCTCGAGGCCGGCAGGAAGGCCGTCGAGGCTCAGAACTGGAAAGTGGCCATAGCCGACTTCGACCGCGCCGCTGCGCGCGATCCGAAGAACGCCGACGCGCAGAACCTGCTCGGCTACTCCTGGCGCAAGTCGGGCAACCTCGATCTGGCGTTCAAGTACTACAACGAGGCGCTGCGCCTCGACCCCACCCACCGGGGCGCCCACGAGTACATCGGCGAAGCGTACCTGATGGTCAACAACCTGCCCAAGGCCGAGGAGCATCTCACCCAGCTGAACAAGCTGTGCTTCCTGCCCTGCGCGGAGTACACCGAGCTGAAGAAGGCCGTCGAGAAGTACAAGAACAAGACCGCCGCGAAGTGATTCGCGCCGGCCGGCTGGCGTCGGCCGGAAAAACAAACGCCGAAACGGCGGCGTTTGGAAAAAACAAACGCCCGGCACGCCGGGCGTTTTCGCTTCCAGTGCGCGCCCCGGGGGAGATTCCCGGGCGCGGCCGTTATTTGAGGTGTTTGTTGACCAGCTTGGTCATCTCGAACATGCTGACCGACTTCTTGCCGCCGAAGACGGCCTTCAGGGCGTCGTCGGCATTGATCATTCGGCGGTTCTTGGTGTCCTGCAGCTTGTGCTTCTTGATGTAAGCCCAGAGTTTCTTGGTCACTTCGGTGCGCGGCATGGCCTTCGAGCCGACCACTTCCGCCAGCGTCGAGGTCGGGGTCATGGGTTTCATGAATGCCGCATTGGGTTTTCTCTTCTTGGCCATCGTATATCTCTCCTCTAATTACGAGCTGGGTTGGTGATGCCGCACTAACGGTACGGGCAACGCGAGAGTGCGTCAATCAGAGGGAAAAGTCAACCACCCGGACGCCTTTTTCTCTATGAGAAAATCGCGATCGGCCCCGAGCGCCGCCGCGCTTCGATATAATCTTCGGGCCGGATTGCCTCGAGCGCCGAACTTCCTTCCTGACAATCGCCTTGCGCCCCGCTAGCAGCCTTGGATAAGCCCAGGAAGAACGTCGCCGTTCTCGCGGCGTGCCAGGCGCTGCTGTTCACGAACAACGCCACCGCCATCGCGCTGAACGGACTGGTGGGCTACGCGCTCGCCGCGAACAAGGCCCTCGCGACGCTCCCCGTCACGGCCTGGGTGGTGGGCGGAGCGCTCTCCACGCTGCCGATGTCGCTGCTGATGAAGCGCATCGGGCGGCGCGCCGGATTCACGGTAGGAGCGCTGACGGGGGTGATCGGCGCGGCCGTCTGCTCGGTGGCGCTCGCCGCCGCGAGTTTCTGGCTGTTTTGCCTCGGAACGGCCGTGCTCGGCGTCTACAACGCGGTGGCGCAGTACTACCGCTTCGCCGCCGCGGACGCGGTGCGCGCCGAGTTCAAGCCCAAGGCGATCTCGCTGGTGCTAGCCGGAGGGCTGGTGGGCGGGATCGTGGGACCGGAAGTCAGCAAGCACACCATCGACCTCTTCGACACGCGCTACCTCGGCTCGTACCTGTCGCTGATCGGTTTCCTCGCGCTCGTCATCGGAGTGGTGCAGTTGCTCGAGATCCCGTCGCCTGCGGGCGACGATCACAAGGCTCCGACCCGGCCGCTCCGGACAATCATGGCCCAGCCCGTGTTCGTCGTAGCCGCGGCCGGAGCGGCGATCGGCTACGGCGTGATGAATCTGCTCATGACCGCGACGCCGCTCGCAATGCGGCTGTGCGGGCACCCGTACTCCGCGGCGGCCACCGTCATAGGCTCGCACGTCGTCGGCATGTTCGGGCCGTCGTTCTTCACCGGTACGCTCATCCGCCGCTACGGCGTCCTGCAGGTGATGGCCGCGGGAGCGGTCATGCTCTACGCGACAGTCGCGATCGCGCTGTCGGGGATCAGCATCCCGCACTTCTGGTTCGCGCTGGTGCTCCTCGGGATCGGATGGAATTTCCTGTACATCGGGGGCACGACGCTGCTCACCGAGAGCTGCCTGCCCGCCGAGCGCGCGAAGACGCAGGGCGCGAACGATTCGATCATCTTCCTCACGATGGCGCTGACTTCCTTCGGGTCGGGGGTGCTCATCGACGCCAAGGGCTGGGAAGTGCTCAACTGGCTCGCGCTGCCCTTCATCACCGCCGCCGCGGGCGCGGTGCTGTGGCTGCTTGCTCGGCGGCAGCCGGCCGCGGCGTGAAGCCGTGGATACCGCGCTCGATCCGCAGGCGCGCGAGCTGCTCGAGCGCCTCGCGCGAACGCCTGCGCTGCCGCTCGACTCGCTGACCGCGGCGGAAGCGCGGCGCGCCTACCGCGACGGTCGCCTCGCGCTCGCGCCGCCTCCGCTCGCCCTCGAGGAATCGCGCGATTTCGTGATTCCCGGGCCGGGCGGCGGAATCGGGGCGCGCTACTACCGCCCCGCGGGCGGGAAGGCAGGGGAGGCGCTCCCCGTCGTCGTGTACTTCCACGGCGGCGGCTGGGTGTGCGGCGACCTCGACACGCACGACAGCGTGTGCCGCGGCATCGCCGTGCACGGGCGCTGCGCGGTCGTGGCGGTCGACTACCGCATGGGCCCCGAGCACAGGTTTCCCGCGGCGGTGGAGGACGCGGTCGCGGCGGTGAGGTGGGTGAGCGCGAACGCGCAAGCGCTCGCGGCCGACGCCGCGCGGCTTGCCGTCGCGGGGGAGAGCGCGGGCGGCAACCTCGCCGCGGTCGCGGCGATCGCGCTGCGCGAGTCGGGTCCCGCGATCGCGATGCAGGTGCTCGTCTACCCGGTGGTCGACCAGGCCGCCGAAACGGAATCGCTGCGCCGTTTCGCGAGCGGATATTCGCTGACCCGCGACCTGCTGCGCTGGTACCAGAACCAGTATCTGCGCGACGAGAGCGACCGCGCCGACTGGCGCGCCTCGCCGCTCGCCGCCCGCGATCATTCGCGCCTCCCGCACGCCTACGTCGTCACCGCGGGCTTCGACCCCTTGCGCGACGAGGGCAAGGCCTACGCGGATCTGCTCGAGCGCGCCGGCGTCTCCGTCGTCTACGAATGCTTCGAAGGCATGATTCACGGCTTCCTTCCCATGGGCGGCGCGCTCGCCGCCGCGCGCCACGCTCACTACCGCATCGGGCAGATGCTGCGCACGCGCTTCGGGACCTTCCCCGGCATCCGCCCCTGAACGGCGTAGAATCGGCCGGTCCCATGCTCGCGCCCGCCAAGAAAGCTTCTGAACGCCGTGTCGTGCGCGCCGCCTGCCCGCACGACTGCCCCGACACCTGCGCGCTCAGGGTCACCGTCGAGAACGGCGTCGCGGTCAAGGTCGAGGGAGCGCAGGACCATCCCTTCACCGCCGGCACCCTGTGCACCAAGGTCTCGAGGTATCTCGAGCGCACCTACAGCAAGGACCGCGTGCTCTTTCCGCACAGGCGGGTGGGCGCGAAGGGCCGGGGCGAGTTCGCGCGCATCTCCTGGGACGAGGCGCTCGACACCATCGCCGGGAAGCTCCGCGCCATCGAGGCGGATGATCCGCAGGGCATCCTTCCGTACGACTACGCCGGCACCATGGGCTACGTGCAGTGGCACTCGATGGGCCGGCGCTTCTTCCATCGCCTGGGCGCGTCGCGGCTGGACCGCACCATCTGCTCCTCCGCCGGCAAGGTCGGCGCGCAGATCACCGTCGGCGGGTCGCTCGGCATGGACCCGGAGCGCTTCGACGAAGCCAGGCTGATCCTCGTCTGGGGCTCCAACCCGGTCGTCTCCAACCTGCACATGTGGTCGCGCGCGCAGGAGGCGAAGCGCCGCGGCGCCAGGCTGATCGCGATCGATCCCTACCGCAGCCTGACCGCGGAGAAGTGCGACGAGCACCTCGCGATCCTGCCCGGCACCGACGCGGCCCTCGCGCTCGCGATGATGCACGTGATCATCGGCGAGGGCCGCTACGACGCGGACTACGTCGAGCGGTATACGCTGGGCTTCGAGCCGCTGCGCGAGCGGGTGAAGGACTATCCGCCGCAGGCGGTGGCGGAGATCACGGGGCTGCCGGCCGAGCGCATCGTCGCGCTCGCGCGCGAATACGCGGGCACGCGCCCCGCGGCGATCCGGCTGAACTACGGCGTGCAGCGGCACGCGGGCGGCGGCATGGCGGTGCGGACGATCTTCTGCCTGCCCGCGCTCACCGGCGCCTGGCGCGATCCCGCGGGCGGCGCGGTGCTCGGCACCGCCGGGTTCTTCGGCATGAACGACGCGAAGCTCGAGCGGCCCGACCTGCTCAAGCTGTCCCGCTGCCCGAATCCGCGGACCGTCAACATGGTCGCGATCGGCGACGCGCTCCTCGGAGCGAAGCCGCCGATCCGCGCGCTCTATGTCTACAACTCGAATCCGGTCGCGGTCGCGCCCGACTCGGGCAGGGTCGTGCGCGGCTTCGCGCGCGAGGACCTGTTCACCGTGGTGCACGAGCAGTTCTTCACCGACACCTGCGACTACGCCGACATCGTGCTGCCGGCGACGACGCAGCTCGAGCACTGGGACGTCCACACGGCGTACGGGCACCTCTACCTGATGGCGAACAGCCCCGCGATCGCGCCGCTCGGCGAGGCGCTGCCGAACAGCGAGGCCTTCCGGCGCCTCGCCGCGCGCATGGGCTTCACCGAGGAATGCTTTCGGAATTCCGACGAGGACCTCTGCCGCCAGGCGATCGAGTCCTCGAAGGCCTCGATGCGGGGAATCGAATGGGAGTCGCTCAGGGAGAAAGGCTGGCAGCGCCTGAACCTGCCGGAGCGCTTCGCGCCCTTCGCGCAGGGGAACTTCGCCACGCCCTCCGGGAAATGCGAGTTCCACAGCGAGGCCGCGAAAGCGATGGGGATGGACCCGCTGCCGTCGTTCGTTCCGCCGCGCGAATCGGCGCGGTCGAATCCCGCTCTGGCCGCGCGGTACCCGCTCGCGATGATCTCCCCCCCGAACCGGCACTTCCTCAACTCGTCGTTCGCCAACATGCCCTTCGCCATCGCCGAGGCGAAGGAGCCGACCCTGGACATGAGTCCGGCGGACGCCGCGGCGCGGGGCATCGCCGACGGCGACCCGGTGCGCGTGTTCAACGACCGCGGCTCGTTCGCCGCGCGCGCCCGCGTCGGGCGCAAGGCGCGCGAGGGCGTGGTGGTCGCGCTCTCGGTGTGGTGGAAGAAGCTCACGGCGGACGGCCGCAACGCGAACGAGGTGACCTCGCAATCGACCACCGACGTGGGCCGGGGCGCGACCTTCTACGACTGCCTGGTCGAGGTCGAGCGCGCGGCGGGGCATGGCTGAGAAGCTCAGGCCCGGCGCGGCCGATGCGCTCATCGTCGTCGACGTGCAGAACGACTTCTGCCCGGGCGGCCGGCTCGCGGTGCAGAAGGGCGACGAGGTGGTGCCGCTCGTGAACGCGCTCGCGAAGCGCTTCGAGAACGTGGTGCTCACGCAGGACTGGCATCCCGCGGGCCACCTCTCCTTCGCCACTTCGCATCCGGGCAACCGGCCTTTCGACTCGATCAGGCTTCCCTACGGCGAGCAGGTGCTGTGGCCGGACCACTGCGTGCAGGGAAGCGAGGGCGCGGCGCTGCACAGGGACCTCGACGTGCGCCACGCCCAGCTCGTGGTGCGCAAGGGGTGGCGCCGGGACGTGGACAGCTATTCCGCCTTCCTCGAGGCCGACCGCAAGAGCCGCACCGGCCTCGAAGGCTACCTCGACGAGCGCGGCATCGAGCGCGTGTTCGTGTGCGGGCTGGCGACCGATTTCTGCGTGGCCTGGACCGCGCTCGACGCGCGCAAGCTCAAGTTCGACTGCGCGGTGGTCGAGGACGCCTGCCGCGCGATCGACATGCAGGGGTCGCTCGAGGCGGCGTGGGAGAAGATGAAGAAAGCGGGGGTGGAGCGGGTCCTGTCCGGCGATTTCGCCTAGTATTCGATCTGCATCGTGAAACTCAATAGGAGGAGTGGCATGAAAAAAGCGAAGCTGTTGTTTCTGAGTGGTGCAGCCGCCGCGCTCGCCGCGGGCGTGCTGTACGCGCAGGCGCCGGGACTGAAGCGCACGGAGCTCCAGGACCGCGATCTGAGCATTCCCGGCAAGCACGTGGTCCAGGCGCGCGTCGAGCTCGACCCGGGTGCGGGTATCGGCAGGCATACCCATCCCGGCGACGAGGTCAGCGTGGTGCTGGAGGGCGAGGTGCAGCTCCTGGTCGACGGGCAGCCGCCGAAGACCTTCAAGGCCGGCGAGGCGTTTGTCGTACCGATGGGTACTATCCACGCCGCCAAGAACCCCGGCAGCGGCAAGGGTGTCGTACTCGCCACCTACGTCGTCGAGAAGGGCAAGCCGGTCGCGACGATGGTGCAATAGGCGAACGGTCCCGCAGATCGGCAGCGCCGAAGGGCGCTGCCGATTTTGTTTGAACTCCCCATGAGCCGCGTGCGCAACTGGCTCGCTTCCCGCAAGGCGATCGAGATCGTCGAGGAGGACGGGGTGCGCGTGCTCCAGATTGGCGGCGACGCGATCCAGAGCGCGATGCGCCTTTCCGCGCCCGACGCGATCGAGCTCGACTACGTGCGCGCGATGATGGCCTTCCTGCTGTTCCGCCCGGAGCCGCGCGACGTCCTCATGGTGGGGCTGGGCGCAGGCTCGATGGCGCGCTTCGTCCATGCGCGCATGCCGGGGACGCGGGTCACCGTCGTGGAGATCAATCCCGGCGTCGTCACCGTCGCGCGCAGGTACTTCGGCTTTCCCGGCGAGGACGAGCGCCTCGAGGTCGTCATCGACGAGGGCGCCCGCGCGGTCGGGCAGCGCCCGTCGAGCTGCGACGTGCTGGTGGTGGACGGCTTCGTCGACGGCCGCGTCGCGGGCAGCCTGTGCACGCGGTCCTTCTACGATTCGGCTTTCGCCGCGCTGCGCCCGCAGGGCGTGATGGTCGCCAACTTCATGGCCGACGACGGCGGGCTCGAGCGCCATTGCGCGCGCATCGAGAAGTCCTTCAGACGTCCGCCTGCGCTACTCCTCGCCGAGGAGCGCGACAACCTCATCGCGTTCGCGCCCAAGGGAGGACCGAGGCGGCTCGCCTGGTCCGTGCTGAGGGGCCGCGCGCGGCGCGCCCGCGCCCTGGGCCTGCGGCTCGAGGAGTGCCTCGCGCAGCTCAAGGAGCGCAATTCCGGAAACGATCGTTACCTCGAGGTCTGAATGTCCGCATCCGATCAGAACAGCACCGGCCCTTCGCAGATCCTCTCGCTCGGCGACGCCACCGCGATCATCGTCGGACTCATCATCGGCGCCGGCATCTTCAAGGCACCGTCAACGGTCGCCGGTGCGAGCGGCGGCGAAGCCGCCATGGTCGCCTGCTGGATCGCCGGCGGCGTGCTGTCGTTCATCGGCGCGATGTGCTACGCCGAGCTCGCTACCGCCTACCCGAGCGTCGGCGGCGAATACCATTTCATCGGCCGAGCCTTCGGCCGCCGACCCGCCTTCTTCTATGCGTGGGCGCGCATGACGGTGATCGTGGCCGGCTCGATCGCGGTCTTCGCCTTCGTCTTCGGCGACTATTGCGCGCGGCTGTTCAGCCTGGGCGAGCACTCCTCACCGATCTACGCCGTGCTCATCGTGGTCATCCTCACCGTCGTCAACATCGTCGGGCTGAAGGCCGGCAAGACCACCCAGAACGTGTTCACGGCGCTCCTGGTTCTGGGCTTGGTGATCGTGCTGTCGGTCGGGTTGACCATGGAGCCGGGCGCGCCGACCGCCGCGGCGCAGGCCGCGCCTTCGGCGAATTCCTGGTCCGGAATCGGCCTCGCCATGATCTTCGTGCTTTTCACCTACGGGGGCTGGAACGACGGCGCCTACATTTCGGCCGAGGTGCGCCACCGCGAGCGCAACATGTCGCGCGCCCTGTTCCTCTCCATCGGCCTCGTGACCACGCTCTACGTGCTGGTCAACCTCGCCTACGTGAACGGCCTCGGGTTCTCGGCGGTGGCGAAGTCGGACGCGGTCGCCGCAGACCTGCTGGCGCGCGCCTGGGGAGTGGCGGGCGAGAAGCTGATCAGCGTCCTGGTGGCGCTTGCCACCCTCACCTCGATCAACGGCTCGATGATCGTCGGAGCACGCTCGAACTACGCGCTCGGGCGCGAGTGGCCGCTCCTGCGCTGGCTGGGGCACTGGGACGAGGCGAGCAGCTCCCCGCGCAACGCCTACGTCGTGCAGGCCGCGATTGCGCTCGCGCTGGTCGGCCTCGGGACGATACAGCGCAAGGGCTTCCAGACGCTCGTGGATTTCACCGCCCCTGTGTTCTGGACTTTCTTCCTGCTCACGGGCGTGTCGCTCTTCGTACTGCGCGCGAGGAACCCGGACGCCCCCAGACCTTACCGCGTCCCGCTGTACCCGCTCACGCCGGCGATCTTCGTGGCGAGCTGCGCGTACATGCTCTATTCGAGCCTGGCCTACACCGGTGCGGGAGCGATGGTCGGCGTCGGCATCCTCGCTGCGGGCGCGATCGTCATGCTGTTCGGAATGCGGGGAGCGAAGGCGGATTCCGAAGTGAAAGCGGGATGAAAAGCGCCGGATCTCTGCGAGGGGCAGCACACCCACGCGACGCTCGCGATGACGCGTCCCGCCCAGCCGCCGATGGTATGAGGCGGAGGTCCGCTCTCGCTCTGGTCCTGGGCATCGCGCTCTTCCTGCCGGCCTGCGCCGCGCTCGACCGGGAGTTCGGCGACACCGCGCTCAGCGACGGCCCGGCCACCGGGCCCGACCCTCAGGTCCCGTACTTCCCGAGCGCCGACGAAGCGGTGACCGGCATGCTCAAGCTTGCCGGGACGGGCCCGAACGACGTCGTCTACGATCTCGGTTGTGGCGATGGGCGAATAGTCATCGCGGCGGCCAAGGATTTCGGTGCGCGCGGCGTGGGCATAGAGATCGATCCGGCGCCGCTGCGCCTGGCGGTGTACAACGCCAAACGCGCCGGCGTCGAGGACCGCGTGCGCTTCGTCCGGGGCGACATCTTCGACGCCGACATCGGCGGCGCGACGGTCGTCACGCTGTTCCTTTTCGAGTCGCTCAACCGCCGGCTCCTGCCCAAGCTGAGGAAGGAGCTGAAGCCTGGCACGCGCATCGTTGCGCACCGCTACGGGTTCGGCCCCGACTGGCCGCCGGAGAAGACGATCCAGGCGGGCTCAAGCACGCTGTACCTGTGGACGGTGCCAAAGCGCTGACCTGGAATAATCGGCGCCGATCGGGCGCGGGGCGTCGTCATGGAGACGGCCTGCGATGCCGGCGGCCGCTTTTTTTTCGCGCGACGGTGAATTTGTCCTCGCCCGGAGCCATTAGAACTTCCTAATATACGCCCTTCGGACTCCCGGCCCCGCGACGGCCGGGGGCATCGTTCATCTGCTACGGGAGGGCATCATGCGCGCTGTCCTTTTCTGCATCGCGGGCGTCTGTGCCGCAGGCGTCGTCACGGCGGGCGCGGCCGCGGTGCCGCAACTCAAGCTCAGCATCTCGGCGGAAGCTCGCGAGGAGATCAATACCGCCGCGTTCATGGAGCGCTATGCGGCGCTCGCCCGGTACGTGCATGCATCCACCGGCGCCGACATTCACCTGACCTTCGGGCGCGACCTGACGCGCGAGCTGGCGCAGACGCGCTCGCGAGGCTACGACCTGATGATAGGGCCGGCGCACGTCATCGGCAGCGCCCTCCGCTATGGCTACGAGCCGGTCACGCGCTTCGAAGGCGAAGAGCGCGCCGTTTTCATCGCGAGCGAAGCCAGCGGCGTGACCACGCTCGCGAACGCGCGGAGCAAGCGGCTCGCTCTGCCGCCGGCGGACTCGCTCGCCACCTATCTCGCACGCGGGGAGCTCAACGCGGCGGGGATCCAGGCGAAGTCGTTCTTCGGTGAGATCCGCGAATTCCGCTACCATGAGGCGGCGCTGCTTGCGCTTGAGCTGGGCGCCGCGGACATCGCTGTCGCCGACCGGCGGCTCGCGCAAGAATGGCTCGGCCGCAACAAGGGCCGGATCCTGCTGGAGACCAAGGCCGCTCCCGCGACTGGAGTCGCCGTGCTCAGCACGCTCGACAAGGGGCTTAAGGACCGCATCCGCCTGGCCTTCGTGTCCCCCAACGCGAAGGCCGCCGTGGCAACCGCCCAGGCGGGGCTTGATGTGCGCAGGATGGAGCCCATTACAGCGAAGGAATACGACTACGTATCGACGCTCGGCTACTTTACCCCGCGCTCGCTCGAAGGCGTGAAGATCGTGAGCGCCGAGGAGGCGTCCGAGATGATGCAGAAGGGGGTCGTCCTCTACGACACGCGCATCGAGGAGGAGCACCGCGAGGGCCACATCAAGGGCGCGCGATGGCTGCCCTACGCCGAGAAGAGCGCGAAGGAAGTCGGGTTCGACGGCGGCGCGGACCGGTTCGACCTCTCGCGCATCGCAGGCAAGAGCGCGCCCGTCATATTCGCCTGCAACGGGCCTGAATGCTGGAAGAGCTACAAATCCTGCGTGACGGCGCTCAAGGCCGGGTACACGCAGGTCTACTGGTTCCGCGGCGGCTTCCCCGAATGGGCGTCGAAGGGCTACCCCGTGGAGTCCTTGCCGGCGAGCGTCGCGCTCTCGCGCTGAGCCGGAAACCCGCTGCCTGAGGGCAGCGGGTTCCGGAGGCACTCCTGCTAGTACAGTTTCTCGCCGGTATCCGGATCGAGGATCAGCACGCGCAAGTCGCGGTCGTCGCGATCGGAGCGCCGCTCGAAATCGAACCAGCCGAGCGCCCGATCGAGGGCGCCGCGCCCGTTGACCTCCCCGCGGTCGAAGTCGAACAGGCTGTTGAGCGATCCGGCGACCTGGTCGAAGGAGCCGCCTTGCGCGACCGATTTCGGCATCGCATCGATCCGGCCGAGGTTGAAGTTGTCCTCGATGAACCGCAGGATCGAGCTCTGGTCGGCGACCGTGTGGTCCACGTAGTTCCGCTTCGCGAAGGGCGAGATCACCAGCAGCGGCAGGCGCGGGCCGTAGCCGCAGCGGCCCATCGCCGCGCCGGCGAGCGCAGTGCCGCATTGTCCCGGACCGGTGAGCGCGTCGTTGCTCGCCGGAAGGTTGGCGGGCGCATTGAGCGCCGACGGGTTCGCGATCGGCGGATAGACGTGGTCGTACCAGCCGTCGGAATCGTCGTAGGTGATGAAGATGGCGGTGTCCTTCCAGTACTTCGACTTCATCACGGCGTTGATCAGCTGCACCATGAAATGCTGCTCGAGCAGCGGGTCGGAATACTGGGCGTGGCCGTCCATGAAGCCCGGTGCCTTGATGTACGTGACCGCGGGAAGCGTCACGTCCGGCTGGAACCCGGTGATGTCGTAGGTCCGGCTGCCCGCGCCGCTCACGCTGTTGATGGCGAAGAGCGCGCTCAGGTCGTACTGGTGGCTGGCCTGATCGTCATGCCCGACGTGCGCCGGCGAGCTCGGCGGAAGGTGGTTCAGGTTCTGGGTCGACGGGAAGTAGTTGAACGGCTGATGGTGCCCGATGTAGTCCTGCTTCACCGACCCGTCGCTCGCCATGTGGATCGAGCTGCACGCGCCGAACCCGCCCTGGAACCAGCCCCAGGTGAGCCCCTTGGCGGAGAGCAGGTCGCCGACGTTCCGGCCCGGAGACGTGATCGCGACCTGGGCCGACCCGAGGGGATTGCAGATGTCGCCGGCCGGGCGCGGATCGCCCACGATGGAGCCGCCGCCGGTGTTGCCGTTGGAGTTGCTGCCGGCGAGCGTCACGTTCCGGACGCCGGCCAGGCCCGTCGTCTGGTCGATTCCCGGCGCGTTGACGATCGTGGAGTTGGGCAGCGTCGGCGTCCCGTCCGAAGCGAGCACGCCGTAGGTGTTCCCCGAGACGAGGTTGATCGCGCCCGGGGCCGACGGCCCGTAAGTCGTGTTGAAGAAGTTGTCGCTCATCGCGAAGTGCTGCGCATAGTTCCACAGCGCGGTGACGGTGTTGCCGTCGTAGTAGCCCATTACCGTCGACTTGTCCGGCGCGCAGTTCGCCGACGTGGAGCTGAGCTTCTGCACCACCAGGTCCATCTGGCCGGCGTGATAGGCGGCCTGCTCGTCGGTGTAGTTGTGGTCCTCGTCGCAGGTGGTCGCCTGGTTGCGGCCGAGGCGGAAGGGCTGGACGGTGCCCGTGCCCGCCGCGTTGAGCGTCGGGTTGTCGGGCGGAGCCGCCGGGCCCGTGAGCAGGCCGTTGACGGCCGGCGTGTCGGGCTTCGCCTGGAACAGCGGCTCGCCCGGCGTGGCGTTCGCGGCGAAGGGGTAGGTCGCGAAGTAATGGTCGAAGGAGACGTTCTCCTGGAAGATGACGATGACGTGCTTGATCGGCGTCGTCGTCGCGGGGTCGTTCGCCAGGCCCGGCACTGCCAGGCTGGAGGCAACGGCCGCGGCCAGTATTGAGAGCTTTCTGATGTGCGTATTGCGTCGGTCGGTCACGGGGATCTCCACTGGAATTGTTGGAATTGCGCGCGCTGGCAGCGCGAGGCCGCACGCGCGCGCCGGGAGAGCCTAGCCGGCGCAGATGACAGGAATTTTGCGGATTTGTTGCTAGGGCTGCGAAATGCGTGTGCAGGAAGCCGAAGAAGGCTTCCTCAACTGCGTGTCTTCTCCCAGTCGTTGACGCGGCCCTCGACGATGCGGAACAGCGGATGCGCGTCGGGGACCTTGACGCTCCTGAAGAGAAGGTAGGTCCGCGGAGCGCGCGCGCGGAGCTTGGCGCGCAGGTGCCTCCATTCGTAGAGCAGCTGCCCGCGCGTCTCGAGCATACGTGCTTTCACCCTGCCGCGCGCGATCTTGCGGCGGTCGAAGCGGTAGCCGCGGCGCCGCGCCTCGTCGGCGATCGCGGCGAGGAACGCGGCGATCGCGGCGACCGGCCGCGCGTGGGAGCGAAAGCGCGCAAGCTGCGGATGGCGGGTGTATCCGCGGGTCGCGCCGCGCAGGACCTTCTGGGCGAGCAGGGCTTCCCGCCAGGCCGCGACGAGTCCCCGGGCGTCGAGGTAGCGCGGATGCAGGGTCCAGAGCCGCACGCGGCCTTCCTACCGCGCGCGTTTGAACGACGGGCGCTCCATGCAGCGCTTGCACCAGTCCGCGGTGCGCGGATGGCGGTCGAGCGGGAGCCCGAACATGATGCCCAGCGCGAGCCAGCTCGCCGCGGCGACGTCGGCGAGGGAGAACGTGGTGCCGAGGATGTAGTCGCGGTCGGCGAGGCGCGCTTCCAGCGCCGCTAGGATGCGGTCGAGCTGCGCCTTGTTGTACGCGGCGGTCGCCTTGCTGCGGTCCTCGGGCTTGTAGGAAACCGGCGTGTCCATCCCGTGGTACAGGTACTGCATCATGTAGGGTCCCAGCTCGGTCATGGACCATACCGTCCAGCACAGCGCGTCGGCGCGGGCTTGGCCCCCCGGCACCGGCCAGAGCTTGCGCTCGACCGCGTACTTGTGGGCGAGGTGGAGCAGGATGGCGAGTGACTCGAAGAAGCGCTGTCCGTCGTCGACGAGGGCCGGCACCTTGCCGTGCGGGTTGATCGCCAGGTGCGCCGGGGCGAGGTGCTCCTTTTTCTTCATGTCGACCTCGACGTACTGGTAGGGCACGCCCAGCTCCTCGAGGGCCCAGGAGACGCGCGTGCCCGAGCTTCTCGGCGAGGAATGAAGTTCGATAGCCATGGAGATCCTCCCTTGGTTGGCGTCCGGGCTCAGCCCGCCGGACAGGGCTTGAAAGACGACCAGTCGACGCCGTCGACGAAGCGCTCGTCGGCGGGGAAAGGGTGCTTGAAGGTGAACGCAAACGCGCTCGGGCCGTGGGCGTCGAGGTGCGCGAGGCGCTTCTTGGCCTCGTCTATTCCCGGCCGGTGCCCCTGCGGAACCCACCACAGCGCGGCGTACGCGCTGGCGAGCTTCTCGAACCAGTCGAGCCGGCGCTTTAGGAGCTCGACGTGGGCGGTGTAGTAGACGTAGCGCCTCAGCTGCTCGATCGATCCCCACACCGACATGTTGAACAGGATCCGGTCGTCGTCGTAGGGCCGCAGGTACGTGGCGTTGCCCGCCTCGGTCTTGAGCCGCCACACGAATCCCGGGCTGCGGTCGGCGAGCGCGTTGATCTCGTCCAGGCGCGCGACGAACCCGGCCATGACCGGATCCTCGAGCGGGGCGCGCATCCTTCCGATGTTGACCTGGGCGATGTGCAGGACTGTCATGCGGGACTCCCCCGTGGCGCGTGGAATTGTCTCACGGTCGCTCAATCCAGCGGGAAGCTGGGACCGGGCGCGCTGCGGGTCTGAAGCGAGCGCGCGAGCGAGCCCAGGGCGTCGCGGATCCGGGGAGCGACGTCGGGGGAGGCGACCATCGCGTCCTCGGTGACGCATCCGCCGAGGAGCGGAAGCGTGAGCGAGGCCTCGGGCAGGATCCGGGCCGACATGGTCTGGAGGATCTCGCGCAGCGCCTCGTGGGCGTGGCGCGCCCGGGGCGATGTGTTCACGAGCGCGACCGGCTTGTGGATCACGCCCTCGAAGCTCACGAGCCAGTCGAGCGCGTTCTTCAGCACGCCCGAGATCCCGTGGGCGTACTCGGGGCTCGCGATGAGGAGCGCACCCGCGCCCTCGACCGCGGCGCGGAACTCGCGCACCGCGCGCGGCGGATCGGCTTCGAGATCCGGGTTGAAGAGCGGCAGCTTGCCCAGGCCGGCGTAGACGGAGAGCTCGAGCGGCGCCGGGGCGAGGCGGGCGGCGGCGCGGCAGAACGCGGAGTTAATCGACGCCGCGCGCAGGCTTCCGGAGAGCGCGAGTACTTTCACTTCAGGGTCTCGATCCTGACGAGCTTGGTGCGGCCGGACGCGCCGCTCCTGATCGCGACGGCGCCCCGGCTGCAGCGGAAGTGGCGCGCGACCAGCGCGACGAGCTCTTCGTTGGCCCTGCCCTCGACGGGCGGCGACTTCAGCCGGGCCGTCCAGGTGCCGTCGGGCTCCTGCGCGAGCGAGGACTCGCGCGCGTTGGGCTTCACCTTGATCTTCAGGTACGTTCCGGCCATGCCGGCATCGCTACGGACGGCGCTTCCCGAGCGGCTCCATGCCGCTGCTCCTGATCGTTCCGGATGCGGGCTCGGAGGTGAGGAACGCGATCAGCCGCTTCGCCGCGTCCGTCTCCTTCGATCCGGCGACGACCGCAGCCGCGAATATCTGGTTCAGTTGGATCTCCTCGGCGACGACGCCGGCGAGCTCGACCCCCGGCGCGTGGACAATCTCGCTCACCGGCATGACCGCGAGGTCCGCCTCCCCCGACGCCACCATCGCCGCGGCACCGGTGCCGCGCGGGGTCGCCTTGACGTTGACCTTGTCGGCGATGCCGAGCCGCGGAAACACGTCCTTGGTGAGGAAGATGCCGCTCGTGCTGCTCGGGACCGCGACCGCTCGGGCCTTCAGCACGGCCTGCTTGAACGCCTCGACGGTGCGCACGTCCGGCTTCGCAGCGCCCGCGCGCACCGCCACGCCGAGGGGCGTGCGCGCGAGGTCCGCGTCCGTTCCTGGGGCGATCCGCCGCGCGGCGATCAGCTCGGTGAGGCCTTCCCTGGAGAGGATCACCACGTCGAAAGGCACGCCGCGGGCGAGCTGCGAGGCGATCGTCTGCGGCCCCGTGCCCTGCGACGAGCCGGAGCCGGTCGTGACCTTGATTCCCGTCTCGCGCTCGAATTCCGGCAGCAACTTCTCGTACGGGCCCGAGAATCCGCCTGAAATGATCACCTTCAGCTGCGCCGACGCGGCGAGCGGCCACATCAGGAGTCCCGCAACGACGACCGCGGCCGCATTGGCTGTCCTTCGTTGGTGCGATGAGAAAGCATACATGGTTGGCTCCCTTTAACGGCTTCGAGCTCTGGACTTGTTGAGCGCCACCGCGGCGCGAACGAGGGCCTTCAACGCCTTCTGGTCGATCTTCCCGCCCTCGCGGAAGTCGATGGCGCGCCTGGTGTTGCCCCCGAGACTGGAGTTGAAGAGCCCGGCGGGATCCTTCAGCGCCGCGCCTTTGGCGAAGGTCATCTTGACGACGTTCTTGTAGGCCTCGCCCGTGCAGATCAATCCGTCGTGCAACCACACCGGAACGTCCCACTTCCACTCCTCGACGACTCCGGGATCGACCTGCCTGACCAGGGCGCGGAGCCGGCCGAGCATCCTGCCGCGCCAGTCGCCCAACTCCCTGATTCTCGCGTCGATCAGCTCGGAAGGAGACTTGCCTTGCGATCCGCTCTTCTTCATGTCCGTTTCTCTTCGCTGCGCCGGCGGGCGGTCCGCTTGAACGAAAGGTCAGGCCTGGCTGAGAAACCCGACGATAGCTTCATTCACGACGTCCGGATGAGTGATCGGCGCCATGTGGCCCAGACCGTCGAACTCCACGACGCGCACCCGAGGCAGTACCGGCACGAGGAGTCGCGCCACGGCACGGGACGACTCAGGGGATTGCGTGCCCAGCATGTAGAGGATAGGCACGTCGAGCCGGCAAAAGGCCTCCAGAGTCGCGGCCTCCGTGAAGAGCGCGTGAGACCACCTCCGCACGTTGACGATCGAGTCCGCAATCGCAGGCTTGCGTGACGACGGCGTCGCGCTCCAACTGCCACGGCCCATCCAGAAGTCTACGAAATGCTCCGCGGCGGCGTCCCGGTCTCCCGCGTCAAGCGCAGCGGCCGCCGCGGCGACAGTGTCGCGGATTCCGTCAACTGCGTTCGGAGGTGGTGTGTGCGCGTCCACAAGGGCGAAGAGCGTAGGTTCGTATAGCGCGAGCGCTCGCACGCGATTCGGCTTCTCCAAGGCCGCGACAAGCGCCACCGCGGCACCGTATGAGTGCCCCACAATCGCGCATGGCGTGCCGGCTCTGGCAAGAACCGGTTCAACAAACGCCACTTCGTCTCGCAGCGCAATCTTGCGGTCAGAGGGCCATTCCGGGCTCTTCCCGGAGCCGTAGGAGTCCGGTGCGAGCACGAGATGACTTGCGGACAGCACATCCATAAGAGTCCGCCATTGGGCAGAACTGCTCGCGTTGGAGTGGATGCACACAACTCCCGGACCGGCTCCCGCCTGACGGACGTGCGCTTCTGCGCTGCGGATGCGAGGCTCCACCGCGAGGCCTAACGTCCGGCTTCAGCGGAGGGCCGTGCAGCGGACCGTCCGCTGCAACCGGTTGTCAGGCCGTTCCTACTCGAGCACATAACGCAAGTGTGTGGCAGTTGGACTATCAAGCACATTGTCAATCCGGAATTGCGACACTGACTCGTCCAGGTTCTCGAAGAGACGCCTTCCACTGCTGAACAGGACTGGCGCTAGGGCGATTTCGAGCTCGTCGATGACACCCATGTTCAAGTACTGTTGGATCACGTCCGCGCCGCCTGCGATCCGGATATCGCGACCGCCCGCAGACTCTCGAGCCTGCCTGAGGGCACTTTCCGTCCCGTCGTTGACGAAGTAGAAGGTCGTACCACCCGGGCGGACCCAAGGTTCGCGCTTCTCGTGGGTCAGAACGTACACCGGTGTGTGGAACGGCGCCTCCTCCGGCCAAGCGCGCTCGCCCTGTTCGAACATCCGCTTCCCCATGATGTTGGCGCCGATGCGCTCCGTGGTTTTCCGAAGCATGTCATTTACAGGGCCGGTGTCTCCCCCGGGGCCCAGCTTGAGGTTCTCACGGAAGAACTGCTGGTCAAATATCCACCGCATCAGCGCACCCCACTTTGCGCCCCAGTTCTTGTACTCGGGCTTATCCCAATTCTCGATGGTCATTCCTTCCGGTGCCATGTAGCCGTCAAGGCTTAACCCGATGTTCACGAATACCTTGCTCATCATTTTCCTCTCATCGCTCTGAATCTCGGCCTAGCGTTCGCGGCGACCGAGCCGACGAGATGAAGAATGCCACAAGGGCGCCGCTTCAGAGCCTCCGGGTGATCCGCGCTGTTAGGGCGCATGAGCAGGACCCGAGGCAAGTTCACGAAAGCGAAAAGAGCGTCGACAGATCTTGCAGAAGAATATCGCGTAGTGTGTCTCGAAACGCCAAGCGACCGCGAAGCCAATAGCAAAAGCAAGGACACCAAAGACGATGCCGAACCAGAACCCAACTGCAAATCCGACGATCAAAGCCAGAAGCGCCCACAGATCTGGAACGAGAAAGATGGCTACATGGAAAGGAACGGCCTCGTCGAATCGGAATGGGACGAGAAGTCGTGACACTGGTCTATGACACAATGGGCAGTGACGCCTTGGAATGATAAATCGCAGGGGATCCATGCGCCCTAACGTCGGAGTTCACCAGCTCGCGGAAGCGGGCGAAGCCCGCTCTAGCGAGTCGGGTTCAACGACGGGTTAGGACACCCATTGCCTCCGCAGATTCAAAGAGGAACATCTGTAGGTCCTCGTCGTTGGGAGCGAACACGCGGCGATCGGCCGCGCACTGTTTGCCCAGATCGCTTGCAAATGCTTCCTGAATGGCAGACATGGAGTCGAAGTGCAAGGTTGCTACCAAGTATGGGTCGCGAGCGCTCGCGAGAGCCCGTATCGGACCCTTGCTTACCTCGTATCTTCTCAGGCCTGGCAAACCCGAGGCCAGCGGTACGTGCACGCCAAAGTAGTGCCGATCAAAGGCGGCAGGATCTTTAGGTGTCTTGTAGATGACGAGCATTCGAGCCATGACTTCCTCCGGTCAGTCTGCAATCTTTCGGAGTGTCGCGCGTGCGGGCTAACGTTCGAGTTGAACGGCGCGAGCAAGAGAGCGAAGCGACGCTTGCGAGCGTCCGTTTTCGGACGCGCGGTTAGGGCGCACCTCTACTCGACCTCCTCAAGCTTGACGCCTCTGCCCGCGCGGAAACTGGCGCGAGCCTGCTCGATACGCTGTATGAATCGTGGGTCATGTTCAAGGCGGTAGTCGAACCAGTCGTCTTCCGATTTGAACCCAATAAGTACACCGGCTGGTTTGCCGTGGCGCGTGATCACCACATCTTGTGTCTCGGCTTCCCGGAGAAAGCGTGACAAGTCGTCTTTTACCTCGGAAAGAGGTACTTCCTTCATTTTGGACTTCCCAACCGCGCTAGCCATGACCCAGCCTCCGATTTGGGGATGATCGCCAGTACTTCGACGGTCGAACCCGAAACATCGTAGAACACACGGACTTCCTCGACGCGGAGCCTGTACTGCGGTCGCGCTATGCCGCGCAAACGCTTGATTCGGCTACGGCTGGTCTTAGTCGGCTCGTGTCTCAAATGGGTTTCGAGGGCTTCCTTTACCGCTGCCCGTGCGTTGGCCTTCAGTCTGCGCAGGTCTTCGACGGCCTCGGGAGCAAGGAGTATCTCGAACCGCATTCTGGCTAGATTATAGCCAGAATCGCTGTCACCGGGTAGTGCGCTCTAACGTCGGCGTTCAGGGGCGCGCCGCCTGCGGCGCGTCCCCTGCAACCCCTGGTTCGGCAGCCGCAGTGGCTGCGACTGCAGCAGCCTGATCACCAGCTCGCCAAGCGGTCAGGAGCCTCCGCCCCGTTCGGTTACGGACACTCGGTATGTGGGCGTTTGCCACCCCAGACGGGTGTCGAACATGGCGTGGCCCCACTGATTCACGTCGATGAGACCTCCGGCGATGAGACCAGCGCAGGAGAACAAGCCGTCGCCAGACACATGTACCTTCGCGACGCGCTCAAGCGGGGCAAGCAGGTCAGCAGCGCCGGTCTCGGATAGTGGTAGCGGCTGCGATGCTGGACGATGACGCGCACGCGGCGTTCTTACCACCTACCCGCGCCATGGGGTGATGCGCGGTAACCATCGCCTCACGTTCGCCCGGTAGCGCTTGTACTCGTCGGCGAACTGCTCGCCCAGCGCAGGCTCTTCGTAGCCCACAACGAACAAGAAGAATCCGGCCCACACGATCGCGCCGTACTCCAGCACCGTGACGCTCCCGAACAGGAGGCCCTGGCCGGCGATCAACGCCGTGACTGCGACGTACATCGGATTGCGGACG
>Ga0187773_10000126_pt1 | contig 33050 bp, 32 predicted proteins | sample 0216_BV02_MP05_1_FD_133133 | JGI IMG/M metagenome (GOLD analysis project Ga0187773, IMG submission 133133) | Tropical peat soil microbial communities from peatlands in Department of Meta, Colombia - 0216_BV02_MP05_10_MG | ecosystem: Environmental > Terrestrial > Soil > Wetlands > Peat | place...
CGCCGGCATTCGTCGGCCACCGGCGGCCAACGGACGCCTCTTCCTCCGACCGAAAAAACTCGAGCAGGCGCATCTCTGTCTGGGTTTCCCAGGACTTCCGCTTACCCATCGAGACCGATACGGGATCTATGCCTTGAACCTCCTCTTAGGCGGCGGAATGAGCTCACGGTTGTTTCAGGAGATTCGGGAAAAACGGGGCTTGGTCTATTCGATTTACTCGCACCACGCCGGTTTTCAAGACGCCGGGATGCTGACGGTCTATGCGGCGTCCAGCCCAAAGGCGGTCCGGCAGGTGGTTCAACTGACCCTCCGGGAGCTTCGAAGGCTGCGGGAGCGGGGCGTGCATCGGGAGGAGCTCCTGCGGGCCGTCAATCAAATGAAGGGAAGCATCCTGCTCAGTTTGGAAAGCACGAATAGCCGGATGAGCCGCCTCGCCAAAGACGAAATCTACTTCGGAAGGTACTTTTCGTTGGAAGAAACGCTGCGCGAGATCAATCGGGTTTCAAGACGGCAGGTCGAACGATTAAGCGAGCGGCTGTTCGATACCCGACAACTTTCCCTGACCGTTCTGGGACCCATCGGCTCCAACGCCCGCCCGCTTGAGGCCTTGCTGGCCGGTTCCTGAATGATTGTAGGGGCTCGCTGGGTAGGATCCTCTACGCTTGTCTCAAACGATGCGGAGGAGGCCGGTCCGTCGTTCTCGCCTTCCGACGGGAGACGCAGACGGTATTGCGGCCGGCGCGTTTGGCCTCGTACAGCGCCTTATCCGCTTCCGCGATAAGATCGAAAGCCGTAGCCGCGCTTTCCGGATAGGAGGCCGCACCGATACTGACGGTCAATTTCTTATTCGGCTGCTTGTGTGCGTTCTCGAATTTGTGGGACGCGATCCGTTTCCGGAGGCGTTCGGAAAGGGCGAAGGCCCGGCGGCGTTTTGTTTCGGGCATGATGATCGAAAACTCCTCGCCGCCGTAACGGGCGACGATATCCACCTCCCGGCTGGCCTCTTTCAAGATTCGGCCCACTTCCTTCAGCACCTCGTTTCCTTTCAGATGACCGTTGGTGTCGTTGTAGTGTTTGAAGTAATCGATGTCGATCATCATGAGGGAGAGTGACCGTCCGTAGCGTTCGGCACGGTTGATTTCGATATTCAACTGCTGACGGAAATGGCGGTGGTTGTAAAGCCCGGTCAATTCATCCGTGATGGCCAGTTGACGGGTGCTCTCCAGGAGTTTCGTTTTTTCGATCGCCATCGCGGCAAAGGTGGAAAGAAGCGAGAGAAGCGAGATCTCGCGCGTGGTGTACCGGCGCGGTTTGAAATCATCGACATACAGGATGCCCACGATCCGCCCCTCGGTTTTCAGAGGCGAGGCGATGAGGGAACGAATGCCCTCCCGCAGCATGATGGGGTTGTCGAACCTTGGATGCCGTTTTATGTCTTGGACCGCCAGCGGCTGGTCTTGATTTAAGATATGGCTGGTCAGCCCTCCCTGGCGGACCTTCCATCGGGTCTTGTTCGAGAACCGCCTCGAGACCCCTTTGACGGCGGCGAGCGCCATCTCGCCCCGCTTTTCCTCGAAAATGGTGAGGCTGCCAGCCGGGGTGTTCGTCAGGCTGGTGGCATAATCCACAATCGTTTGATAAAGCTTCTCGGGGTTTTCGCTGGCCGTGAGCTTCAATCCGAGATCGTAGAGGGATTGATACTCGATCAGCAGACGCTCGATCTCTTCCCGGCTTCGGATTCGGGCCTCGACCATATCCCACATCAACCGGGCGCTGTATCCTCCGACGACCTCGGCATTGGGAGCAAACGTCGCGATGTCCCGTCCGATCGCCGGATTCTTGGTCACGTCCATGACAATATCGACGTGGTTGTGCTTCAACAATTTCCGGTAATCGGAGGTGAACGGAATCTTCAGGCGTTTGGCCAACAGCATGCCCGGGGCCTTCGGGTTGAGGTCGGCGATGCCGACGATCCGAACGGTGGGATCGTTGAACAAGAGCTCCACGAGCGCCCGGCCCCCCCGACCTGCACCGACGATGGCCAGCCGGACCGGGTTGGCCGCGGACCGAATTTTTTCCTCTCCCGGCTTCGCGACTTTATTCAAGGGGGCCCTCGACCTTCTTTTTCAGCTCATGCAGGAGGTTGAGCGCCTCCAGCGGCGTGAGACGGTCCGTTTCCGTTTTCCGAAGTTCCTGCAAAATTTCATTGGCGACGGGAAAAATCGCCGGGTTGAAGAGGTTGAACTGATCGGCCCCCGGGACATTGGCACCCTCATCCGTGAGGCCCGACGGTCGATTCAAATGTGAGGCCAGCCGGGGTTGTCCGAGCTCGTTCAGCTCTCCGTTTTCCAGGTTGGCCAAAATTTCCTTCGCACGGTGAATCACGTCCTGGGGCAGCCCGGCCAACCGCGCCACCTGGATGCCGTAACTGCGGTCCGTCCCGCCCGCCACGATCCTCCGCAGGAAGATAATCTCGTCGTTCCATTCGCGAACGGCGATATTGTAATTCTTTATCCCGGAAAAAGTCAAAGCCAGTTCGGTGAGCTGGTGATAATGCGTGGCGAATAGCGTCCGCGCCCCGGATCGGTCCGGGTGATGGAGGTATTCCGCCACGGCCCAGGCGATGCTGAGGCCGTCGAACGTGCTGGTTCCCCGCCCGATCTCATCCAGCAGGATCAGGCTCCGGTCGGTGGCCTGGTGAAGGATGGCGGCCATTTCGGTCATCTCGACCATGAAGGTGCTCTGCCCGCCCATCAGATCATCCGAGGCGCCGATCCGGGTGAAGATCCGGTCGACCCGTCCGATTCGGGCCTCCGCGGCCGGCACAAAACTTCCCGTCTGGGCCAGGATCACGATCAACGCCACTTGTCGCATATAGGTGGACTTGCCGGCCATGTTGGGGCCGGTGATGATCAGCAGACGGTTGTCCTGCCGATCGATGAGAGCATCGTTCGGAATGAACCGGGATCCTTTGGGCAACATCCGCTCCAGCATCGGATGCCGGCCGTCTACAATCCGGATCTCGTCACCGTCGTGGACCTCCGGCTTGACGTAGTGCTCCGTGGCCGCGACCTCCGCCAGCGCGGACAAAACATCCAATCGTCCGACCGATCGGGCCACGGCCTGGATGCGGGCCGCGGACGCGGCCACCTCCGTCCGGAGCCGTTCGAAGAGTTCGAATTCAAGAAGCAGGCTCTGTTCCTCCGCGCCGAGCACTTTGGTCTCCAGTTCCTTGAGCTCGGGAGTGGTGAATCGCTCGGCGTTGACCAGCGTCTGCTTTCGGTAGAAATCCGGCGGCACGCGCGAGAGGTGAGTCTTCGTCACCTCGATATAAAAGCCGAACACCTGATTGTAACGGATTTTGAGCGATTCGATCCCCGTCCGTTCCCGTTCTTTCGCCTCCAGGGCCGAGATCCAGCGTTTTCCATCGCGGGCGATCAGGTTCAACTCGTCCAGGGCCGGATCGACGCCGTCCCGGATCAATCCGCCGTCGCGCAGCCCCGGCGGCGGGGCGTCCGCCAGCATCTGCCGGATGCGGGAATGGATATCGGTCAGATCGTCCCATTCGGCGCGGATCGATTCCAGGATGGAATGGGCGTCCGGTTCCGGGCTGGACGGGGTCGGCTCCGTCAGACATTTATAGAGAGAAGGCAGCGGCTCGATCGAGTTTTTGAGTTGAACCAGATCGCGGGCGTTGGCCGTGCCGAGCGAGATTCGGCCGATGATCCGTTCCAGGTCGGCGATACCCTTCAGAATCGAGCGGAGGCGGCTGCGCCGCGGCGTCTCATTCAAAAGCGTTTCGATCGCGGTCTGTCGCGCCCGGATCGCCCCGATGTCGATGAGGGGCTGGAGCAGCCAGTTCCGGAGCAGCCGGGCCCCCATCGGCGTGAGGGTTCGGTCCAGCGCCCAGAGCAGCGAGCCCTCCGGTCGGCCGTCGATCAGTCGGCGGGTCAGCTCGAGATTCCGTTGCGCGGTCGAGTCGAGTATGAGGTGATCCGCCCGTCGGTATCGTTTTAAGCGGATTAAATGTCCGAGAGCCGTAAGCTGGGTCTCTTGAAGGTAGCGCACCAGCGCGCCGGCGGCCGCCACGGCCGTTGGAATTTCTTCACACCCGAACCCGGCCAGGGACTGGATGTGGAAATGGTCCAGGAGAACTTGACGGGCCAGACCGGGATCGAAGGCGGTATCCGTGAACCGGCAAAGCCGCGGGGTCACGGTTTGAGCGAAGGTCTTTTTGTTCAGCACGGCCTCAAAGCGGAGAAGGTCGGATTCGGCCACGAGGATCTCTTTCGGCTCCAGCCGGGCCAGCTCGGATAGGATTTCTTCTTCCGCGACCGCGCGGTCGAACTGTGTCAGGTTAAATTCCCCGGTTGACAGGTCGACAAACGCCAGCCCGCCGCCCGTCTTGGAAATGGAAACGGAGGCCAGATAGTTGTTTTCACGGGAGTCCAGGAGATCCGGTTCAATCAGCGTACCCGGTGTGATGACCCGAACCACCTCTCGCCGAACCAGTCCCTTGGCCTGACGGGGATCTTCCACCTGATCACAGATCGCCACGCTTTTTCCGGCGCGGATTAATTTCGCGATATAGGTCGATGCGGCGTGATAGGGGATACCGCAGAGGGGAACGGAATCCTCTTTGGATTTGTCGCGGGACGTCAGCGCGATCTCGAGGATCTTGGAGGCGGTTACGGCATCCTCGAAAAACATCTCGTAGAAATCGCCCACGCGGAAAAAAAGGATCGCGTCCTTGTAACGCTCCTTGGTTTCGCGGTACTGCTTCATGAGAGGGGTGAGGTCGGTCATGGATATTATTCCTACGGGTCTACGACTCTTCTCCTTCGGCCTCCCGGTCCCGGGAGCTCATGACGGGGCTCGGGGGGCGGTAGCGGTCCATCTCTTCCTCGATGCGCCGCAGGGCCTTGCGTTGACGGCGCAGCTCCAGGCGCATCCGGATCCATTCGGGGAAAATCAGAAGGCCGGCCAGGAGCATTCCGACGATGAATGCGCCGGCGACCAGTTGGTAAACCGGGATCGGCGCGGAAGTATATCCCATCAGGTATTGAATCTGGACCGTCTGTTCGGTGTTCTCGATCATGAAGGTGAAGGCCCCCACCAGGACCAGGGTGAAGATCAAGACGCGGATCATCGTTTCACCTTGACCTTTCTTCGGCCCGCTTGAAACAGAGGGCGCAGCTTGTCATAGCTGGACTCCAGATCTTCCGGGATGACGCGGGTGTCGGTCAGCACGGGCATGAAGTTGGTGTCGCCGTTCCATCGGGGCACGATATGGAGATGGACGTGCGATTCGATGCCGGCCCCGGCCTCCCGGCCCTGGTTGACGCCGAGGTTGAAGGCGTCCGGCTTGAAAACCTGCCGCAGCGCCTTGAGGGCCTGTTGCGCGGTCCGCATCAGGTCCGTGAGCGTCGGCAGATCCAGCCCTTCGAAAGAGCCGACATGCCGGTACGGCGAGACGAGAAGGTGTCCGTTGCTGTACGGGTAGAGGTTCATCATCACAAAGGTGCGCCGACCGCGGTGCAGGATCAGGTTGGACCGGTCGTCACGTTGGCGGATCTTTGCGCAGAAGATGCATCCCTTGGGTTGGGCTTCCTTGAGATACGGCATGCGCCAGGGCGCCCACAATTGTTTCATTCTTCGCTCCGTCCGCCCGCCTCGGTCACCCGCTCGGGTATATTTAGTTTCCGCATAATCAACTGCATGTCCTCCCAGACGCGCTTTTTGTCCTGAGGGTTGCGCAACAGGTACGCCGGGTGGAAGGTCGGCATGACCTGGATTTCCGCCGAGGCGCCGTCGGAAAATGAGGTCGGCAGCGCATGAAACCGTCCGCGAAGTTGCGAGATTTTTTGCCCGGTGGCCAGAAGCGTTTGGGCCGCGAAATTGCCGAGCGCGCATATGACCTTCGGCCGGATGATTTCGATCTGCCGCCGAAGAAAGGGGGAGCAGGTCTCGATCTCATCCGGCTCCGGATTGCGGTTTCGCGGAGGGCGGCATTTGATGATGTTTGCGATGTAGACCTTTTCGCGCTGGAGCCCCATCGCCTCAATGATGCGGGTGAGAAGCTGCCCTGCCTTGCCCACAAAGGGCTGTCCAAGCCGATCTTCATCCTCGCCCGGGGCCTCACCCACGAACATCAGCTCGGACTCCGGATCGCCGGTCCCGAAGACGAGGTGCGTCCGCCCGGCGTGCAGCTTGCACCGCGTGCAGTCGCCGATGTCGTTGCTAAGGGCGGTTAACGCGGAGGCCCTCGAATCGATGACGGGGTGGACGGTCGTCGGTAGGGGCGACGCATGCGTCGCCCCTACGGATACCGCGTCCGGCCATTTTACATTCACCCCTTCCAAACCCCATTCCCGATACATTTGAATGTAGGTCCTTAAATTATCCAGAATAATTTGGGCCGATTCTTTTTCGGGATTCATTTTGTTTCCTTGGTTTTGGCCGGCGACCCTTGTTGATGCGTCTCTTTGATCAGCGCGTCGAGGAGGGTTTGATACCGTTCGCCGGTTGCCACGAATTCGATCCTCCGGGTCGTTTCATCTTGCTGGGCCAGCCGGATCGTCAAACGTTCGGCCGGAAGCGCCTGTCCGGCCTTATCGGCCCATTCGATCGCCACGACCCAGGGGCTATCGAGATATTCAAGAAGACCCAGATCGAACAGATCCGATTCCCGTTCGATGCGGAACAGATCCACGTGGGCCAACGGGTGGCGTCCTCGGAATTCATGGACGTACACGAAGGTCGGGCTTGTAATCGTCGGGTCCGTAATGCCCAGCCCCCGAGCCAGTCCCTGAATGAGGTGCGTCTTTCCGGCTCCGAGATTTCCCTCCAGGGCGATCCATTCGCCGCCGGTCAACCGCCTCCCGATAGCCTCCCCGCAGGCCCGGGTCTCTTCCGGAGATCGGCTGATCCAGACCGGGTTGATCTTCTTGGTATTTTCGGGATGAGGGTTTCGGGGTGTCTTTATTTTATTCACAGGTTTATTCGCCATTATATTCGTCATTTTTATTTAATCCGGACCCATCGCCTTTGTGATCGCGGCCGGAATCCGCTGAATCAGGTCCCCCGCGATAAAACCGACTTCACCGACATCGGTCGCGGCCAGATCCCCGGCCAGGCCGTGCAGGTAGACTCCGAAACGGGCCGCTTGATCGGGAGGATACCCCTGCGCAATCAGGCCGGCGATCATCCCGGTTAAGACGTCTCCTGTGCCGGCCGTCGCCATTCCGGGATTGCCGGTCGAATTGATCGTCAAGACGCCGCTTCGATCGGCAATGATCGTTCGCGCGCCTTTTAAAACCAGCGTCACCGGATGGCGTTTTACAAAATCGGCCGCCACGCCGAGTCGATCGGTCTGCACCGCATGGGTGCTGGATCCGATCAGTCGGGCCATCTCGCCGGGATGCGGCGTCAGCACCATCGGGGCCCGGGCTTGTTTTAGCAGGTCCAGATGGCCGACCAGGACGTTCAGTCCGTCGGCATCGATCACCATCGGAATCGTGAGCCGCGAAATCAGGCCGTGAACCACCTTTGCCGTCTCGGGATGCGTGGAGAGTCCCGGTCCGACGGCCGCGACCGACTTATCCTGGGCGAATTTCAAAAGAGGTTCGAGCGCGCCCGGTCCGAGAGATTGATCGGCGGTTTGAGGAAGCGGAAGCGTCATGATTTCGAGCGGTCGGTCCCGCAGCGTTCCATCCAATCCCACCGGTAGTGCAAGCGTGACCAGACCGGCCCCCACCCGAAGCGCAGACAGGCTGGTCATTGCGGCCGCGCCGCCTTTTCCGACCGAACCGGCGATGACCAGGACATGGCCGAAGGTTCCTTTATGCGCGCTCAGAGGGCGACGGGTGAGCCCTTCTGAAACCTCGGCCGCGGTCAGCCACTGGACCGACGCGGGGAGTTGACGGACGAGCGCCGACGGGATGCCGATCTCCGCGATTTTCAGACGGCCGGCATGGTCGGATCCGGGGTAGAGCAATAATCCGCGTTTCGGAGCCGCGAAGGTCACCGTGACCGTTGCCTTCACGGCGCATCCCATGACCTGGCCGGTGTCGGTATGGATTCCGGACGGGAGGTCCACCGCGACGACCGGTTTTCCCGCCCCGTTGATCGCGGCGATTACGCGGGCCGCCAGTCCCTCTACCGGCGCCGAGAGCCCCGTTCCGAAAATCGCGTCCACGATCAGGTCGCTTTGCGCCAGCGTCTGAGTCAGGTCGTCGAGCTTCTCGTCTTTAACAACGAAGACCTGACCCGGTTGTCTCTGATAACGTTCGAGGTTGGCCCGGGTTTCACCGGTCAATTGTTCCGGCGGGGCAAGCAGAAAGACATTGACGCGGGCCGATCGCTCCCGCAGATGCCTTGCGACGACCAATCCGTCGCCACCGTTGTTCCCCTTGCCGGCCGCAACGGTGACGGTCTTCCCGTTCACCGCGCCCCACGTCTTCTCGATTTCCTCGACGACGCGCAGGCCGGCATTTTCCATCAGGACGTTGGCGGGGATGTGAAACTCATCGATCGTCCGGCGATCCAGCGTCTTCATTTCTTGTGCAGTAACAACAATCATCTAACAATCATCATTAATCCGGTCCCATTGGCGGGTCCTGTCCTTCGACAGCCCCATCCGTCCTCACTCAGCATCCTTCTAAGGGTAGGCGGGGATTTACACGAAAAACTCCTTGGCCTTTTCGTTGCGGTCGGATGGGGCGCCCCGCCTCGGCCACCCGCCAAGTGGCACTTTTGAATTTTCGTTTGTATTAATACTTTGTAGGTTCCCTCGGGTCGCATGGTGCTGCGCCCAAGCGGCGACTCGGCCTTCGTTTGGGCTACCCGGCTTGGCGAAGGGCGCGGCCCGTCAGGGTCAATTTTCCGCAAATCTCCTTCGGAAAATTGAGCGGGCCGAGCCTTAGCCGGGTCAAACGAAAGCCGCCGGAGCCGCAAGGCGTAGCGCCATGCGATCCCTGAATTCGGTCACCGCCAACATATTTTTCCGATTTCTATCCAATTAAGACCACCTGCGCGATGGAGTAGTCGGTGTCGTGGCTGATGCTGACCTGGATCGCTTTGACGCCGCGCTCGTCCATCATCTGTTTGACGTTTCCGGTTACATCCACACGGGGTTTGCCCGTCCCCGCCGCTTTCTTGGGTCCTTTGGGTCGGTTGGCGGGCCCGCTCGCCGCGGCGGGTTCGTTGACGACGCCGATCTCGGTCCATCGGATTCCACCACGCCAGCCGGTGCCGAGGGCTTTCATCACGGCTTCCTTGACCGCGAACCGGCCGGCCAGATGAAGAAAGGGGACTTTGTGCGCGAAGGCATATTCTTGTTCGAGGGGGGTGAAGATTCGATTCAAGAACCGCTTATCCCATTTTTGGACGGCGTCCTTGATGCGGGCACTCTTCACAAGGTCTATTCCAATGCCGATGATAATGGGAATCAGCCTTTATTCAATACGTCCTTCATTTCCCGCACGGCCTGCTGAAGTCCGACCAGCACGGCCCGTGAGATGATGCTGTGGCCGATGTTGTACTCGACGATTTCATGGATCGGAAGAAGGCGTTTGATATTCCGGTAATTGAGACCGTGGCCGGCGTTGACGCCCATTCCCAATTTGTAGGCCATCTTGGCGGCCTGTTCGATCGCCTCGAATTGTGCGTCCTGTTCCTTTTGCAGCTTGGCATTGACGAAAGGCCCGGTATGGATTTCGATATAATCGGCGCCGATCCGGTGAGAGGCCTTGACCTGATCCAGGTTCGGTTCGATGAACAGGCTCACCCCGATGCCGGCGTCATGCAGCAGGGCAACCGTGCCACGGATTGAATCCCGGAGGCCGGCGACGTCCAGGCCCCCTTCGGTCGTGAGTTCTTCGCGTCGCTCGGGAACGAAAGTGACCATGTGGGGTTTGACGTCCAGCGCGATCTTGACGATCTCCTCCACCGGAGCCATCTCCAGATCCAGCTTGGTTTGAACCGTTTCGCGGAGGAGGTGCAGGTCGCGGTCTTTGATATGACGGCGGTCTTCGCGAAGATGAACCACGACCCCGTCCGCGCCGGCCAATTCCACCAGAACGGCGGCCCCGATCGGATCCGGTTCGGTTCCTCCCCTTGCCTGACGCAAGGTGGCGACATGATCGATATTTACACCCAGTCGAGGCATTCGTATCTCCTATTTTTAGGGGCTCGCGTCGCCCCCTCCATCCGCCTAAGGCGGAATGGAGCCTCCCCCTCTCGCTCCCCGTGCTCGCTGAGGTGTTCCCCGCGAGCGGCGCAAACCAGAGACCCATGTCATTAGGAAAGCGGCTTCATTATTGCAGAAATCTCTGGAACTTGGCAAGGTCTTTTTGGAGATGGAATTGTTTGACAATCGCAAGGAAACTCCTTATAGTTCTTAGACATCCCTGATCCGTTTTGTTTCTGGCCGCGAGGGTAAATTGGTCTTCTTCCTGTCCGGGAAAAAAACCGCGCGATTCCCTAACCCGCACCCGAAAGGGAGTGTTGTCTGAACGATGGGAAGACGCCGCGGGCCGGACTGGTTTGGTTGGATTGTCACCCTCCTGCTCCTCGTTGTTGTACTTGATCCGCCGGCGGCTGCGGAAGAGATGAACGTTACTCTAGGCCTCAAGGAACAGTACGTTTCATTGAGGCGTACCTTAAAACTCGAGTCGCAAACTTCGGGGGGGCTACAATCCCATCGCCTCGACGCCCCCCCCTCCGATGGGGCCTGGATGCCCGGCCTGGTGTTGAATGTTTCGTACCGTCATTGGTTTGTCGGTGCGCAGGTGTCGGCCGTGAGTCTCAATGTCGCGGAACAGCCGTCCTCTTTTTCAAGTCCGTTGTTTACTCAAAAATCAACGGTGGACATGACCGAACTGGATCTGGCCCTCGGTTATATGATCATGACCGGGGTGAGTCCCTATCTCGGGTTTATGCGCAATCAACAAGGGACCGATCTGAATTGCACGGGTTGCACTAAAACGGATGTGTTGGGCCAGGTCGGTCCCGGACTCCTTCTGGACTATCCTCTAACGAATAAACGTTGGACGGCATTCATGAATCTGGCCTTGATCCAGGGGTTTTTAATCGAGGGCGGATTGAGCTATGCCGCCATCCGCTGGCCGTTGGTGGGAACGGTTGGATTTGGGTACCAACAGATCAATTATCCCTCGGGTAAAGTTTCCTGCGGTCAAACCGGTTTTTCCTGTTATAGGGATAAGGATGTCATCAGCGGTCCCATTTTGTCGCTTCATTATGTGTTCTGATGTGTTAAACTGTTAGGGTTGTTTCATTGTAACAGCGGTATCCATAAGGAGGAGACCATGAAAGACATGAGTTCAAGGGCAATCGTTCTTGGTTTTATGTTGGCGGCGCTTCTGCCGATTTCGATGATAGGTTGTGCCGGTCGACAGCCGGCCGGCGCCCAACCGCCGGCGTGGGTGAACAAGGGAAGCGGCGCGTTTAACGATGCGGGCGACAAGGTATTTTACGGGGTCGGGGCCGTGACCGGCGTTCGGAACCGGCCGCTGGCGCAGACTACGTCCGAGAACCGGGCCCGCGCCGAGATTACCAAGATTTTCGAGACCTACACCGCTTCGCTGATGAAGGATTACACCGCTTCCACCACGGGAGGGGGCGCCGTGACCAGCGCGTCACCCACGAGCGAAGAGCAGTATGTCGAACAGGCGATCAAGACTTTCTCGGCCGCGACCTTGAACGGGGTGATGATCATGGATCACTGGACCGATCCTTCGACCGATACGATCTATTCTCTGGCCCGTCTGGATCTGGAACATTTCAAGAACAGCCTGGACAAGGTCAAAGAATTAAATTCCTCCGTCCGGGATTATGTGAAGAAGAACGCGGAAAAATCGTTCGACAGCCTCGCCGAGGAAGAGCAAAAACGGGGCCAGTGATTATCAAGGGGACAAGCCATTATGAAACGGAATCATCTCATCGCGACTGGTCTTTTACTCATCGCGGCCAGCGGGCTTTCCGGGCACGCGGCCGTGGCGTACACGCCCAAAGAAATCTACGAATCCGTCGGGCCGGGGGTGGTCCTGATCCTGGCCAGTGATGACGGCCGCCTGGGCAGCGGGGGGACCGGCTCGATCATCCGGGCCGACGGATTGGTGATCACGAATGCGCATGTCGTGATCAACAAGGAGACGAACCGGCCGTATCGGCGGCTGAGTCTGTTCCTGAAACCGGATCGCGTGACCGGGAACATGGACAAGGATCTTACCCGCCGAGTCGAGGCCAAGCTCGTGGCCTATGACGCGTCCCTGGACATGGCCTTGCTGCGGATGGAAAACCCGCCGGCCGGGTTGACCGTCGTGTCCCTCGGAAATCCGGAGGATGTGGCGATCGGAGATCCCGTCGTGGCGATCGGGCATCCGGAAACCGGCGGGTTGTGGACCTTGACGACCGGAACGATCAGCGCCGAGATGGAGAATTTCAACGGGGTCAAGGGCAAGGATATTTTCCAGACCGAAACCAGTCTGAACCGCGGCAATTCCGGAGGGCCGTTACTCGATGGCCAGGGAGATATGGTGGGGGTCAATACGATGATCTCCCGGAAGGCCGCGGACGGCTTGACCATCACCTCGATCAATTTCGCACTCAAATCGAGCGTCGCCCAGCACTGGATGGCCTCGCAAGGCGTGACCGTCGCCTATGCATCACCCTCGCAACCTCCGGCGGCATCCTCCGCGACGGCGCCCCGATCGATCGAGAAAACCGAGGTGCCCTCTCCTACGCCCCCTCCGGCGGCGGAAAAGTCCGTTACGCCGGTTCAAAAATCGGCGGGCGAATCCGTGAAACCCCCGCCCGAACCGAAGCCGCCCGCGAAAGCAGGGAAGCCGGCGCCCCAGGTTCTGACGGAGAAGCGGCCCTACAGTCTCGACCGGCTGATCGCCGACCAGATGAAGGAAATGGAAGACATGATGGAAGAAATGCATAAAAAGTTTCGGTAGAAATGAGAAACTGATCTTGAGCAAAGGAGAGAATCGATGCGATTGAGGTCATGGAGAGGCGTTTGCAAGGCGGTTTCAATGCGACCGATCGGAATTTTATTGGTTCTATTATTAGGAGGTCTCACCGGCTGCGCGACGACCAAGGTGGAGCGGGTCGAGGTCGGAAAAACGACCGACCTGTCCGGACGATGGAACGACACCGATTCCCGTTTAGTGGCCGAGGAGATGGTCAAGGACGTGCTGTCCCGGCCGTGGATCGACCGGTTTTCCAAGGAGCACAGCGGCAAGACGCCGACCGTGATCGTCGGGACCGTGACCAATAAGAGCACCGAGCATATCAGCATTGAGACCTTCACCAAGGATTTGGAGCGCGAATTGACCAACGACGGACGGGTTCAGTTCGTGGCGTCCAAGTCCGAGCGCGAGGAGGTTCGCGAGGAACGTCAGGAGCAGCAATCCCAGGCGTCCCAGGAGACGGCGAAAGGGCTCGGGAAGGAGATCGGCGCCGACTACATGCTGAAGGGCACGATCAACTCGATACTGGATGAGTCCGGCGGCGTCAAGGCGGTCTACTACCAGGTGGACCTGCAGCTCTTCGACGTTGAGAAGAACCTGTTGGTCTGGTCCGGACAGAAAAAAATCAAAAAGATCATCGAGAAGAGCCGTCTCGGATTTTAATCCATCTCTTCGCCAAAAGCCGCATCCATGGGGGAGTTCAATCATCGAGGCGTCGCGTCGCCGATGGCGTGGGCGATCGCCGTTTCAGTTCTCTTCGTTCTGTCGGGTTGCGGCCCGCCCGTGGAGCAATACGTCCAGGTGGACAACCTTCAGTCGCGTCAGCAGTTCACCGATGCCGATGCCGTAATCGTAAGAAACAAGTCCGGTTACGGCGAGCGTAATGCCGTTCTCTATTATTTCGATCGCGGAATGATGCTGCATCTGGCCGGTCAGTACGCCGAGAGCAACCAATACCTGGCCCAGGCGGAGGACCGGATCGACCAGCTCTACACCAAGAGCGTCTCGGGCGAGACGGGCGCCATGCTGACCAACGACAACACCCTCCCGTACGAAGGGGAGGATTTTGAAAAGGTCATGATCAATGTGATCCAGGCGCTCAATTACGTCTATCTCGGCGAGTGGGACGAGGCGCTGGTCGAAGCCCGGAAGGTGGATCACAAGTTAAACCTCTTCAACGACAAATACCTAAAGAAAAATGTCTACAAACAGGACGCGCTGGCCCAGTATTTGAGCGGAATTCTCTACGAGGCGAAGGGCGAGGTGAATGACGCCTTTATCTCGTACCGCAAGGCCGACGAGGCCTACGACGATTACCGAAAAAACTACGGCACGCCGATGCCGCCGCCGCTTCCGGCCGATCTCTTGAGGACGACCGCAGCCCTGGGGTTCACGGAAGAGCATCAGGACTATCTCAAACAGTTTCCGGATACACAATGGATGACCGAGAAGGAGTTGCAAACCCAATCCGAACTGATTTTTATCAGTTACACGGGTCGATCCCCCGTCAAAGAAGATTATTTCATCACCGCACCGGTTCCGGACGGGAGGGGGGGAACCTATATTCTTCGCGTCGCCCTTCCGAAATTCGTGCCGCTGCCGGACAAGGTCGGAACGGCCGAGGTGCATCTGATTCCGGCGGGCGGCGAAGCGGCTTCGGCTCCCGGTACGGGAGGTGCCATCTCCCAGCGGGTCTTCCTGGCCGAAGACATCACGGCCATCGCGAAGAAAAACCTGGAGGACCGGATCGGCCGTATTACGGCCAAGGCGATCGCACGGGCCACGGCCAAGTATCTGGCCTCCCGGGCCATCCGCAAAGGGGTAGAAGGGAATAAGGGTGAAAATTCCCTGGCCGGTTTTCTTGCGGACGTCGGCACGAACATCTATTCCCTGGCTACCGAGCAGTCGGACAAGCGCAGCTGGCGGACGCTGCCGGACCGGATCCAAATAGCCCGGCTGGCGGCGCCGCCCGGAACATATACCGTTGAGGTGGATTATTACGACCGCGGTGGCGGGTTGATCGAGCGAAAAACCTTTCCGCCGATGACGTTGAAAGCTGGGGAGAAACGGTTTTTGGGATACCGGATTCTGGCCCGCTGAATCAATAGGACAAGAGGGGACGTTATGGGTTCCGAACGAACCGGAAATCGAACTTCATCCCGTGTTTTGCGCGGGTGGATTATTTTGACCGCCGGACTGTCCGTGTTTCTCGGCCCGGTCTCCCTCGTTCACGCGGCCGCTCCGCCGGATTGGGTCAACGGGCCCAGTAAAAAATATCCGGCCGCGATTTACCTGACAGGCGTCGGCTATGCGGATACCCGTCAGGCGGCGGAGGACCGGGCTTACGCCGCGATTTCGAAGATCTTCGCGGCCGAGATCGATTCCAAGACCCAGGAATGGGAAAAATATCTCCAGACGGATGCCAAGGGACGGACGGAGGACAGCCGGCAGATCAATATCGAGCAGGCGACGAAGGTCTCGACCAAGAAGGTTTTGGAAAACGTGACGATCGCGGAGACCTGGCTGGACGAATCCAAGGCGATCTACTACGTTTTGGCCGTGATGGACCGACAGCACGCCGCGTCGGCCCTTCGGGATCGGATCACCTCGCTGGATCTCAAGGTGAAAGAGCTTTTAAAACAGGCCAAACAGGGTGACCGTAAACTTCAAACGGTCCGTGCCCTTCATTCGGCGGTCGCGAATCTTCTGCTCCGCGAGGCTTACAACACGGAACTCCGCGTCGTCAACTCGACCGGGAAAGGGTCCGAGACCGGGGTTAGCCTGGCCGCGGTCAACCAGGATCTTCGTGAATATCTGGCTAAAAATTTTAAAATCATGGTCGAAGTCACCGGCACAAACAGCGAGCCGATTCGGAACGCGATCGTTGAAGGGCTGAACCGTCAGGGACTGCCGGTCGTTTCGGCCGGCCTCACCCCTTCCGACTTCCAGCCCGATTTGTTGGTCAAAGGCGCGGTGACTCTGGAGCCGGTCCAGATGCCGGCCGGAGGACCGCCGCGGACGCATTTTGTGCGCTGGGCGGCGTCGTTTGATCTGACCGACGAAGCGTCACAGCAAGTGATCGGCAGCGTGGCTCGGCAAGGACGCGAAGGACATCTGACGGTGCAGGAGGCCGAGGCCCGCGCGCTGCGTACGGCCGAGCAAGAGGTGTCCGATGACGTCGGCCGTCAGATCGCCGAGTTCATCTATGGAAAGGAGGAACAATGAAGTCAGGATTATTTAGAACAGCCGTAGGGATCCCGTTGGTGCTTCTCATCGCATTCTCAATCGGGCTCGGGGGTTGCAAATCGACTCCGCCCCAGAAAACCGAGCGTCCGGACAGCGAAAAAATCCAGAAGGACTCCGAGAAGGGGATGCAGGACCTGGAGAAGGAAGAAGACCGCCGCGGTACCAGCGGTTATTGAGCGTTCAGTTCCCCGGCGGACATGACCCCTTCATCATGTCCCGCGCGCGAGGCCGGAGTCGGTTTCGCATTCAGTGGAACCCGATTCGCAAGACCGATGAGCCGAACATCCACCAAAGCCCGCCGATGGTTCCGTAGAGAAGGAGCGAAGGCCCTCCTTGCTTAATGTCCTGAAGGGAGGGCATGGCGGCAAAGAGGATCGTGGATATCAGGTAACCCCCGCCGAACCACCATCCCCATTGATGGTGGACCCAAAAAGGGGCGGCTAGGCGGATCAGGCAGAACCACGCAAGAGGCAGATAGAGGAGTGGGGCCAAAGCCACGGCCGCGCCGTTGAACAGGTTGATACCGCGGAAGGTGACCGATCCCAGCGTCCAGCCATGACCGGAACGTTTGGGCCAAACCGAGAAACCGGTCGGTCTGGCCATTAATAGAAACCCGACGACGAGATGCGCCAGTTCGTGGGCCAAGGTGCCCGGAAGGGCGAGCAGCGCGAGACGCCACATCGAGGCGCGGGCGGACTGCAGTAGGAGATACCAAACAATCGTGACGGTCATGCTGGGCAGGTAGCCCGGCGGCGGAACGGGGAGATGAGTCATATAGAGACGCGGGTGATCAAGGCGGCGCGGATCGCCTCCAGCAGGCGACCATGCTCCGCGGGATTGAAGCGGGGGGCTGCAGACCAATCATAGCTCCAGGGATGCGCGCCCCGAAGGGCCTCGGGTTCATCGTCGAAGCGCGGGATGACATGCGCATGGAGCGCCGGCTCGGCGTTGCCGAACAGCGCGTAGTTGATCCGCCGTGCGCCGGTGGCCTTAAGCACTGCCCAGCCGGATCGCATGCGCAGGATCAGCGACGGGTCCCCGCCCGCGCAAAGGCGCTCCACCTTCTCATGAATCGCCGTCTTCACCAAGTCCTTACCTCCGACCGCCGTAGAACTCAATCCATCGCCGGCCCCCCCACCCTCGCGCGAGGGCGGAGGGGAGGCGGAAATTAATTAGGATGTCCATGGCGTTCCGAGAATTTCGAGGTTATACTCCGACGCCTCAGTGCAATCAGGATTCCGAAGATTACTCCCAATGGGAAGCCCGCCGGCCCTGTGAAAAAAATGCCTAACAGCGGCGCCTGAGCTGGATCACTCCCTGTAATGACAGCTATTATGAGTGGAATAATTATAAAGCCCAGAAGAAATCCTCCGATAGCAACGAACAATCCCCATCGCCATCCGGAACCGATTATCTCTCGATCTCCCCTTACATGTCCCCGCAGAGCATACCAAATGAACAATCCGGAAGCCATAACTGGGCAGAGAAACCATGCCGCTGACATTATATCTACTCCCACGGTCACAAATCCCCGAATAAATAAAATCACCACGGGTAATAGCGCCAACCCCGCCAATCCGCTCGTGATGCGTAGAAATATCAGACCTATATTGTTCGGGGGCGTAGCTTGCTATTTCCTCTCGGCCAACGGCAAACTCATAAAATAACCATCGCGCTTATCCTTATAGGATCCTTTTTGTAACCTGCAAGCGCTTTATCACAGAGATTTCTTGCCTTCCAATGTGGTCTATAGGTCCGACCCGAGCCGATTTACTCTTACAGCCTCCCGCGCGCGAGGCCGGAGGGGGACGATTTTTCTTCAGGTCCAAGCCGCCTCATCATGCGTTATGGGCTGGATCCCCCGCGTTGGGTCATTACCAGCCTCTTGAGGTGGACGGCGATCTCCTCATGGGCCTTCATCCCCCGCCACATCGCCACCAGAAAGACCACCCATCCGGCCGTGAAAAGCAACATCATGAACATCCAAATCACAAAAAATATTCCCGCGCCAGCCATCTGTCCCGGTTGCATGCGTCCCCTCCTTTTGTTGGCCTACTTTGATAAGGTAAACCCGAATTTGAAACTTCTAACCCTCCAATCCGTTTTCCAGATCCAACCGGTCCTCACTAAAATTCTCTGGAACATTTAGAACTCCTCCTGGATTTCCCTCGCCGACACATTTATTACTCCGAAAATCCGGCCCCATTGTCTAGGTACCGGAACGTTTGAGGAGGGCGTAGAGCCAGTACGTCAGGCCGGCTGCCAAGCCCATCATGACAATCACCAAGACCGTTTTTTCAACCCGGGCTCGGTCGATCTTATCCCCGCCGGATCGATAACCCGAATTATTTTTCACCGGTCCGGGTGAGATTTCATCAAAGGGTTGCTCATACCAGTTATCCGTGCGGATAAATTTAGCCAGATCATAATTGGGTCTTTCCAGGCCCGCGTTCCCGAGATAAATGCGGTAGGGTCCCCCGCTGCTTATGGCGACAAAATAAAGGTTTCGGCGGATCCACCGAAGTTTAACCGCACTCACTTCCAGAGGAGGATTGTCTCCGTTTTCAAGAACAATCCGGTAGAACAAATGCCTTCCCGATGAATGTTCAATAAAGTTTCTCTCCTGATCGGATTGGCCCAGGGGAAATCGATAAATGACCCCTTTCGTCAACAACCGAAATGAACCTTCCTTTCCGGACTCGCTGGTGTATATTTGGACATTCCTGTAGAAATAGGAGGGACCGGCAATGGTGAATTCAATCCTCTCGAAAGGAAGACCGGCCTCCAAAAGGAGGATCGTATTTCCCTTATCGTCATGGGACGACGGAAACTCTTTGAAAAGTGCTTCATCGAGAACATCCGGTTTTGCCTTACCCCTCCGGGTGCTTCCCAGGATCCGGTTAATCTTCAGTTTCTTGGCCTTCACGTCATTCACGGTGAGATCAAGTCCATCATAGGTTAAGCGGATGGATTGGCCCTGGCCTTTGAATGCCGGTTCGTCCTTCAATCGGAGACGAAAGTACCGATAATCCGTTTTCTCAATTTTAATGAGGGTCTTCCTCAGGTCCACCTGTGAGCTGAAATCATAGACGGCGTCTTCCGCCAAGCGACGCCACTCCCGTCCATTGTGGCTTCCGTAAACCGTTGCGCGTTTGGTGAAGTCCCGTTCCGCGATATCCAGGTCAATCCGTTCGATGGGCTCGTGTTGCTTCGGCAATTCCAGGGTGAGGGTGGCCGAATCGGTATCGGTCGCATAATTCTTGATCGTCAAATCATACGTTTTTGCGGGTTCCGGAGAGAAGGCGTTTTCCAGAATGACATAGGGAACCTCCCTTTCCTCGCGGTCCAGCACCCGCAGGTCCGTGCAGTCGAGGCGGCATTGTTTAAGGAGATCGGGCGAGAGGGGAACCTGATAGAGTTGATTCGGTTTGAGCGAATCCGGGAGTTCGGCGACGTAATGGAAGCCCTCAACCGTGGCGGCTCCAACCGCGACCGGAACGGCCAGCAGGGCAAACGAAATGAACCAAGTCGTTGGCGGAAGCGACCGCATCGTCACGGCTTCGGTGTTTGGGGGCCGCCCAGAAAGGCGCCCTGAATTTTTTCTTTAAATCGGTAGTAAAGATAAGACGTCACAATCAAGACCGCCCCCAGAATAATGAATGAAACAATGCGATAGGGGACGCTGAATCGGGATATGTCGATAAGGAACACCTTCAAGATAACGACTCCGAAAAGGCCGAGGGAGAGTTTTCGGAGGATCAGGAGGTTGCTCTTAAACCCTTTGATCATGAGGGCGCCCGAAAACAGCGTCCACAGGACGGAGACGGCGGCAAACCGCCCCGGCAGCAGATAGTCATAAAAGAAAGCCGCGGCTTCCACATTCAATACCACGAACAGGAAAGCGCCCCAGACCCCGAAAACCACGGTGGAGTCCCGTGTGGAAGGACCAAGGAGCGGCGACAGGGCATGAAGGGAAGAGGCGACGGCCATCCGGCCCATTCCATATCCGATCACGATCAGGACCAGGGTGGTCACCGATCGCTCGACGAGATGTTCGGGATAGCCGCCTGAAAAATAGATCTGATCGCCGTTGAGCGCGAAGATCATTGTGTAATCATAAATCAGGAATTTGAAAATCGAGACGGCCATGAGGATGAAGCCGGCGTTGATCAGCCCGTTCCGGCCGAGCTTGATTCCCGCCCAGAGAAGGGTAACGGCCTGTGCGGCCCAAAAAATTGTGATCCAGTGGCGCGAAAAGATGATCGGGACCGTCAGTATCAGAAATAGGGCGGCGTTCCCCGCGAGAACGTAAAAAGCCTGGCCCGTGCGACGGCCCTTTCTGTTGAGATAGGTGGCCAGGGAGAGAAAAACGGCGGAATACAGTACCGAGATCATCCCGACCCACTCCACGGAAAAATAATCCTTGATCATGAGGTAACTCAAACCAAAGGCCATGAAGGAGTTCAAGGTCAGGATGACCGGGCCCTTCAACTTTTCGGAAGGCGCTTTTACGAATTCATAGGCAAAGGGGGCGATGATGTAAATCCCGTAAAACACTTGAAGGAAGACGATGGCCGGCCAGAACTTGCTGTCGGCATAGAACCGTGCGTACCAGCTTGTGTAGAGCAGGTAGGTAAATACCAACCCGAGGAGCGTCAGGAGATCCCATCGCTTATGAAAGGCAATCCCGAGCAGGCCCAGATTGAGGATGACCATGTAGCTCATCAGTGCAATCTGATTGTCCTCCCCCGTGCTTAGAAAAACGGGCGTAAGAAATCCGCCGATCAACCCAAGCACCGCGAGCCACCTGGCGTCGTACAGGACCGAAAGGACGCCGGCAACAACCGTAATGAGCACCATGAAGGAAAAGGCCGGGAGTTGGTCGATCAAGCGGTAGAATTGAAAGGCCGCGAAGGTTGAGAAATATAGTACGGCGATCCCACCGCCGGCCAGGTTGAGCCCGAAGGTTTGCAGCTGTCGTCTTCGGAACAACTCGCCGGCTCCGAGTAACGATGCGCCCAGTAGGTAGGAGAGCGCCACGCGAGCGGCCGGCCCGATCCATCCCTGTTCGAAGGAAAATTTTAGAAAATATCCGACGCCGAAGACCATTGCGATGATCCCGAGGATGAGAGCCCATTTCTGCCCCACCCGGATCTCAAAATCCGTTGCGAATCCCCTTCCCCCTTCCTCTGAAACCATCGGGGATTCCGGCGCGTTGTCTGGAGGGGATATGGGTGGCCGGTCCTGGACTGGCGGCTTTTGAACTGCGGAAGGAGTGACTAGGACGACGGGTACTTTCGGGGATACTGTGGACGCTTCCGGAGCGCCCTCCGCGGCCCCTCGGGTGCTTTTGATTTCCTCACTCAGGGCCGCCTCCAGTCTCACCGTATGGGACTCTATTTTTTGCAGCGCCTGGTCGATTTCACCCCGGAGTGATTTCAAATTGGCGATTTCGTTCCTGAGGGAAAAGGAGAAACGCAGTTTTTCGTAAATTTCGCTCGTGAAGGGATGGTTACATTGCGGACAATTTTTAGTGGCGGAGCTCAGAATCGTGTTGCACTGCGGGCATTGCATGAGGATAGCCCCCGATGGAATGTCGCCGAACTAATCCCCGCCCGATCCTAAGGTAATTAATATTGTGGATGCCGGGGCGGGGCGGATGTTGTTATGATACCATAGATTTTTCGGCTTGTCTTACTCCTCACAGTGTTATCCCACCAAACCAGGGGACTCTGTATTGCGATTGTGGGATCGGCATCCCGACTGAATCCGCCCAATTCTCCCTCGGTTCCCGGATCAATCCCGCGCCCGAGGCCGGAGGGGAGAAGATTTTTCTATAGGTCGAACGGAATTAAACGAACTATTCCCTGCCAAATGGCTACAGATACTCCTGCCACGGAAAGGGCGGCGCGCCGCAGACGATAAACGGCGGGTTCTCGAGCGACGGTTTATTGTAGCGAAGCCGCCGGCCGGACAGATCGGTTACCTTGCCGCCCGCCTCTTCCACCACGCATTGTGCGGCGGCGATATCCCATTCCATCGTCGGCCCGAAGCGCGGATAGAGATGGGCGCGTCCCTCGGCCACAAGGCACAGTTTCAGCGAGCTGCCGATTTCCAGGGACTCCGACGGACCGATCTTGCGCAAAAGTTCTTCAACCTTTGCGTCGGGGTGCGACCGGCTGACGACGATGGTCACGCCGCTGACCCGGTAATCGCTCACAACGATCCGTTCCGGCGGCTCAAGCCCCTTCCGCTTGAAGGATCCCAGGCCGCGCGACGCGTAATAGAGTTCCTCCATCGCCGGCGCGTAGACCACGCCCATCGCCGGTTCGCCCCGCTCAATCATCGCCACGTTGACCGTGAATTCGTCGCGCCGGTTGATGAACTCCTTGGTTCCATCCAGCGGATCGATCAACCAGTAACGCCTCCAGGATTCCCGCTCCGGGTAGGAAACCTCCTTCGACTCCTCAGACAACACCGGCCAGGGCGTTAGCCCACGCAATCCCTCCACCAGCAATCGATGGGAGGCCAGATCGGCCCGCGTGAGCGGTGAATCCCCTTCCTTCTTATAGGTGGTCTCAAAGTCCCCGCGCGCGTAGACCTCCATCACCGCCGCGCCGGCCTTCTCGACCAGCGCGACGACTCGGGGCAGCAGCGATTCCAGGTCTACCGCATCCAACGCAAAAGATCTCCTTTTCTCTTTTATACGCATTATCATCGGACGTGTCAATCCTTGAGATTCACAAGCGCGCGAGGTCGGAGGGAGGCCTGAACTTATCCATAGGTGTGTTCATCTCTTTTGTCGAGTTTCAACAGAATCACTTTTTTACGCGCATCATCCAGATCGTACAGAATCCGGTAGGGTCCAACCCGTAGACGATGCTGGGCGACGTAACGGAAAACCGTCACCTCTCCCTTTAATTTTTTGTAGGACTTTCCCGGAGGGCGAGGGATTTGGGACAGGGAACGAACGGCTTCGACGATCGCCGTCCGATAATCGGAGGGAATTTTCCTCAGGATTTTCTCAAATTCATGCTCGACGCGTTCGCTCGGAAAGACGACCTCATAGGCCACTTAAAGACCCATTTTTCGGAAGAGCCTTTCCGCCGGCATCGCTTTGCCCTCGGCGTATTCCGACCGGGCCTGTGTGATTTCCTCGATAAGCTTTTGGTCCTTCAAGTCGTCCAGCATTTCCAGCAGGTCCAACATCTCTTCATAGGGCACCAGAAAGGAAACGGGCTTCCCGTGGGAGAGAACGAGGGCAGGCCTGTTGGAACGGATCAAGCGGGAAAGTTTGGCCTGAGCCTCGCGCACATTGACCGGTTTGGATTGTCTGAGAATCGATTTTGTCGTCATTCAAACACCCCGATTGTTTGCATTTCAAATGTATATACAATACACGAAAACCCCGTCCCTGTCAAGAACGCCTGATCCGCCGCCGCGTGGCTTTTTTATTGCTCCACTGTTTCATTGCTCCATTCTCCAGCCCTTCCCCCGCGCGCGAGGCCGGAGGGGAGCCGATATTTATCCCGGTCTATCGCCTGTGGTAATTGCAAAGCGTAATCCCAATCATTCATCGGCAAAGTTGTTCACGAACATTTTTCATAAACACCACTTCCTTACCGATTCTCGGCAATTTAACAATATGATAGTTTTGAGTGAACATCAAAATAACACCGCAATTTGGTCCGGGGGCCTGCTCATCGACATGAACCACCAGATGTTCGGGTTGGTTCACGATATCTTTTATAGTCACTTTATAGCCTCCCGATCCTCTCGTGATGAGCGCGAGAATGACCATCTCTTTCTCAAAATCGATGGTCTGTTATTTGGGAGGATTCGCAAAGCCATAGGACATCCAGGCTGCGCTCAGCTCTTTTTCATTTCGAATAACTTCATTTACGTCTCTAATATGGGTTGATGACGCCGCTCTTCCCGTGTGTACGATCGTTTCAAACTTTACGTCTTCATTGATATCTATGTCTGGTGTGGATGAGGCTGAGTCAATGCCGACAGTGTATCCATTGAATACCGGGTCGTTCGCCAAAATGGAAAAAGGGTAGAGACCGGTCAGAAAAAATAGCAGAGGGCTTATGAACCAACGACGGATCCTTTGAGACATGGAGTAGCGACAAAACATGAGTTTCCTTTAATTCCTATCCTTCCCATCCCCCCGCGCGCGAGGGCGGAGGGGAGATCGCGGGGTAATGGTGCAGCCCGTCCCGTTTTCTTCGTGGTTTAAAAGTCAGCAGGGCATGCCAGATCCCATCACTCTGTATTCTGCCTTTGCCCATCCAGATCAACCCCTTTATTCTGAGTCTTAAGCCATGTTCCATCGATAAGTGCAAAAATGAAAAAGAGAATCGTCACTAAAATAACTCCTCCAAGACTACCACTATATGTTGAAAACATGATTGTCGTTATCGGAAACATCGCCCATATCATCAAAAAATCGGTGATGTCCCCGACGCTGATAAAAGTTCCTCCTTTTGCCACTGATGCCAAAACGCCACCAAGCGGCCCAAACAGCCATATTCCAAGGAGCATGAATAACGCAAGTGATGGAGAGCGCTCCAGCTGTCTCCGTCTTAGAATAAAGTACGCGAGTGATGCAACGGCTGGCACAGCAATTGTCAACAGAGGAATCCAAGCTTTGCCGTTAACAAACCACTGAATGATATTGTCAGCTGACCAGTAGATCAATCCTCCAAAGACAACAAATCTCACAGGCCGCATCAATTTTTTCATTTCAACTTAGAGACCTAACCTCTATTGTTTCCCGCGCGCGAGGCCGGAGGGGAGCCGATGCTTTTCTAGGTCCGACCCGGCCCTTGGTGATGTGTGATTGCAAGACCTGACCCTGATCATTGTGTTCCAGAATCATTTTACCTGCCAGAACGTTACTCCGGTCTGACCAGAACCGTCGAATCGTCTACACGCTCTCTTTCTTTAGCAGATTGATGTTTATCTTGCCACAACCGCAACGAATTGATTCAGGGATTTCACGGTCTGGTAACACACGCAAGTATTCTCTACACTCTGGTTCCGAGCAAGCGAATTCGCTCAAGAGCTCCCGGAACGCCTCTACCACGGGGTTAAAATCCTCTTTGCTCAAATTATCCCATGAATTATAGTGTATAGCGGTATTCACTTGCCACTGCTCGGCCTTCGATGCCTCGGCTAGAATTGCGAACTTTTTTTCACGAGCGGTTAATTGTTGGATAACTTCCTTCTGGTTCCACGAATTCGCAGCCTCCTTTGCACGACTGAAGAGTTTTCGCATCTGAGAGATCGCCGGCGGGAAAAGTTCGCCAAGCTGATACCGAGCATCTCCACGAAATTCGACTTGTGCACGCAGTCGGTGGCATAATTCTGCCGATATGAATTCGAGATAGTGTCGGAGAAGTCCTGCAGCTGCTCGTACATCATTTTCCTTCAAATGATCGTCGATTTCTGTCCAGACATCTCGATCATCCCATCTAGTCGGGCCATGGTCGACGGTCCAATTTTTGAAATGTACGAAGGAACGACTCCCGGTGAGTCCCTCAGTCCTCATATGCTGTAGCCAGATCGGGTCATGTGTTGTCATAATAAACTGAGTGTTAGGAAACTCTTTCTTCAGGAGAGTACACACTTCGCGCCGATGTCCTGTATCTACAGACATTAGAACATCATCAAGCACTGCAAAAGTGAACCATTCGCCTTGAAGGTACCTCATGAGTGCGAGGTATAAGCACAAGCCCATTCCATCTTGGTGGCCCTCACTATGATATGCACCGGGCGGAAAAAAACCCCGGTTATAGAAGTTTACGTCAAAACCAAGCTTGCCCATTGATGGGACAAGTTTAGCTTTGAACCTATCTTCATCGTCCCGATTTATAAAACTATACAGCGTCGCGAAGTCTTCCTGGACGGCCGCGTAAATCCCCCCTAGTACAGTGTCACTAGTGTTTGTGTAAATATCGTAAATCTTCCGTGCCATTTGAGCTTGCTCCGTGGCAGTTTTGTGTTTTCGCATTCCGCCGCGCCAGACCTCAAGGCGCTCCTGCGCAACTGTAAGCCACTCACGTGCCGAGTCATGCTTTGTTGGTTCAGGCAGAGCGTCTACCACTTTTTGAAGCTCGTCAATAGCGTTGAGGACTCCTTCTGGAATGCTTGGTAAATTTGTAAGAACAGAAATTGTTTCAGTAATGGGTAAGAAGGCGTTCAACTTCTTGATCGCAATTGTAGATTCATTAACGTAGTCACGGCCTGCAGAGAAAGCTACAGGTGGTGTTGCAGTGGCAGCGTAACCAACCAGGGTATTAATTGTAGTCTGTAACTTTTGGAGAGTAACAGTCAATGGAGCAATTTTTGTTTCTATCGCCGTTCGCTTGCGTGATATTTCATTCAAGTGATTTATCTTGGCCTGAACATTCCTTTTAAGTTCCTCTGGATTCCATGAAGTATCGCAAAAAGGACATGTACTGCCATCTATGAGTCCCATGCCGGTTGTATAGAAGGATTCTCTCTGGATGCTGGCCGAAACCACTGGATCGCTGGCCAGAACATTTAGATCCGTCAATACGTCTTTCACAAGCTTTATGGTGGAGACATTTGAGATTTCTACGAGCGCTTCGCGAGCAGCTCGAATATCCGCAAGAGCTTGGGTTTTGGGAATACGCTGGGGGGTTGCTCGCTCAGGCGTTGCCATTCCATCTTTAAATGATGTTGATTCGCTCAAGTCTGCAAACACAGGAAGACCGAGAATCATACGTTGGGAGTTTACGGCAACAAGGACTTTTTCCTTTGAAAGTTCGGAGATACCTATAGCACGAAGTAGGTTTTCTTGAGCCTGAATAGCTGCTATCTTGAGTGAAGGCAATTGCTTTTCGCAACTATTCGCGATTTTTTGTAGGCCGCTCCGGACCTGTCCTACTTGATCGAGGTGGAGCAGCGCCTGGACCTCTTCATCGCGTTTGCCAGGCGTCGCAAGCACATACCGGATCAATTCCCGACGCGAGAGGACAAATTCAGGATGGTCTTCCACTTGTCGAAGTACTTCAAGTATTGCGGAATCGCTCGGCGTGACCTTGGAGGTCGCTGGAATTTTCAGGCTCCGCTCGATAGTAACGGTCTTCTTAAGCTTAGGGATTGTAACCTTGACTACCACGCGGGCTTTGTCGGGGTCATCCCGACTATCTACATGAGGCCCATGTTGTTTAAGAGATATTTCACCTCTTCCTTCCCCTGAAAGACGAGACACGTTTCCAGTCAGAGCAAACTCCAAAGCGTCAACCACACCACTTTTTCCAGTACCGTTCGGTCCACAGACAGCGAAATTCTTTCCATTGAAATCAAGGGAAAGATCACGGATGCCTCGGAACTCTTTGATCGTTATGGAATCCACTCTGATCACGGCAGCGAGTCCTCTCCGAGAACTGCCGTCCTCAGTGCGCGATCATTAAACGACTTATCTTCTAGAAGGGTTTTGCGAAGGCGGGTAACTAACTCAGCTGACGCACCGGTACCTCCAAGGGCTTGGAGAAACTTTTCAAAGACCTGTGCTGGAATGTCAGGTGTTCGCGTTGTATTTGGCGGTGTCGTCATTTAGCATCTATAGGTCAGAAGAAGTGATTTAGGAACAAGAGCGGATCACGGATAACCTCTTCTTTCTCCAGCGGATGGGGTCGCGTGAAAATTAAAGACGGAAGGACGGCCCGCGCCGGAGGAATGATGGAGGGGATTATAGCGGTTTGGGGTTGGGGCGTCAATACGTTGGTAAGGCGTTATGCGGAGGGGGTAAGGGGAAAAACATAAATGGCACGGAGGGGCTGACCTATGTGTCAGTACGAAAAGCATATATATCATATATATAATGTTGGAGATCGAATATACGCGTCGCGGCGGGTAATGCAAATCACAAAAAATTATGAACGGTGACGTCACATCCTGCCATCCAACCTGAATGACGAGACATATTCATCGGCCCGTTGTCTGATTGCAATCTTTATTTCGTATAAATATTAAATCGTGATAGTTTCCCGCCCCATCATACCTCCTCAGAATGCCTGGCACAGACCCTGCACTATGCTCTCATCGCACGGGACGGATGAACGACGAAGTTCAACAACCACAGGAGGTGACTTATGTATCGCATCTTGGTGTTTTTGGGTTCGGGTCTTGTCAGTTTTCTTTTGGTCAGCACGGTGGTGGCCCAGCAACTCGCATCGACGTCTTTGGAGGTCAGGCCGGTGGCCGACGGGCAGATGAAGATGGCCGTCGTGCGTCATCTCACCGGGACGGTCAAGGACGTCGATCTCGCGGCCCATACCTTTACCATTAAGAACCGGCGCGGGGAGCAGAGTTTCGTGATCTCGCCCGAGACGCAGCTCAAGAAGGGGCGGGAGCGTTTGAGACTGGACGGATTGCAGCCGGAAACGAAAGTGACCGTGAGCTACTGGGATCGCAACGGAAAAAAAGAGGCAAGTGTGATCAAGTTGTCGAAGTAATGGATATTGAAACGGTCCCGTGTTGTTCTATGAAAGGCTCACGCCTATCCGGGTGGGCCTTTCGATTTGGTTTAAAAAATAGTTGACCAGGGGGAGCGGGTGAATTATCATTAAATCATGTTATTCAACATGTTTCAGTCTCAATCCGACCCGGCCTTAAACCTATCCCCCGAAGATGTAAAGTCCAAACTGGACCGCGGGGAGAAGATCGTTTTGTTGGATGTCCGCGAGCCGTGGGAGGTGGCGATCAACCGCCTGAATGATGCGGTGGTCATTCCAATGGGTGAACTGGGGCAACGGTATACGGAACTCAATCCGGATGCCGAGATCGTCGTTTACTGCCATATGGGCGTACGAAGCCTGAAGGCGACCCGGTTTTTAAAGGATCGGCAGTTTAAAAATGTTAAAAACCTGGCCGGCGGGATCGAGGCCTGGTCACTGAAGGTCGACCCAAAAGTACCCCGCTACCGGTAGCGGAATCTGCTCCCTTCCCGGTTTTTCGACTGAGATTTTTCACGTCCCTTCCTGTTGTTTTCTTCCATAAATACTCCGTTGAATAAGCAGCGGAACTCGCACGCAAGCCTCTGAAAAAACGTAATAAGCAAACTTGACAGCCCTCGGAAAAGTGCTACATTTAATTCCGTAGCATGCCTCCACACCGGGTGTATAGGTTTTATGGGCCTATTGACCGGAGGGTATCGACCCAAACTCACAACCCAATCGCGCCTTTGATCAGAGCAAACCAGGGGAAACCCTGGGACGCAGAGCAACGGGGCTAAAGGAGAAAAAATCTCTTCCATGCCCGCCGAGCCGCCAAAGGAAATTTCTTTGGCGGCATTTTTTTGTTGCAAGGAGGTTCGCATGATAAACAAAAGTCCTATATTCGGATGGGGAATCGGTGGGCTTTTTATGGTTATTTTAGGGTACTACCTTTCGTCATGTGTACCCACGTCGGATAACATGGTGTCCCAGAATGATGTCTCCGGGGTCGTTTTTGTAAATCGTTCGGTCGATTCCATTGGCAATCCGCTTGATCCAATTGAATTCAAGGCCGGCGGCGATCTTTTCACCCTGGTTCCCGGGACCCCTTCGGGTCAACTCCGGAATATCACCGCGGACCAAACCAACGGCGCGGGAGATGTCTCCAGTCCGGAGATCTTTCCCCAGACGAACGGGGGGCCATTTCGAGTGGTTTTCTCGATGAACAAAGGGAACGGCGATCATTGGCATCTTTATGAAGTTCAGATCAATGAAGACGGCAGTCGGGCGACCCCGCCGGCCCAGTTGACCTGCGGATCCTCCGATGAACTCGCCCCGACCTATCTGCCGGACGGCCGTATCGTCTTCGCTTCAAACCGTCCCGGCTATCTCGATGAGTATGAACGGAGTAAATCGACCGTTCTTCATATCCTCGATCGAACCAAAGCGGTTCAGTCCGGTCAGCCTTCCTGCGACTCGGGGGAAGTTGTCCAGATCTCCTTCAACCAGAGTCACGATCGTAATCCGATCGTTCTTCGAGACGGAACGATCCTCTACAGCCGTTGGGAGCATCTCGGAACGGTCAATAAGTTTGCCATTTTTTTCATGGAGCCGGACGGAACCGACATGTTTGTCAAATACGGTTCACACTCCGGTGTTAACAGTTTTCTTGACCTTCGTGAGCAGCAGGACGGCAGCCTCGTCGCAACCATGATGCCGCTTTCCGGCACCTTTGAAGGAGGAGCCATCGGACGGCTCGACATCGTCAACAAGGCGGATGATCCGCAGACCGCTTCTCTCCAACTGACAGGTTCACAGGTCATTCCGACCGATCGGGAGCCATCGAATTTCGGGCGGTATCACAACGTCTACCCTGTTCCGGACGGAAGCCAGCGCTATCTGACCTCTTATTCCATCGGGAAAGTGGTCAACGACCCCCAAAATAACATCGTGGAAGAACCCAATTACGGGCTCTGGATGCTCAACAACAGCGACGGGACGCTCAAACCGATCTTCCTTCCAAATTTTGGAAGCCAGCGGGCATACCTCGATCCGATTCCGTTGATGGCTTTTCCGCAGTCGTTGATCCCTACAGCCAAACCGGAGAAGGTGGCCAACCGAAGTTCGATGGGAACGACCGGGGTCCTGGCCGCCGCGAGCGTCTATGACTCGGAAGCCAACCGGGCCCTCTCCAATCAGGTTCTGGGCGTGACGATCCCGCGCGATGCCAATGGCAACATTAATTTCACGACCCTTTGTAACGACCCGAACCTTCAGGTGGTCAAACAGGTTCGGGTGATCCAGGCCGTCCCCAGTACGCCCGGCGTCGGAACGGAAGACATCGGGTTGACCGAGTTTGAGCGCCAGAGGATCCTCGGTTACGCGCCCGTCGAATGCGACGGGTCGTTCCGGGTCACCGTGCCGGCCGACACGAGCCTGACGCTGAATGTGATCGATTCTCAAAGTCGTTCTTTCAAGGTGAAGGAGAACTGGCTGCAGGTCCGTCCTGGAGAAAACCGGACCTGCAACGGATGTCACTCGCCGCGCCGTGGAACCCCGCAGCGTCTGGCGACCGACGCCGTTGCCCTCAATCGGCCTCCTTCCACCCTCGTTCCGCCGGCGATTCCGGTGATCTCATTCGATGCGAATATCCAGCCGATCTTCACGGCCAAATGCATTTCGTGTCACTCAATCTCGGATCAAAACTCGGATGGAATCCTGGACAGTCCGGCAGGGGGGCTTGACCTGAGCGCGGACCAATCCGGCACCGGATTTCCGATCTCCTACTCCATGCTTCTCGATAACAACATGAACGGATCGGACCTGGTCTTCCCGGGAGAATCGCAGCAGAGTTATCTTGTCGAACGGATCTTCGGTCAGGAGATTCGGGCCAGCCGTTCCTTGCCGGCCTCGGATCCGAACAACCATGCTCAAATGCTGACGCCGAGTGAAAGACAGACCGTGGTGGAATGGATCGATATGGGAGCGCAGTTCAGCAACGAGGATGTCATCAGCAATCCCGGACGAAAACGGCTGAACCAGACGGTCTTCACGAGCACGATCCAGCCGATCCTCTTAAAGCGCTGCGGGTCGTGCCATGTGGCCGGCGGCGACAGCAACTACGTTCTGACCGGGGACAAGGAAGAAGGGGATTTCAACGCCACGGCGGCCCGTGTGAATGTGGCCAATCCGACACAAAGCATCCTGCTTTTGAAGGCGACCGGAACGGTCCCGATGCTCGTGAACGGAACGCCGGTCACTCCGCCGCCGCTTTCGGTCACGGACGCGGACTACACCACGCTGCTTGATTGGATCACGGCGGCGCAGTGACGCGGCTGTATTTATTCATGACCCTGATCATCGGGCTGTCGGTCTGCTTCGGGGCCGGCTGCGGCTCGGTCGATCCGGGCGTGGGGGAGGCAGGCGGGACGTTAGACTATAACGTTTTTAAGGCGAATATCCAGCCCATCTTTGATAGCCGGGGCTGCTCAAATTCAAATTGTCATTATCGGGACAAGAGCAATCCGAACGTCGGCGGACCCGGGGGGAGCCTCCGGATCTTCGATTGCTCGACCTCCCCCTGCACGGAGGATGAGTCCCAGGCCAACTTTGATTCCGCATCCGGGATGGCCGACATCGCGAGTCCGACAAGCAGCAAGCTTTTGCTCAAACCGCTGGCCGTGTCCGCGGGGGGAATACAGCATCTCGGAGGGGATATCTTTTTGAATACGACCGATCCTGATTATCTCACGATCTTGGGTTGGATCCAGAGTCCGCTTTGATTCCGATTGGCCGAGAAACCCGATCGCGATGGTTGTTGTGTCTCCTCTGTCTGGGCCATCTCGTGATGGCCGGGGCCGCCTTCGGGGAGGAGTCCTATCAGAAAGCGTCGGTGGTCGAACCGTTCCTCGAAATCCATACCGGACCGGGTGCAGGCTATCCGATTTTTTACATCGCGGAGCGGGGGGAGGAAATCCTTCTATTGAAGCGCCGGACGGACTGGTATCGAATCCGATTGTCCAACGGGAAGGAAGGCTGGGTCCATCGTAGCGAGATCGAAAAGACGCTGCTGGCCCAAGGCCGGAAGAAGCGGCTGATGGATCGGATCTATGACGAGTACCTCGCCGGCCGGTTGGAGATGGGATGGGGGGCGGGGACGTTTGGCGGGGACCCATCCCTCTATGTCCGAATGACTTACTTCCTGACCGATGTTCTATCCCTGGAGGGGAATGCCGGTTTTGTCTCGAGTAATCTGGGAACGACGCAGCTCTATCAAGGCGGGATTGTGGTCACGCCCTGGAAATGGCGCTGGTTGTCAATATCGGGAACGCTCGGGGGC
>Ga0187773_10000127_pt1 | contig 33042 bp, 35 predicted proteins | sample 0216_BV02_MP05_1_FD_133133 | JGI IMG/M metagenome (GOLD analysis project Ga0187773, IMG submission 133133) | Tropical peat soil microbial communities from peatlands in Department of Meta, Colombia - 0216_BV02_MP05_10_MG | ecosystem: Environmental > Terrestrial > Soil > Wetlands > Peat | place...
CCGCGAGGGGTGCTGATGGTGGGCAATCCTGGAACCGGCAAGACCTTGCTGGCGCGCGCCATTGCGGGTGAAGCCAAGGTGCCTTTCTTCAGCATTTCCGGCTCCGACTTCGTGGAAATGTTTGTCGGTGTCGGCGCGGCGCGGGTGCGGGACATGTTCGAGCAGGCAAAGAAACATGCTCCGTGCATCGTGTTCATCGATGAAATCGACGCAGTTGGTCGCCAGCGAGGCGCAGGATTAGGCGGCGGCAATGATGAACGCGAACAAACATTAAACCAGTTGCTGGTGGAGATGGACGGATTCGAGACCGGCGCCGGTGTGATTGTGATCGCAGCGACCAACCGACCCGACGTGCTCGATCCGGCGCTGTTACGGCCCGGCCGCTTTGACCGCCAGGTCGTGGTGCCGCTGCCGGATATTCGTGGCCGCGAGCAAATTCTATTGGTGCATATGCGCAAGGTGCCGATCGCGCCCGATGTGCGCGCCGACATTTTGGCGCGCGGCACACCCGGTTTTTCCGGCGCCGATCTAGCCAACCTTGTGAACGAAGCGGCGCTGTTTGCCGCGCGCTTCAACAAGCGATTGGTGGACATGGATGATTTCGAGCGCGCCAAGGACAAGGTCATCATGGGAACGGAACGCCGCTCCATGGTGATGCCGGAGCACGAGCGGCGCAATACCGCTTACCATGAATCAGGACATGCGGTTGTGGCGCGACTTTTGCCCAAAACCGACCCGGTGCACAAAGTCACGATCATTCCCCGCGGGCGCGCCTTGGGTGTAACCATGCAGTTGCCGCAGGAAGATCGCTACAGCATGGACCGTGAACACATCCTGCAAAACATTGCAGTGCTGTTCGGTGGACGCATCGCCGAAGAAATCTTCATGAATCAAATGACCACCGGCGCTTCCAACGACTTCGAGCGGGCGACGGAGCTCGCGCGACGCATGGTCACCCAATGGGGCATGTCCGATACCTTGGGGCCGATGATTTACGGTGAGAACGAGGGCGAAGTATTCCTCGGTCGTTCCATTACCACTCATAAGAACGTGTCGGAAACGACAATGCAGAAAGTGGACGCGGAAATCCGGCGCATCGTTGACGAACAATACAAACTCGCACGGCGGCTCATCGAAGAAAACCGCGACAAGGTGGAGGCGATGGCAAAAGCGCTTTTGGATTGGGAAACCATAGATTCCGATCAGATAGGCGACATCATGGAAGGCAGGCCGCCGCGGCCTCCCAAGCCGGTGCAGCCTCCGCAGGCTACCCGGGAAACACCACCCGGAGGCGCGACCGCGACCACTCAGCCGGCAAGAGAAACCTGAAATTTGGTAAATAGCCGGCAGTAAGGGGTAAGGTGTGAAATGCTTTACTTGCTGCCCCTTACTCCTCACTCCACATCATGATTCTGCGGTGTGGGCGCTTTACGCTCGATTTGTCCCGGCCCCTGATCATGGGGATACTCAACGTCACGCCCGATTCTTTCTCCGATGGCGGCTGCCACGCAAGCACCGGGGCGGCAATTGCACATGGCTTGCGACTCATTGACGAGGGCGCAAACATAATCGATATCGGCGGCGAATCGACACGGCCCGGCTCACTGCCTGTGCCGCTAAATGAGGAGCTGGAGCGCGTATTGCCGGTAATCGATGGATTAAAGGGTTCTAAAGTGCCGCTGTCAGTGGATACCCAGAAGCCTGAAGTAATGGGCGCAGCATTGCGGGCCGGCGCGAGCATGATCAATGACGTCAATGCGCTGCAAGCAGCAGGCGCGCTGCAAACTGTAGCCAATAGTGAAGCCGCGATTTGCATGATGCACAAGCAGGGCGAACCGTTGACCATGCAGCTAAATCCCCAATACCAGGACGTGGTTACGCAGGTCAAAGCTTTTCTGGGCTCACGCGTCGAGGCCGCGCTTGCGGCAGGGGTGGCGCGCGAGCGGATAATCATCGATCCTGGATTTGGTTTTGGCAAAACGACCGAGCATAATTTGGCTTTGTTGCGCAATCTGGAGCAGTTCGCGGAGCTTGGGGTGCCGCTGCTCGTAGGCATCTCGCGCAAATCGGTTCTGGGTAAAATCGCGGGCAGGGAAACCGGCGGGCGAATTTACTCGAGCATGGCTGCCGCGCTGATTGCGGTGATGAAGGGGGCGAAGATCGTACGGGTGCATGATGTGGCTGCAACCCGGGACGCGCTGGCGGTCTATAATGCGGTGAACATTGAATAATATCTAAATGTTATGTCGAGAAAATATTTTGGTACCGACGGCGTGCGCGGCAAGGTCGGCGAACCGCCGATAACGCCTGAATTGGTCATGCATCTCGGTTACGCCGCGGGCAAGGTATTGGCTTCCGGCGACTGGCACCTTGCGGAAGGCGAGCGCCCAGGTGTTCTGATCGGCAAAGATACGCGCATTTCCGGCTACATGCTGGAATCCGCATTGCAGGCGGGATTGTCCGCCGCGGGTGTTGACATTTACCTTTCCGGGCCGATACCAACTCCCGCGGTTGCCTATCTAACGCGGGCATTGCGATTGCAGGCCGGCATCGTCATCTCCGCGTCGCATAATCCGTACGAAGACAACGGCATTAAATTTTTCTCGGCGAGCGGTAACAAACTTCCCGATGAGGTGGAGCGCGCGATTGAAGCTGCGCTGGATGATCCCGTCAAGACCATGCCGTCCGCTGCTTTAGGGAGGGCACGCAGGATCAACGATGCCGCCGGGCGTTACATCGAGTTTTGCAAGAGCACTTTTCCGACCGAGCTGGATCTTCGTAGCTTGCGCATCGTGGTGGATACCGCGCAGGGCGCGACTTACCACATCGCGGCGCATGTCTTTCACGAGCTGGGGGCGGACGTTGTGGCGATAGGCAATCAGCCCGACGGCTTGAACATTAATCAGCAATGCGGCGCGACTTACCCCAAGACATTACAGGAGGCGGTGAAAGAGCAACAAGCCGATTTGGGAATTGCCCTGGACGGCGACGGCGACAGGCTGCTAATGGTCGACGCTGAAGGAAAAGCCTACGACGGAGACCAGATGCTTTATATCATTACCAAACACCGCAAGCAGCAAGGCCGACTAAAAGGTGGCGTTGTGGGAACGCTAATGACTAATCTTGGTCTGCAGCGGGCCCTTGATAAAATTAAAGTGCCTTTTGCCCGCGCGGCAGTGGGCGATCGTTATGTGCTGGAGCTCATGCATAGCCGCGGCTGGCAGCTGGGAGGAGAGAATTCAGGACATATCATCTGCCTGGACAAGCATACCACCGGCGATGGCATCGTTTCCGCGCTACAAGTATTGCATGCGATGCGCGATTTTCGCGAGGACATGGCGCATTTGACTCACGAACTCGTTCTTTATCCGCAAGTGCTGGTAAACGTCAAAGTCGCCAAAGGATTTGACTTCAACAACCAGCCGCCGGTGCGGAATGCACTCAGCGAGGCGGAAGCGGATCTCGGGGACCAGGGACGCGTATTATTGCGGGCTTCGGGTACCGAGCCGGTCGTGCGGGTTATGGTCGAAGGTGAACCTCAGTCCAAAGTCAAACAATGGGCGGACACTATTGCCCAAGTGGTGCGTGACGCAGCCGCCAAATAATTTCTTCTCGTAAGCCTAATTTTTCGCTTTTCAAACTTTCCTAAGCTTTTTGACCTCGATTAATTGCCGGTGCGCGTGATGGCGACCGAAATTGACCCAAGGGGTTTATCAAAGTAAAATTTAACGGATTTGTCGCCAAGGACGTGGATGCGCCAAAAGCTGGTTGCCGGCAACTGGAAAATGCACGGCAGTCTTGTCCAGAACAAGGTGTTGCTCGATGCCCTGGTAACCGGCCTGCGATCATTGCGAAACGTGTCATGCGCGGTGTGTGTTCCCTACCCTTATTTGTTTCAGGCGCGGATGATTTTGCACCATAGCGAGATCGCTTGGGGCGCGCAGAATTTAAGCCCGTTTGATCATGGCGCTTATACCGGCGAAGTGTCGGGGCCGATGCTCAAGGACCTCGGCTGCGAATATGTGATCGTCGGTCATTCGGAGAGGCGTGCCACGCAAGGTGAAGACAACCGCTTAGTGACGCAGAAATTCAAGGCGGCGCAAGCAGCGGGGTTGATACCGATTTTATGCATTGGCGAAACCTTGGCCGAGCGCGAAGCGGGGTCTACCGAGAAAGTTGTGTCCGATCAACTCGAACCCGTACTGGAATTAGGAATCGAGGTCATGACCGGCGCGGTCTTGGCGTATGAACCGGTATGGGCAATTGGTACTGGCAAAAATGCTACTCCTGATCAGGCGCAGGCAGTGCATGCCTTTATCCGGCGGGAGATTGCGGAACGGGATCCTGAAATCGCGAGGCAGCTGCTGATTTTATATGGCGGAAGCGTAAAGGCCGGAAACGCCGGGCAACTGTTTTCCATGCCGGATATCGACGGTGGTCTAATCGGCGGTGCATCGCTCAAGGCCGATGAATTTTGTGCAATCTGTGCCTCTGCGAGTCGCTAACTTGGAGATCTTTTTTTGGAGACCTTGATTTGGATTGTGCATGTCCTGACTGCAATCAGCCTAGTCGGGCTGGTGCTATTGCAGCACGGAAAGGGGGCGGACGCCGGTGCAGCCTTCGGCAGCGGCGCCTCGGGCAGTCTGTTTGGCGCAAGCGGGTCTGCCAATTTCTTGAGCCGCACCACGGCGGTGCTAGCCGCGGTATTTTTTCTGACCAGTCTTGGTTTGACTTACTTTTCCAGCCACCGAAATGAAGGTGCGGGCGTGATGGAAACGCGCAAGGAAATTCCGGCGCCTGCAGAGAAAGCGCCTGTAGCTCCCGCACCTGCGCTGCCACCTGCCGAAAGCAATTCCAAGGCCAAGGAAATACCGAAATAAATTGAGTAGTGAGGAGTAAGGAGTAAAAACACGGTCGCGCGCAACTGAATTTGAATTTTTACCGGTGACGGCTTACCCTCATTCGATGCCGATGTGGTGGAATTGGTAGACACGCCGTCTTGAGGGGGCGGTGGCGCGAGCCGTATGAGTTCGAGTCTCATCATCGGCACCATGGGAATTCCGGTAGTGCGCTGAACTCATAAACACCGCCGGGTCTAAATTGTATGGCAGGGTTGTTCGCCAATAATGGGATGAAGACAACCCGGGACTGCTTATGCTGGATAATTATTTTCCTATCTTGTTGTTTATTGTCGTAGGGCTTGCCATCGGCGTCGTTCCTGTGGTTCTGGGATGGTTGTTGGCTCCAAACCGTCCCGACAGTGAGAAACTTTCGCCGTATGAATGTGGATTTGAAGCATTTGAGGATGCGCGCATGAAATTCGACGTGCGTTATTACTTGATTGCCATTCTATTCATCCTCTTCGATCTGGAAATCGCTTTTCTGTTTCCCTGGGCAGTGGCTCTCAAAGAAATCGGTATGTTCGGTTTTGTTGCGATGCTGGTGTTCTTGGCGGTGCTAGTAGTGGGGTTTATCTATGAGTGGGTGAAGGGGGCTCTGGAATGGGAATAGAAGGCGTACTGGAAAAAGGCTTTGTCACAACCACAGCCGATAAACTGATCAATTGGACACGTACCGGTTCATTGTGGCCGATGACCTTTGGACTTGCCTGTTGTGCGGTAGAAATGATGCACGCTGGTGCTTCGCGCTACGATCTCGACCGTTTTGGGGTCGTGTTTCGCGGCAGCCCGCGCCAGTCGGATGTGATGATTGTCGCTGGAACCTTGTGCAACAAGATGGCTCCGGCACTGCGCAAAGTATACGACCAGATGGCCGAGCCGCGCTGGGTGATATCCATGGGCTCGTGCGCCAACGGGGGCGGCTACTACCATTATTCCTATTCGGTCGTGCGCGGCTGCGACCGCATCGTTCCGGTCGACATCTATGTGCCTGGTTGCCCTCCCACCGCGGAAGCTCTGCTTTACGGCATTATCCAATTGCAAAACAAGATCAAGCGCACCAATACCATTGCCCGTTGAGGCTTAGTCCATAATGAGTTCCACTCTCGAGACGCTGACGACGCAACTGAAGAATGTGCTCGGCGGGCGCATTATCAAGATTTCCGAAGCGGTTGGTGAAATCACTGTTACGGTGAATTCCGCGGATTGGCTGTCGGTTGCACGGGCGCTGCGCGACGACCCGAGCCTGAACTTTGAGCAATTGATCGATCTGTGCGGTGTTGATTACCGGGATTACGGTGATGGTGCTTGGACCGGTCCACGTTTCGCGGTCGTTTGTCATCTCTTGTCGCTCAGTCATAACTGGCGCGTGCGCGTCAAAGCCTTTGCCGAAAATGAACAGCTCCCGGTATTCGATTCGCTGATATCGATTTGGCCTTCGGTCAACTGGTTCGAGCGCGAAGCTTTTGATTTACTCGGAATCATGTTCACAGGACATCCGGACTTGCGGCGCATCCTCACCGACTACGGTTTTGTGGGCCATCCATTCCGCAAGGATTTTCCGCTTTCTGGTAACGTGGAAATGCGTTATGACCCGGATCAGCAAAGAGTCATCTACCAGCCAGTGTCTATTGAGCCGCGCGAGGAAGTTCCGCGCATTGTGCGCGAGGAGCAATACGGTGACGTGGATGAGAAGCAGTAAGTCGGGGAGCGAAAATCTTGTGCTGCACAGGCCGTGAAACAATAGCTGTTTTTGCAGTCGGGTTGTTCTAGAAATTATGGCCGAGCTAAGAAATTATACGATGAACTTTGACTCCGACTTGACTTCCGCTGCGCGGAAGTTAGTCTGCGCAGCAATAAGCGCCTTCAGCGCGTATTGTGGTCCTCAAATCGGCTTTCGCTTTGCGAAAGCCTGTTGTGGACCTGCTTCTTCGTGTTGGCGGACGTTGTCTGGAGTGTGACGTGGCGGAGATTCGAAACTACACGATGAATTTCGGTCCACAACATCCGGCGGCGCACGGAGTATTGCGGCTGGTGCTGGAGCTCGACGGTGAAGTCATAGAGCGCGCCGATCCGCATATCGGACTCTTGCACCGCGCCACCGAAAAACTCGCCGAGCACAAGACCTATCTGCAGTCGGTGCCCTACATGGACCGACTCGATTACGTCTCGATGATGTGCAACGAGCATTCCTACGTGTTGGCGATCGAAAAACTGCTCGGCGTGGACGTCCCGGTTCGCGCGCAATATATCCGCGTGATGTTTGACGAGATCACGCGCATTCTCAATCATCTGTTGTGGCTCGGCGCGCATGCGCTGGATATCGGCGCCATGACGGTATTCCTTTACGCATTCCGCGAGCGTGAAGACCTTATGGACTGCTATGAAGCGGTCTCTGGCGCACGCATGCATGCCGCTTATTATCGCCCGGGCGGGGTATATCGCGACCTCCCCGAGGCCATGCCGCAGTACCATGCGTCGAAAATCCACAGCGAAGAGCAGGTGGCAAAGCTCAACCAGAACCGCCAAGGCTCGCTGCTCGATTTCATCGAGGATTTCACCGAGCGGTTTCCAGGCTGCGTGGACGACTATGAAACATTGCTCACCGAAAACCGCATCTGGAAACAGCGCACGGTCGGCATTGGCGTGGTCTCCGCTGAGCGGGCCAAGGCCTTGGGTTTCACCGGCCCGATGCTGCGCGGCTCGGGAGTGGAATGGGATCTGCGCAAAAAGCAGCCATACGAGGTTTACGACCGGATAAATTTTGATATTCCGGTGGGCGCCAATGGCGACTGTTATGACCGGTATCTGGTGCGCATCGAGGAAATGCGCCAATCCAATCGCATCATCAAGCAGTGCATCGAATGGCTGAGAAAAAACCCCGGGCCAGTGATTACCGACAATCACAAAATAGCCCCGCCCTCGCGTGTGCAGATGAAGGAGAACATGGAAGAGCTGATTCATCATTTCAAGCTCTTTACCGAGGGCTTTCACGTGCCCGAAGGCGAAGCCTATGCCGCGGTCGAGGCGCCCAAGGGCGAGTTCGGCATTTATCTTGTTTCCGACGGCGCTAACAAGCCGTACCGGCTGAAAATTCGCGCTCCCAGCTTCCCGCATCTCGCTGCCATGGACGAGATGTCCCGCGGCCACATGATTGCAGATGTGGTAGCGATCATTGGCACCCAGGACATCGTGTTTGGAGAAATAGATCGTTGATATGAACGCACCGATGGTATTGTCACCCGAAGCGCTGGCCAAAATAGACAAGGCCGTCACCAAGTACCCGCCCGGCCAGAAGCGTTCCGCGGTAATGGCTGCGCTGACCATTGCCCAGGACGAGAAAGGCTGGCTCTCCACCGAGACCATGAATTTCGTCGCGCAATACCTTGGCATGCCGCCGATTGCAGTGTACGAAGTGGCGACGTTTTATTCCATGTATGACCTGCAACCGGTGGGCAAATACAAAATTTCGCTTTGCACCAACCTGCCGTGCGCACTGTCCGGGGCAAATGCCGCGGCGGATTATCTGAAAAAAAGGCTCGCCATTGGCTTTAATGAAACTACCGCCGATCGGCAGTTCACTTTGAAAGAGGGCGAATGCTTTGGCGCCTGCGGTGATGCCCCGGTGTTACTCGTCAACAACAAGCGCATGTGCAGCTTCATGACGCAGGAAAAACTGGATGAGCTATTAGAGTCTCTTAAATCATGACCTGTCTACATCATCGTCACATCGACCCAATCGTTCTTGCCGGCTTGGACGGGAATAACTGGCGTATCGGCGATTACAGGGCGCGCGGGGGCTATGCCGCGCTCAAAAAAGTGCTGGCTGAAAAGATCCCCGCCGAGCAGATCATCAACGAAGTGAAAAAATCTGCGCTGCGCGGTCGCGGTGGTGCAGGGTTTCCTACCGGATTGAAATGGAGCTTTATGCCGAAAAGTTTTACCGGCGAAAAATATCTGGTATGCAATTCTGACGAAGGCGAACCAGGCACGTTCAAGGACCGCGATATCATGCGCTACAATCCCCACATCGTCATTGAAGGAATGGCCATCGCGGCCTATGCGATGGGAGTCAGGACCGGTTACAACTATGTGCACGGTGAAGTCTGGGATTGCTACGAGCGCATGGAAGAAGCGGTAGGCGAGGCGCGTGGCGCGGGTTTCATCGGCGACAACATCCTCGGCTCGGACTTCAGCTTTCATCTCTATAATCATCACGGCTACGGGGCCTATATATGCGGCGAAGAAACCGCGCTTCTCGATTCGCTGGAAGGCAAGAAGGGCATGCCGCGCTTCAAACCGCCTTTTCCCGCGAGTTTTGGTTTGTACGGCAGGCCCACCACGGTCAACAACACCGAAACGCTCGCCTGCGTTCCCTCAATTGTGCTAAACGGCGGGGATAAGTTCCTGAGCATGGGCAGGCCAAACAGCGGCGGCACTAAAATCTTCTCGGTCTGCGGGCATGTCAATTACCCCGGCAACTATGAAGTCCCGTTGGGCACGCCGTTTGCGAAGCTCCTGGAGCTCGCCGGCGGCATGCGCGGCGGAAGGAAACTCAAAGCCTGCATTCCCGGAGGCTCCTCGATGCCGGTGCTGCCCGCGCATGTCATGCTTGCAACCGACATGGATTATGATTCGATCGCCAAGGCGGGCTCGATGCTGGGATCGGGTGGAGTCATCATCATGGATGAAACCGTGTGCATGGTGAAGGCGCTGCTCCGGCTCGCTTATTTTTATTTCGAGGAGTCCTGCGGCCAGTGCACACCGTGCCGTGAAGGCACCGGGTGGCTGTACCGGGTGCTGGACCGCATCGAGCACGGACAGGGGAAGCAGGAGGATTTGAATCTGCTGCTCAGCGTGGCAGATAACATTGCGGGACGTACCATTTGCGCTTTGGGCGATGCTGCAGCCTTGCCAGTTAAAAGTTTCATCACCCATTTCAGGGAAGAGTTTGAATATCACATCGAACGCAAACAATGTCTGGTAGGCGCTGAACCATAGGAAAATCGTGATCGAGCTTGAGCTAAACGGCAAACAGGTCGAGGTAAAGGAAGGCAGCACCATCATGGATGCGGCCGACAAGCTCGGCATTTTCATTCCGCATTTCTGTTATCACAAAAAACTGTCTATCGCCGCCAATTGCCGCATGTGTTTGGTGCAGGTGGAAAAGGCGCCCAAGCCGTTACCGGCCTGCGCCACGCCGGTAGTCCGCGACATGAAAGTTTGGACACACACAAATGTAGCGGTGGACGCGCAAAAAGGCGTGATGGAGTTCCTGCTGATCAATCACCCGCTCGACTGCCCGATTTGCGATCAGGGCGGAGAATGCATGCTGCAGGATCTTGCCGTGGGATACGGCGGCAGCGCGTCACGCTACCAGGAGGACAAACGTGTCGTGCCGGACAAAAATCTTGGACCGCTGATCGCTACCGATATGACGCGCTGCATCCACTGCACGCGCTGCGTGCGCTTTGGTCAGGAAATTGCCGGCGTAATGGAGCTCGGCATGGTGGGACGCGGCGAGCATGCGGAAATCATGCCGTTTGTAGAAAAAACCGTGGACTCGGAACTCTCCGGCAACATGATCGATGTTTGTCCAGTGGGTGCGCTAACCTCGAAGCCATTTCGCTATACCGCCCGCACCTGGGAACTGTCGCGCCGCAAATCGATAAGCCCGCATGACAGCTTGGGCTCCAACCTCATCGTGCAAGTTAAAAAAGGCCGCGTGATGCGCGTGCTGCCGCGCGACAACGAGGAGATCAATGAATGCTGGCTTTCCGACAGGGACCGTTTTTCCTACGAGGGACTGAATTGTGATCAACGCTTGGTGCGGCCCATGCTCAAGGATGGCGGCGAATGGAGGGAAGCGGAATGGCAGACTGCGCTGGAATTCATCGCGAATAAAATTATGCAAATTAAGAATTCGCATGGCGCCCAAGCGATCGGCGCACTCGCTACTCCGCACAGCACGCTGGAAGAGCTTTATTTGCTGCAGAAGCTGGTGCGCGGAATCGGTAGCGGCAATGTGGATTTCCGGCTGCGCCAGTGCGATTTTAGCGCTGACGCGCAGCTGCAGGGAGCGCCCTGGCTGGGAATGAAAATTGCGGATATCGGTCAGCCGGACCGGGTTCTTGTTGTGGGGAGCATGCTGCGTCGGGATCATCCGCTGCTCGCTCATCGACTGCGCCAGGCCGCGAAGCGCGGCACGCAGATCAATCTCATCAATGCGGCAGACGATGACTTGCTCATAAAGATTGAACACAAGGCGATTGTTGCGCCTGGGGCAATGGTGAAGACGCTTGCGGAAGTCCTGAAGGCTGTGGCAGAAACAAAGGGCCAGTCTGCTCCGGCGCAGCTTGCCTCGCTGGCACCGTCGCAGGCAGCGAGTCGCATCGCGGAAAATCTGACAACGGGTAAAAATGTTGCCGTGTTTCTCGGCAACTTAGCGCAATATCATCCACAAGCGGCCACCCTGCATTCTCTGGCACAGGAGCTTGCGTCGCTACTCGGTGCAAAGTTCGGGATATTCGGTGAAGCGGCGAACAGCGTGGGTGGTCATATTGCCGGAGCAGTTCCTCTGGGGACCCCCGCCGGCCGGCATGCCAAGGCAATGGTGGAAAATCCGCTCAAAGCCTATCTGCTGCTCAATACCGAAGTAGAGCTCGATTGCCACAATCCGAGCGAGGCGGTGGCGGCAATGCGCGCTGCCGAGCTGGTGGTGGCGATGAGTGCCTATAAACACAAGGCCACCGAATATGCGCACGTGTTGCTGCCGATTGCACCGTTTAGCGAAACTGCCGGCACATTTATCAATACCGAGGGCAGAGTGCAGAGCTTCAACGCAACGGTAAAGCCACTCGCTGAAACCCGCCCGGCTTGGAAAGTATTGCGCGTGCTGGGCAACCTGTTAGGGCTTGCCGGATTCGAGCAGGAAAGCATAGAGCAGGTGCGTGGGGAAATACTTGCCAAAGCGGACACGGATTTGTCCGATAAGCTCGACAACACGCTGCGTAAGCCGGTTTTGGTTGGCATCGAACCGTCTGTTGAGGGCGCTTTGCAGCGCATCGGGGACGTGCCGATCTACTCTTCGGACGCTATCGTGCGACGCGCAGCGTCGCTGCAGAAAACCAGCGATGCCAAGTCGCCGGTAGCAGCGTTGCCCGGGACGCTTTTCGAGCAGCTCAAGCTGCGCGAGGGCGACAAGGTGAAGCTGACGCAGGATAGTAGCGGCTCGACCATACTAGCCGCCCACCGCGATGACTCGCTGCCGCAGAACTGCGTGCGAGTGGCCAGCGGGCACCCGCTGACCGCGGAACTGGGCGCGATGTTTGGCGAAATCACCGTGGAGCGTGCGGCGTGAACGCAGTTCAGGAATTATTCGGGCCGGTTTGGTGGCCGTATGTCATCACCTTCTCCAAGACCCTGGGGCTTATTGTGGCGATCGTGCTGCCGCTTTTGCTTTCGGTAGCGTATCTCACGTTTGCCGAGCGCAAGTTGATCGGCTATATGCAGGTGCGCATAGGTCCGAATCGCGTGGGGCCCAAGGGATGGCTGCAGCCGATTGCGGACGCGCTCAAGCTGCTGGTCAAGGAAATCATCGTTCCTACCGGCGCCAGTCGTTTCCTGTTCATCCTGGCGCCGGTGCTGTCCATCACGCCGGCATTGGCGGCTTGGGCTGTGGTGCCGTTTCAGCCCGAACTGGTGCTCGCCAACGTGGATGCAGGACTGCTGTACATCATGGCGATAACATCCATGGGCGTGTACGGAGTAATCATCGCCGGCTGGGCGTCCAATTCCAAATATGCGTTTCTGGGAGCGATGCGCTCCGCGGCGCAAATCGTCTCCTATGAGATCGCCATGGGTTTTGCGCTGGTGGGCGTGCTGATGGCGGCGCACAGCCTTAATCTGAGCGAGATTGTCAAGGCGCAGGAGGGCGTGGGAGGTTTTTTAAACTGGTTTTTTATTCCCTTGTTTCCGTTGTTCCTGGTGTACCTGATTTCAGGGGTGGCCGAAACCAATCGCTCGCCGTTTGACGTCGCGGAAGGAGAGTCGGAAATTGTCGCCGGCTTCCACGTCGAGTATTCAGGAATGGCGTTTGCAATATTTTTCCTTGCCGAATACGCCAATATCATCCTGGTCTCCACCCTTTGTACGGTGATGTTTTTGGGGGGCTGGCTGCCGCCGCTTAATTTTGCCCCATTCACTTGGTTGCCCGGAGTGTTCTGGCTGGTGTTCAAAGCGGTTTTTGTCGTGTTTTGCTTTCTGTGGTTCCGCGCCACTTTTCCGCGTTACCGCTATGACCAGATCATGCGTTTGGGCTGGAAAGTATTCATCCCGGTAACTCTGGTGTGGATATTTGTGATCGGCGGCGTGCAGCAGACGCGATTCTGGTTATGGGGATGATGGTATGCAACGCATCGCGAATTTCTTCAGAACTTTTCTTCTGGTAGAGCTGGCAAAAGGAATGTGGTTAACGGGCAGGTACTTATTCGCGCGCAAGATTACCGTGCAGTTTCCCGAGGAGAAAACGCCACAGAGCCCGCGCTTCAGGGGGCTGCATGCGCTGCGCCGCTACCCGAATGGCGAAGAACGCTGCATCGCCTGCAAACTCTGTGAGGCAGTTTGCCCGGCGCTGGCGATCACCATCGAATCGGAACAGCGGGCGGACGGGACGCGTCGCACCACACGCTACGACATCGATTTGACCAAGTGTATTTTTTGTGGATTATGCGAGGAATCCTGCCCGGTGGATTCGATTGTGGAAACGCGCATTCTGGAATATCACGGGGAAAAACGCGGGGATCTGATTTACACCAAGCAAATGCTGCTGGCAGTGGGGGACAAGTATGAGGAACAAATTGCCAAGGACCGCGCCACAGACTCTGCGTACCGGTAAAGGCGCGAGGAGCACACGGCAAAGGGTAAGGAATAAACACCACAAGCAGGAACGGGTCTTTGAATCGGTATAGGTTAACGATCTAAGAATGCAATTTCAAACATTCATGTTTTATTTTTTATCGGCGATCCTCCTGCTGGCAGCGCTATGCGTTATCACCGTGCGCAACCCGGTGCATTCTGCGCTGTTTCTGGTACTGGCGTTTTTTACCTCGGCAGGATTATGGCTGCTCCTGGAAGCCGAGTTTCTGGCGATCACCCTGGTGCTGGTCTATGTCGGAGCGGTGATGGTGTTGTTCCTGTTCGTTGTAATGATGCTCGACATCAATCTCGACCGGCTGCGCGAGGGCTTCTGGCGCGGACTATATTTCGGCGCGCCACTCGCGGTGGTGCTGGTCATCGAAATGGTGCTGGTACTCGGTGGAAAGTATTTCGGCCTGGGGCAGATGCCTTTGCCTGAAGCGCATGCTGTGGGGTACAGCAACACCAGAGAGCTCGGACGCCTTATTTATACTCATTACGTTTATCCATTTGAAGTTGCGGGAGTGATCCTTTTGGTGGCGATAGTCGCGGCCATAGCGCTCACCTTGCGTCGGCGCAAGGATACAAGGTACCAAAATCCGGCAAAACAGGTAACGGTGCGACGCGAGAAACGGATACGACTTGTTTCAATGCCTGCTGAAAAACGCAAGGAATAAGGGTGGAGGAGCGGGGAGCACAAGCAAACCGATGCTGCGACTTGACCCCGAACTTTTTGCTGGTTACCGGTCACTGAACTCAGGGAGGAATAGTTGGTATCGCTTTCGCATTATCTGATCCTTGGCGCGATACTGTTTTCCATCAGCGTGGTGGGGATTTTTCTCAACCGCAAGAACGTGATCATTCTGCTGATGGCCATCGAACTCATGTTGCTCGCGGTGAACATGAATTTCATCGCGTTTTCGCATTACCTCAACGACACTGCGGGGCAGATTTTCGTTTTTTTCATCCTCACCGTCGCGGCCGCGGAATCGGCAATCGGATTGGCGATCCTAGTGGTCCTGTTCCGTAATCTGAATACGATTAATGTCGATGATTTGGACCGTCTGAAAGGTTGATATGCCGGAGATGCAAACCCTTTATTTGCTGGTGCCGCTTGCGCCGTTGGCCGGGGCCATCATCGCCGGCTTATTCGGGCAAAAAATCGGCCGAGCGGCGAGCCACTGGGCAGCAATCACCGGCGTCGCTGTATCTTTTTTTACATCGCTGATTATTTACCATGACGTGGAGCGGGGTAACCTGTTCAACGGCACCGTTTACACCTGGCTCACCTCGGGGGCCACGCGCTTTGAAATCGGTTTTTTGATCGACCAGCTCAGCGCAACGATGATGGTAGTGGTGAGTTTTGTCTCGCTGATGGTGCACGTCTACACCATCGGCTACATGCATGACGATCCGGGTTACCAACGTTTTTTCAGCTACACCGCGCTCTTTACTTTTTCCATGCTGATGCTGGTCATGGCCAATAATTTCCTGCAGCTGTTTTTCGCTTGGGAAGCCGTGGGATTGGTTTCCTATTTTCTCATCGGCTTCTGGTACACGCGGGAAAGTGCGATATTTGCAGGTCTAAAAGCGTTTCTGGTAAACCGCGTCGGCGATTTCGGGTTTCTGCTGGGGATTGCTTTGATACTCTCTTATTTCGGCACGCTTGATTACGCCACAGTATTCCAACAGGCCCCGCGGCTCGCAAACCAGGCAATCGAAATTATTCCAGACGAGCCCTGGGGGGTGATGACGCTGATTTGCATTCTGTTGTTCACGGGCGCAATGGGCAAATCCGCGCAGTTCCCGCTGCATGTCTGGCTGCCTGATTCGATGGAAGGTCCGACCCCGATTTCCGCGTTGATCCACGCTGCCACCATGGTCACCGCCGGAATCTTCATGGTGGCGCGCATGTCGCCGTTATTTGAGCTTTCCGAGACCGCACAGTCTGTGGTGCTGGTGATCGGCGGGATTACCGCGCTGTTCATGGCGCTCATCGCCATCGTGCAAAACGATATCAAGCGTGTAGTGGCGTATTCCACGCTCTCGCAACTGGGTTATATGACCGTCGGATTGGGCGCTTCGGCTTTTGCCGCAAGCATTTTCCATCTCATGACGCACGCATTCTTCAAGGCGCTGTTGTTCCTCTGTGCCGGCTCGGTCATCATCGCCCTACACCACGAGCAGGACATGCGCAAAATGGGAGGGTTGAAAAAATACATGCCGGTCACCTACTGGACCGCGGTGGTGGGTGCTTTGGCACTATGCGGAATTCCGCCTTTTGCTGGATTTTTTTCCAAGGATTCCCTCATCGAAGCGGTGCACCTGTCGCACGTGCCGGGCGCGACATTCGCCTATTTTTGTGTATTGAGCTGTGTTTTCGTGACAGCGTTTTACACCTTCCGCCTGTTGTTCATGACCTTCCACGGCGAGCCGCGGATGGACATGCATGCGCGTGAGCATCTGCGTGAATCGCCTGCGGTGGTGACGGTGCCTCTGGTCATGCTCGCTATTCCTTCAGTCTACACCGGCTGGCAGTACATAGAGCCGATGCTGTTCGGTGGATATTTTGGCGGCGCCATCGTGGTTCGTCCTGAATACGACGTACTGGCTCGCCTGCACGAGGAGTTTCACGGTGCGTTCGCATTTGTTCTGCAGGGCGTAACCGGTCTGCCATTTTGGCTGGCCGTGGCTGGAATTGGCGCGGCGTTTTACCTGTACAGGGTGCGCACCGATTTGCCGCAGAAAATCAGCGAACGCTTCGATCTGGTTTACCGCATCCTGGAACACAAGTATGGTTTTGACGAATTCTATCAATGGCTGTTTGCAGGAGGCGCGCGCCGCGTGGGAGGCGGCCTGTGGCAAGTGGGAGATGTGACCGTGATCGACGGCTTTTTCGTCAATGGGAGCGCGCATGTAGTGCGCTTGGCTTCAGCCGTGTTCCGGCATCTTCAGTCGGGTTACATTTACCATTACGCCTTCAGCATGATAATCGGCGTCTTTGTGCTCCTGACTTTATGGTTTTCCCTGCCTTGATACCGCGCACGCTGCAGAATAAGAAAATGGATCAAATATGTTGTTGGGCTTTCCCCTGTTAAGTTTGGCGATCTGGTTGCCCATTGTGTTTGGGCTTCTGGTGCTCGCCACAGGCGGTGACCGCAATGCGCCGCTCGCGCGACTGCTGGCGCTGGCCGGTTCGGTGATGGGTTTCCTGGTCACCTTGCCGCTTTACGCGAAATTTGATCTATCCGTGGCCGGAATGCAGTTTGTGGAAATGCGCCCATGGATTGAGCGTTTCAACGCGCACTATCACTTGGGCGTGGACGGCATTTCGCTGCTGTTTGTCCTCCTGAACAGCTTTATGACCTTGCTCGTGGTTATTGCCGGCTGGCGCGTCATTCAAACACGGGTGGCGCAATACATGGCGGCATTCCTGATCATGGCCGGCCTGTTGAACGGCGTGTTTTCCGCGCTCGACGCGGTGCTGTTCTACGTGTTCTTCGAAGCCATGCTGATCCCGATGTTCCTGATCATCGGAGTATGGGGCGGTCCGGATCGCGTGTACGCCGCGGTCAAATTTTTTCTGTACACGCTGGTGGGTTCGTTTCTGATGTTGGTTGCATTCATTTATTTGTACAACGTTTCGGGAGGCAGCTTTGAAATCCTTGATTATCATAAACTGCGATTGTCGTTTACCGAGCAGATTCTAATTTTCATCGCTTTTCTGCTTTCTTTTGCGGTGAAAGTGCCGATGTGGCCGGTTCATACTTGGTTGCCGGACGCGCACGTCGAAGCGCCGACGGGAGGTTCAGTCATTCTCGCTGCTATCCTACTTAAGGTCGGCGGGTACGGCTTCTTGCGTTTCTCGCTGCCGATTACCCCCGACGCGAGCCATTACCTCGCCGGTTTTATGATCGCTCTGTCGCTGATTGCGGTGGTGTACATAGGCCTGGTGGCACTGGTGCAAACGGACATGAAGAAGCTGATCGCATATTCTTCGATTTCTCACATGGGTTTTGTCACGCTGGGAATTTTTATTTTTAACACCTATGGCGCGGAAGGCGCGTTGGTGCAAATGGTTTCACACGGATTTGTTTCCGGTGCACTGTTTTTATGCGTCGGTGTCCTTTATGACCGCATGCACACGCGCAATATTGCCGACTATGGAGGAGTGGTGAACAAAATGCCGGCATTTGCTTCCTTGTTCATGTTGTTTGCCATGGCTAATTCCGGGCTGCCGGCGACCAGCGGCTTTGTCGGCGAGTTCATGGTCATCATGGGTTCCCTGCGGGTTAATTTCTGGTACGCGGCGCTGGCCGCGACCACCATGGTTTTTGGCGCCGCCTACACGTTGTGGATGTACAAGCGCGTGATTTTCGGCGCGGTGGCGAACAAGCATGTCGAAGCATTATCAGACATCTCCATGCGCGAGGCATTGGTGCTGGGTTTGCTTGCGCTCGCGGTACTCGCCATGGGTGTCTATCCCAAACCGTTCACGGAGGTAATGCACGCCTCGGTGAACAATTTGCTCGTGCAAGTGGCACAGAGCAAGCTTTAGTTTCTCGGAGAAAAAATGAGCTTCACCACGCCCGATTTGGTGCCTGCCTATCCGGAGCTGTTCCTGCTCCTCATGGTATCGCTGATTCTGGTGTTCGATCTGTTTGTGAGCGACGAGAAGCGCTTCCTGACCTATTTGCTCACCCAGCTCACCTTATTCGGCTGCGCCTTCATCACCGTTTCGGTGAGCAGTCAGGAAGTTGGATACAGCTTCAACCGCATGTTTGTCGCTGACCTGATGGCCGATGTGCTTAAAGTGATGGTGTATCTTTCTGTGGCGATCATGCTCGTCTATACGCGCACCTACCTCATGTTGCGCGGCATATTTCGAGGCGAGTTTTTCGCGCTCACGCTGTTCGCCACGCTGGGTATGATGGTCATGATTTCCGCGAACCATTTTTTGCCGCTGTACCTTGGCCTGGAATTGCTGTCTTTAAGCCTTTACGCGATGGTTGCTTTGCAGCGCGATTCGCCGGTTGCCACCGAGGCGGCAATGAAATATTTTGTGTTGGGCGCATTGGCGTCGGGAATGCTGCTGTACGGGATGTCCATGATTTACGGTGCGACCGGGTCGCTGGAAATTACCAAAGTGGCACAAGCGATTCACAGCGGAGTTGGGCACCAGACGGTGCTGGTGTTCGGGCTGGTGTTCATCGTCGCTGGCGTCGGCTTCAAATTGGGCGTTGTGCCTTTCCATATGTGGGTGCCGGATGTTTACCAAGGCGCCCCGACCGCAATCACTCTTTTTATCGGCTCGGCTCCCGAACTCGCAACGTTTGCCTTTGCAATGCGACTTCTGGTTTTCAGTTTGCAAGACTTGACCGTGGACTGGCAGGGCATGCTGATAATACTCGCCGTGCTGTCCATGGCGATAGGCAACATCACTGCCATCGCGCAAACGAATCTCAAAAGAATGCTGGCCTATTCGGCGATTTCGCACATGGGCTTTATGCTGCTGGGGATACTGAGTGGCAACGTAAACGGTTATAGCTCCTCGATGTTTTACATGCTGATCTACGTGCTGATGAGCCTCGGCAGCTTCGGCATGATTCTTTTGCTGTCCCGCGAAGGTTTCGAAGCCGAGAACCTGGATGATTTCAAGGGCCTGAATAGGCGCAATCCGTGGTATGCGTTCCTAATGCTACTGCTCATGTTTTCCATGGCGGGCGTGCCGCCTACCGCGGGCTTCTTTGCCAAGCTTTCAGTGTTCCAGGCGGCGCTGGAGGCTGGCTATGTTTGGCTGGTCGTGGTTGCGGTGATGTTTGCCCTCATCGGAGCGTTTTATTATTTGCGCATCGTCAAGCTCATGTATTTTGATGAGCCGGAAGACCAGGCACCAATCCTGCCACTACCAGACGTGCGCATCCTGATGAGCGCCAACGGGCTCGCCATGTTGTTGCTTGGCGTTCTTCCGTACCCGCTAATGGCGTTGTGCCTGAATTCAATCGCGCGCTCGTTGTAAATAAAAAGACTGTGAAGACGCCAAAGCGCGAAAGCGATTTCACTGAAACCGAACTTTCCTCCAAAACGGTTTACCGTGGCGGATTTCTGCAACTCAAAGCTGACCGTGTCAAATTGCCGGATGGAAAAACTTCAGTTCGGGAATATCTGGTCCACCCGGGCGCGGTGGTGATTATTGCCGCGCTCAATGACGGCAAACTGCTGCTCGAGCGCCAATATCGCTATCCCTTGCACAGCCATTTCTATGAATTGCCTGCCGGCAAAATCGAGCCGGGCGAGGATCCTCTGCTTTGCGCGCAGCGCGAATTGCTGGAAGAGACCGGCTATGTTGCGCAAAACTGGCGCTATCTCGCTTCGGCCTACCCCTGTGTCGGTTATTCTACCGAGCGACATTTATATTATCTCGCACAAGAATTGCGCCACCAGGGAAGCAAGCCCGATGCCGAAGAATTCCTCGAGGTCTTTACGGTAGAACTGGGTACGGCTTTACAATGGGTCAGAGAAGGCAAAATAACCGACGGCAAGACCATCAACGGACTGTTTTGGGCTGAGAAAATTCTCAAGGCATAGCTTGCGTGCAGGCGTAAAATTAGTGAATTTCTAGGAGGTGTAACATGGCTAAGTATCTTATCAAATCGTCATACACAGTAGAGGGAACGAAAGGGCTGCTCAAAGAGGGCGGTTCAGGCCGCAGGGCGGCAGTGGCGCAGATGGTCCAGGGATTGGGCGGGAAACTGGAAGCGTTTTATTATGCCTTTGGCGAGCCTGATGTTTATGCGATCATGGATGTACCCGATACGATTTCGGCCGCGGCGGCGAGTCTTGTCATCAACTCAAAAGGGGCTGCCCGCGTGTCAACCACTCCCTTGATCACACCGGAAGAAATTGACGCAGCGTGCAAGAAATCGGTCGCTTACCGCGCCCCTGGTGCGTAGCAGCTGACTCTTAAGGTTGGTAGCTGATGCGGTAAATCACTCCGGCCTGGTCCTCCGAAATCAGCATTGACCCGTCGGGCATGACCAATACGTCGACCGGCCGGCCCCAGTTATTTTCGCCCTGCAGCCAGCCTTCGGCGAATACTTCGTATTTGTCAAGTTTATTATCCTTCAGCGTGACCATCATCACGCGATAGCCCGATTTCTTGCTGCGGTTCCAGGAACCATGCTCGGCGATGAAGATGCGGTTCCGGTATTCGGCTGGAAACTGGTTTCCCGTGTAGAAGCGCATTCCGAGCGCAGCGACATGCGGGCCCAACTTGAGTGCTGGGGGAGTGAATTCGTTGCAGCTATGCTTGGCGCCGAATTCAGGATCGGGGACGTCGCCCTGATGGCAGTACGGATAGCCGAAATTCATTCCTGCTTGCGGTGCGTGATTTAGCTCATCCGCGGGCAAGTCGTCGCCCAGCCAGTCGCGACCGTTGTCGGTGAACCACAATTCCTTGCTTTGCGGGTCCCAGTCGAAACCCACAGAGTTGCGCACGCCGCGCGCAAAAACTTCGTAACCGCTGCCATCAGGCTTGATGCGCGAAATAAGCGCGTAGCGCTCGGGATCGGGTTCGCAGATATTGCACGGCGCGCCTACCGGAACGTAGAGCCAGCCATCCGGGCCGAAAGCGATGAATTTCCAGCCGTGATGAAAATCCTTGGGAAATTTATCGTTGACGACAGCCGGCTTTCCGGGTCCGGATAGGCTAGCATCGATGTTGTCGTAGCGCAGGATGCGGCCGATTTCAGCGACATACAGCGAGCCGTTGCGGTAGGCCACGCCATTTGGCGTGTTGAGATCGTCAGCGACGATATAAAGCTTGCGCTCTTTGCTCACTGCATAAACTTTTCCGCGCATGGTGCCGACAAATACCGTGCCGTCGCTGCCAAGGGTCATGGAGCGCGCACCGGGAATTTCTGCGTAGATGCTGATTGTGAAGCCTGGAGGCAGTTTGATCTTGTCGAGCGGCAACTCTTTTGCCGCCGCATCGAAACAGGATACGGCCATGAGCGACAGCAAGGCCAGCGCGTCGCAGGTGCCCAATTTGACGGAGTTATTCAACAACGCCGAGCCGCCCGTTGTGGCTGCCCATGTACCAGAGTTTTCCCTGCGCATCCACAACCATCTTGCGGATGCCGACATTTTTTGACGGGAGCGGTATTACGCGAATCGCACCGGATTGCGGGTCGAGCCGCACCACGCTGTCGGTATTGATTTCATCCACCCACACCATGCCTGCGCCATCAACAGTCACTGCGTAAGGCCCGCCCGCCTCTCCCGCTGGAAGCGGATATTCCTTGAGCACTTTGTCCAGTACCGTATCGACTCGAATGAGCTTGCCCATACCATACAGCGTGACCCACAGCGAACCGTCGGGTGCTCGCGCCATGCGCCGGGGATGCGAGCCGGATTCGAGGGGAATTTCCTTGATTGCGCCGGTTTGCGGATTGAGCTTGCCCAGTTTATTTCCGCTGATCTCGCAGAACCACACGTTGCCCGCCTTGTCCAGCGCGATGCCGTATGGATTGCCTGACGCCTTGAATTCGCTGATCGTGCCTGAGCGGGTATCAAGCCTGCCGATGTGGTTGCCGCTCTGTTCCGTGAACCAGATGATGCCGTTGTCATCAATGACCAGTGTGTGCGGATCGCCGCCGGACGGCGCTTTGAATTCGGTGACCTTGCCGCTGACGGGATCAAGCTTGCCAATGGTGCCGTTTCCGTTACCTGTGTACCAGACCATGCCAGCCTTATCCACCAGTAGCCCGTGGGGATGTGCGCCCGGCGGTAAATCCCATTCCTTGAAAGTCTTGGCACGGGTGTCGAAGCGCGCGATTTTGTCCGCGTGCATGACAGTAATATAGATATTGCCGTCCGGTCCCGGTGCGGGGTCACGAGCGAATTTCGGGGTGGGCACCGGCCATTCAGTAACCTTGCCGGCGAATTTAGGATTAGTCCCGGGAGCGATGCCGTAATCCGAGCCCCCGGCCAAACATGCAAGCGGCGCGAGAAATATCAGCAGGACCGCAGCCTTCATTCTTGAGTCAGCTTTTCCAGTTCGGCTGGCGTTTTTGAATGAATGCGTCGATGCCTTCCGCCGCGTCGTCATCCATGATATTGCAAGCCATGACCTGGCTTGCGTACTGATAAGCCTGTTCCATGTTCATTTCCAGCTGCTTATAAAATGCTTGCTTGCCCAGGGAAATGGCTGCGCGCGGCTTGCGCTTGATTGCTGCCGCGAGCCGCGCGAGTTCTGCGTCGAGCTGCGCTGGGGGCACCACGCGGTTGACCAATGCGCGTTGCAGCGCGGTTTGCGCATCGATGAAATCGCCGGTGAGCAGCATTTCCATCGCATGTTTGCGCGCCACGTTGCGCGAGAGCGCCACACCTGGAGTGGAACAGAACAGGCCGAAATTGACCCCAGAAGTGGCGAAGCGCGCCTCGGTCGACGCAACCGCGAGATCGCAAGCCGCGACCAACAGACATCCCGCCGCGGTGGCGACGCCGTGCACTCGCGCAATGACCGGCTGCGGAATTTCAATCAAGGTCTTCATCATGCGGCCGCAGCGTTTGAGCAGGTCCTCGATAAAAATTGGATCGCGGTTGGCGCGCATTTCCTTGAGATCATGCCCTACGCAAAATGCCGGGCCCGCTCCCGCAATGATCACCACGCGCGCCGATTGATCATGCGCAATGCTGTCAAGCGCGGCCTGCAGTTCATCGAGCAGGGCGCGCGAAAGCGCGTTCAATTGGCCGGGGCGATTCAGTGTCAGCGTAGCCACGCCGTCCGCGTCGTGCCGGAGCACGAGCGGTTCACTGGCTGTAGTCGAGGCGGTTGCGGCAGTTTTCATGACAGGATTCCAACGACAGGAAAACATTATAAATCCTGTCTGGAGTATTTACTATGAGACCATCATTGCCTTTTGTGTTGCGCCATGTGAAAATTCGCATGCCCCGCAAAGGGGAGTAGCTTTAGGGTGGCAGCAGGCCACCGACAGCAAAGCCGTCAGCACGGGATTACCTCCCCGGTTTTGCTGGCATCGAACGATTGCGAGCGAGACCTTTGCGCTGTCCGCCCGGCGCTTGCTGGCGGAACTGTCGCTGATTTGGAGGAGGTAATCGCCATGGAACTGTTCTCGGCGCATTTTTTTTCCGCACTTATCGCGGTCATCATTATCGATTTGGCACTGGCGGGCGATAACGCGATCGTAATTGCTATCGCTGCGCGCAATGTAGCTAAGCATTTGCGAAAGCGCGCCATCATCTGGGGCACGGTGGGCGCGATAGTAGTCCGTGCAGTGATGACCTTACTCGTGGTTTGGCTGCTGCAGATTCCCGGATTGTTATTGATCGGGGGACTGCTGCTGATCTGGATCGCCTATCGGCTTTTGGCGCCGGCCAAGGAAAGAAAGCATTCGGATGCCGCCGCCGCTACTTTTTGGGGTGCCATGAAAATCATCATCATTGCCGACGCGGTGATGGGATTCGATAACGTGCTGGGCGTGGCCGGGGCGGCGCACGAGAGTTTCCTCCTGGTAATAGTCGGCCTGCTGATCAGTGTGCCGATCGTGGTTTGGGGCAGCGCATTGATTCTCGGTTGGATCGAGCGTTTTCCGGGATTGATATACATTGGCGCCGGCGTCTTGGCTTGGACCAGCGCGAAAATGATTACCGATGAGCCGCTAGTTAAGCCGTTCTTAGTTGAAAAGCCGACCGCTGTGTGGGGAACCTACGCGCTCATTATCGGCGGGGTGCTGATCGCCGGATATGTCGCTAACAAGCGCCAAAGCGCCCGCCGGGAGCGCCCGTAAACGCTGCCCAGGAATGAAACGGTCGAGAACCAATTACCGCTGAACGTCCGGAGGAATAGGCCTGGCTTGCGATTGGCCGAGAGGACGGGTGAAAGTATATTGAGCCGGATCGCCGATCAGGGCCTTAGCCGAGGATGCGACACTCCCGCTCGGGATAGTGAACGGCAGGGCTATGATCCAGGTGCAAAAGCCCACAATCGTAGCGCCTAGGCTTACTGGCCTCACTAGAAGAAGGTCGCCGGCCATTGCTTCCCCTGACGGCTCCTCATAATCACCATACTGATCAGCCTGCGCCAGACTGGCCATGAAAACGAAGCAAACCGTAGCCAGAACGGATACCAGTGATCTGCGGTAGTTCATGTGTGCTCTCCTTAAGGCAGCTCCTTAAAGTGTAGCTTCAGGAATCCTGTTTAAGTATAACCCGAATATAGGCTTAGAGGTAATAGCCTATGCCAAAAACCCGGTTCTGGCAAGGAACCCTTAAACATAGGTTTTCTGGGAATCGGGGGTGCAAAATTTAAGTCTCTGTTGCCTCGCTCCGCCCAGATAGCGGTGCACCTGCCCGAATTCAGCTTTTACCTCGGGTTTGGCGGCGAGAATTCAGCTGGATTTGGCTTTCCAATGTCCGGAGTGCCGGATCAGATCTCGCCGGTTCCGCCGTATACTCCTGCTCATTTTTCGCTTGCGAACTGAGCGTTGGCAAAGCAAGGTAGCTGGCGGATAATTTCTCAGGAAAACGAAGAAAGGAATTTAATGAAGCTTTACGACCGCGAAACCTCTGGTAATTCTTACAAAATCCGCCTGTTTTTGGCGCTGCTTAAGCTGAAATACGAAAAAGTGACGGTCGATACCGCCGCCGGAGAGCAGAAACAGGCTTGGTTCCTCCGGATGAATCCGCGAGGTCAGATTCCGGTGCTGGAAGCGGAAGGAAAATATATCTGGGATTCGACCGCGATTCTGGTTTATTTGGGGCGTCGTTATGGCGGAGAGTCATGGTTGCCGCTGGACGCTGCGGACATGGCGGAAGTCGCGCAATGGCTGGCGATGGCACAAAATGAAATCATGTACGGCTTGGCTCGCGCGCGCGCGATCGTCGCGTTTGGCCGTAAAGCCGATTTGAGTGAAGCCCAGGCGGCAGGCCAGAATGCCCTCAATGTGCTTGAGCAACATTTGCAGCGTCACACATGGCTGGCGGTTGGACGCCCAACCATCGCCGATGTCGCCTGTTATCCTTATGTGGCGCTTGCCGAGCAAGGTAAAATCAGTCTCGATCCCTATCCCGCGGTACTTTCCTGGATGAAGCGCATCCAGTCGCTGAACGGCTTTGTTGGCATGCCCGGATTGCGGCTGGTGTGAATCCGCGAACAAACGGTGCGCATGATTTCGAACATTTTGATTACTGTTGCTGCTGCTTATATCGCGCTGTGCCTGCTGCTGTTCTTTTTTCAATCGCGCTTCATTTATTTTCCCGAAATCGGCAGGGAGGAGGTAGCCACGCCGCGGGAAGCTGGAATGGACTATCAACCGGTTACCATCAGCAGCTCGGGCGAAAGGCTCGACGGCTGGTTTGTCCCGGCACCACACGCTCGCGGCGTAGTCTTATATCTGCATGGCAATGGTGGAAGCATTTCGCTCCGGCTCGATTTCCTGCGCATGTTCAGGGAGCTCGGACTTTCAATTTTCATTTTTGATTATCGGGGATTTGGCAAAAGCAGCGGCAAACCTACTGAAGAGGGAACTTACCAGGACGCCGAGGCCGCATGGAAATATCTGGTGGAAACTCGACACGTTGCGCCTGCTTCCATCGTCTTTTACGGCGAATCGCTGGGGGGCGCAGTGGCGGCATGGCTGGCGGCGCGGGTAACACCCGGGGCCTTGATCATTTCCTCGACCTTCACTTCCGTGCCCGATCTTGCCGCAAAATACTATTACATGTTTCCAGTGCGGCTGCTGGCACGGTATCAATACAACACCGCAGAATATCTGCATTCCGTGGCTTGTCCGGTGTTGATCGTACACAGCCGCGAGGACGAAATCGTCCCGTTTGAGCACGGCCAACGGCTATACGCCGCGGCGCACGATCCCAAGCAATTTCTGGAGATTCACGGCGATCACAATAGCGGCTTGCTGTTGAGCCGCGATTTGTGGATGAAAGGCGTTCGTGCATTTCTTGACCGGTACCTAAAGATCTCGCAGCCGACTCAACACCTCGAGAGCATCAAGGAGGGCAGACTATGAATGGAATGCGGCAGCATTTGGTGCACGCCAACGGCGTGCGTTTCAACGTTTGGACTGGAGGCGACGGGCCACCGGTGCTGCTGCTGCACGGCTATCCGGAAACAGCCTTGATGTGGCGCAAGGTCGTGCCGCAGCTGCTGCCCGAGTTTCAGGTCGTGTGCCCTGACTTGCGTGGCTACGGCGATTCCGACAAGCCGCGTGATGGTTACGACAAGCGCACCATGGCGCTCGACACAAAATTGCTCATGGAAGCGCTGGGTTTCAAGCGTTTTGCCGTAGTTGGCCACGATCGCGGCGCCCGTGTCGGACATCGCATGGCGCTCGATCATCCTGAAGCGGTGGATCGGCTGTGCGTGGTTGACATCGTGCCGACGCATACCATGTTCCGCAACACCAGCAAGGAGCTCGCGGTTTCCTACTGGCACTGGTTTTTCTTTCAGGTGCGCGATTTGCCTGAGCTGCTGATTGCCTCGCAGCCGGAAGCGTTTCTGCGTTTTGTTTTCCGTTCCTTGGGTAGCACGCCGGACGCCATCGAGGAGCCGGTGATGCAGGAATACCTGCGCGCATTCAAGCTGCCCGGCACGCAGCGCGCGACGCTGGAAGACTACCGGGCGGCGGGGACCATTGATTTTCAGCACGACGATCAGGATCTCGGGCGCAAAATTAACTGTCCGGTGCTCGCGCTGTGGGGCGAGCGCGGCCGCATGCATCCCTTGTTCGACGTGCTGGCGACATGGCGCGAGAAAGCGCAGCGGGTGGAAGGGCGTTCACTGCCGAGCGGCCATTTCATTCCGGAAGAGGCTCCGCAGGCGCTGCTCACCGAGTTGTTGCCGTTTCTGCGAAAAAAATCCTGAGCGATCGGGTAGCATGTCTGTACCCGCGCAGGAGAAAGAAGCAATCATCGTGGTGCATGGGCTGTGGGTAAGCAGCTGGGTCATGTACGCGCTGGCTTATCGCCTTGCGCGCAGTGGCTTTGCAGCGAGCTGCTTTTCTTACAGCTCGATGCGCGCCGCGCTTTCACAAAACGCTTTGTCGCTTGCGCGCGCGGCAACGGCACTCGAGGCAAAGCGGATACACTTCGTTGGCCACAGCCTCGGCGGGCTCGTGATTCTGCAAATGCTGAAAGAAAATGCTGATTCGCGCATTGGACGCATCGTACTGATGGGTGCGCCTTGCAACGGTAGCTACGCTGCGCGCGCAGTGGCTAAGATCGGAGTTGGGCGCTGGCTGCTCGGGCCAAGCGCATTGGCCCATGAGAGCTACGCGAGCATCGCGGGAAATTATGAAATTGGCGGCATCGCGGGAAATCGCGGCCTGGGTTTGGGCAAGCTGCTGATTCGCGGACTGCCGCGCCCCAATGACGGGGTGGTCACTGTTGAGGAGACGCATTTGCAAGGAATGAAGGACCACATCGTGATGCCAATTAGCCATTCCGGGATGCTGTTTTCCTCCCGGACCGCGCGGGAAGTTTGCGCCTTCCTGAAGGATGGTTGCTTCTCGCGCCAGTAAAATGCAAGCGCGTCTATATGCTTTGCTGCTCCTGCCGCTTTTGGGCTGCACCAATACGGGATATTATTTTCAATCGGTCAGCGGCCAGGCGGGCATCTGGAAGCATCAACAGCGGATTGAATCGGTCATTTCTGATCCGGCAACGCCGTCCGACCTCAAGCGCAGGCTGGAATTTGTTTTGCGCGTTCGCGAATTCGCGAGCAGCGAGCTTGCACTTCCCGATAACGGCAGCTTTCGTGTCTACGCTGACCTGGGCCGCCCCTACGTGCTGTGGAACGTCTTTTCCGCCCCCGAATTCTCGATAAAGCCGAGGGAATGGTGTTTTATTTTCGCGGGTTGTGTCAGCTACCGCGGCTATTTTTCGGAAAGCCAGGCCTATCGCGTTGCCGATAATCAGCAAATGCAGGGCTACGACGTTTTTGTTGCGGGAGTCCCCGCGTATTCCACGCTCGGCTGGTTTGATGATCCCGTTTTGAACACGTTTATTTATGACCCGGAAACCGAAGTGGCCGGTCTGATCTTCCATGAGCTCGCGCACCAGGTGGTGTATGTGCAGGACGACACGACCTTCAATGAATCGTTCGCAGTCACAGTTCAGGAAGAAGGGGTATCGCGTTGGCTTGCCAAATATGGCACGTCCGAACAACGCGAAGCGCACCAGCTCGCGCTGCAAAGGAACAAGGATTTTGCGATGCTGGTGATGAACTGCCGCAATCGGCTGGACGAGCTTTACCGCTCGGATATCAGCGATGCGAAAAAACGCGAAGGCAAGCGCAGGATATTCAGTGAGTTCAAGGAGGGATATGCCGAGCTTAAGAAACAGTGGGGCGGTTATACCGGCTATGACCAGTGGTTTCCCGCGGAGCCGAACAACGCTTATCTTGCCTCAATCGCCACCTACACCCAGCTCGTTCCGGAATTCCAGGTATTGCTTGCGAAAAATAATGGCGATCTTAGAAAGTTTTACGGAGCAGTAAAGGAGATCGCCAAATTGCCCCAAGCGCAACGAGTCGCGCAGCTTAGGGAGCATTGATTTGGCATCAGCAGGCTGGGACCCGGCTTTCCTTCTGCGCTCCCGGATGTTCGCGCCGCTTAGGCCTGCTGGAAATTCTTTTTCGAACCTTCCAAATTGGCCTAGCCTCGAGGATTACGGCAAATTGCTCGAAGGCAAGGGTATCAGCAACGCCCAAGATCTGCCGCTGCGCTTCGTTGCGCAAGCTGCGAAATCCGGAATACCGGAAAGCAGATACGAAGCACGGATTTATCTAAAGGGCGAAGTGCAAGTGCGAAGCGAAAACTGGCACGACTTGTTCAATGTACTGGTCTGGCTCACTTTCCCAAAAAGCAAAGCTGCCCTCAATCGCAGGCACTTCCTTGCGCTGGAAAAGATGATCAGCGAAGGCAGGCTAAACCGCGGGTCGACTCAGGATGCGCTCACACTTTTCGACGAAGGCGGGTTGATTATCGCCAGCGGCGATTCGAGGCTTACGCAAATGCTCGTCGATTTCAAATGGAAGGAACTGTTCTGGGTGAATCGCGAAGCAGTGATTTCAGGAATGAAATTTTTTCTTATCGGACATGCGATTTATGAAAAAGCATTGCGGCCGTTTGCCGGGGTCACCGGCCGCGCAGTGATTTTTCCTGTCGCTGCGGATTTCTTTGCTCTTACGCTCGAAAAACAATTGCAGTTGCTTGACGAAAAACTTGCCGCGTATCTTGCCAATCCGCAGCACTTCAACCGCACCGCAGATCTTGCGCCGGTTCCCGTGCTCGGCGTTCCCGGATGGAATCCCGAAAATGAACGCGAATCGTATTATGAAAACGAAGCCTATTTCAGAGCAGGGAGAAAAACCTGAGTGGAGGACTCCATTAATGTCTAGACTTGGAGTAAAATCTTTCTTTCTGATGTGACTTTTGGATTGTCTACTTTCAGTTAGACGGCGCAAGGAGAAACGCGCTGATGGTCTGGTATAACGCGTATCAAGTTCCGTCCCGTAAGTATCAGTGCGGGTATTGCGGGAACAGGGTCGCTGCAAACGTTGGTTACTACGTAAACGGAAACCCTGCAATTTCCATCTGTATTTGTCCGTTCTGCGAGAAACCGTCCTATTTTGCTCCAAACGAGCAAGTTCCCGGCGTGGTTCCGGGTAGCGACGTCAAGTCACTTCCGGGCGATATCGAAGCTCTTTACGCGGAAGCGCGACGCTGCTTTTCCCTCCGCGGGTACACCGCGGCCGTTATTGTTTGTCGCAAACTGCTAATGAACATTGCCGTCGCACAAGGTGCACCCGGTGGTCAATCGTTCATCGAATACGTCGAGTACCTCGCTGTGAACGGATTTGTTCCACCCAATGGGAAGGCTTGGGTAGACCACATTCGAAAAAAGGGCAATGAGGCCAATCATGAAATCATCCTGATGACGCAGCAAGATGCAGAGAAACTCATCTCGTTTACCGAAATGCTGTTGAAATTTATCTATGAATTTCCTAGCCGGATCCGGACTGTTCCTTGAATCAATCGCTATCTAACGCGAGCGTCAAATTGGACCCGTACAAACGTTACTCCCGCCATACTTGTATGGAATCGTTCCGCGCATTATTTGGCAAGTTCAATCGATGGTCAAAGCAATGGTGCATGACGACTTTCGCTCAAAAAGAGTCAAGCTAAAACCAGAAGATTTTGCCTTGTCGAGCGGCGAGGACTCGCAACCAAGCGACATCATTCCTGTAGACACGTGGAGAAGCATGACTTCGCTGACCGACGATGTCTGCCTCCGAACTTCGGATGACTATGGTAGTTGGCTTCAAGACGTATGGGATTTTTGGTTACTATGGCTTGATATTGCCGGAATACTCCAGGAAGATACATCCGCTTCTCCGGACTCTCCTATTACACATGTCGCACTCAATGTGACTGATTATTTTCAGGCGTCAATTCACAACGCGCTAGTTGGGTACTATCGCGTGGCGTTTGCGTCCCTTCGCAGCGTCATCGAGAACATGGTAGTAGGATTACATCTTGAATTGGCTGGGGACCGCGCTACGTTCTTAGACTGGCTTTCAGGCGGGGAATTGCGCTTTGGATCGGCTGTCGACTACGTGATTACGTACCCACGAATACAGAACTTGGAGCACGCGTTGAAGGTTGCGGTCGGCGATGACCTATTTCATCAACGGCGGCCATCATCTGGCGACGGCGGAGGGTTGGTCCGCCGCTTTTTTCGGGACCTTAGCCAATATGTGCACGCTGCCCCGAATCACAACGACGCCGATATTTGGGAAAGCAACGGTCCGGTTTTTGTTGGCGAGGCATTTAAGCGCTGGACAAACGCCTTTTTGGTTGCATATGCACTTGGTGTGTTACACGCTCAGTTGGCACGGCCGAACCTCAACAAGATGAGTCAAGGACGCGGCGTCAATGCGCGCGAGCTATTTCTGAATGTCATCGAGAAGCTTCCGACAACAATTGACGCGAGACAGTTGCTCAAAGCGGTGCCAGGCAGCGTCTGGTAGTGGAGTGATCTTAACGTTCCAAGGTGCTGGACGGCTGGAAGCGAACAATGAGATCGAGCCTGACTAATTACATAAAAGTGCCGGCGGACGGATTTCGGAACGTCGGGGATCAGGCCTTGAATCCCGAATTTGCGGTGTTGAGAACAAAGAACGGGGCGTCAAGATTCAAGGATCGACCCCACTAATTATTCGGCTGAGTTAAAAGACTAGCGAGGACTCGAAAGTCACTTGATCGAATTGGATGAGATTGTCCTTGACTTCGCGAGCGCAGTCGCCGCTGCCGATTCAAAGTGCCCGGTAGCCATCAACGCACGTTCAAAAAAAGCCTTCCAGCCCGGAATTGGGCCGCACTCGGAATCTCGAACGGTGGAGCTGGTTACCGAGGAAATGCAGTCTGCGAAGCCGGTGGTCTACCGTGGTCGGCTTATACTCGGCGTCTCCTATCCCGATGCGCCCAAACAGAAGTGCGACTTTTGCGTAGGGACAGGATCCCCGTGGATCTGGGCCGTCGAAGTCAAAATGCTGCGTATTCTCGGCGACAACGGCAAGGCGAATGACAATATACTGATGCACATCCTGTCTCCATATGCTGAACACCGAAGCGCAGTGACCGATTGCATCAAGTTGAGTCGCAGTTCGATTGCCTCGAGAAAGGCAGTTTTAATTTTTGGCTACGATGCTGCAGATTGGCCGCTTTTGCCCGCGATCGAGGCGTTCGAAGCGCTTGCCTCTCGACGGTATCAGCTTGGGGACCGAAACGAAGCGCGTTTTTCTGGGTTGGTGCATCCAGTTCATGCGTCGGGTTCCGTGTTCGCGTGGGAACTTCGTGGCAATCGGGCGGGGACACCGGGCTAATATTCGGTCGCCGCTGATAGTTCCCTCCACAATCGTCATCGCGGCCCCGTCAGCATAACGCGATTTGGCTGTGCACCACTAGGAGCAACATATAACAGCGATGTCATGCTTGGCTGATTGCATACATGCCGGAGTCGCGTAACGCGTGACTTCGCGGCCGCGTCCAGGCGATTATATCTACGACAATGATGCAAATCCGCAGGAATTATCTAGAAATGCGCCGTGAATGGCCGTTGTTGATAGGCATTGTCACCACGGCGCTGTTTCTTGCGTTTGGCAGCCGTTGGCTTGCCGATCTCTCCA
>Ga0187773_10000129_pt1 | contig 32757 bp, 29 predicted proteins | sample 0216_BV02_MP05_1_FD_133133 | JGI IMG/M metagenome (GOLD analysis project Ga0187773, IMG submission 133133) | Tropical peat soil microbial communities from peatlands in Department of Meta, Colombia - 0216_BV02_MP05_10_MG | ecosystem: Environmental > Terrestrial > Soil > Wetlands > Peat | place...
GATCGCGCTGACTGCTGCGTGAGCCCGGTGCTCGCGATCGACGAGGCCCTTGAAAACGAGCAGCTCCGCGCCCGCGGCATGATCCAAGAAGCGGGCGGGTCGATACAATTCGGGCTACCGGTGAAATTCAGCGAGTTCCAATTCGGGATCGAGCGCCAGGCGCCGGCGCGCGGCGAACATACCGAGGAAATTCTCCGCGAATTCGGGTACGGCGACGCGGAGATCGAAGCCTTGCGCAGGAACGGAGCAATTTGAGCGTGAGCTGCAGTCCCCTGCATGATTGTCGCCCTGGGCGAGGCGAAGGATCTTCTTTTCTACTGCTGGCATTGGCCACGGCACTTTCCTTGCCGCTCGCTGCTCTCGCCCAGAGCGCGGAAGAAGACCTCGACACGCCCTACGTCCCGACCCCGGAGGCCGTGCTCAAGCGCATGCTTGAGCTCGCGGAGGTCAAACCGGGTGAGACGGTGATCGACCTTGGCTCCGGGGACGGGCGCCTCGTCATCACGGCGGCATTGAAGTATGGGGCGCATGGGTTCGGAGTGGAGCTCGATCCCCTGCTCGTCGAGAGGTCCAACGAGTCCGCGCGCCGCGCCGGGGTCGCCGACCGCGCGAAGTTCCTGCAGCAGGATTTGTTCGAGACGGATTTCCGCGCGGCCGACGTGCTGACGCTGTATCTCTTGCCCGACGTGAACCTCGCGCTTCGCCCCAAAATTCTCGCGGACCTGAAGCCGGGGGCGCGCGTCGTGTCGCACGACTTCGGCATGCGCGAATGGCGCCCCGATGCGATGGAGACCGTTCAGGCTCCGGACAAGACCGTGGGCCTGCGCAAGGAAAGCACGGTTTACCTCTGGGTCGTGCCGGCGAAGGTGGAGGGAAGCTGGGAGCTCGAGATCGGAAAGCGGAAGCTGCCGCTCGAGCTCAGGCAGCAGTACCAGCTGCTCTCGGGATCGGTGAGCGTTCCCGGGCACGGCAGCATGCCGATCTCCGGCGGAAGATTGCGCGGCGAAGCGCTGCGGATCGCGCTGCCCGGCGGAATCGTCGGCGAAGAGCCGATCGAGCTGGTCGGGCGGGTTGCCGGCGACGCCCTGAGAGGAAGCGCCCGGCGCGAAGGGCGGGAAATCGCGAGCTGGAGCGCGCGACGCCGCCGCTGAGCTCCTACGGGTCTGCCAGGTATTGTGGAGCGGAAAGTCATGGACCTCGTGAAGGATGAGTCCCTGCATGAAGCCAAGGATCAGTCTCATCACCATCGGAGTCGATGACCTCGAGAGATCGCTCCGGTTCTATCGGGACGGCCTGGGTCTGAAAACAGAGGGCATCGTCGGCGCGCAATACGCGCACGGGGCAGTCGCGTTTTTCGATCTGCAATCAGGTCTGAAGCTCGCCATCTGGCCGCGCATGAGCATCGCGCACGACTCGGGCCTTCCGCTTGGAAGCCCAAGCGCGACTGAATTCGCGCTCGCGCACAACGTGTCCTCAAAGGCGGAAGTCGATGCGGTCATGGATCAGGCGAAAAGAGCGGGAGCGGTGGTCGTGAAACCCGCCCGCGATACGTTCTGGGGCGGCTACGCAGGCTATTTTCAGGATCCGGACCGTCACCTGTGGGAGGTCGCCTGGAATCCTGAGTGGGACGCAACAGAATGACGCACGCGCGCGACGCTGCTGACCTCGCGCCCGCTTCCTAGTTGCCTTTGGCGACCAGCAATCCGTTCTCGCGCCGCACCGCGCCGGCGCGCTCCAGCTCCGAAGCCAGCCACTCCGCCATCGCACCCGGCGTCATGCGGAGGTAGCGCGAATTCAGCTCGGCGAGGATAGGCACGCGCACGACATAGGCGGGCAGCCCGGCGAGGGGCATCGAGCGCTTTTCCATCATGGCGAAGGAGAGCATGACCTTCGCGCAGTGGCGCGCGAGCCGCGTGATGTCTTCTTCGTAGCCTTCAAGCCGGTAGAAGGCGCGCTCGAGGGCGGCAGCAACGTTGTCGAAAGGCCGGCCGTGACCCGGAATCACCGTCTCGATCTCGAGCCGGCCGACCGCCTCGAGCGTTGCACGCGTCTCAGCGAGCGCGGTGTCGCGACCGAAGAGCTGCGGGAAGACCACGCCGAATCCGTTTTCCCAGAGCGCGTCGCCCGAAATGAGCACGCGCGCCTCGGGCGAATGGAACATCACGGCGTTCGGGTCGTGCCCCGGCGCCGCGATCACCTGCCACGGGTACCCGCCCATTTCGAGCATGTCCCCGTCGCGGAAGGTGTCGTCGTAGCGGAAGCGCTCGGCGCGCTGGTCGGCGATGGAGAGAATCAGCTGCTGTTCGTCCCAGTTGTCGATAAGCGGAGCTTCGCCCTGAGGGATGCTCGTCCGGCACTCGTACTTTCTCTGAATTGCCGCGTTGCCCCCCATATGATCGGAGTGGCAGTGCGTATTGACGAGCCGTGCGAGTTTCTTTCCCGCCAGGGCGCGCTCGATGAGAGCGAGGGTCTGCGGCACGTGGGCGCCATACCCTGAATCGATCACCACGGCTTCCGCGGGCGCATGGAGCACGACGTTGTTGGCGGAGAGCCAGCCGCGCTCGACGACCTGGATGCTTGCGGGCAGCCTCATCGCGATGCCCGCCGGGAGCGGAGCTTTGCGAGCACCGCTCGCTTTTCATCGGCGCTCAGTTGCGACCACGCGGCAATCTCATCGAGCGTGCGGAAGCACCCTTCGCACAAGCGGGTGTCGGGATTCATCTTGCATACGTCGATGCACGGAGATTCGACTCCGCCGCGAGAGTCCTTACCCCGGTTCATGAGTCCTTCGCCGCGAGCGCCCGCGCGACTTTCGATGACGGCTCGCGCCCCAAGGCCTTGCATATGAATTCGCCCGCGCGCCGGAGGGCTTCGAGATCGACCCCAGTATGGATCCCGAGCCCGTCCAGCATGTAGACGACGTCTTCCGTCGCCACGTTGCCGGTCGCTCCCTTTGCGTAAGGGCAACCTCCCAGGCCCGCGACCGAGCTGTCGAAGGTCCTCACGCCCAGCTCGAGCGAGGCGTAGATGTTGGCGAGCGCCTGCCCGTAGGTATCGTGATAGTGGCCACCGATCTTCGCGATCGGCACGCTCTTCGCCACTGCCTCGATCATCGCCTTGATCCTCTTCGGGGTGCCCACGCCGATGGTGTCCCCGAGCGAGATCTCGTAACAACCCATGCCGTAGAGCTCTTTTGCGAGATCGGCCACCGCCTTCGGTCTCACCTCTCCTTCGTAGGGGCAGCCGGCGGCGCAGGAGATGTAGCCGCGCACGCGGATTCCTTCCGCTCTAGCGGCCGCGACCACGGGGGCAAATCGCTCCAGGCTCTCGGCGATACTGCAGTTGATGTTCTTTCGGCTGAAGGTCTGCGACGCGGCGCCGAATACGGCGATTTCCTGCGCGCCCGCCGCGCGCGCGGCCTCGAAGCCCTTCATGTTGGGCACGAGCACCGGATAGGCGACGCCGGGTTTCTTCACGATGCCCGCCATCACTTCGGCGTGGTCCGCCATTTGCGGCACCCACTTAGGCGAAACGAAGGCAGTCGCCTCGACCGCCGGCAGGCCCGCGTCGGCGAGGCGGTGCACGAGCTCGATCTTCACTGTGGCCGGAACGCCCTGCGGTTCGTTCTGCAGCCCGTCGCGCGGACCCACGTCGACGATCCTCACCTTCCGCGGAAAGCTCATCTCTGTTCTCCCTCTCCATCGAAAACGACCAGCGCCGCGCCCTCTTCGACCTGATCGCCGACCTCGAAGCAGATCCGCGCAACCTGCCCGGCAAATGGCGCAGCAATGGTGTGCTCCATCTTCATGGCTTCCAGCACGAGGAGTGGCGCCCCCTTTTCGACCACGGCACCCGGGGCGACCAGCACCGCGGCTATTCTGCCCGGCATGGGCGCAGCGAGCGCTCCGGCATGGCTGTGGACATCGAACTCAAGCGCCAGCGGGTCATCGAGCTCCAGGACATGGTGCTCGCCGTTGGTGAATACCTCGTAGCGGCCGCTCGAGTGGATCACCCGGCCAGCGATTTCGGCGCCGTTGAGCTCGACCCGCAGCCGGCTCCCCTCCGCGCCACGCCCGGCCAGCATACTGCGCTTTCCCAGGATCTCGGCCTGCCAGGCTGCGCCGCGATTCCGGACTACCACCTCCGAGATCCATCCGCTCCCGTGGAACCTGAACGCTTGGCGGTCGTTGCCGATGATGCGCCAGCCATCGGGGAAGACCCAGGGAGAAAAGGCATCGGTCGAGGCGAGCGCTCGCTTCCGTGCACCGCCCGCAACCTCCTGCAATACCGCCATGGTCACGAGCGCCAGAACATCTTCGCCCGGAGGCGCGGGCGGGGCGAGCAGCTCCGCACGGCGGCGCTCGATAAACCCGGTGTCGAGATCGGCTTCGGCGAAGGCGCGGCTGCGAGCGATCCTGAGCAGCAGGGCAAGGTTAGTCTCGATGCCCGCGATTTCGAACTCTACGAGCGCGGAGCGCAGGAGCGAGAGCGCCTGCTCACGATCGCGGCCGCGAACGATGAGCTTGGCGATCATCGTATCGTAGTGGGACGTGACCTCGTCGCCCGGGCGCACGCCGGCATCCACGCGCACGTTCTCCGACTCCGCGGGCAGGCCGAGATGGACAAGGTGTCCGGCCGCGGGCAGGAAATCCCTCGATGGATCCTCCGCGCAGACTCGGGCCTCGAACGCGTGCCCTTCGATTCGCAGATCCCGTTGCGCAAGCGGCAGCGGCTCCCCGGCGGCGACCCGAAGCTGCCACTCCACCAGGTCGAGGCCGGTGATCATCTCGGTGACGGGGTGCTCGACCTGCAGGCGGGTATTCATCTCCATGAAATAGAAAGTGCCGGCGCGATCGACGATGAATTCCACGGTTCCCGCGCCGACGTAGCCGACCGCCTGCGCCGCGGCGAGAGCCGCTTCGCCCATTCTGCTGCGGCGCTCTTCGGTCATCCCCGGCGCCGGGGCCTCCTCGAGGATCTTCTGGTGGCGGCGCTGCACCGAGCAGTCGCGCTCGAAAAGATGCAGGCAGTGGCCTTGCCGGTCTGCAAAGACCTGCACCTCGATGTGCCGCGGCCGTTCGAGATATTTTTCGATCAGCACGCGCTCGTCGCCGAAGGCCGATCTCGCCTCGCGCCGGCAGGCGGCGAGCGCCGCTTGAAAGGCGCCCGCCTCGCCCGCGACGCGCATGCCCTTGCCGCCCCCGCCCGCCGATGCCTTGAGGAGGACCGGGTAGCCGATCCGCGCGGCCTCCCGGGCAAGCAGGTCCTCGGCCTGGTCCGCGCCGTGATACCCCGGCACCACAGGCACTCCGGCTCTTTCCATGATGGCCTTCGCCGCAGCCTTGTCTCCCATCGAGGCGATGGCCGCGGCCGGTGGGCCGATGAATGTCACACCGCCCCGCTCGCAACGCTCCGCGAAATCGGCGTTCTCGGACAGAAATCCGTAGCCAGGATGAACGGCCTGCGCGCCCGAGCGCTTTGCCGTCTCGATAATGCGGTCAGCGCGTAGATAGCTTTCCGCCGCCGCCGCGCCGCCGATGTGAAATGCTTCGTCTGCGAGCGCGACGTGCAGCGAGCGCGCGTCGGCGTCGGAATAGACGGCGACCGTGCGAATGCCCATGCGCCGCGCGGTCCGCGCCACGCGGCAGGCGATCTCGCCTCGGTTGGCGATCAGGATCTTGTCGAACAAAGGATCTTCCTACTTCTTCTTTTTCGTGCGCGCCGCCTGCTTGGCCGCCTTCACCCAGGCGGGCGAGCGCTTTTCAAGGAACGAACGCGCGCCTTCCCGACCTTCTTCGGAAGCCCGGGCCGTCGCGATGCGCACCGCCATGTCGGCCATCAGGTCCGACGTAAGCGCCCGCCTTGACGCCGCGCGGATCAGCTCCTTGGTCGCGGTTTGAGCTCCCGGCGCGCCCTGAACCAGCTCTCCCAGGATCGCGTTGGCCGTCGCGTCGAGCTCGTCCGGATGCGCCAATTCCTGAATGAAACCGATGCGGTAGGCTTCAGCCGCGCTGAAGCGCTCCGCAGTCAGGAAATAGCGGTGCGCGGCGCGATCGCCGATCGCCGCCAGGACGTAGGGGCTGATGGTGGCGGGCACCAGACCCAGCCTCACTTCGGACACGCAGAACTCGGTCTCGGTGGACGCCACGGCGATGTCGCATGCCGCGATGAGCCCCATGCCGCCGGCGAAGGCGGCGCCGTGAACGCGCGCGAGCGTCGGTTTCTTGAGAGTGTGGAGCCGGTAGAGCATTGCGCCGAAGGCCGTCGCGTCCTTGCGGTTCTCTTCGAAATCCATCTCGCCCATCTTTTTCATCCAGTTCAGATCGGCGCCCGCGCAGAATACCTTGCCGCGGCCCGCGAGCACCACCGCGCGTACCGCCGGTTCCGCCTCGAGCTCGCCGAATGCCGCGGTAAGCTCGGCGATCATCGCCTCGTTAAAGGCATTGCGGACCTCGGGCCGATTCAGCCAGAGCACCGCGACCCCGGAGCCTGAGTGGATCTCGATCGTTTCGTAGGACATTCCGGTGTTTCTCCTTCGAGTAACTGTGGGCCAGAGATGGTCTGAATCGGTGGAACCGTCGGGATGTTCCAGGGAATGAGCCTGCCTCGCGCGGAAAGTCACGCGTACCCCGATCCTCCTAGCGCGGCTCGATGATAACCTCGGCCCGCACGGAGTTTGCGATAAAGCACTTCTCGTGCGCCTTGTGGTGCAGTTCGGCCAGCACCTCGGGTGACGGCGGCACCTCGAATTCGACGGCAGGCCGCAGGATAACGCGTGTCATCGCCATGCGGCCTTCGGCATTCTTCTCGAGCACGCCTTCCGCGTCGTCAACATACCGGTTGACGGTCAGCCTACGCACCGAGGCGAGGCCCACGAACCAGAGCATGTGACAGGCCGAAACCGAAGCGACGAAGAGCTGCTCCGGGTCGGCGCCAGGCGAATGCGGTGCCCCGGTCGGAAGGTTCTCCTTCGCGGCGTTTCCGTCCGTGGCGACGGAAGGCTCGAACTCAATCCGGTGGGCGCGGTTGAACTTGCTCGGTTCGAACAGCTGCCCGTCTCTTCGCCATTCCAGCTTTGCGCGGTGAATCGACATCGGTGTCCTTCTACATCCGAAAAACGCCGAATCGAGTTTCCTCGATCGGCGCGTTGAGCGAGGCGCTGATCGCGAGCGCGATCGTTCGGCGGGTCTCCTCGGGTACGATCACCCCGTCATCCCAAAGCCGCGCGGTCGCGTAGTAGGGGTGGCCCTGCCGCTCGTATTGATCGAGGATTGGGCGCCTGAATTCCTGTTCCTCTTCCTTGGTCCAGATGCCGCCTTTCGCTTCGATACTGTCGCGGCGCACGGTGGCGAGAACCGATGCCGCCTGCTGCCCGCCCATGACGCTGATGCGCGCGTTGGGCCAGGTCCAGAGGAAGCGGGGCGAGTACGCGCGCCCGCACATGCCGTAGTTGCCCGCACCGAAGGAGCCGCCGATGATCACGGTGAACTTCGGAACGCGCGCGCAGGACACTGCCGCCACGAGCTTGGCTCCGTCCTTGGCGATGCCGCCGGCCTCGTACTTTTTTCCGACCATGAATCCGGTGATGTTCTGCAGGAATAGCAGCGGTATTCCACGCTGGCTGCACAGCTCGATGAAGTGGGCGCCCTTCAGCGCCGATTCCGAGAACAGAATGCCGTTGTTCGCAAGGACGCCGACAGGGTAGCCCCAGACGCGCGCGAAACCGGTAACGAGCGTGGTGCCGTAATCCTGCTTGAATTCGTCGAGTTCGCTTGCATCGACGATGCGGGCGATCACCTCTCGGACCTCGTATGGCTTGCGCGAGTCGGCCGGGATGACGCCGCGCAGTTCTTCGGCGGGGTAAAGCGGTTCCGCAGGCTCGCGCAGGGCGAGTGTTACGTTCTTCACCCGGTTTAGGTTGGCGACGATCGTGCGCGCGATCGAGAGTGCATGAGCCTCGTTTTGCGCGAGGTGGTCGGCAACGCCCGACTGGCGCGTGTGCACCTCGGCTCCGCCGAGTTCCTCGGGCGAAACCTCTTCGCCGGTCGCTGCCTTCACCAGCGGCGGGCCGCCTAGGAATATCGTCCCCTGTCCGCTGACGATGACCGTTTCGTCTGACATTGCCGGCACATAGGCCCCGCCTGCGGTGCAGGAGCCCATCACCAGAGCGATCTGCGGTATGCGCTCGGCCGACATGATCGCCTGATTGTAGAAGATGCGCCCGAAGTGGTCGCGGTCGGGAAAAACATTGTCCTGCTCCGGAAGGAACGCGCCGCCGGAGTCGACGAGGTAGATGCAGGGCAGGCGGTTGTGCAGGGCGATTTCCTGCGCGCGCAGATGCTTTTTCACCGTCATGGGGTAGTAGGTTCCGCCCTTGACGGTGGCGTCGTTGGCGACGACAACGCATTCCTGCCCGCACACGCGGCCCAGCCCGGTGATGATGCCCGCTCCCGGCGCCTCGTCGCCATACATGCCGAACGCCGCGAGCGGCGAGAGTTCGAGAAAGGGCGATCCCGGGTCGAGCAGGAGCTTCACCCGCTCGCGCGGCAATAGCTTGCCGCGGCCAGCGTGCTTCGCGCGGGCGGATTCATCGCCGCCCTGCGCCGCAAGCTCGATTTTTTCGCGGAGGTCCGCGACGAGCGCGGCGTTTGCTTGGGCGTTCGCCTGAAAGCTTTCGGAGCGTGGATTGAGTCTGCTCTTGATGGCGGGCATGTCACCAGCCGCCGCTCGCCAGCCACTTGTCGATCTGATCCAGCCGGTCCGAACCCCAGAAGGGTTCCTCATCGACGATGATGTAGGGCGATCCGAACGCGCCGCGGCTGATCGCTTTCTCGACCTCGGCTCGGGTTCGGTCCTTCACCGCCTGATTCGCGATCCCGGCGCGAACCTCGTCTGCCTTAAGCCCCGCCTTCTCGCACACAGCGACCGTAGCCTCCGCGCTCGAGATATCGATGTCATCGACGAAATAGGCGCGATAGAGCGCCTTTGCGAGGACCCGCGCGCGCTTCGAATCCTGCGCGTCGAGCCAGTAGAAGGCGCGGCACGGCGACACGGAAGAGATCGGAAACACCGAGGGGTGACGATACGGTACGCCGTGATATTTCGCCGTACGGATCATGTCGCGCAGGTGATAGGGGCCTTTGACCGGAATGGAGGGGAGGGGGGCGCCGCCTGTTGTCTTGAAGGCCACGCCGAGCAAAAACGGGCGCCAAAGCACCTCGCGGCCGTATTTCGCCGCGAGCTCGTCTATCTTCTGCGACCCGATGTATCCGTACGGGGAGGAGAAGTCGAAGTAGAACTCGAGCGCGCTGGCCATGTCCGGGACAAACCGCTTCAGATCAATTCGATCGCCATTGCGGTCGCCTCGCCGCCGCCGATGCACAGGCTCGCGATGCCGCGCCTGCCGCCTCTCTTCCTGAGCGCACCGATCAAGGTGACGAGGATGCGCGTTCCGGAAGCGCCGATGGGATGGCCCAGCGCACAGGCCCCTCCGTGGACGTTCACCCGGTCGTGCGGCAGGGCGTGCTCCTTCATCGCTGCCAGGGTGACGACGGCAAAGGCCTCATTGATCTCATAGAGGTCGACGCTGCCCGCTTTCCAGCCGGTCGCCTCGAACAGCTTCCGGATCGCGCCCACCGGCGCTGTGGTAAACCAGGCCGGTTCCTGCGAGTGGGTGCTGTGGGCCACAACCGCGGCGAGCGGAGCGAGACCAAGTCTCTCCGCGCTCGACCGGCGCATCATCACGAGCGCCGCGGCTCCGTCGGAGATCGAGCTGGAATTGGCCGCCGTCACGGTGCCGTCCTTGCGGAAGGCCGGTTTGAGCGTCGGAATCTTCTCGAAATTGGCCTTGAAAGGTTGCTCGTCCTGTTCCATAAAGCGCTCGGCCTTGCCGGTTCTCACTGCGACCGGCGTGATTTCCCAGGCGAACCAGCCGTTCTTGTTCGCGGCCTGAGCGCGCTCGAGCGAGGCGACGGCGAAGCGGTCCTGCTCTTCGCGCGTGAAGCTGTATTTCGCCGCGCAGTCTTCGGCGAACGTGCCCATGAGCTTTCCCTTGTCATAGGCATCCTCGAGTCCGTCGAGGAACATGTGGTCGATCACCTGCTGGTGCCCCATGCGGTAGCCCGATCGCGCCTTGGGCAGGAGGTAAGGCGCGTTAGTCATGGATTCCATTCCGCCGGCGACCATGATGTCGTTCGCGCCGGCAGCGAGCATGTCGTGGGCGAACATCGCCGCCTTCATCCCGGAGCCGCACATCTTGTTCACGGTGGTGCACCCGGTTCCAAGCGGCAGGCCCGCACCGATGCTTGCCTGCCGCGCCGGCGCCTGGCCCTGGCCGGCCGGCAGCACGCAGCCCATGACGACCTCCTGAACCTGCTCCGGCTTGATCCCGGCGCGCTCGACGGCGGCGCGGATTGCCGCGGCACCCAGTTGTGGCGCTGCGAAATCCTTCAGTTCTCCTTGAAACGCGCCCATCGGCGTGCGGGCGGCGGAAACGATGACGATCGGATCATTCAACATGGAAGTCTCCTGGGAAATTGTGCTATGGCCTCACGCGGTTTCGGAAAAGAGTTCCCGGCCAATCAGCCAGCGGCGGATCTCAGAGGTGCCGGCGCCGATCTCGTAGAGCTTCGCGTCGCGCCACAGCCGGCCGGTCGGAGTCTCATTGATGTAGCCCATGCCGCCCAGGCACTGGATGGCCTCGCCCGCCATCCAGGTCGCCTTTTCCGCGGCGTAGAGGATGGCGCCGGCCGCGTCCTTGCGCGTCGTTTCTCCGCGGTCGCAGGCCTGCCCGACCGCGTAGACGTAGGCGCGGCATGCGGCGAGGGTCGTATACATGTCCGCGAGTTTTCCCTGTATGAGCTGGAACTCTCCGATCGGCTGCCCGAACTGCTTGCGCTCGTGCACGTAGGGGATCACGACGTCCATGCAGGCCTGCATGATGCCCAATGGGCCGCCCGCGAGCACCGCGCGCTCATAATCGAGGCCGGACATCAACACGTTCACGCCGCGACCGACTTCCGATAGCACGTTTTCCTCGGGAACTTCGCAGTCGCGGAAGACGAGCTCGCAGGTATTCGAGCCGCGCATTCCCAGTTTGTCCAGCTTCTGTGCGGTGGAAAACCCCTTGAAGCCTTTCTCGACGATGAAGGCGGTGATGCCGCGATGCCCTGACTCCGGGTCGGTCTTTGCGTAGACCACCAGTACGTCGGCGTCCGGGCCGTTGGTGATCCACATCTTGCTGCCGTTGAGAACGAACGTTCCCTTGCGGTATTCGGCGCGGGTCTTCATCGAGACGACGTCCGAGCCCGAGCCCGGCTCCGACATGGCGAGTGCCCCGACCGACTCGCCCGCGACCAGCTTCGGCAGATATTTCTCTTTCTGCGCCCTGCTGCCGTTGCGGCGGATCTGGTTCACGCATAGGTTCGAGTGGGCTCCGTAGGAAAGGCCGACCGAAGCGGAGGCGCGGCTGACTTCCTCCATCGCGACGATGTGCGCCGCGTAGCCCATCATGGTGCCGCCGTATTCCTCTTCCACGGTGATTCCGAGAAGACCGAGCGCGCCCATCTTCTTCCAGAGGTCGCCGGGAAACTGGTTGGAACGGTCGATTTCGGCCGCGCGCGGGGCGATCTCGGCGGCCGCAAAAGCGCGCACGGCACTGCGCAGCATGTCGATGTGCTCGCCGAGCTTGAATCGCAGGCCGGGCCACTCGGTCGGCGCGGCCATGCCGGCAGGAAGGTTCTGGGCTCGGTCCAAGGGGGCCCTCCTCAAAGACTCTACTTGACGTTTACGTTAACGTCAACACGGAGCAAGGCGGTCTCAGGCCGCCGCGCGCCTCTTGCCGCCCTTCGCGGCGTTGAGGAGCTTGCGTGACTGGCGCTCGAAGGTTCGGATTTCTCCGAGCGCCTCCTCGATTTCCTCGCGCTGGTGCTCGAGTTGCTCGCGCCGCGCGGCGAGCGCGGCGACGAACTTCTCCAGTTGCGGCCGCTCGTCGGGCGCGGAATCGTAGAGCTCGAGCATGCTGCGTACTTCCGCCAGCGAAAAGCCCAGCCGTTTGCCCCGCAGAATCAGCTTCAGGCGCACCTGGTCTCGCTTGGAGTAGATGCGCCGGCTGCCGAGCCGCCGCGGCGCGAGCAGGCCTTCGTCCTCGTAGAAGCGGATCGCCCGGGACGTGACGTCGAACTCGCGCGCCAGATCTCCGATCGTATAGATGTCTGCAGGTTCGCTCACGGTTCGCGTGGTGCCGGAATTAGGGAACAGGCGTAGGATTTTGTGGCGGGCATCCCCATAATCTGCGAAAATTCACGACTTTGCACGCGGGACGGGCAATTTTACTCCGGAGCCAGCCCGCGTCCAAGAACCGGTGACCCCCGAATCCATTCTCGAATACCCGAGGTCCGGCCCTCCCGCCGGCGGCGAGACTTTCGAGATCGCGCCCGGCGTCCATTGGCTGCGCATGCCTTTGCCCTTCGCGCTTGATCACATCAATCTGTGGCTGCTCGAGGACGGCGCAGGCTGGACTGTCGTGGACTGCGGGATAGGCGACGATGCCACCCGTTCGCTGTGGGACCGGATATTCGGAGGAAGCATCGCGGGGCGCCCGGTCACTCGCCTCATCGTCACTCACCACCACCCTGATCATGCGGGCCTCGCCTCATGGCTCGTCGAGCGCACCGGCGCCGAATTCTGGATGGCGCAGGCCGAATACTTGGCCGCGCACGCGATGCGGGATGGCAGCGCCGGGTTCGGCTTCGACAATGTCATTGCCATGTTCACGCGAAACGGGGTCGCGGGAGAGAGACTCGAGCTGCTGCAGCAGCGCCGCAGCAACTATCGCATCCGCGTGCCTGCTTTTCCGGCTTCCTACAGGCGTCTGACGGAGGGGCAGGTACACCGCATCGGCGAGCGCCACTGGCGCGTCATCATGGGGTACGGCCACGCGCCTGAGCACGCTGCGTTGTACTGCGAGGAGTCGGGGGTGCTCATATCCGGTGACATGGTGCTCCCGAAGATCTCCACGAATGTCAGTGTGTGGGCCAACGAGCCAGAAGGGAACCCTCTGGCTCTCTTCCTCGAATCGATAGGGCGTTGTGCGGAGCTGCCTGCGAAGACGCTGATCTTGCCTTCGCATGGACTGCCTTTTCGGGGGCTGCGGGAGCGTATTGCGCAGTTGCAGGAACACCACCGCTTGCGCCTTGCGGAACTGCAGGAGGAGTGTCAGACGCCCAAGGCCGCGGCGGACGTGCTCGGCACGCTGTTCCGCCGCAATCTCGATGCGCACCAGCTTTTTTTTGCGATGGGTGAGGCGATGGCGCACCTGCACTTCCTCTACTACGACGGCCGCTTGGCGCGTTCGGTCGCAGCCGACGGCGTTGTCCGCTACACGCGGCGCTGAACAGCATGTCCGAGTCGCAAACGACCCAGGAATCCGCCCGGACCGCCAAGGTATTCGCCGAGGTGGCCGAACGGTCGGGTCGCCTTATGGGCCAGTTCCTGCGCCGCCACTCCGAGGGAAAGGGTCTCTCCTATACGGACGAGTTCGGTGTCGCCAAGGCTTTCTTGGAGCTTTCCGCTCGCATGCTCGCGGAACCCTGGAAGTTTGCCGAGGCCCAGGCCAAGATATTCTGGGACTATGTCGCGCTGTGGCAGTCGACAGCCCTGAAGGTGATGGGCCACGGGCCAAAGCCCGTTGCCGAGCCTGCAACAGGCGACAATCGCTTCCGCGACACCGACTGGCAGGATCATTTTCTCTTCGACTACATCAAGCAGTCCTATCTGATTGCGGCGCGCCACATCCACGACGCCGTGTCCTCGGTCGAAGGTCTGCCGGAGGACACGCAGAACAAGATCAATTTCTTCACGCGCCAGTACGTCGATGCGCTTTCGCCCTCGAACTTCGCCCTCACCAACCCGCAGGTGCTGCGCGAGACCCTTCAGTCGGGCGGGCAAAACCTGCTGCGCGGCCTGAACAACCTCTTGGCGGACCTGGAACGCGGCGAAGGCGAGCTGCGTATCAGGATGACCGACGAGGCGGCGTTCCAGGTCGGCGTGAACGTGGCGACGAGTCCCGGCAAGGTGATTTTCCAGAATGACCTGATCCAGCTTGTCCAGTACGCGCCGAGCACGGAGACGGTGTTCCGCCAGCCCCTGCTCATCATGCCGCCGTGGATCAATAAGTTCTACATCCTCGACCTGCGCGAGAAAAATTCCTTCATCCGGTGGGCGGTGGCTCAGGGGCACACGGTATTCGTTGTTTCCTGGGTGAATCCCGACGAGCGCTACGCGCAGAAGAGCTTCGAAGATTATATGTTCCAGGGGCCCCTTGCCGCGCTCGATGCGATCGAGCGCGCGACCGGCGAGCGGAAGGTGAACCTCATCGGCTATTGTCTGGGCGGGACGCTCCTCGGAGCAACGCTTGCATGGATGGCGGAAAAGGGCGACCGTCGCGCCGTCTCGGCGACCTTTTTCGTTTCGCTGCTCGATTTTTCCATTCCGGGAGAACTCGGCGTCTTCATCGACGAGGCCCAGGTGCAGAACCTCGAGCGCCGCATGAACGAACGGGGATTCCTCGAGGGCTCGGAGATGGCGGCCACCTTCAACATGCTGCGCTCGAACGACCTGATCTGGTCGTTCGTGATCCATAACTACCTGCTCGGAAAGGACCCGTTTCCCTTCGATCTCCTGTACTGGAACGCCGATTCCACGCGCATGCCGGCCAGGATGCACAGCTTCTACCTGCGAAAGATGTACCTTCAAAACAAGCTCAAGGATCCCGGTGGAATTACCCTGGGAGGCGTCGCGATCGATCTGCGCAAGATTCGAATCCCGGCCTATTTCATCTCCACTGCCGAAGACCACATCGCCCCCTGGAAATCGACTTACAAGGGGGCACGCATCCTAGCCGGGCCGGTCAGGTTCGTCCTGGGGGGGTCGGGGCACATCGCCGGCATCGTAAACCCGCCGGCGGCGAACAAGTACGGCTACTGGACTAACCCAGAGCTGCCCGAGTCCTCCGAGGCATGGCAGGCGGCGGCCGTAAAGCGGGAAGGGTCGTGGTGGACCGATTGGCACAACTGGATTTCGGAGCGCAACGGAGGCGAACGCGTGGGCGCCCGCGAGCCGGGCTCGGGTCTGCTGAAGCCGATCGAGGATGCGCCGGGTTCCTACGTCAAGCTGCGGCTCGAAGAAAGAAAACGCCACCCAGCCTGACCGGCACCATCCAACGGGGAGAGTTCTGGACTTGAGCTCTCGCGAGAGAGCGGCCTAGGTCCTACTGCAGCAGGCCGCGCGCCTTGCGCGGGGCGCGCGCAAACACGCGATCGTAGAGCCACCCGGGCAGAACGCGCAGTACGCAGGACGCGAGCGCCATCTGCCAGGGGATTACGGCTAGACGTCTTTTTCGGGCGACTGCGCGTGCAATCCGCTGTGCCGCGTCGTCGGCACCCATGATGAATGGCATGCGATAGCGGTTGACCTCGGTCATGGGGGTGTGCACGTACCCCGGACAGACCGTCACGACCGAGACGCCCGAGCCATGGAGCTCCGCGCGCATGCTCTCCAGGCAGGTGATCGCGGCGGACTTCGATGCGCTGTAAGCCGCTGCTCCGGGCAGGCCGCGGAACCCGGCAACGCTCGCAATCCCCGCCAGCGTGCCGCTGCCACGCTCGCGCATGGGGGCGATGAAGGGCTGAAAGGTCGCCGCAATCCCGAACACGTTGGTATCCATCACCTTTCGGAAGGTCGAGAGATCATCGGGAAGCCCGCTCGAGGTGCCCACGCTGATGCCGGCGTTTGCAATCACAAGGTCGGGCGTACCGAAACGCCCGATGAAATCGACTGCCGCATTTTGCAGCGACCTCGCGTCGGTGACGTCGAGGGTGTAGAACGCTCCACCGCATCCCAGGCTCGCGAGCAGCTCCCGCATCGGATCAGCGCGCCTCGCACACAGCCCGAGAATCGCCCGTTCCTTCGCGTAATGTGCGGCGAGCGCCGCACCGATCCCGCTCGACGCTCCCGTAATGAATACTCTCAGGGGAACCGGGACACGTGCCACTGCGGGGTTGGAGAAGGCTGCTAGCGGCCGCTTTTCGCAAGACGCCTGCGGGCTTCACCGATGAGGAAGTCCGTGGTCGAGAGCATCGCTTTGCGCGTTGTGCTGGCCACGATGACGTAGCGTCCTTGTACGGCAAGCGTGGGCACGCCGTCCAGACGGTAGGCCCGAGACATCTGAATTGCCCGGTTCGTCTTCGTCTGCACGGTGAACGAGCGATACAGCTCGTCGTACTTTTTCATGTCCACCCCCTGCTTGGAAAGCCATTCGGCCACCCACTTAGCGAAGGCATCCCCGCGCAGCCTCACGCCACCCTGCTGGTGGATGGCGTCGAAAAGCGGCCTGTGCAGCCGGTCGACCTGGCCCAGGGCTTCGAGCGTGTAGAAAATCCTGGCATCGACGGCCCAGTCCTCATTCAGGATTCCCGGGACCCGCCTGAATTGCGCGTCGCGCGGCAGGCGCTTGACCCAGGACTCGAGATCCGGTTCGAGCGCGTAGCAGTGCGGGCACCGGTACCAGAAGAATTCGATCACCTCGACCTTTCCCGCCGATTCCGTGGGCAGCGGCGGTTTGAGCTCCACATAATCGATGCCCTCGGTCGGCGTACTCTGAGCGCTCGCCGCGAAGGCGAGAACCATACCGGCGAGGATGCTCAGCAGGCGGAAGTGCATGAGGCGGTCTCCTTGTATTCTTGGTTGGCGAAGCACCTAGTAAGTCAAACCGTTCACAATGTTTCAGGGGGCGGGCACCACAAGTCCTTGATCCGCTTTCCCTCGCTCGTCGAGCTTCGCTGCCTCGCGACATGGCTCATATCTGTCCAGAGCTTCCCTAGTTCTTTGCGACGTCCTTGATTCTGACAAGCGACACATCCACTCCGTTCTGGGCCAGCTGCTGGCGCAGTCGATTGATCTCGTCGATCTTGGTGTAGGGCCCGAGCCGGACCCGGTACCACACGCCCTTGCCGGGAAGATCGGCGGCTTCGACGCTCGCCTCGATCCCCATGAGTGCTAGCCGCGCTTTTAGGTTGTCCGCCTCGGCAGGATTCTGAAAAGACCCAGCCTGAAGAAAATAGACGTCCTTTGAAGCCCCTGTCTTGGCTGCCTGCTTGGCCGCTTCGCGCAGCTGCCGGTCGCTGACTGGCTCCTCCTGTCCCGGCAGGATTCGGTAGAAGTCAAATCGCGGCTTTTCCTCGGTCTTTGCCGACTTGACCGGCTCGGGCGAAGTCTGCCCCCCGGGAGAGGGAGCTTTTTCCGCCGGCCGCGCCCTGTCGGCGAACGGGACCGGTGTCTTGAAGAAGTAGATCGCAATCCCCGCGGCTACCCCGAGCCCCAGAAGAAAGCCGAAGAAGAGTCCAATCAGAAAAGTGCTGGAAGAGGTGGATCGCTGGCTGGGCGGTTGCTTGTAGTCGAAGCTCATGATCGCATGAGGTTACATTTTCTCGGGCTGGCTGACGCCCAGCAGGGAGAGCCCGTTGCACAGCACCTGCCTCACGGCAAGGCACAGCGCGATCCGCGCGGCTCGAAGCGGCGTTTCGGAAACGAGAATGCGCTCGGCATTATAGTAACTGTGGAACTCCCCCGCCAGCTCGCGCAAGTAGAAGACGACCTGATGGGGCGCAAGCTCCACGCAGGCATTCTCCAGGATCTCGGGATACTCACCCAGCCGCTGCAGGAGCTCGAGCTCGCGGGCGCCGGTTAGCGGCCCCAGATCTGTGTTCGCGATCGCCTCGATGTGGGAGTCTCGCTTCGCTTCGCCGGAAAACTGCGCGTGCCACTGCTCGAGCAGGGAGGAGATGCGTGCGTGGGCATACTGCACGTAGTACACCGGATTCTCTTCGGATTGCGATACGGCAAGGTCGACATCGAACACGAATTCGGTGTCGGCCTTGCGCGATACCAAGAAGAACCTGGCTGCGTCGCGTCCTACCTCGTCGAGCAGTTCACGCACGCTTAGGTAGGAGCCGGCGCGCTTGGAGATCTTCATCTCCTCGCCGCCTTTCATCACGGTGACCATCTTGTGCAAGACGTACTCGGGATAGTCGCGGGGGATCTGGCGCTCCCATGACGATGAAATGGCCCGCAGCCCGGCGCGCACCCGGGTCACCGTGCTGTGGTGATCCGACCCCTGAATATTGATGGCGCGAGTGAAGCCCCGCTCCCACTTCGTCAGGTGGTAAGCGATGTCGGGCACAAAATAGGTATAGCTTCCGTCGGACTTGCGCACGACCCGGTCCTTGTCATCGCCGTAGTCGGTCGTCCTTAGCCACAAGGCTCCGTCCTGCTCGAAAGTCTTGCCTGCAGCAGTCAATGCGTGAACGGCTTTCTCGACCCGGCCGTTGGTGTAAAGCGAGGACTCCAGATAATAGCTGTCGAAGCGCACGCCAAGGGCCTGCAGGTCGAGGTCTTGTTCGCGTCGCAGCTCGGCAACCGCAAAGCGCGTGACTTCGTCCAGGTCTTCCCCGTCATTGCCCCCACCAAGATGCTTATCGGCGATCTCACGCACGTAGTCGCCGTGATATCCATCGGCCGGGAATTCCGCTGGTAGCCCAAGCCTTTCACGGATTCGCGCCTGGACGGACAGGCCCAGGTTGCGGATCTGTGCACCCGCATCGTTATAGTAGAACTCCCGGGTTACGCTCCAGCCTTGCGACTCGAGGAGCGCACTGACGGCGTCCCCAATGGCTGCTTGTCTGCCGTGCCCGACGTGCAGGGGGCCGGTTGGATTGGCGGAGACGAATTCGACCATGACGCGCCGGCCTTGGCCGCGCCCTGTCCGGCCGTAGCGCTCGCCTTCGGCGAAGACGGTCTTCACGATGTGCTGCTTCGCGGCGGGCCGCACACGAAGGTTGATGAACCCCGCCCCTGCGACCTCGGCACGATCCAGCCAGTCGGATGGTGGAAGCGCCTCTACCAGCTGGAGAGCGAGTTCGCGCGGGTTTCGCTTCAAGATGCGCGCGAGTTGCATTGCCGCCGGACATGAGAAGTCTCCATGTCGCGCCTGCTTGGGCCTTTCCAGGGAGATCAGCGAGCCCGGCTGTTGAGGCGCGACCTTGGCGAGCGCCCGTGTAAGCAGGTCGGTGAGGTGAGACTTGATCTCGGCAGACATCGGGGACCTCTGAACAGGCGCAGTTTGTACGAGTCAGACATTCAGACTGTGCCGGAAGGCCGCGTATTATACCCGCCGTCCCGGGCCTGATTCGCAGCCGGAGAAGGTACAATGGCCTCGCCCTCTTTTCCATACGGAGTCCCAACCTTGGGCAAAGGCGACAAACGAACGTTTCGCGGCAAGGTGTTCCGCGGTTCGCACGGAAAAACCCGTCCGCGCAAGCCAAGAAGACCGGTAAAGAAACCCGGATAAGTTCGGCGGGATCAGAATTCAATAGGATCCACGTCGAGGTGCCAGCGTACGCCGTGCGGGCGCATTCGATAGAGTGCCCCGGTCCATGCGTGCAGGAAGGCCTGCAGTCGTGGCCGCGAGCCAGATTGCACCAAGACCTGCGCTCTCTCCATTCCAGCCAGCCGGGCGAGCGACATCGGGGCTGGCTCAAACACCGTGATACCGGGGTGTGCATGCGGAGACCGGTCGAGCGCTGAGGTCAGAAAACGCATGGCCTGGCGCAGGTCCGGACTTTCTGCGCGCAGGACCGCTTCGAAGACGAAAGGCGGGAAGCCCGCGGCGCGGCGTTCGGCAAGGAGATTCGAAGCGAAGCCGGCAAAGTCGTGGTTTGCGAGCGACCGATACAGGGGGTGGCCGGGATAGCGCGTTTGGATCAGCACCTCTCCAGGGAGATTCGCCCGCCCGGGACGCCCGGCCACTTGCTGCAGCTGCGCAAACATTCTTTCGCTTGCACGATAGTCGCCCGAAAACAGGCCGCTGTCCGCATTGAGCACGCAGGCGAGAGTGAGCCGCTCGAAGTGGTGTCCCTTGGCAAGGATTTGCGTACCGACGAGGATATCGGCCTCCTCGGCCCGCCGGAGCAGGTCTTCCAGCCTTCCCTTGGCCCGGACGGCGTCACTATCCAGGCGTAGGACGGATGCCTGCGGAAAGCGCGCGGCGAGAGTGCTCTCGACCCGCTGGGTCCCGCGACCGAACGCCTGCAAATCCAGATTGCCGCACTGCGGGCAGGCGCGCGGGATGGCCGTTGTGAAGCCACAATGGTGGCATCTCAGGTTCCGGTCGGCGAGATGCACGACCAAATGCGCTGAACAGCGCCGGCAGTCGTCGACCCAGCCGCAGGCCGGGCAGGCGAGCGCAGGCGCGTAGCCGCGGCGATTCAGGAAGACAAGCGCCTGTTCTTGGCGCGCAAGGCGGCTCTCAATCGCATCGAGCAAGGGGGAGGCGATCCCATCGCGGGGGGGATATTCCCGAGTGTCGACGAGGCGTATCGCGGGGAGCACTGCACGTTCGATTGCGCGGTGCGTGAGCCGAATGAGTTCGTATTTCCCCAACAAGGCGCGGCGGTAAGTTTCAAGAGCCGGAGTCGCGGAGCACAGCACCACCGGCACGCCGATTGCGCGGGCACGAACTATGGCAAGATCGCGCGCAGAGTAGTGCACACCTTCCTGTTGCTTAAATGAGCTGTCCTGCTCCTCGTCCACCACTACGAGCCCGAGGCCCCGAAGCGGTGTGTAGACTGCGAGCCGGGTGCCGAGCACTATGTCAGCTTGTCCGCGCTGGGCTCTGAGCCACCCGCGCGTGCGTTCTCCCTCGGCCATTGCGCTTGTCTGGACAACGAGGCGTGCACAGGGAAACCGCGCCCGGAAAGCGCTCTCAAGGGCCGGCGTAAGCGCTATTTCCGGTACCAGCACTAGGACTTGGCGGTGGCGAGCTAGGACTTCTGCAGTGAGCCGCAGGTACACCTCGGTCTTGCCGCTGCCGGTCACGCCAAAGAGCAGACTCACGCGGAACCCAGAAAGTTCGGTGCGTAAGGCGGCGAGCGCATCTTCCTGCTCCGACGTCAGCGGGTGAGCGGCAACAAACCCGCTCCCGTGCGACCTCGGCTCAATAGCCTGAACCCAGCCCGAATCCAGGCATTCCCTCAGGAGGCTGCGGCCTCCTCGAACAAGCGCGGCGAGCTCTGCGGCGGGTGCCCCCCCTTTCGCGACGCGGATGAGAATCGAACGGATACGCTTGCGATTCGGGGACATCCGGGAAAGCGCTTCTTCTCCGGCAAGCGTGATGGAATAGTTGTCCTCTTCCTGCGGTACGGGCTTGGCGGTGCGCAGGCGCGGTGGCAAAGCCCCCATCACGACTTCGCCGAGTGGCTTGTGATAGTAATTGCTGCAGAACCTCGCAAGAGCCAGCCATTCCTGCGACAGGGGGGGCACATCGCGCAGAATTTTTTCGATCGGCCGCAGGCGGGACTCCGGAATCTCGGAATTCGCCGCAAGCTCCACAATCACTCCGACAACACGCTTTGATCCGAAAGGAACGAGGACGCGACATCCTATGTCTGAACGCGTCGCGTCCGGCGCGCGATAATCGAATAGCTTCGGCAGCGGCACGTCGATTGCAACGCGCAGGATGTTCACGGGGAAAAACCTAACTGCCTCGAAGGCATAGTCAAACCCTTCTGGCGGAGTATCCGGATAAGGTATTTGGTTTTATGGGGTTTTTTCGGTTCTCACAGAGTTTGTGAATAACTTTGTGAGTAAAGCCGTCATGTAACTGTAACTCGCGCTCGCGAAAGACAATTTTGCTCTAACCTCGGGCGACGGTGTAGAAAAATACCCCGTAGATATATGGACTTACGAAATTCCCTAGGGGAATGCCTCGAAGACCCGCGCCAGGCGTGGGATTTCAAGGGGTATTGTGCATAAGTCAGACGACCACGAGTACTTTCGCGCAACCCGATTTCAGGTCTGCGGATGGAATTTTGGACTGGATTCGTGCACTGCAGCAATCAGCGCAGCGACATTTTCCGGGGGCGTAAGCTGATCAATGCCGTGACCCAGGTTGAAGACGTGGCCCGGACCGCTGCCGAATGACTCGAGTGCTCTCAGAGCTTCGCGCCGTACGACATCCGGGGACGACAGCAGCACCGCCGGATCCAGATTGCCCTGCAGGGCCACTCGAGTGCCGACTCGCCGCCGCGCCTCCCCCAGGCTCGTACTCCAGTCGAGGCCAACGCAGTCGCACCCGCTTGCGGCGATGGCCTCCAGTTGCTGGCCACCGCCTTTGGTAAACACGATGACCGGGATGCGGATGCCGTTGCGCTCCCGCCGAAGGCGGGAAAGTACCTCCGCGATATAGGCGAGGGAGAACTCCCGGTAGGCCTCTGCCGACAAATTCCCTCCCCAAGTGTCGAAAATCATCGCGGCCTGCACGCCAGCATCCATTTGCGCGTTCAATAGATCTGCCACAGCCCGGGCGTTGGTTCCAAGCAGGCGATGCAGCAAGTCCGGACGGCTGTAGAGCATGGTCTTCATGACATGCCAGTCATCGCTCGGCCCACCCTCGACCATGTAGCAGGCCAGCGTGTAAGGACTGCCGGCAAATCCGATCAGAGGAACGCGGCCCGCGAGGGCGCGCTGGGTCTCGAAGATGGCGTCAGTGACATAGCGCAGATCGCGAGCCGGATCGGGTGCGCGAAGCCTGGAGACGGAAGCTTCGTCCCGCAGGGGCCGCTCGAAGCGCGGTCCTTCCCCCTCGGCAAAGTACAGCCCCAGCCCCATTGCATCGGGGATGGTGAGGATATCCGAAAACAGAATCGCGGCGTCTAGGGGAAACCGCTCTACCGGCTGCAACGTCGCTTCAGCGGCGAGTGACGGCGTCTTGCACAGTGCGAGAAAACTGCCTGCTCGGCGCCGCGTCTCCTTGTATTCGGGAAGGTAGCGTCCCGCCTGGCGCATCAGCCACACAGGCGTGTAGGGCGTAGGCTGCCTGAGGAGCGCGCGGATCAGCGTATCGTTCTGCAGTGCGGGCACTCGGGCTACTTCACCAGGCGGCGGTTGATGAATTTCCAGTCGCTCGCCTTTACCGGGGTGACAGAAAGACGGTTTCCGGGCCGGAGCACGCGCATACCGGAAATCTCCCGGTGCGTGCGCAGCTCGGCCAGGCTGACTAAGCGCGTCTTCTTCACAAACTGAACATCGACGTTGAACCAGCGGGGCGATTCGCGCACCGCGGCCGCGTCGAAGTAGGGGCTCTGCCGGTCGAATTGGCTCGCATCCGGATAGGCTGACGACGCAACTCGGGCGATTCCCGCGATGCCGGGTTCGGCGCAACTGGAATGGTAGAAGAAGATTCCATCGTCAACCCGCATCTTGTCGCGCATGAAATTGCGCGCCTGATAGTTGCGCACGCCCGACCAGGCGGTGGTCTTTCCTGGAGCCTTGGCGAGGTCATCGATACTGAACTCATCGGGCTCCGACTTCATCAGCCAGTATTGCATTGTCGCGAGATTTCCGTTCATCGGTCGCCAAACGAAAACGCAGGCCTGTTTGCCTGCGTTTTCGTTTGTCTGGCGTCCCCCGCCGATGCCGTTGGATCCGATTCCTGAACCTTTCGGTTCAAGGTGGTCGCGTTCCGGTCACATCAGGTGCATCCGACTAGGGACGCGCACAACAGTGACACTAGGGTCTGCAACCAAATTCAAGCTGTTGGTTCAAGAATTTTCCGGGTCTTGGCGCACACCACAGGGGACAGTTCTTGGGCAGCTGCCTTGAATGTCAGATCAGGCGTTCCTGAGGAGCAAGGGCCTGATCGAGCACCGCCTCCATTGCGGCCATTCTACGCCTGAGCCCATCCATGTCAAAACTGCCTGGTTCGCTTCTGGAGCTTAGCAACTCGTGGGCAATGTTCAGGGCAGCCATGACCGCGATGCGTTCCGCGCCTGCCACGCGACCGGCGTTCTTTATTTCGGTCATCTTCTTGTCCAGATAAGCCACTGCCGCGAGCAACGCCGCGCGCTCTTCATCCGGGCACGCGACCTTGTAGGTCCGGCCCATGACGACAACGTCAATGGTCTTCGGTTTCGGGCTCATCCGAAGAAAGGCTATTCCGGGATTTGTTTGAGCAGGGACTCGAGGCGGCTGCGAGCGCCGTCGATCTTCTCGGCAAGCTGGCGCTTGTCACCCTGCAGAGCGGCCAGTTGCTGGCGCAGGCCGCGATTTTCGTCGCGCAGCCGCTTGCAGAGCTGCGCGGCTTGTCGGATCTTTTCTTCGAGTGCAGCAAGTTCGCTTTCCATCGGCAGACTATAGTTTGGAAAATCCTGCTAAGTCAAGGTGTAAGCATTCGTTTTCAATGTAGATTCCCAATCCAAAGCGGGCTGGCGGAAAGGACTTGTGCTGTACAATCAAGGCGCTCGTTCGAGGTGTTCCGGCGCGTTTCTCGCGCCGGGATAAAACGGGAAAGAGGTGCGGCATCTGCGGATCAAGGGACGATCCTCCCTTGAATATCCCCTGAGTCGGGGGAGTCCTCGATTGCCAAGTCCTCTGCTGCCCCCGCAACGGTAAGTGTGTGCGGGCGTATCGAACGCGGCCGCATTCCGGCGCTCTGTGCCGGCATGCAGGCCCAGCCACTGTGAGCGCTGCTCGCGGGAAGGCGATACGCCTGATCCCACAAGCCCGGAGACCGGCCTCGAACGATGGTCGGATGCCGCGGGGCGTGGCGAAACCTCCTTGCCCTCCCTGTGCTCCGTTCGCAACCTGATCGGGCCTGCGGGGACGCTGGCCGGGAGGAACTCTTGAAGAGCTTCTTTGCTGCAGCCTCTATCGTCTTGTTTTCATCGGTTGCGCTCGCAGAAGGCGAGGAGGAACCGGCTCTCGTCGTCACCGCGACGCGATTTCCGCAAGACCGCCTCGAAGCGCCGATTGGCATGACTGTCATCACTGCAGGCGATATCGCAGAAAGCACGGCAAAGACGCTGCCAGAGCTCCTTTCTCGGGAGGCGGGCATCGTGACCCGCGATAACAGCGGCAGCCCCGACTGGCAGGTCGACATGCGGGGATTCGGTGTGACCGGCGACCAGAACACACTCGTCCTCGTGGATGGCCGGCGATTGAGCGAGAACGAGCTCGTCTCGGCCCGCTGGTCCGCCATTCCGATCGAGAGCATCGAGCGGATCGAGATCCTGCGCGGCTCGGGAGGGGTGCTCTACGGAAGCGGGGCAAGCGGCGGCACGATCAACATCATCACCAAGGCACCCAAGGCTGGATCCCGGAACGCCAACGCAGGCGTCAGCGGGGGCACTTACCGAACGCGCGAGGTCCGGGGGGGATTCGGCGTCGCCGGTCAGGATATCGGACTTGATCTCTACGCGAACGACTACAGCTCCGACAACTATCGATCGAACAACCGCGTCGAGCAGCAGAACCTCGGAGGCGAGCTGCGCTGGTTCGGGCCCAAAGGATTTGCGGCATTCAAGTTTGGGCTCGATACCCAGAGCCTGAGGTTGCCGGGGGCGCGCACGGCGGACGAGGTCCAGAACGATCCGCGGGGAACGAGCACCCCCGGCGACTACTCAACCCGCGATGGCGGGAGTGCGACCATGGCGGTCAGCGAACGGCTTGGTCTTGGTGAACTTGCCGCGGAACTTGCCTACCGTGGCAGCAAACGCACGTCCTTGTTGAAGGACTATTTGTTTGGCTTTCCCGACATCTATACCGATACCCGAACGCACAGCTGGTCGCTCACTCCGCGTCTGAAGATTCCCTACGAAGCGCTCGGCAGCCGCCACAGCCTCGTTCTCGGCTTGGATATGGACGACTGGGATTACGATTCGCGCAAGGCAGATAGCGCCAGCGACCTGTCCATTCCGAATGCGCGCGTGCTGGCCACGCAGCGCAGCGGTGCGGTGTACGCCCAGCAAAACACTGCGCTCGGGGAAAAGACAAAAATCACGCTGGGCGGGCGCCTGCAGCGGACCACCACGACCGCGAGGGACACGGTGAATCCGGCGGCTTACGCGTCGGGCTCAAAGACGAGCACTCCGCGCGCCTGGGACTTGGCATTGCGTCAGAATCTGAGCGAGAACGCGGCCGTTTACGGCCGCGTCGGCCAGAGCTTCCGCATCGCCACCATCGACGAGATCTACAGCCAGTTCGGCGGGCCCTTGTTCGATCCGATCGTTACGCTCCTCGATCCCCAGACCTCTCGGGACCGCGAGATCGGGCTCGAGTACCGCGTCGAGGTTCTGCGGATTCGTGCCAGCGCATTCCTGACAGATTTGAATAACGAGATCTACTTCTTTGCCCCCACCTTCTCCAACATCAATCTTCCGCCTACGCGCCGGCAGGGATTCGAGCTGGAGGCGTCCCTGCGCGCAAGCGCGGCCGTCTCCCTCTTTGGGAACGTCTCCACGACTCGGGCTCGCTTTCGCGACGGCAGAGTCGGCGGCGTCGATGTTACGGGCAACACGATTCCGCTCGTGCCGCGAGATTCCGCGAATGCGGGATTCTCCTGGCAGCTGGCGCGAGCGACCCGTCTTACCGGTGTTGCCCAATACGTGGGGAGGCAGTTCTACGACAACGACCAGACGAACACCTTTCCCAGCCAGATGCCCGCCTACACAACTGCCGATCTGAAAGTGATGCACGTCTCGGGCAAGCTCGCGCTGGGCGCGGCCATCAACAACTTGCTCAACAAACACTACTACAGTTACGCGATCCGCAATAGCGCGGGTACCTCGTTCAATGCGTACCCGCAGGCGGGCCGCACATTTCTGCTGAGCGCCGAATACCGCATGTGAGCGGGGTCGGCGCAACGGCGGAATTCGTGGCGGTTTTCTGCTAATGTGCACGGCATGCATTACGGCCCTGCCGATGCGATCGATGTGTCCGGGGTGCGGCGCGCGCTGGTGATTCAATTGCGTCACCATGGGGACGTCCTGCTGTCCTCTCCGGTGTTTACGGTTCTCAAGAACCAGGTTCCCGGGATCGAGATCGACGCGCTCCTGTACTCGGAAACGCGTGCCATGCTGGAGCAGCATCCCGCAATTTCCCGGATACACGCGGTCGAGCGCGGGTGGAAGCAGCTTTCTCTTTTCTCGCGCCTTGCCGCTGAATGGCGTCTGCACCGGGCGCTGCGCGCTCGCGCCTACGATCTCGTGGTTCATCTGACCGACCATCCACGCGGAGCGTGGCTGGCGCGGGCGCTGGGCCCGCGCTATGCCGTCGCTCCGAACGTCGCGCGCAAGCCGCGCACCTGGAAACGAAGCTTCACGCATCTCGCTCCCCTTCCTCCGCGCGGCGGCCGTCACAGGGTAGAGCTCAATCTGGATCTCCTTCGCCGGATCGGGATTCGGCCCGGCGAGCAGGAACGGGGGCTTGTTCTCGTGCCCGGGGGGGACGCCGAGAGCGAAGTCGCGACACTGCTCGCCGCGCAAGGTCTTGCCGCGAAGCAATTCGTCCATTTCCACCCGGGGTCGCGCTGGCAGTTCAAGTGCTGGCTGCCCGAGCGAGCGGCAGCGCTCATCGACGCGCTGGAGAAGCGGGGTGATCGCGTGGTGCTGACCGCGGCACCGGACGAGCGGGAACTCGCGCTCATCGCGGCGATCCGGAAGCAAGCCACGGTCCCATTCACGGACTTGGCGGGTAAGCTGACGCTCAAGCAGCTGGCCGCGTTGACCGCGAACGCTCGGCTCTTCATCGGAGTCGATTCGGCGCCCATGCACATGGCCGCGGCCGTGCACACTCCGGTCGTGGTCTTGTTCGGGCCAAGCAGCGAAATCGAGTGGGGCCCGTGGCAGGTCCCCCAGAGGATCGTGGCGTCAACCGGGCACCGCTGCCGTCCCTGCGGGAATGACGGTTGCGGAGGCGGCAAGGTGAGCGAATGTATTACGCAGTTGCCTGTCAGTGCCGTACTCGAAGCGGCAGACTCGCTGCTCTCCCGATGATGCGGATCGCGGCGTGCGCAGTTGCTGCGGCGCTTGCCGCCGGCGCGCAGGCCGTGCAACTGACCGATGACCGCGGCGCGACGGTAACGCTTGAGTACCCCGCGGAACGGATCGTGACCCTTGCACCGCATCTCGCGGAGATCGCGTTCGCCGCCGGCGCGGGCGCGAAGCTCGTCGGTGTGTCGAGCTTCAGCCGCCATCCGGCCGAGGCGGAGCGGCTCCCCGTCGTGGCGAGCTCCGGACGCGTCGACATCGAGCGCGTGATCGCGCTGAAGCCGGACGTGGTGCTCGGCTGGCGAAGCGGCAATTCGCCGTTGCAGCTTGCGCACCTGGAGGACCTTGGCTTCAGGGTATTCGTCACGGAGGTTCGATCGGTTCCCGACATCGCGCGTCTTATGCGCGAGGTCGGCCAGCTCGCAGGCAGTGCCGCGATTGCGGACGAGCGCGCGCGGATATTCGCGTCGGAGGTTCGTGATTTGCGCGAAAGCCATGCTGGTGCGCGCAGCATCGGGCTCTTCCTCGAGGTCTGGCATCGGCCGATGCTGACCGTGAACGGAGAGCATCTCATCAGCGACGCGATCAGCATCTGCGGCGGGCGCAACGTATTCGCAGAAGCCAAGGTGCTTACCCCGCATGTCTCGAACGAGCAGCTTCTCGCGGCGCGGCCCGACGCGATCGTGACCGTGGGTTACGGGAGCGAAACACCGGGGGCTTGGCGCGGTCTCGGGTCAGTCCCCGCCGTGCGCGACCGCAGGATCTACGCAATCGATCCCGATCTGCTGCTCGCCCAGGGGCCGCGCTTTCTCGACGGGGCGCGCGCCCTGTGCCGGCGGCTCGAGGCGGCGCGGAGGTAAGGGCTCATGCGTCTCGCCCTGGTGCGGCAGCGCTACAACCCGTATGGGGGCGCCGAGCGCTTCATCGAACGCGCCCTGGCTGCGCTACGCAGCCAGGGCGTGGCGGTGACCTTGTTCGCGCGCGAGTGGACCGGCGACCCGGGAAGCGTTGTGCGTTGCGACCCATTTCATGTTGGCCGGCTGTGGCGCGACTGGAGCTTTGCTCGCGCCGTGCGGGGCGAACTGGCACGCCGTTCGTTCGATCTGGTTCAGTCGCACGAGCGCGTCGCGGGCTGCGACCTCTATCGCGCGGGCGACGGCGTACACGCCCAGTGGCTGCAGAACCGGCGCGCCGCGCTGGGTCCGGTCGCACGCCTGAGTCTGGCCCTCAATCTCTATCATCGCTACGTCCTGGCCGCCGAGCGGAAAGTTTTCGAAAGCCCGAAGCTGCGAGCGGTCATCTGCAACTCGCGTATGGTGCGAGAGGAGATCCGCCGGCGCTTCGGCGTCCCGGAGGCGAAGCTGCACGTCATCTACAACGGCATCGATCTCAAGGCCTTTCATCCCGGGCTGCGCGAAGCGCACCGGGCGACGGTGCGGGAGAAGCTGGGCATCGCGCCGGATGCGCTTGTGCACCTGTTCGTCGGGGCGGGTTTCGAGCGAAAGGGTGTGTTTCGTCTTTTGCACGCGCTCGCCCGCTCGGGCCGGGGAGCGCACCTCATCGTGGTCGGCCGGGACAAGCTCCAGAGGCGCGCGGAGCGGCTGGCCGATTCGCTCGGCATCGCGCGCTGGGTGCGCTTCGTGGGCGGCCAGGCGGACGTGCGTCCCTTCTACGCAGCCGCCGACAGTTTCGTCCTCCCCACGCTCTACGACCCGTTTCCCAACGCTGCGCTCGAGGCGATGGCCTGCGGCTTGCCCGTTACGACGACTCCCCAGTGCGGCACGTCCGAACTGATCGAGGAGGGCGCCGAAGGTTTCGTGGTTGACGCGCTTGCGGTCGATGCACTCGCCACGGCGCTTGCCGGGCTGGATGTCGGCACGGCGCGCGAGATGGGGCAACGTGCGCGGCGGCGCGCGGAGGCCTTGAGCCTTGAATCGATGACCGAGCGGCTGCTCGCACTCTATCGGAGCCTGATGCAGGGCTGAGACCGGCGCCTTGGGCGTTCGGTCCGCGGGACGCGTGCCGGAGCGGCTATAATCCAACATTTTCCCGCGCAGCCATGGCATCGTCCGACGCCACCAGCCTGCAGCTCTACCTCCGCCTGCTGCGCCACGTCAAGCCGTATTGGGTCCCGTTCGCGCTGGCCATGGTGGGATTGGGCGTCACCGCGGCGACCGAGCCTGTGTTTCCCGCGATTCTGCAGCCTCTGCTGGACGGCAGCTTCGTGCACAAGCAAGGCGGAATACTGGCTTGGCTGCCCCTCGTAATCGTCGGCTTGTTCGTTGTGCGGGGCACGGCCTCGTACGTATCCGACTATCTCATGGGCTGGGTCGCAAACAAGGTCATACTGGACTTGCGCAATGCCATGTTCGCGAACCTAATCCGTCTTCCCACCCGGTACTACGACGATCACACCAGCGGAATTCTCATCTCCAAATTCACCTACGACGTGATGCAGCTCGCCGGCGCTTCCACCGGGGCGCTGACGGTGATCTTCAGGGACACGCTCACGATCGCAGCGTTGCTGGGCTACCTGTTCTGGATCAACTGGAAGCTCACGCTGGTATCGCTGGTAGTGGGGCCGCCGGTCGTCTTCATCACGCGCGCGTTTTCCAAGCGTCTGCGGCGCGTGAGCCGGGCCACGCAGGGCGCCATGGGCGATCTGAACCACGCCTTGGAGGAATCGATCGGCTGTCATCGTGTGGTCAAGGTCTTCGAAGGGCAGGACTACGAGCGGACGCGCTTTGAGTCCGGGTCGAACAAGATCCGCCAGTTCAACATGAAGTCGATCTCGGCCTCCGCGGCCAGTGCGCCGGCCATTCAATTCATCGTCGCCGTGGCGCTGGCATTCATCATTTACTTTGCGACGCGCCAGGCCTCGGCGGACGAAACGACCGTAGGCGGATTCATGGCGTTTCTCACGGCGATGCTGCTGGTGCTGCCGCCGCTGCGGCGGCTCACCTCGGTGAACCAAACCGTGCAGCGCGGCCTTGCAGCCGCCGAGAGCGTGTTTCAGGTCATCGACGAGCCTCCGGAGGTGGACACCGGAACGCGCGAGATCGGCCGCGCAAAGGGGGATCTCGAGTTCAGGAGTGTGAGCTTCACCTATCCGGGCGGCGTGCGGCCCGCGCTCCATGAGGTCTCTTTCTCGATCCGCTCAGGCGAGACGGTGGCGCTGGTGGGGGCATCCGGCGCGGGAAAGTCCACGCTTGCCAACCTGCTGCCGCGCTTCTATTCGCCCGACTCGGGCCAGATCCTGCTCGACGGGATCGATATCGCGGAGCTCAAGCTCGCAAGCCTGCGTTCCAATATTGCCTTGGTGAGCCAGGAGATCGTGCTTTTCAACGACAGCGTCGCGGCCAACATCGCCTATGGCCGGCTCTCCGGGACGCGCGACTCGGACATCGTCCAGGCCGCCGAAGCGGCGCACGCCATGCAGTTCATCCGCGAGATGCCCGAGGGACTTGCCACCCTGATCGGCGAGAACGGCGTGCGCCTCTCGGGAGGCCAGCGGCAACGCGTCGCGATCGCCCGCGCTTTCCTGAAAAACGCGCCCATCCTGATCCTCGACGAAGCGACCTCAGCCCTCGACAGCGAATCCGAGCGCAATGTCCAGGAGGCGCTTGCGACCCTGATGCGGAACCGCACGACACTGGTGATTGCCCACCGCCTTTCGACGATCGAGCGAGCCGACCGAATCGTCGTGCTGGACTCGGGCCGTGTGGCCGAAACCGGTCGGCACGCGGAGCTGTTGCACGCCCAAGGCATCTACGCCAGGCTCCATCGCATTCAATATTCGAAGGAATCGGGCGCATAGATGCCGCCGTCCCGCAACGCGGCAGCTCGGACGGAGCTCGCGTGAAAATCCTACACACGGAGTCCTCGTGCGGCTGGGGAGGACAGGAGATCCGGATCCTGTCCGAAGCCGAGGGCATGGTCGCTCGGGGCCACGACCTCACGCTCATTGCGCCGCGCGAGGCGCGGATTCACGGCGCCGCACTGAAGCGCGGCCTGAACATCGTCGCCCTGCCGATCGCGAGGAAGGGCATCCGCGGCATGCTCGCTCTGCGGAGCTGGCTGAAGAAACACCGGCCGGACGTGCTCAATACGCACAGCTCCACCGACAGCTGGCTCTCCGCAATCGCCTGCGCGACGCTTTCCAGGCCGCCGGCGATCGTGCGCACGCGTCACATATCGGCGCGCGTGCCGAACGATCCCCTGACCCGATGGCTCTACCTGAAGGCGACTCGGCACATCGTCACCACGGGTGAAGGCCTTCGGGCGCAGCTTGTCCGCGAGAACGGATTTCCGCAGGAACGGATTACCTCGGTCCCGACCGGCGTCGACTTGAATCGATTCACGCCGGGCGAGCGCGCTGCGGCACGGCGCGCAACGGGACTGCCGCCGGAGCGGCTCCTCATCGGCATCGTGGCCACGCTGCGGAGTTGGAAGGGACATCGCTACCTGATCGAGGCGTTCGCCCGTTTGCCGGCCGACACCGGGCTGGTCATCGTCGGCGACGGCCCGCAGCGCCGGAGCATCGAGTCGCAACTTGCGGGGTTGCGGCTTGGCCAAAGGGTCTGGATGGCGGGAAATCAGGAGGACGTGCTGCCTTGGCTGCAATCGCTGGACGTCTTTGCGCTTCCCTCTTACGCGAACGAAGGCGTGCCGCAAGCGCTGGTGCAGGCGATGCTGTGCGGCCTCCCGTGCGTTACGACTTCGGCAGGCAGCATCGGCGAAGTCGCGCGCGACGGGGTGACCGCCGTTGTCGTGAAGGCCGAGGACGCGGCCGATCTGAAACGCGGCCTAGTGGCGGTTCTCGGGGACGCAAAACTGCGCGAGCGGCTCGGCAGTGCGGCACGCATGCATTGCAGCGGGA
>Ga0187773_10000130_pt1 | contig 32636 bp, 31 predicted proteins | sample 0216_BV02_MP05_1_FD_133133 | JGI IMG/M metagenome (GOLD analysis project Ga0187773, IMG submission 133133) | Tropical peat soil microbial communities from peatlands in Department of Meta, Colombia - 0216_BV02_MP05_10_MG | ecosystem: Environmental > Terrestrial > Soil > Wetlands > Peat | place...
ATGTCCAGGGTCAGGTCGAGGCTGAACTGCAGCGTGATCACCGACGCGCCGCCCGAGCTGGTCGAGAGCATCTGATTCAGCCCGGGCATCTGGCCGAACTGGCGCTCGAGCGGCGCGGTGACGGAGGAGGTCATGACTTCCGGGCTCGCGCCGGGGTAGAGCGTGACCACCTGGATCGTCGGGTAATCGACCTCGGGAAGCGCCGAGAGCGGCAGGAGGCGGTAGGCCACCACGCCCGAAAGCAGGATCGCCACCATCAGCAGCGAGGTGGCGACGGGACGGAGAACGAACGGGCGCGACGGGTTCATGTCCCCCGAGCCTACTTGGATGCGGCCGGGGCCGACCCGTCCTTGCCGCGGCGGCGCCCCTTGCCCTCCCCGGCTCCCTGCTTGGCGGGCCCCGTATCGGGCGACATCCCCGCACCCCGCGACGCCACATCGACTTTGGCGCCGTCGCGCAGCTTGTCGTGCCCGTCCACGACGACCGTCTCTCCCGGAGCGATACCCTCGTCGATCGCGGTGTTCAGCCCGTCCACCGGTCCCGGCTTGATCTTGCGGATCGCGACGGTCCCGTCGTCCTTGACCACGTAGACGAACGCGCCGGGCGTGCCGCGCAGGATCGCCGCCGAGGGAATGACGGTCGCCCCGCGCTTGACGTCGACCAGCATGCGCACGTTGACGAACTGATTCGGGAACAGCGTCCCGCCCTCGTTGGCGAACTGGGCCTTGAGCTTGAGCGTGCCGGTGCTCGTGTCGATCTGGTTGTCGGCGGTGAGCAGGAGCCCCGACGCGAGCTTGGTCTGCCCGGACCGGTCGTAGGCGTCGACCGGAAGCTTGTCCCTGGCATGCAGCTTCTTCATGACGGCCGGGAGGCTGTCCTCGGGAATCGAGAAGATGACGGTGATGGGCTGGAGCTGCGTTATCACCACCAGCCCGTTGGCGTCGCTTGCGTGGACGATGTTTCCGGGGTCCACCTGCCGCAGCCCCAGGCGCCCCGAGATCGGCGCGGTGATCCTGGTGTATTCCACCTGAAGCCTGGCGTTGTCGACCTGGCCCATGTCGAGCTTGATGGTGCCTTCGTACTGGCGCACCAGCGCGACCTGCGTCGCGACCTGCTGCTCGGAGATCGAATCCTGCGACAGAAGCTTGCGGTAGCGATCGAGGTCGATGCGCGCGTTGTCGAGCAGCGCCTCGTCGCGTGCGAGCTGCCCCTGCATCTGCTCGAGCTGCGCCTGGTACGGGCGCGGATCGATCTGCGCAAGCAGGTCTCCGGCCTTGACCACCTGTCCCTCGTTGAAGAGAACGCGGATCAGCTCCCCGTCCACCCGGCTCCTGATCGTGACTGTCCTCAGCGGGGTCACCGTGCCCAAGCCGTTCTGGTAGACGTTGACGTCGCCGGAGGTCGCGGGCGATGCCACCACCGAAGTCGGCCGGTTCGGATCGACGCCGCGCCGCCCCGCCCCCGCGCGCTGCAACTGGGCATCGCTAGCCGGCTTGAGGACGAAATAGGCCGCGCCCGCGGCGACCGCGAGGAGCAGCAGCCAAAGCCAGGGGCGCCGCCACAGGCTGCGGCCGCGAACCATCGCCTCCGGCATCAAAGAGCGGTTTTCCATCTTCATTTGATAGCGGCTCCTTCTGCCTCCCGAAGGCCCTGCCCGCGGGAGCGCCGATTACAGCAGACAGATGTAACCGCCCGATTTCCCTGGTCGTCTTTTTGCAACAAGATGTTACATTGAGTCCCGATACAGGAGTTGCCGATCGTTTCCATGCCAAAACAGGACGCAAGCCGGCCGGACTTCTGGGAAAAGCGCTTTCGCGAGGACTTCACGCCCTGGGACGCGGGGCGCGTCCCGTCCGGCCTCGAGCGCTTCCTCCGCACGGAAGGGAAGCTGCGCGTGCTGATCCCGGGCTGCGGCTCGGGCTACGAGGTGCGCGCCTTTGCGGCAGCGGGGCACGAAGTGCTCGCGGTGGACTTCGCGCCCGCCGCGGTCGAGCGTGCTCAGGCGATACTCGGACCCTTCTCGGATCGCGTGCGCCTCGCGGATTTCTTCGGGTCCGACCTCGGCGCGAGCTTCGACCTGGTCTACGAGAGGGCGTTCCTTTGCTCGCTGCCGCGCCCGCTGCGGCCGCGCTACGCCGAACGCGTCGCGGAGCTGCTCGGGCCCGGCGGCCGGATCGCGGGGTTCTTTTTCTTCGAGGACGCCGAGCGCGGTCCGCCCTTTGGGCTCAAGCCGGGCGAGCTCGAGTTGCTGCTCGGCGCGCGCTTCGAGCGGACCGCGGACTCCGCGGTCGAGGACTCGATCCCCATCTTCTTGGGCAAGGAGCGCTGGCAGGTGTGGACGCGCGCCTAGGTCTCACGCTAGGGCCCCGCGCAGCAGGCGCTCCAGGCGCTCGTAGTGCGTGCCCGGCCAGAATACGCGGCCGCACCGGGGGCACTCGGTGAACCGGTCGAACCTTACCCGCACCTCGGGCGGCAGGCGCGCGGCGACGCTCGCCTTGGAGACGGCGTGGAGCTCGGCGTTGCATGCCCGGCAGCGCGTGAAGGGACGCAGGCTGTTTTCCAGCTGGAACGCCCGGACGACCTCGCGCAACTGCGCGCCCGATTCGGTCGCGCGCACGAAGTGCCCGCGCTCGACCGCCTGGCGCTTGAGGATGCCCAGGTCGCGGGTGAGCACGATGCGTTTCTGCGCGACCGAGACCGCGACGATCTCCTCGTCCGCGAAATCGTTCTCCCACAGGCAGTCGAAGCCGGCGAGGCGAAGGTGCCGCGCCAGCTTGCCGAGATGCGTATCGGCGACGAAGCGCGGCTCGCGCAGCGGCCGCGGCCGCAGGTGCACGAGCGGGGCGATGTCCAGGCGCTCGAACGCCGGATACACGGCGACGCGCTCGCCGCCGCGAAGCACATGCGCGAAGCCGACCGAGACGCCGTCGACGAGGATCAGGTCGACCTCGGTATGCGGAACGCCGAGCGACTCGATCGCGTCCTTCACCGAGCGGGCGCGGTCGATCGGCACGGGAAAGGCCGTTCGGCGCAGCCCGGGCGCGATAAAGTCGTTCAGCTCCTCGTAGAGGCGGAACTCAGCCGACGCGGCCATCGCCGCAGCGCCTTCGTCCTACGCGAGCAGCCGCAGGACCTGCTTGAGATCGACGTTGCCCCCCGAGAGAATCACCCCGACCTTCTTCCCGGCGACCGGCAGCCCGCGCTCGAACAGGCCCGCCGCGCCGAGCGCGCCGGTCGGCTCGACGACGATCTTCATGCGCTCCCACAGGAAGAACATGTCCCTCAGCAGCTCGGCGTCGCTCACCGTGACGACGTCGTGGACATAGCGCAGCACCAGCGGAAAGGTGAGCGAGCCCAGCGCGTGGGTGCGTGCGCCGTCGGCGATCGTCTCCGGGTTGTGGCAGCTCTGCAGCGTCTTCGTCCTGAACGAGCGCGCCGCGTCGTCCCCTGCCTCGGGCTCGACGCCGATCACCTTGCACCCTTGAGAAAGATGCGCTGCCGCGACGGCGCACCCGGAGATCAGCCCTCCGCCGCTCACCGGGACGAACAAATAGTCAAGCTTGCCGGCGTCGTCGATTAGCTCCTTCGCCGCGGTGCCCTGCCCGGCGATGACGTGCGGATGATTGAACGGCGGGATCATGGTCAGTCCGCGCTCGCGCGCGGTTCTCTCGGCGACCTCCTCGCGCACCTCCTTGTGCTTGTCGTAAAGCACGATCTCGGCGCCGTAGCCGCGTGTCGCATCGAGCTTGACCGCGGGAGCGTCGGCGGGCATCACGATGGTCACGCGGATGCCCAGCAGCTTCCCGGCCAGCGCGACCGCCTGCGCGTGGTTGCCCGACGAGTACGCGAGCACGCCCCGCTTGCGCTCGGCCGCCGCGAGCTGCGACAGCGCGTTGAACGCGCCGCGGAATTTGAACGCCCCGATGCGCTGGAAGTTCTCGCACTTGAAGAAGACCCGCGCGCCGGTCCGCTCGTCGACCGTGCGCGAGGTGAGCACCGGCGTGCGGTGCGCGTGGCCGGCGATCCGCTCCGCGGCAGCGGCGACATCGGCGTAGGCGACGGCGAGGGGACGGTCGGGGGCGTTCATGCCCCCGATTCTACCGCCGCCGCGGGTCAGGCTCCCTGGATGCCGTTGCCGCTACCGGCGGCCAGGTGCGTGACGTCTCCCCAGTGCTCGAGCGACCAGCGGCCGCTCGAGTACACGATGCGGTTGATGCTCGCGTTGTGCAGCGAGTAGTCCCGCTTGGAGTCCGGGGATGCGGCGGTGACATGGCGGTAGGCGACGCCGAGCACACCGCCGTGGGTGATCACGGCCGCGCGCCCGCCCTGCGTCTTTTCGGCGATGCGCTCCAGCGCGGCGACGATCCGGTCGCGGAACTGGGCGCCGCTCTCGCCGCCCGGCGGCGCATAGGCCGGGTCCCGCGAGCGGAACTTCAGGTACGCCTCGGGATGCTCCCGCTCGAGCTCGCCGTAGGTCCAGCCCTCGAATTCGCCGTAGCTGCGCTCGCGCAGCGCGACGTCGTAGACGATGTCCAGCTTCAGCGCGGCGGCGACCGGCGCCGCCGTCTGGCGCGCGCGCCCGGAGTCGCTGCAGTGAACAGCGAAGAGGTCTTCCCCGGCAAGCCGCTGCGCGAGGAGACGCGCCTGGGTCTCGCCGTTCTCAGTCAGCCGGCTGTCGGCGTGGTAGCCCTGGATCCGGCCTTCGCGATTCCATTCTGTCTCGCCGTGGCGGATCAGAAGGAGCCGCGTCTCAGCCATGCGCGCCCCCGAGCCAGCGGGCCAGCGGGCGCGCGCCCGCGCCCGCGAGCTCGGACAGCACGCATGTGTCGACCGGCGCCGCCTTGAGGCGCACGTCGAAGCTCATGAGCTCGTCCCCGCGGAAGGCGTGGATCGTCACCGTCTCGCCGGCGCGACGCTTCGCGAGCATCGCGTCCAGTCCGCCGCGGCCGGGACGCAGTCCGTCCACCGCAACGACGGCGTCGCCCGCGGCCAGGCCGGCCTCGCGCGCCGCGCCGTCGTCGAATACGTGGGACAGGACCACCTCGTCGCCGTCGGAGCGCACCAGCGCGCCGACCATCGCGAGCCCGCTGGCGGACGTCGACCCGGCGGGCTTGCCGCCACGGTCGGACGAAGACTCGGCGTGACGCAAAGCCATCCCGACCCCGTGCGCGGCCAGCAGCTTCTTGAGCGGAAGCTCGCTCGTGGAGCGCAGCCACTGTTCGAACACCCGCCTCAGGTCGAGGCCCGTGGCTTCGCCGGCGAGCCGCTCGACCCCGTCCTCCGCGACGCCGATTCCCGCGAGGCCGTGACGGCGCCACAGCGCCCGCATCACGTCGTCGAGCGATTTCCTGCCGCGCGTCCTGTGGCGGATCAGGAGATCGAGGCACAGCGCGACCAGGCTTCCCTTGCCGTAGTAGCTGACCGCCGCGTTCGGCGAGTTCTCGTCCGGACGGTAGTATTTTATCCATGCGTCGAAGCTCGCCTCGGCGAGCGTCTGCCTGCGCCGGCCCGGCGTGCGCAGGTAGGCCGTGATCGAGCGGCCGAGCAGCTCCAGATAGTCCTTTCTCCCGATCAGGCCACAGCGCACCAGCGCGAGGTCGTCGTAGTACGAGGTCACGCCTTCGAACGCCCACAGCAGCGCGGTGTAGCTCTCGCGGCCGAGGTCGTACGGCGTGAACGCCGCGGGCTTGATGCGCTTCACGTTCCAGATGTGGAAGTACTCGTGGCTCGCGAGGCCGAGGAAGGTGCGGTAGCGCTCGCCCACCCGCGCCTCTCCCGTCCCCGGCAGGTCGTCGCGCGAGCACAGGAGCGCGGTGGAAGCGCGGTGCTCGAGTCCCCCGTACCCTTCTCCGAGCGCGGTGATCAGGAACACATAGCGCTTCATCGGCGCGGGCTCGCCAAAGAACAGAATGTGCTCCTCGCACACGCGCTTCAGGTCGCGGGCCAGCCTGGCCAGGTCGGCACGGTGCCGGCCGGCGATCGCGATCTCGTGGGGTACCCCGCAGGCGCGAAAGCCCGCGAGCGCGAGCTCGCCCATCGCGACCGGGTGATCGATCAGCTCGTCGTAGTTCGATGCGGCATAGGCTCCGAAACCGTGCGGCGCCGCCCCGCCGCGCGTCATCGCCGTCGCCACGATCCAGTTGCGGTAGCGCGGGCCGCGGGGCCGCTCGATCTCGACCTCGCAGGGCGCGTCCTCGCGCCCTCGCGCCCGCAGGAACACGCAAGCGCCGTTGAAGAAGGCGTGACGGGTATCGAGGTAGGCGCCGCGCACCGATAGGTCCCGGGCGTAGACCTCGCAACTCACCGTGACCGGGCCGGTCGCGGGCTGCGCGCGCCAGGTGTGCTTGTCGAGCTTCGCAATCGCGAGCGGCTTGCCGCGGCTCTCGGCGCGGATCGACACGACGTGGCGCGCGAACTCGCGGATCATGTAGCTTCCGGGGATCCACGCGGGCAGCGAGAACTCCTGCCCCGACGGGTCGGGAGCGGGAACCGTGCAGCTCACCCGGTAGAGGTGGGCCTCGGGCCGCTCGGGGACGATGCGGTACCGGATCGGATCGGTCATGCGGCCTCTTCGTCCTCGGCGAGCGCCTGCTGCTGCAGCCATTTTGCGAACTTGGCGACCTCGGGGCGCACCGCCGAGCGCGGCGACGGCACCAGGAAATACGCGCGCGAATCCGACGGGGTGGACCTGTAGCGCTTGCCGAAGGGCAGGACGAGCTTGCCCTGCTTGACCCAGTGGGCGACGAAGCGGCTGCGCCCCAGCGCGATGCCGTGGCCGTCGACCGCCGCCTGCATCACCTGATCGTAGTGCGAGAAGCGCAGCATGCCCGCAGGCTTGACTCCCTGGGTCTTCGTCACCTCGAACCAGACTTCCCACGAAAGCCAGGGATAGCGCCGATACGGATCGTCGTAATGGAGCAGTACCTGACCCGACAGGTCCCCGGGCGAGGTCAGCCGCTTGCCCGCGAGAAGCGCCTTCGAGCACACCGGGAACACCAGCTCGCCGAACAGGCGTACGGCGCCGCTGCCCGCCGCCTTCGGCGTGCAGTAGCGGATCGCCAGGTCGATGCCTTCGCGCTCGAGGTCCTGGATCTCGTTGGTCGCGTCGAGCCGCATATCGATGCCCGGATGGAGCCGCCGGAAATCGGCGAGACGCGGCACCAGCCAGAGCGCCGCGAAGGAGGCGGTGGTCGTGACGGTCAGCATCCCGGGACGGGAGCTCAGCCGCCCCGCGACGTCGCGCAGCAGGCGCAGCACCTCGGAGGAAGTCTTGTACAGCGTCTGACCTTCCTCGGTGAGGCGCAGCTCGCGATGGCTGCGGCGGAACAGCGGCACGCCGAGCTGCTCCTCCAGAGTCTGGATCTGGCGGCTCACGGCCGACTGGGTGACGAACAGCTCGGCGGCCGCCTTGGTGAAGGACAGATTGCGCGCCGCCGCCTCGAAACCCTTGAGGAGGTCGAGCGACGGCAGGTCCCGGGCGCCCTTAAGCATTCGCTTTTCTCATGCAAGAGATGAAGAAAGATCGTTTGAGCGCTGCGACAAGGCGGAGGATAGTTGCATGCCCAGGCCGCATTATGCCACTCGTGCGCATCTCAGTGATGAAAGGCAAACCGTCCAACTTCGGCGAGGAAGTCGGGCGCATCGTCTACGAGACCATGGCCGAGACCTTCGACGTGCCGCAGGGCGACCGCTTCCAAATCGTCAGCGAGCACGACAAGAGCGGTCTGCTCTACGACCCGGGCTATCTTGGAATCCAGAGGAGCGATGGGATCGTCATCATCCAGATGACGGTCAGCGAAGGACGAACCAGCGACAAGAAGAAAGCGCTGTACAAGCGCGTCGCCGAGAGGCTCAACGCCGAGCTGGGCATTCGCGTCGAAGATGTATTTATCAACCTCGTCGAGGTGAAGAAGGAGAACTGGTCCTTCGGCAACGGCATCGCGCAGTACGTCACATGAAAGGAATGGCCATGAACATCGGTTTCAATCGCGTCGAACTCCACCTCCAACCGCGCGAAGTGCTGCGCGTCTACGACGCCCTTGGCGCGCGAGTCGACTGCGTTCGCGGCGGCCTGTGGATCACTCAGGACCGCGACCTCGAGGACCATTTCCTTTCCGCCAATGACTCCCTCGTGCTCACCCGGCGCGGGCTCGCGCTCATCCACGCGCAGGAGCCGAGCGACGTGGTGCTCCGGCAACCCGCGCCGCGCCCGGGCATGCGCAAGCGGATTGCACGGTGGATTGCCAGGACGTTCGGCCCCGAGTCGCTCGACCGCCCGCGGGGGCTCGCGGCTTTCTAGGCGTCGAGGTCCGAGGGCTCGTCGATATCCCGGAGCACGCCGGGATCGTCGACCTCGAGAAGCGTGATCCAGTCGGCGTGCGCCTTGAGCAGGTCACGCGCCCCGGCATCGCCCCGCAGCGCGACGAGATCGTCGAGGAAGCGGCGAGCGAATCCCACCGGGTGCCCGCGCTCGCCGCGATACGAGGGCGCGGCGATCGCGGCGCCCTCGTGCAGCGCCTTGGCGATCAGCCGGATCGTCTCCGGCCTGAGATCGGGCATGTCCGCGAGAGCGATCACCCAGCCGTGCGCGTCTTCCGCGGCGCGCACGCCGGCCGCGAGGCTCAGGCCCATGCCTTCAGCGGCGTTCCTGCACACGACGGTGGTGCAGCCGGCGTCGCGCAGCAGCTTCCCCAGCTTCTGGGCGCGCGGCCGGATCACCGCGACGGGGTCGGGCAGGGCCTCGACCAGGTGCCTGGCGGACGCGAGCGCGATCGGCACGCCGGCGTTCGGTTTTCCTGCCGGCAGCGCGTGAAGCAGCTTGTTCGAGCCGAAACGCTTCGAATAGCCGGCCGCAAGCAGAACGCCGCGAATATTCGCGGTCATCGAAAAGGGAGGGATTCCTAGTTCTGCGGTACCGCGCAGCCCGCCGACACGTTGACCTTGGGCGGCTCTACCGTCTCGGGGATCTGCACGCCGCGGCGCACCGCGGTCAGCTCGGCGAGGATGGCGACTGCGATCTCGGGCGGCGTCTTCGAGCCGATCTTGAGCCCTACCGGCCCGCGCAGCCGCGCGATCTCGGAGGCGGCGAGGTCGAAATCGGCGAGGCGCTTCCTGCGCGTGTCGTTGTTCTTCTTCGAACCGAGCGCGCCGACGTAGAACGCCGGCGACTTGAGCGCCTCGAGCAGCGCCGCGTCGTCGAGCTTGGGATCGTGCGTCAGCGCGACCACCGCGCTGTGCGCGTCCAGGTTCATCTGCAAGACCACGTCGTCGGGATAGCCCCGGTTGATGGGCACGGCTTCGAAGTCCCAGCCGTCCGCGTATTCCTCGCGCGGATCGCACACCGTAACGTGGTAGTCGAGCGCCTGCGCCATCTGCGCGAGATACCGCGTGACCTGCCCGGCGCCGATGAGGAGCAGCCGCCAGCGGGGCCCGTGCACGGTCTTCAGCACCTTGCCGTCGAACTCGAGGAGGTCGGACCACTTGCCCGGCTCCATGCGCACCGCGCCCGTCTCCATGTCGAGGAAACGCGCGGAAAGCTCGTGACGCTCGATGACGCCCAGCAGCTCCCGCAGCTTGGACTCCGCCGTCACGGGCTCGAGCACGATCTGCAGCGTGCCGCCGCAGGGAAGGCCGAAGCGCGTCGCCTGCTCCAGGGTGACCCCGTAGGTCGTCACTTCGGGCCTGGACGCCGCGATCGCCTTGCTTTTCACCTTGTCTATGAGATCGTCCTCGACGCAGCCGCCCGACACCGAGCCCATCACCTGGCCGTCGTCGCGAATCACAAGCATCGCGCCCACCGGGCGCGGCGCCGAGCCCCAGGTGTGGACCACCGTGCCCAGGGTGGCCCGGTGGCCGCCTTCGGTCCATTTCAACGCGCTGCGCACCACTTCCAGATCGACGCTGTCCACGGGAATTCCTTGCTCAGAAAGGATTACTGAAATTTAACAATCGCTTGAACGCGATAGCGTAGACCTCCTGTAAAGTTGGGTCAAGGCGCCGCACAATCAAGCTTGTGGTTGATTGCGACGCGTGCATGGTCTAGCATTTTCCCCGGGCATCTACCGCACCAAATCCCCTCGACAGGAAACTCCGTCAAGGACAATTTTTCTTCGAAATATCAGTACTTCCAAGAAAAACCCAACACAACCGAAGGAGCGACACCATGACCGTCAAGGTCTCGATGACCGTCAACGGCAAGCCGGCGAGCGGCGAGGTCGAGGAGCGCACCCTGCTCGTCAGCTTCATCCGCGATCACCTGCGCCTGACCGGAACGCACGTCGGCTGCGACACCGCGCAGTGCGGCGCCTGCACCATCCACATGAACGGCCGAGCCGTGAAGTCCTGCAACCTGCTCGCGATGCAGGCCGAGGGCGCCGACATCGTCACCATCGAGGGCATCGCCAAGCCCGACGGCACGCTGCACCCGATGCAGGAAGCCTTCCGCCAGCACCACGGGCTGCAGTGCGGCTTCTGCACCCCCGGCATGGTGATGAGCGCGATCGACCTGGTGAAGAACTTCCCCAACCCGACCGAGGAGCAGATCCGCGAACAGCTCGACGGCAATCTGTGCCGCTGCACGGGCTATCACAACATCGTGAAGGCGATCAAAGCCGCAGCCTCAACGGGCGGCGGGTCCCTCCCCGCCTCACAGACGATGAGGGCCTAGGCCATGGCGACACCCTATATCGGCGCAGCGATCAAGCGCAAAGAGGACTACCGTTTTCTCACCGGCTCGGGCAGCTACACCGACGACGTCGCCCTGCCCCATCAGACCTACGCGTGCTTCGTGCGCTCGCCGCACGCCCACGCGAAGATCAAGCGCATCAACAAGGACAAGGCGCTCAAGGCGCCCGGCGTCGTCGCGGTGTTCACCGGCGACGATCTCGCCGCGGCCAAGGTGAACGGCCTGCCCTGCGGCTGGCTGATCACCGACGTCAACGGCCAGCCGATGAAGGAGCCGCCTCACCCCTGCCTCGCCCAGGGCAAGGCGCGCTACGTCGGCGACCACGTCGCGATCGTCATCGCCGAGTCCTACCAGCAGGCGCGCGACGCGGCCGAGCTGGTGAAGGTCGACTACGAGGAGCTGCCCGCGGTCGTGCGCGCGGGCGATGCGCGCAAGAAGGGCGCGCCTGCCGTGCACGACATCGCGCCGGACAATACGTGCTACGTCTGGGGGCTGGGCGACAAGGCCGCGGTCGACAAGGCGTTCGCGGGCGCCGCGCACGTCACCACGCTCGAGTTCCTGAACAACCGCCTGGTGCCGAACGCGATCGAGCCGCGCGCGGCCAACGCGGTCTTCTCGCGGGCGGACGACAGCTATACGCTCTACGTCGCGAATCAGAACCCGCACGTCGAGCGGCTGCTGATGACCGCCTTCGTGCTGGGCCTGCCCGAGCACAAGGTGCGGGTGGTGGCGCCGGATGTCGGCGGGGGCTTCGGCTCGAAGATCTACCTCTACGCCGAGGACGTCGTCTGCACCTGGGCGTCGAAACAGATCAACCGGCCGGTAAAGTGGACCGCCGAGCGCAGCGAATCGTTCCAGTCCGACGCGCACGGCCGCGACCACGTGACCAAGGCCGAGCTCGCGATGGACAAGGACGGGAAATTCCTCGCGATGCGCGTGACCACGACGGCGAACATGGGAGCGTACCTGTCGACGTTCGCGTCGTGCATCCCGACGATCCTGTACGCGACGCTGCTCGCCGGGCAATACACGACCCCGGTGATCTACTGCGAGGTGACGGCGGTGTTCACCAACACCGCGCCGGTCGACGCGTACCGCGGCGCCGGGCGCCCCGAGGCGACCTACGTCGTCGAGCGCCTCGTCGAGACCGCGGCGCGCGAGATGAAACTGAACCCGGCCGAGATCCGGCGCCGCAATTTCATCAAGTCCTTCCCCTACCAGACGCCGGTCGCCCTGCTCTACGACACCGGCAACTACGACGCCACGCTCGCCGAGGCCCTGAAGGTCGCCGATGTCGCGGGCTTCCCGGCGCGCAAGGCCGAGGCGGCGCGGCGCGGCAAGCTGCGCGGCCTGGGCTACGCCTGCTACATCGAGGCGTGCGGCATCGCGCCCTCGAACGTCGCGGGCGCGCTCGGCGCCCGCGCGGGCCTGTTCGAGGCCGGCGAGATCCGGGTCCATCCAACCGGAAAGGTCACCGTATTCACCGGTTCGCACGCCCACGGCCAGGGCCACGAGACGACGTTCGCCCAGGTCGTCGCCGACCGGCTCGGCGTCCCGATCGACGACGTCGACGTCGTGCACGGCGATACGAGCAAGATCCTCTTCGGCATGGGCACCTACGGCTCGCGCTCGATCGCCGTGGGCGGGACCGCGATCATGAAGGCCCTGGACAAGATCGTTGCCAAGGGCAAGAAGATCGCCGCGCACCTCATGGAAGCCGCCGAGGCCGACATCGAGTTCAGGGACGGCTCCTTCGTCGTGAAGGGCACGGACAAGAAGAAGGCCTTCGCCGAGGTCTCGCTTGCGGCGTACGTGCCGCACAACTATCCGCTCGACAAGCTCGAGCCGGGGCTGAATGAGAACGCGTTCTACGACCCGGCCAACTTCACCTTCCCCGCCGGAAGCCACATCTGCGAGGTCGAGGTCGATCCGGACACGGGCAACGTGAGGATCGTGAACTTCACCGCGATCGACGACTTCGGCAAGATCATCAACCCGATGATCGTCGAGGGGCAGGTGCACGGCGGGCTCGCGCAGGGGATCGGCCAGGCGCTGACCGAGGGCTGCCACTACGATGGCGAGACGGGCCAGCTCGTCACCGGCTCCTATCTCGACTACAGCATCCCGCGCGCCGACGACGTGCCGGCGTTCAAGGTCGGCACCAAGGAGACGCCGTGCACGCACAACCCCCTCGGGGTGAAAGGGTGCGGCGAGGCGGGCGCTATCGGCGCGCCCGCGGCGGTGATGAACGCGCTCACCGACGCGCTCGGCACGCGCGACCTCGAGATGCCCGCGACCCCGCAAAGAATCTGGCGCGCATGCCAGAAGGCCGCATAAGGAGAAGAACATGTACGCATTCGAATATCAAAAAGCGAAATCGGTCGACGACGCAGCCAAGATCATCGCCAAGGACTCCGACGCCAAGGTACTGGCGGGCGGGCAGAGCCTGGTCGCGACGATGAAGCTGCGCCTTTCCAAGCCTTCCACCGTCGTCGACCTGGGCTCGATCAAGGGCCTGTCGGGGATCAAGGTCGACAGCAAGAACGTGACCGTCGGCGCGATGACCCGCCACGCCGAGGTCGCCGCCTCCGCCGACGTCAGGAGGGCGATTCCGGCCCTCGCGGCACTCGCGGGCGGCATCGGCGACCGCATGGTGCGCAACATGGGCACGCTCGGCGGATCGATCGCCCACAACGATCCGGCGGCAGACTATCCTGCGGCCGTCCTCGGACTGGGCGCGACCGTCGTCACGAACAAGCGCAAGATCGCCGGCGACGACTTCTTTAAGGGGCTGTACGAGACCGCGCTCGGAAAGGGCGAGATCATCGAGCAGGTGGTGTTCCCGATCCCGAAGCGCGCCGCCTACATGAAGTTCAAGAACCCCGCATCGCGTTTCGCCATCGTCGGCGTGTTCGTCGCCGACACCGGCTCGGGCGCACGCGTCGCCGTCACCGGCGCGGGCCCGTGCGCGTTCCGGGTCGCGTCGATGGAGAAGGCGCTCGCGTCGAAGTTCGCACCCGACTCGGTGGCAAACATCAGCGTGCCGGAGAAGGGACTCAATTCAGATCTGCACGCCAAGGCCGACTACCGCGCGCACCTCATTACCGTGATGGCGAGGCGCGCGGTCGAGGCGGCAACGAAGTAGAGAAACGCGTCGTCCCCGCGAAAGCGGGGACCCGGGAAGCGCTTCTGGATTCCCGCTTGCGCGGGAATGACGGAGAAAGACCCGTCCGCCCCTCCCCCGATCGACTCGGGGGAGGGTTTTTATTGATGGCATAATCCGCCCATGACTCTTCCGAAATCCATAGACGACACGCTCGACCTGCTCGCCCGCGCCGACTACGTCGCCGAGCGCAGTCTCGCGACGGCCGTATTCCTCGCGCTGAAGATGGGGCGGCCGCTGTTCCTCGAGGGCGAAGCCGGCGTCGGCAAGACCGAGATCGCCAAGGTCCTGGCCGGCGGCCTCGGGCGGCGCCTGGTGCGCCTGCAATGCTACGAGGGCCTGGACATCGCTTCCGCTGTATACGAGTGGAACTACTCGCGCCAGATGATCGAGATCCGGCTCGCCGAGGCCGAGGGCACGCGCTCCCGCGACGCGCTGTCGCAGGACGTCTTCTCGGAGAAATTCCTGATCCGCAGGCCGCTGCTCCAGGCGCTCGAGGGCGACCTGGGCGCCTCGCCCGTGCTGCTCATCGACGAGCTCGACCGCACCGACGAGCCGTTCGAGGCGTATCTGCTCGAGGTGCTCTCGGATTTCCAGGTGACGATCCCCGAGATCGGAACGGTGAAGGCGAAGGAGCCGCCGATCGTGGTGCTCACCTCCAACAGGACGCGCGAGATCCACGACGCTATCAAGCGCCGCTGCTTCTACCACTGGGTGGACTACCCGGACGCGCTTCGCGAGCTGGACATCCTGAAGCGCAAGGCGCCGGAGGCCCCGGAAAAGCTCTCGCGCGAGGTCGTCGCCTTCGTGCAGCGGCTGCGCAAGATGGACCTGTTCAAGCTCCCCGGCGTGGCCGAGACGATCGACTGGTCGAAGGCGCTGGTGGCGCTCGACAAGATGACGCTCGACCCGCAGACCGTCAACGACACGCTCGGCACGCTGCTCAAGTACCAGGACGACATCACCCGCGTGCGCGGCAGCGACGCCGAGCGCCTGCTCGCCGAGGTCCGGGCGGAGCTCGCCGCCGCCTGACCGCGGTGCAGACCCCGCTCGAGGCGATCGACCTCTGCTGCGTGCGCGGCGAGCGCACGCTCTTCGAGGGTCTTTCCTTTACGCTCAAAGGCGGCGATCTGCTGCGGATCGGCGGCCCCAACGGCTCAGGCAAGACCAGCCTCCTGCGCATCGCCTGCGGTCTGCTCGAGCCCGAAAGCGGAGAGGTCCGCTGGGGCGGGGAGAGCATCCTCAGGCTCAAGGAGGAATTCTGGGTCAGGCTGCTGTATATCGGCCACGCCAACGCGCTGAAGGACGACATGAGCGCGGCGGAGAACCTCGGCGTCGCGTCGACCCTCGCCGGCATCGTCGCCGACCGGCGACAGGTCGCCGAGGCGCTGGCCCGGCTCGGGCTCGCGGGGCGCGAGAACCTGCCCGTGCGCGTGCTGTCTCAGGGGCAGCGGCGGCGGGCGGCGCTGGCGAGGCTGGCTCTCGGCGCGGCCGTGCCGCTGTGGGTGCTCGACGAGCCGTTCACCGCGCTCGACGCCAAGGCGGTCGAGAACGTGCAGGAGCTGATGCGCGGTCACGTGTCGCGCGGCGGCGCGGTGCTCTACACCACGCACCACGAGGCGGATATCGGCGCCGCGGGTTCGCGGCGCATCGACCTCGCGGGCGGCAAATGATCGCGGCGCTGCGCTGCGTTATTGTGCGCGATCTGCGGCTCGCCGCGCGGCGCAGCTCCGACGTGCTGACAGTGCTTCTTTTCTTCGTGATCGTGGTGAGCCTGTTTCCCCTCGGAGTCGGACCCGACCCGAAGCTGCTGCGCGTCGTTGCGCCCGGCGTCCTCTGGGTGGCCGCGCTGCTCGCCTCGATGCTCGCGCTCGGCCGGGTGTTCGCTCAAGACCACGCCGACGGGACGCTTGAGCAAATGATGATGGGCGCCACGCCCCTGGGACTCGTCGTGGCGGCAAAAGTGCTCGCGCACTGGCTTGTAACAGGCCTGCCTCTGGTGCTGATCTCGCCCATTTTGGCGCTACAATTTGATTTTCCTCAAGATCTCCTCGGCGTGTTGATCCTATCGTTGGCCCTCGGTACGCCAATCCTCGGCCTCATCGGCGCGATCGGCGCGGCGCTGACGCTGGGATTGAGGGGCGCGGGCGCGCTCCTGTCCCTGCTGGTGCTGCCGCTGTACGTTCCGGTGCTGATCATCGGGGCCGGCGCGGCCGATGCGGCGGCCTCGGGCTTGGGCGGACAGGCGCAGCTCCTGATCCTCGGCGCCATGCTGATCGTCGCCGCGGCGTTTGCGCCCTGGGCGTCGGCGGCGGCGCTGCGTATCTCGGTCGAATAGGGAAATGAGCGTCAACTGGTTCAAGTACTCCTCGCCTCAGACCTTCTTCCCGCTTGCCGGAAGGCTTGCGCTCGGATTCGGCGCGCTTGCGGTCTTCACGTGCGCGGTCGGGCTGTACCTCGGCTTTTTCGTCGCCCCCACCGACGCGCAGCAGGGCGAGTCCTACCGCATCATCTTCATCCATGTCCCCGCCGCCTGGATGTCCATGTTCCTGTACGTGGTGATGGCGTTCTGGGCCGGAATCGGGCTCGCGTTCAACACGCGGCTCTCGGGAATGATGGCGAGCGCGGTCGCGCCGACCGGGGCGCTGTTCACCTTCATAGCGCTGTGGACGGGATCGCTATGGGGCAAGCCCGCCTGGGGCACGTGGTGGGTATGGGACGCGCGACTGACCTCCGAGCTGATCCTGCTCTTCCTCTACTTCGGCTTCATGGCCCTGCAGGCGGCGATCGACGATCCGCGCCGCGCCGACAGGGCGGGAGCAGTGCTCGCACTGGTCGGCGTCGTCAACGTGCCGATCATCTATTTCTCTGTGAAGTGGTGGAACACGCTGCACCAGGGCGCGTCGGTGAGCCTCACCAAGGCCCCGACCATGGCAGCGACCATGCTCGCCGGGATGCTGGTCATGATCTTTGCGTTCTGGTTCTACAGCATCGCCGCGGTGATGCTGCGTGCGCGCTGCATCATGCTCGAGCGCGAGCGCGCAAGCGAGTGGGCGGGACAGTACGCGAGAGGGGTCGCATGAACTGGGGGAGCCTGGACAATTTCCTCGCGATGGGCGGGTACGGCCTCTACGTGTGGGGATCCTACGCGGTCACCCTCGCCCTCATCGTCGCCGAGCTGGTGATGCTTGCGCGGCGCAAGCACAACGCGGTCGGGCGGATCCGTTGAAGCCCCGTCACAAGCGCATCGCGATGATTGTCGGGGGACTCGCCGTTCTCGGAGTGGCAGCGGCCCTCGTACTCAAGGCGTTCAACGAGAACCTGGTGTTCTTCTTCACGCCCACGCAGGTGGAGGCGAAGCAGGTGCCGCAGGGACGCGCGTTCCGCATCGGCGGCATGGTGGTGCCCGGCAGCGTCAAGCGCCGGGCGGACGGCGTCACGGTCCAGTTCCTCGTCACGGACACGGCGAAGGACGTGCCCGTGGTATACCGCGGCATCCTGCCCGACCTCTTCAAGGAGGGCAAAGGCGTGGTGACGCAGGGCAAGCTCGGCGACGACGGCGTGTTCTACGCGAGCGAGGTGCTCGCCAAGCACGACGAGAACTACATGCCGCCCGCCGCCGCCGACGCCATCAAGCAGGCGCAGTCGATCAACGAGAAGGCAACACACACATTGGTGGAGAGCAGCAAATGATCCCCGAGCTCGGTCAACTGGCTTTGGCCCTCGCCCTGTGCCTCGCCCTCGCTCAGTCGGTCCTCGGACTCCTCGGCGCGGCGCGCGGCGAGACCGTGTGGATGGCGGCGACGCGGCACGTCGCGCGCGGACAGTTCGTCTTCGTCGCGATTGCATTCCTCTGCCTGGCCTATTCCTTCATCGCCAACGACTTCACCGTCGCCTACGTCGCCTCCAATTCCAATTCCGCGCTGCCGCTGCATTACCGCATCGCTGGCGTGTGGGGCGGGCACGAAGGGTCGATGCTACTGTGGATTCTGATGCTCTCGGTCTGGACCTTCGCCGTCACGCTTTTCAGCCGGCACCTGCCGCTCGAGATGGTTGCGCGCGTGCTGGGCGTGATGGGGTTGGTGAGCGTCGGATTCATCCTCTTCATCCTGTTCACATCCAACCCGTTCCTGCGGCTGTTCCCCGCGCCTCCAGACGGGCGCGATCTCAACCCGCTGCTGCAGGATCCGGGTATGGTGGCGCACCCGCCGATGCTGTACATGGGCTACGTCGGCTTCTCGATCGCGTTCTCGTTCGCCGTCGCCGCGCTGCTCTCTGGGCGTCTCGATGCGGCGTGGGCGCGGTGGTCCCGCCCCTGGACGACGGCGGCATGGTGCTTCCTGACCATCGGCATCGCGCTCGGCAGCGGGTGGGCGTATTACGAGCTCGGCTGGGGCGGCTGGTGGTTCTGGGATCCGGTCGAGAACGCTTCCTTCATGCCCTGGCTCACCGGAACGGCGCTCATCCATTCGCTCGCTGTCACCGAGAAGCGCGGCGCCTTCCGCAGCTGGACCGTGCTGCTCGCGATCGTCGCGTTCGCGCTTTCTCTGCTCGGGACATTCCTGGTGCGCTCGGGGGTTCTCACTTCGGTGCACGCGTTCGCGACCGACCCGACGCGCGGTATCTTCATCCTGGCGCTCCTCGCCATCGTGATCGGGGGCTCGCTGCTGGTCTACGTGTTGCGCGCGCCCAAGATCGGGCTCGGCGGCGGCTTCGAGCCACTGTCGCGCGAATCGATGCTGCTCGCGAACAACGTCATCTTCGCCTCGGCCGCGGGCTCGGTGCTGCTCGGAACGCTCTATCCGCTCGCGCTCGACGCGACCGGCCTGGGCAAGATCTCCGTCGGCCCGCCGTACTTCGAGACCGTGTTCGTGCCGCTGATGGCGCCTGCGCTGTTTCTCATGGGCGTGGGGCCACTCGCGCGCTGGAAGAAAGCCAGTCTTCCCGACCTCGCCTCGCGCCTGCGCTGGGCGCTGGCGACGAGCGTCCTTGCAGGGTTGGTTCTCCCCTTCGCGATGGGCCGCTGGGGAGCGATGGTAGCGCTCGGTCTGCTGCTGGCCGCCTGGGTCGCGGCGAGCGGCTTCGTGCAGCTCTACGAAAAGGTGCGCAACGCCTCGAGCGGCGCGAACTCGTGGGCCCGGCTGCAAAGCGTGCCGCGCGCGACCTACGGCATGCTGGTCGCGCATTTCGGCGTGGCTGTGTTCGTGGTGGGGGTAACGCTGGTGAAAGGCTACGAGACGGAGAAAGACGTGCGCATGGAGCGCGGCGACACGGTCGAGGCCGGAGGCTACACGTTCCGCTTCGACGGCGTGACCGCCGTGCAGGGACCCAACTACGCCGCTCAGCGCGGACAGATCGTGGTTACGCGAGATGGCCGTCCGGTGACGACGCTCAATCCCGAAAAGCGCGTCTACCGGGTGCAAAGCATGCCGATGACCGAAGCCGCGATCAGCCCCGGCCTGACGCGCGATCTGTATGTCTCCCTCGGCGAGCCTGTGGGTGCGACCGCGTGGATCGTGCGCGTCTATCACAAGCCGTTCGTCGACTGGATCTGGGGCGGATGCCTGATCATGGCCCTGGGTGGAGCGCTTGCGGCGAGTGACCGCCGCTACCGGCTTGCGGCCAGGCGACTTCGCGAGCAATACGCGGCCGTCGCCGAAATGACCTGACCCCGGAAGTCCCGCCGCATGAACCGCTACGCAATCCTGATTGCCGTTTTCGTCGCGCTGCTCGCGCTGCTCGCGGTCGGTCTCAAACTCGACCCTCGCGAGGTGCCGTCGCCGCTCATCGGAAAGCCCGCGCCGAGCTTCGAGCTGCCCGAGCTGCACGAAGCGGCGAAAACCTTCCGGGAAAAGGACATGATCGGCAAGGTCTGGCTTCTCAACGTTTGGGCCTCCTGGTGCGTGAGCTGCCGGGAGGAACACCCGGTGCTGCTCGATCTCGCGGCAAGCGGCGCGGTGCCGATCTACGGCCTCAACTACAAGGACACGCGCGAAGACGGCCTCGCGTGGCTGAAAGGCATGGGCGATCCCTACAAGCTCTCGATCTTCGACGCCGACGGCAAGGTCGGAATCGACTATGGCGTGTACGGCGTACCTGAGACCTACGTCATCGACAAGGCCGGCATCATCCGCTACAAGTGCATCGGTCCGCTCACGCCGCGGATCGTCAAGGAGAAGGTGCTGCCACTGGTGCAAGAGCTCGAACGTGCCTAGGCTGCTCGCGCTTCTCCTGCTGCTCTCGGCCGCGCCCTGGATAGCGGCCAAGGAAGCTGCCCCTGCCGCCCCCGATCCGGTGATCGAGGAAAGGATGATGGCGCTCGCCACGGAGCTGCGCTGCCTCGTTTGCCAGAACCAGACTCTTGCCGATTCCAACGCGGACCTCGCGCAAGACCTGAGGAACCAGATCCGGGAGAAAATGCGCCAGGGAAGCAGCGACGCTCAGATCGTCGATTACCTGGTCGCGCGCTACGGCGATTTCGTCCTCTATCGGCCCCCGCTCAAGGCGACGACCGCGCTCCTATGGTTCGGGCCCCTGTTGCTGCTTGCCGTCGGATTTGCCGTGCTGCTTCGCCGCCTGCTGAAGCGGCGCGCGGCCGAAGGAACCACGGTCAGCGCAGCCGACCGCAAGCGCGCGGCGGAACTCCTCGTCGCCCCCCCTGGAGAGCCGCGGTGACACCCTTCGTCGTTCTCGGTCTTCTTCTCGTTGCCGTCGCGCTTCTCTTCGTTGTACCGCCCCTTGTACGGCGCGTGACGCATCCGAGCGAGACGCGCGACGCGGTGAACGCCGCCGTCTATCGCGATCAGTTGCGCGAGCTCGAATCCGACCTCAAGGCCGGCACGCTCGCTCCAGACCAGCACGAAAAGGCGCGAGCCGAGATCGAGGCGCGCCTCGCCGCCGACCTCGGAAGCGCTGGCGCCGCGCCGCGGTCATCCGGAGGCGCGCGCGGCGTTGCGCTCGCCTTGGCGCTCGCCGTCCCGGTGTGCGCCCTCGTCGTATATCTCGCGGTGGGCAACCCACGCGCACTCACGCGCGCGCCGGAAGAGGTGGCGGCGGCCCCGCACGGGATGAGCGTGCAGCAATTCGAGACCATGGTCGGGCGCCTCGCCGCCCGCCTCAGGGACAACCCGGAGGACGCCGAAGGCTGGGCGATGCTCGGCCGCTCCTACGCGGTCCTGGGGCGCTTCCGCGAGTCGGCAAATGCCTACGCCCAGGCCGCAGCGCGCGTACCTGCCGACGCACAGCTGCTCGCCGACTACGCCGACTCGCTCGCGATGGCGCAGGGGAGGACGCTCAAGGGCGAGCCCGAGGAGATCCTCAAGCGCGCACTCGCCGCGGATCCGAACAACCTCAAGGCACTGCTCCTCGCGGGTACCGCCGCCTTCGACCGCAACGACCGCGCCGGAGCGGTGCGCTACTGGCAGCGGGCACTCGCGCTCCTTCCGGAAGACTCCGACCAAGCCCGCAGCGTGCGTGCGAGCATCGCCGAGGCCGGCGGGGCGAGCGGGCCGACGCGGATCGCCAAAGCCCCGCAAGCCCCTGGCGGAAGCAGCGTGAGCGGCATGGTCAAGCTCGATCCGAGGCTCGCAGGGAAGGTCGCGCCCGAGGACACCGTATTCATTTTCGCCCGCGCCGCCGAGGGTCCGCGCATGCCGCTCGCGATCCTGCGCAAGCAGGTGCGCGACCTTCCTCTGCGGTTCTCGCTCGACGACTCGATGGCGATGGCGCCTCAGATGAGGATCTCGGCGTTTCCGCAGGTCGTGGTCGGGGCGCGCGTATCGAAGACCGCAACCGCCACTCCGAGCCCGGGAGACCTCCAGGGCCAAAGCCCCGTAGTAAAGGTCGGCGCGACGAACGTCGCGGTGACGATAGACTCCGAGCTGCGCTAGAAAGAGCCGGGCGGCCCGAGCCGCTAGAACCGATAGCGAACCGAGAGGCTCGCCACGTTGACTTTGTATTGGGGACTGGTCTCTCCGAGCGTGAGCACGTTGGGAATCGTGCTCGGGCTCACTCCGTCGATCGCCCAGTTCTGCGAGCTGTAGCGCTCCTGCCAGAGGCTGGCGCGGATCATCAGGTCGGCCTTCACCTTGTAGGTCGCCCACAGCTTGAAGCTGTCGAGGTCGGACTTGATGCTGGGAAATCCGGGCTCGTTCAAAGCCGTGGAAACCTTGATGTCACCGACCGAACGCGAACTGGTCAGGTCCGCCCCGATGTCCATCGTTTCCGGGATCAAAGCGTGCTTCACTCCGATGCCAGCGGTCTGTATCGTGTCGGTGTTGTCCGCAGTCCAGTCTGGCGGGTTGCTGAACGATTGCGCGCCGGCTTGGTTGGACTTGATGCTCTGCCTGCTGTAATACAGGTGCAGGCTCGTGTTCTCGGCGAGCTGCGCGGAAAGGTCGAGGCCAACGGTATATTCCTTGCCGGAGGTCAAGCCCACCTGCGAGTTCTTGTAGTCGTCTTTCGCCAGGCTGTAATCGAGCCCGACGGTAACGGTCTCCCAAGGAGTCGCCGCCGCACGCATACCCACCAGGTCGCGATCGCGATCGGCCATGTTGTACTTCCTGAGCAGCGGATTCTCCGGCGGGCTGATCTGCGGCACCGGCGTGTAGGCGGTGCCATCGCGGCGCGAGTGTGCGTAATTCAGGCTCACGTCGAACACGCTGCGTTGCATCGCGTACTTGGCCCAAGCCGCGTCCTCCGTGGTCTTCGAGACTTCCTGGAAAGTGCGGTCCTGGGTGTCGCGGTCGAGGCCCAGCGTCGCCTTGTCTCGCGGTGTGATGCGATAGTCGGTCGACACCTTGAACAGGTTGCGCGTGAAGCTGTATGGCAAGTTCGTGCGCGGGGTGGGCGCCAGCTGCAGGTCCGTGGTGACCCAGTTGAAGGTCGACTGCGGGGTCTTGTTGTTCCGGTCGTCGTACGAATAGGCGACGTTCAGCGCCCACTGGGCGGAGAGCGCCGAAACCAGCTTCAACTCCGCACGGGTGGTGTCGACCCGGCCATCCAAGGAACTGCGCGGCAGCGCGACCGGCGCAATCGTGGGGTTGACCGTCGCGGGCAAAAAAGCATCGTCCTGCTCCATGCGACCGAGGGCGAGCGTTGCAGTTGCGCGCGTACTATCGCTAATATCGTAACCCCCCGATGCGCTGAGCTGATGAAACTGATTGCTGGGCGGCAGTGCGAGCTGGCCGAGGGTCGCTCCGGGAAACGTTTCCGCAAAAGGATTGTCCCAACGCAGTGCAGTGTTGCCGTCGGTAAACATCGAGCCTTGATAGGCAAACCGGACCTGCCACCGGGGGGCGGCGTAGGACGCGTACGCTTCGAGCTGGTCGGTGGTGTAGTCGACCGGCGCGATGAGCTGCGTGGCGTTCAAGAAGAATGTCCCGGCGATGCGCTTTGTGCCTTCGCGGGTTTCGTGCTGGGCATTGAACCCGATCTGCCACTCGCGCGAGGGAAAGGTCGCCACTCCGAAGTTGAACTGCTTGCGGCCGCTCTCGATGTTGACGTTTTGAAGGCTGCTGTTGAGTCCCGGCATCGTTTGCGTCGTTGCGCCCGGGACCCAGGTGGCAGGCAAGTGGAGCGAGCCGCTTCCTACCCCGCTGAAGGGCGTGCGCGCCGAATCGGAAATGAGGAAGGGCAGCTCGGCATAGCGGATATTCAGCTTACCCATGCCGTTTAGCCCTTGCTCGTAATCGAGCGATCGGTAGGGCAGGCCGAGGTCGCTTGCCTGCAAGTCCAGGTAGCTGGCACCTTCGACGGAGTGTGCGTTCGCATCCAGACCGAGGTAGGTGTCCTTTTTGAGCCCCGTATAGCGTCCGAACTGGAACGAGTCGCTGTTGACGTTAACCGCGCCGACATCGACATCGCCGCTGCCTCCTTTCGGGTAGGGGCACAACTTGCACTCCCATTTGGACGTGTCTGGCGGAAGCGCCGTTCCGTCCCGGCTCTGCTGCGCGAACACAGCGCCTGCCTGGGCCGCAAGCGCCACCGAGACAAGTATGCGAAGGTTTGCGGGACTCATATCTCGTCGTCCATGGTCAGGGCCTCACCCGCTATCTCATCAGCTTCGCGCCCGACGGATGGTTGGAGCCATGCACCTGCGAGTGGCAGTTGGTGCAGGCCCCCGCAAGCAGGAAGCCCGATGGCGTGCCGCCCGGCAGACCCTGCGGCGTGTAGGCGACGCTCGGGTGCCCGGCCGGCGAGTGGCACTGCTGGCATAGGAGCGGCACCGGTTTCTTCAGAAGGGCGGGATACACTGAGCCGTGCGGAGTGTGGCACAGGGTGCAGTCCTCGCTCACCGGCGCGTGCTCCCAGAGGAAGGGGCCGCGCTTTTCCGCGTGGCACGTATAGCAGGTCTGGTTGAGGGTCGGCTGGACCAGGAGCTTTCCCGATACACCCGACCCGTGCGGGTTGTGGCAATCGCTACACCGGATCGTCCCGTACCGCACCGGGTGCACCGTGGTCTTGTAGAAATCTCCGCGTTGCCGGATATGGCAGGTCAGGCACCTTTCGGCCTGCCCGCCCGCGGACAGCATGCGGTCGCGCGCGGTGTGGAGCTGGTGGCAAGTCACGCATGCCAGGTCGGCCGCTTCGTGCTGGCTCCCCTTCCAGCCGATGCGGGCATCGCGCTCATGGCAACCGAGGCAGGGCTTGTTCTGCTCTGCGACGGTCTGTTTCGACTTGGCGCCAAAACTAATCGTGATCGGCACCAACTGCCCGGCGGCCATACCTTTCGCATGCTTTCCGCCCGGCCCGTGGCACGCTTCGCACTGCAATCCCGCGAACGGCGTGCGGGGGTCTTCGCGACGGGCGTGCTTGGTGGCGAAAAACGGATCCACGCTGTGGCACCCGAGACAGGTGTCCGCACCCTTCTCCGAGTACTCCGAAGCGAGCGGCGGCTCGGCCTTGTCCGCCGTCTGCGCGGCAACGTGCGCCGCAGGTAGTAAGCAGAACGCCGCGACAAGCGGTAACGCGAGAAGCCGGTGCTTGTTCTTCGTCATTCTTCCCTGTCCCCCTTGGCCCCGCCGGCTTGGTCAGCCCATCGGCCGCCCCGTGGAATCGTGCACGGGCATGATCGGCGCTCCGCGGTGCATCTTCACTTGACGCCGTGGACGACCTTCACGTCGGCGACCCGCCCCGGCCCGTGGCAGATCACGCATTGCTCCACATTGGCGCCGACCGCCGCCTGCGTGGAGGAGAACAGTCCGCCGTTCTGCTGCATGTGCGTGTTCGCAGCACTGTCGTCATGGCAGGACGAGCACACCGCAGCGGTCGGGGAGATATTCAGGTCGTCGGTGGGATCCTGCAGCGCGGCGTTCACGGTGGCGGTCGCATCCGCTGACGTCAGGCCGGGCGCCGAGTCAATCGTGCTCCCTAGGACGCTGCCGAAGTTCGACGAGGTCGGATCCCAGATTCCGGTCAGTTCGTAGGTCCCCGCCAGATGGCAGGTCGTGCAGTCGTTCAGGATTCCCGGGAAGCGCATGCCGCTGTAGTCCGTGCCGCTCACCCACAGGCCCTTTGCGCGGAAGCCGAACAGGGTCTTCGTGCCGTCGAGCGACGTCTGCGCTCCGGCATGGATGCCGTGGATCATGCGCTTGAAGTCGATCGCCTCCTCCTTCTTGCCGTCGGCGATGACGGCGGAATTGGGCAGCCCGTTCGCGAACTTGGTTCGAGCCGAAGCCGACGCGTCGGTGTTGTTCGGGTTGTGGCACATGACGCACAGCTGCACATTATCGTTTCGACCGCCTCCGTGCAGGCTCAGCTGATCGTGGCAATTGTCGCACTTGGTCCCCGCATCCACCGCCACTCGCCGCGCCGTTGGCGTGGTATCGGTGATGCCGAAGTACGCAACCTCACCCTTGATCGGGATGCGGTTGGCGGCCGACCCTGACAGACCGGGATCGGCGACCACGCTGAAGGCGCGGCCCTCGAGCGCCACCGCGCCGCTTCCCGTTGCACTGGCGGGGATGGGCGTTGCCGCAGTCAGCGTGAACGTGCCGTCACCATTGGCTGTCGCCCTGACGGTCGTGAAGCCGGCTGACTGGCCGTAGGGCGCACTGGTGGTGCCACCGAAGACGCTGAACTGGTTGGCACGCGCCGGGCGGGCTTGTGAGCCCCCTGTGTTGTTGTAGTCACGGGTATCCCAGGCAATATCGATCGTCATGCTACCAGCCGCCGAGCTGGTGCCGGAGTTCCAGAACTCGGGATCGGCGAAGATGTTGTACTTGTTGCCATAGCCGTGCGTGGTCGCGCCGGTGGGATCGGTCACCGAGAATTTGACCGTCGGGGTCGATGAGGGCGCGCACACTGGATTTGATGCGACGGCCGTACCGCAGATTTCGATGATGTTGAACTTGAAGTTGCCCCTTGCCAGCTTCGAAGTAATGGCATGGCTGTCTTCAACCGGCCCCACCTGGCCGCCGCTCGAGTGACACGCGAGACAGGTCGAGTTGTCCTTGATGCCGCCCGCGTGGCCGGCTCCGGTCGCGAAGTTGACGTTGTCGTGGCACGAGCCGCAGGCTTCGCGGCTCGGCTGGATCTTCCAGTTGTCGCCCTGCGGCGTCGCCGGATCCGCTCCGTCGTGGCACTTGGTGCAGTTGCGGATGTCTTGCGGGAAGATGACCGTCGAGAAATCGCTTGTCCCAATCAGATACTTGCCGTCGTCCGCGGTCCCAGCGACACCATCCGGGCCGAGCACGCTCGGCAGGCTCGCGCCGCGGTGGATCTTGTGAATCATCACCTTGAAATCGACGGGCGCGTTCGGAGTGCCCGCAACCCAGCTACCCGGGTTGTGGCAGGTGACGCAAAGCTTGGTCTCGACCCGGGTTCCGCCGTGAACGGCGAGCTGGTTGTGGCACTCGTTGCACTTGCCCGTCCGCACGATCTCGCGCCCGAATACGCTGCCGCCCCCCGGAACGAAATCGAAGGTTGCGTTGTACTTGGGATACGCCGTGTTGGCCTGCTGAATCGAGACGCGGTGCGTCAGACCCGGCTGATAGCTGATGTCCAGTGGATTCCCGGCCGCATCCGTGCACGGCAGCGGGCAGAAATTGGGCTGAGCGGATTGGGCGCAGTTGGCAAAGTTCTGGTTCGAGCCGACGGCCGTGAGGTTCGTGATATCCGTGCAAAACGTATAGGTGTAGGAGCCGTCGCCGTGGGGAACCATGCTGCCCCACCCATAGTCCTTCTGGGTCCTAAAGCGTTCCTGCGAGCCCTGCACCGCACCGCCGCTCGCGCGGTTGATGTAGTTCTGCCAGGTATACGGATTGCCGAAGGTGCCCGGAACCAGCTTCGCGATATTGAAGCGCAGATCCGCGTCGGTCAGCCCGGTAACGGACTCCCCGTTCTGGTTGGTCACCCGGAAGTTGACCACCGGCGGGCTCGAGACCGAGGCGCCCGTGATGGTGATGGTCAGCGCGGTTGCGGTCTGTACCGGAGTGACGACGACGCCGGAGGATCCCGCCGCACCGTCAGAGCCGTCCTTGTTCGAGCAACCGACTAGCGCCGCTCCGACAAGGCTCGCCGTCGCGACGACGCTCGTCCACTGCGCTGCAGATCGACGCTGGCCCATGGCTGCCTCCGCCTACTTGGCGTGCATGGCTGCGATGGCGGCGATCTTTCCTGGCCCGTGGCACACGAGGCACGTCTCAGTCTTCAATAGGGCCGCGCTGCGGGGCTGGTAGATCGAGCCACCGTTTGCCTCCATGTGCGCCCGGTCGACGCTGCTGTCGTGGCAGGAGAAGCACGCGGTAGCGATCGGAGACGTCGCCAGGGTAGTGCCTGCGGCCTGCGTGGTCACGCCCGTGGCAGGGGCGTAGCTGAAGTTGACGCCGTAGTTGGTGACGCCGGTGCAGTCAACGTAGGGCGAGCAGGTGAAGTCCGTCGGCGACATCGCGCCGGTGGCGACGATGGTGTACGGCAGGTTGCTCATCAGCGCATCCGTATACTGGCTTGCGCTGAAGTCGTATGCGCCCGGCAGGTGGCAGGTCTCGCACCGGTTAAGGATGCCGGGGAAAAGAATCTGCCAGAAGCCCGTGTCGATCAGGACCGGAGCTGCCGCCTTGGTGCCGTGCCAGGTGAAGTTGACCGTGCGCTTGCTGGCGCCGTGGATGGCGTGAATGAAGCTGTCCGAGCGGCCCGACCAACCAGCGCTGGTCCTCGCGGCATAGTGGCAGAAGCCGCACACGGTCGGATCGTTGCGGTTGCCGCCGTGGAAGGTCGGGTCGGTTCCCAGCGTCGCATGGCATGCGTTGCACTTGTCCTTCGACGCGATCTCGCGCCGCGCGGTATAGCCGGCCGCCACCAGCTTCGTGACCGGCGTGATCAGCGTCACGCCCCCGGGATAGGCCGGCACGTTCATCTGTATGAAGGCGCCAAACCCGAAGCCCGCGGTGACCATCACCGCATTCGCCGGAATATCCATGTTGGGGTAGCTGCTCGAACCGCCGCCGAGGCTCGCAGTGTAGTAGCCGTTCGCGTCGGGCCCCGACAGGCTGCCCCGGGTGCCGTCCCAGACGTTCAACAGCGATATATTGGCGGACACGTTGAAGTCCGTTGGAGCCGTTATCGCGTCCTGGGGCACAGCGTACGCCAGGTAGAACGCCGGCCCGGCGTTGCCCGGGCTGCTGGTAGCGCCTGCGGTCAGACTGAAATCGTTCATCAACTTCACGCCGGCACCGAACGTGTTGAACGTTTGCGGCGCGCCGTCGCGCAGGACCCTGAACGTGACCGTCGCCCGCTTCGGGGTGCCGCTCACGCTGACGCCGTTTGCCTTGATCTCGTAGGCCATCACGCTCGCGCCCGCGGGCAGGTTGTCCTGATACGCGGCTGTCACCGCTTCCGAGCCGGGGGTGCTGTTGGTCACTACCAAGGGGATGTGCACCGCCGGTATGTACAGCGTCGGGTAATTGGTCGCGTCGCTGTGGCAGCTGGCGCACTGGCTGTTGTCGGTGAGCGGACCGACGACGCTGCTGGTTCCGGGCACCACGAAGTTCATGTGCGCGAGGGTCTGATACGTCTTGCCGGTGTCGGGTCCCGCCCCGAAATACACGTCGTCGTGACAGGTACTGCAGGCGTAGATGTTCGGCCGGTTCTTCCAGTTGTCGCCCTGCGGGGTCTCCGGATCGGTCCCGTCGCCGTGGCACTTGGTGCAATGGGTGTTGTGTTGCGGGAACTCGACGTCCTTGAAGCTGGTGAAACCGGTAAAGCCGAAGATTCCGTAGTCGCCGTCATCGGCGGTATTGAGGATGCCGTCGGGTCCGAGGACGCTGGGCAATTCCGGAGCGTTGTGCAGCTTGTGGATCAGCACCCGGAAGTCGACGGGCGTGTCGCCGGTCACGGTGCCGACCGTTCCGTTCGCCGTCGTGCCCGGGTTGTGGCAGGTGACGCAGTACTTCGTTTCGGTGCGCTGGTCGTGGGCCTGCAGCGTGCCGTGGCACTCGTTGCAGCGCGCGGTCTTCACGATGTCGCGCAAGGTGATGCCGGTGGTCGCGCCGTCGGAAGGCCGGAACGTATAGGTCGCGTTCGACAGCGGCAGCGTGGTCGAGCCAGTCACGATCTGCATGCCGACCCGGTGGGTGAGGGTCGGGTCGTAGCTCACGTCGATGGCATTGCCGTACGAGTCAACGCACGCCGACGGCGGCGTGGGAGGGTTCGTCACCGGTGGGCAGGTGACGTTGGTGATGTCGGTCTGGAACGTATACGTATAGGTGCCGTCGCCGTTGTCCTTGAAGTTCGCCACGGTGGGCGTCTCGCGGTTTCCCTGTATGCGGCCGCCGCTCACTCGCAGCACGTAGTTCTGCCAGTTGCTGAGATTACCGTTGGCCGGCGTTCCGGGAGTGAGCTTGGCGATCGTGAAACGCAGATTCGCCGGAAGCAGGCCGGACACCGGGGTGCCGTTCTGGTCGGTCGCCTTGAACGTCACGACGGGCGGGCTCGCCACCGTGACGCCGGTGATCGTCATGTTGAGGGTGGAGGTCGTAGTCAGGGCCGACGCGGGAACCGTCGCGACCGCGTTGGAGCCCGCCGCGCCGTTTGAGCCGTCGCTGCCGGTGCAGCCTGCGAGCGCGAAAAGCGCGGAAGCTACGGCGCCGAAGAGGCTGAAGAAATACGCTGCGGATCTACGGTGGTCCATGGCCAAATCCCCTGTCTCGCTCTCTCCTCTGGAACGACGCCTGTCCTCGAGCCCTGCGGCTGGGCGGAGGATTTGGGAGAAAACGATATAAGTTTGGTCCGCGCGAGCCTTTGACCTAGGTCAAATCGGCGCGTTATTCACCTGTCATCGATTTCCAAGAAAACGCCTTTGAAACGCGGCACTTATTATCCTCTCCGCCGCGCGCCGCGACCGATAGGCTGGCGCGACGCCCGGGGATCTTCTCATTTCTTCTTCAGCGAGGCGTAGTAGGCCGCCAGATTCTCCATGTCCTTCTCCGAGAGCTGGCTCGCAAACCCCTTCATGATGGGCTTGTTGTTCTTGCCGGACTTGTAGTCTTTCAGCGCCTGCACGAACTTGTCTTCCGCCATGCCCGCCAGCGCGGGATTCGGCGCCTTCCCTTCACCGCTTGCGCCATGGCAGCCCGCGCAGGTCGTGGCCTTGGCCTTGCCGGCCGCGGCGTCTCCCGCCGCCTGCGCCAGACCGAAGACTCCAAAAAACGCGACAAACCCTATGAGCAATCCCGTGCTTTTCATGCGTTCTCCTTAAAGTGAATGACAAGACCAAGGCGCGTCGTGCCTGATCGCAGAGCGTATCTTGCCACATCGGTATGTCGATGCCTTCCGGCGCCCGCCGCAACCACGCTTGCACGCCGGCGGGCCATCCGGTTTTGCCCCGGAACAAGCTCCCATGCTATCGTCCTGTCAGCGACGGCCTCCAACGACGGAGAGAACCAACCATGGCAGACGCACCGAAGGATCCATCCGCTGGCGGTTCCCAAAGCTCACCCCGGCGCGGACTCATCCGCCGGATCTGGGACGTGCTGCGCCGTCCCAGCGCGAGGTTCTCGCTGCTCACTCTCGCCGGCGGCGGCTTTGTCGCCGGGATCATCTTCTGGGGCGGGTTCAACACCGTCCTCGAAGCCACGAACACACTGGCCTTCTGCGCCAACACCTGCCACGAGATGCACGATACGGTCTACCAGGAATACATGAAGACCATCCACTACTCGAACCGTACGGGGGTACGCGCGGTCTGCTCGGATTGCCACGTGCCGAAGGACTGGGTTCACAAGGTGGTGCGCAAGATCAAGGCGAGCAACGAACTCTATGGCAAGATCACCGGCGTCATCAACACGCCGGAAAAGTTTGAGGCCAACCGCGCGAGGCTCGCGCAGCACGTCTGGAAAACGATGGAGGAAACCGACTCGCGGGAATGTCGCAACTGCCACAGCTTCGATGGCATGAACCCGCAGAAACAGTCGGCGGCAGCGGCAGAGATACACGCAACCGCGAAAAGCAGCGCCTTAACCTGCATCCAATGCCACAAGGGGATCGCGCACAAGCTGCCTGCGGGGAGCTGAACCGACTTTGCCCCCCAGATCGACCATCCCGACGCTGCAGCAGGGCCATCTCGCCGAGAACGTCATGCACTTCGCGCGCGTGCTGCGCGCCGCGGGGCTGCCCATCGGACCGGATCGCGTGATCGACGCGGTGCGCGCGCTCGAGGTCGCCGGCGTCGAGCGGCGCGACGACTTCTACTGGACGCTCGCGAGCGTGTTCCTCGACCGGCGCGAGCAGTTCGAGGTCTATGACCAGGCCTTTCACATCTTCTGGCGCGACCCGCAGCTGCTCGAGCGCGTCATGGCGATGTTTCTTCCCCAGGTCTACGGGCGCCAGGGCAAGGAAGAGCGCCAGGCTTCCTCGCGCGTCTCCGAGGCGCTCCGTCCCAGGGCGAAGAAGCCCGAGGAGACCCCGGCCGAGCCGCCGCAGGAGACGCAGCTCGATGCGAGCCTGTCCTTTTCCGCGCGCGAGGTGCTCCAGCACGCGGACTTCGAGACCATGACCTCCGAGGAGATCGCGCAGGCGAAGAAGATGCTCGCGAACCTGCGCCTGCCGATACCGGAGATACGCACGCGCAGGCTGACGCCCGATTCCGGCGGCGCGCGCGTGGATCTGCGTGCGAGCCTGCGCGCGAGCCTGCGCAACGGCGCGCAGATCATCCAGCTCCGGCGCCGCTCGCCGCAGCGGCGGCATCCCCCGCTGGTGGTGCTGTGCGACGTCTCGGGCTCGATGAACCGCTATTCGCGGATGTTCCTCCACTTCCTGCATGCGATCACGAACGACCGCGACCGCGTCACGAGCTTCGTCTTCGGCACGCGTCTGACGAACATCAGCCGCTACCTCCGCCACCGCGACGTCGACGTCGCCATGAGCGGCGTGGCCGACGCAATCTCGGACTGGTCGGGCGGGACACGCATCGGCAACTGCCTGCGCGAGTTCAACCTGCGCTGGTCGCGCCGAGTTCTCGGCCAGAACGCGGTCGTGCTGATGATCTCCGACGGCCTGGACGGCGACGTGGGCGAGGGGCTGGCGCGCGAGATGGAGCGCCTGCACAAGTCGTGCAGGAAGCTCATCTGGCTCAACCCGCTCCTGCGTTACGAGGGCTTCGAGGCGCGGCCTGCAGGGGTGCGCGCCATGCTGCCCCACGTTGACGAGTTCATGCCGGTGCACAACGTCGCGAGCCTGATCGAACTCGCCCGCGCCCTCGAGGGTTCTCACACTCACCGCCGCGCCGCCTGAGCCCGCCCGCTCCCCTGCTACAATGGGCCGGTCCCGGACCACGGGGCGTTTCGTCGGGGG
>Ga0187773_10000133_pt1 | contig 31984 bp, 29 predicted proteins | sample 0216_BV02_MP05_1_FD_133133 | JGI IMG/M metagenome (GOLD analysis project Ga0187773, IMG submission 133133) | Tropical peat soil microbial communities from peatlands in Department of Meta, Colombia - 0216_BV02_MP05_10_MG | ecosystem: Environmental > Terrestrial > Soil > Wetlands > Peat | place...
CATCGACACGGCGCTACTCGACGCCGCGCCGCGCTTGAGAGCGGTCTGCAACAACGCCGTCGGTTACAACAACATCGACCTGGCGGCGTGCAGCGAGCGCGGGATCCTCGCGACGAATACCCCTGCCGTGCTCGACGACACGACCGCGGATACCACCTGGGCGCTCCTCATGGCGGCGGCGCGGCGCATCACCGAGGCTGAGCGCTGGCTGCGCGCAGGGAACTGGAAGGAGGGCTGGAAGCACGACCGCCTGCTGGGGCAGGACATCCACCACGCGACGCTGGGGATCGTCGGAATGGGGCGCATCGGACAGGCCATTGCGCGACGGGCGAAGGGCTTCTCGATGCGCGTGCTCTACCATAACCGCCGGCGGTGTCCGAAAGCAGTGGAGAAGGCGCTCGCGGCCAAGTACGTGAGCCTGCAGAGGCTTCTCAAGGAATCGGATTTCATCAGTATCAACTTGCCCTATTCCCCCGAAGCCCACCATCTCCTCGGCGCAGACGAGCTCCGGCTCATGAAGCCGACCGCCGTCATCGTCAACGCGGCTCGCGGCGGCGTCATCGACGATGCGGCGCTGATCCAGGCGCTCAAGGAGCACCGCATCGCGGCGGCGGGCCTGGACGTGTTCGAGGGCGAGCCGAAGTTCAACCCCGGCTTTCTCGAGCTGGACAATGTGGCGCTCGTTCCTCACATCGGCAGCGCCACGCGCGCCACGCGCATGGCCATGGTTCGCCTTGCCGCGAGGAACCTCGCCGCCGCGCTCGCCGGCAGGCGCCCGCCGAACCTGCTCAACGCCGAAGCCTGGCCCAAACGGCGCCGCGCGTAGGGCATTCCATGTCGAGGAAACAGGCGGGCGAGAGCCTCGCGGTGCGCGATGACCTGAGGGCGAGCGTACGGGCGCTTGCGGACGGCAGCCTGACGGCCCGGGCGTACTGCGAATCGCACCTCCAGAGGTTCCGGGCCACCGAGTCGAAGGTTCGCGCCTGGGCAAGGCTCGACGAGGCGCGGGCGCTCGCGCTCGCCGCCGCCCGTGACGCCGAGCAGGGGCGCGGCGGGATCGGTCCCTTGCACGGGATCCCGGTGGGGGTGAAGGACATCTTCGATACCGACGATCTGCCCACCGAGATGGGCTCGCCCGCGTTCGCCGGCCACCAGCCTCAGAAGAACGCCGAGCTGGTCGAAAGGATCCTCGCCTCTGGCGCTTATGTGCTCGGCAAGACCGCCACCACGGAGTTCGCCTTCATGCATCCGGCTGGAACGCGCAACCCGTGGAACGCCAGGCACACGCCGGGCGGATCTTCGTCCGGATCGGCTGCTGCGGTGGCAGCGGGCCATGTGCCGGTCGCAATCGGCACCCAGACCAACGGGTCGGTGATACGCCCGGCTGCGTTCTGCGGCGTGGTCGGATTCAAGCCGAGCTTCGATGCGCTGCCCATCGCCGGAGCCCTCGCTTTCTCCGAGACGCTCGATCAGGCGGGCGTGTTTGCCCGTACGGTGGCGGATGCAGCCTATTTTTCTGCCTGTCTTGCCGAGACCAATGCGGTCCCCGGACCGGTTGCGGCTTTCTCGCGCCCACCGAGAATCGGGATACTCGCGCGTTTTCCGTGGAACGCGGCCGAACCGGATGCTGCGGCGCATCTCCAGGAGACTTTCAGCCTTCTCGCCGGCGCAGGAACGATCCTGAAAGCCACGGAGCTGCCTCCTGCCTTCGACGAGGCTCATCTCGTCCATCGGACCATCATGCTGTACCAGGGTGCGCGCCAGCACGCTCCCAGGCAGGCAGCTTACCGGCACTTGATGAGTGCCGCGCTCAACACTGCGATCGACGAGGGGCTCGCCGTTTCGCACGAAGACTATCGACGCGCAATAGCAAGGCGCGCCGCCCTGGTCGAGCTTGCGCTCGGCCTTTTCGACGACTTCGACGCGATCGCGTCGCTGCCTGCACCGGGAGCGGCTCCGGCTCGGCTCGACATCACAGGCGACCCCAGTTTCTGCACGCTCTGGTCGCTCGTCGGTTTTCCCGCCCTCACGCTCCCGACCGGGCTGTCCGCCAAGGGCCTTCCCTACGGCCTGCAGCTTGCGGGACCGGCCCTGGCCGATGACCGACTGCTCGGTGTAGCCACATGGTGCGAGGCTGCGGTAGGCTTCGATCGTTTCCCCAGCTGAGCCGCAGGATCGACTGCCCGCGTGGCGGCGGCTGTGCTTTTTTTTTCCGCTACGCTAGGATAGCTCGGCATAGCTCAATCTTCTCCTGGCCGCTCCGGAGCGCACCCTTGAAGAAAAGCACCTTCCCGACACCGCAGGACGCGGAGGCGGCGTTCTACGAAGCGCTCGAAGCGGGCGATCTGGAGGCGATGATGGAGGTATGGGCCGAAGATGAAGAGATCGTATGCGTGCACCCGGGCGGACCGCGGCTCTCGGGATACGATCAGGTGCGGGAGAGTTGGGCGCAGATAATCGGCCCTGGCCGGCGGCTCAAGGTTCAATTGTCTAACCAGGTCGTTCTTTCCGGCATGATGTTCGCGGTTCACAGCATGCACGAGAACATTCTCGTGCAGGGCGAGTCGCGGCCGCGCGTGCCGATCGCCGCGACCAATCTCTACCTTCGGACCGGCAACGGCTGGCGCATGATCCTCCACCACGGATCTGCCGCGCCGCAGCCCGCTCGCGCCGGGGTCGAATCGCCGAAAATCCTGCATTGAGCGATTCCCCGCCCCCTTCTTCTTACCGGGCGCCATGGTGGCTGCCCGGCGGGAACCTTCAGACCCTCTACGCGGCTCTCACCGGGCATCCCGTCGCAGACTGGAAAAGGGAGCGATGGGATACTCCCGACAGCGATTTCATCGAGGTCGATCGACTGCCGGGCAGGCTGGGCGCGCCGCTTGTCGTCCTCTTCCATGGACTCGAAGGCGACTCGCGAAGCCACTACGCCGGGGCGCTCGCCCGGGAGCTTGCGCAGCGGGGATGGGGTTGCGCGGTGTCGCATTTCCGCGGCTGCTCGGGCGAACCCAACAAGCTGCCCCGCGCCTACCATTCGGGCGACGCTGAAGAGGTGGCATGGATTCTCCGGCGCCTGCACGGGGAGCTGCCGCCCAAGGCCCCGCTCTTTGCGGTCGGTGTGTCCCTGGGGGGCAATGCACTGCTCAAGTGGCTTGGCGAGGATGCCCAGGCTGACAGGATTCTCTCGGCCGCTGCGGCGGTTTCTGCGCCGATGGACCTCATGGCGGCGGGCGATGCCCTCGGGCGTGGGTTCAATCGCGTGTACACCCGGGTATTTCTCGCGACGATGAAGAAGAAGGGGGAGGAGAAGCTGCAGCGGTTCCCGGGACTGTTCGACGCCGCGGCAATGCGGCGCGCGCGCAGCTTGCGCGATTTCGACGGGATCGTCACGGCGCCCCTGCACGGATTCCGCGACACGGATGACTACTGGACCCGTGCGAGCGCAAAACCGGTCTTGCGGCGAATCCGCGTTCCGACGCTGCTCCTTAACGCCCGCAACGATCCGTTCCTGCCGGCGGCCGCGCTTCCAGAGGCGAACGAGGTCTCCGAGTCCGTGCGTCGCGAGTTCCCGCGAGAGGGAGGCCACGCGGCATTCGTGAGCGGATCCTTCCCCGGGAACCTGAGCTGGCTGCCGCGGCGGGTCGTCGCATTCTTCGTTGAGGCGATGGCACGCGAGGCCGCTGGATCGCACGGGCACGCGAATGGGATAATGCCGGGCACCGCGGCCCGTACATCATGAATCTTCCTCCGCAGGAAATCTTCAAGGCCTACGACATCCGGGGGGTCGTCGACAAGTCGCTCACCGAAGAAGGGGTGCGGCTGATCGGACAGGCTCTCGGCAGCGAGTTGCTTGCGGGGCGCCCATCGGACGGTCCGCGCCCGGAAATCGCAGTGGGACGCGACGGCAGGCTCTCGGGACCGAGGCTGGCCGAGGCGCTCATGACGGGTATCCGGGCGAGCGGCGTCGACGTCGCCGAAATCGGCATGTTCGCGACTCCGGTGGCCTATTTTGCAGCGCACGAACTGGGCTGCGGGAGCGCCGTGGCGGTTACCGGCAGCCACAATCCGCCCGAATACAACGGCCTGAAAATGGTGCTCTCCGGAACGACGCTCGCTGGAGAGGCCATTCAACGCCTGCGCCTGCGGATCGAGTCCGACGAGCTGGCGCGCGGCGCCGGGAGACATCGCCGGGCCGAGATCCGCGAGGCGTATCTGCGGCGCATCGTCTCGGACGTGCGGCTCGCTCGTCCGATGAAGATTGCGGTCGACTGCGGCAACGGCGTTGCGGGAGCGACTGCGGCCGAACTGTATCGCAGGCTCGGGTGCGAAGTGCTGGAACTCTACTGCGAGGTCGACGGCCGTTTTCCGAACCATCATCCGGATCCGTCCCATCCGGAAAACCTCAAGGATCTGATAGCTCTGGTGCGGAAGGAGCGCGCCGAACTGGGGTTCGCTTTCGACGGCGACGGAGACCGCCTCGGCGTGGTGACGGCGGACGGGCGGATCATCTACCCGGACCGGCAGCTCATGCTGTTCGCTCAGGACGTGCTCTCGCGACGGCCCGGCGCGGAAATCATCTACGACGTTAAGAGCACGCGCAATCTCGCTCCCTGGATACGCAGGCATGGCGGAGTGCCCAGCCTGTGGAAGACCGGCCATTCGCTCATCAAGGCCCGGCTGCGCGAGAGGGGGGCGGCGCTCGCGGGCGAGATGAGCGGCCACGTGTTCTTCGTCGAGCGCTGGTACGGATTCGACGACGCGCAGTACGCCGGCGCCCGGCTGCTCGAGATCCTCAGCAAGACCCGGGACGCCACCGCGGCGCTGAATGCGCTTCCGGATTCGATCAGCACGCCGGAATTGCACCTGAAGCTTGCCGAAGGCGAGCCGCACCGCCTGATCGAGCGGTTGCAGGAGAGCGCCTCGTTTCCCGGAGCGACGGAGGTCATCCGGCTGGACGGCTTGCGGGTGGAATACCCCGACGGATTCGGCTTGGCGCGGGCTTCCAATACGACGCCTGTGATCGTCCTGAGATTCGAGGCCGACGACGAGAAGGGATTGGCGCGAATCAAGTCGGAGTTCCGCCGCATGCTTCTTTCCGCCAAACCCGGCGCGAATCTGCCTTTCTAGAGAAGAGGGGAGAACAATGGCAAGGGTCCCGCTGATCAAGGAAGGAGAGCGCGCCGAGCTCGAGGGCTTGATCGCGAGCATCAAGGCTGAGCGCGGAGGGAGGCTACTCAATCTCTATCGCGCCCTGCTGAACAGCCCGCCGGTCGCCGAAGGCTGGCTGAAGCTTTTCACGGCGATTCGCCAGAAGGGAAAGCTTCCCGGGCCCTTCCGCGAGCTTGCCATTCTGCGCGTTGCCCAGCTGAACGGCGCCGACTACGAGTACCGGGCGCACGTGCCCGTCGCGCTCAGGGAAGGCGTAAGCCAGGCGCAGATCGACGCGCTCGGCGGTTGGCAAGTATCGAAAATTTTCGGGGAGCGGGAGCGGGCCGTTCTCGCCTACACGGATTGCATGACGCGCGAGATCCGCGTGCCGGATCCCGTGTTCTCAGAGCTGCGCCGGCATTTCGACGATCGGGAACTGGTGGAGCTCACCGCGACGGTGGGCGGATACAATCTCGTTTCGCGCTTCCTGGAGGCGATGCGCATTGATCTGGAGGCTTAGGCAGCCCTCAGGCAAGATTCGGCGGGACGAGATCGAGCCGGTCCGTAAAGATTCCATCCACGCCCCACGAGAACAACCTCCGCGCGGACGCGGGGTCGTCTACCGTATAACAGAGCAGCCAAAAACCTGCCTCTTGAGCTTCACGGGTCTGGGCTGCGGTCAGATGCCGCCAGTCGCAGTGCACGGAAACACAATCGAGTCCCCGCGCCATCTCGCGCCAGTCCGGGTCGAGGCGATAGGTGAGAAAGCCGCGGGGCAACTCCGGAGCGGCCGCGCGCGCCGCCTCCAGGGAGGCTGGCTGAAAGGAGGAAAGTACAGGGGGCGGGCCGATGCCCCGCCACATCTCCCGGGCGAGCCTGGCCGTCGCCTCGCCGGTTTCGCGCTCGAATCCCCGGGCCGGCTTGATCTCGACATTGGCCCACAGGCCCAGCTCAACGCACAGTTTCGCCGCCTCGTGAAACGAGGGCAGGTGCTCGCCCCGGTACGCGTCCCCGAACCACGACCCCGCGTCCAGGGCGGTCAGTCCCGAGAACGGGGTTTCGGCCACCTTGCCTCGGCCGTTTGTCGTACGCTCGAGCGTTTCGTCATGGATGAGCACCGGCACCTTGTCCGAGGACAGCATGACGTCGAACTCCACTGCACCGAAACCCATCGCCGCCGCTCTGCGGATGCCGGCCAGGGTGTTCTCGGGCGCGAGCGCGCCGCCTCCCCGATGCCCGATGACTCGAGGATGAGGCCATGGCCGATGCATCGGAGGCGCGAAATCCCGATCAGAGAGGAAAACTCATTATAGGGGCGGGCAAAGCGCGAGACCGCGCTTGTGCCAAGACAGGTAAAAAAAAACGGGGGAAGGGAGGGTTTCCCCCGTTAGCCGCCGTTTGCTGGGCCGGCGGGCAACCTGAAACGTCGCTGCAAAACCAATCTGCGCAACGATCGCAAAATCAACTATGACAACATCATACCATCAAGCGGGCACCGCAACAAGTTGCAGCGAGGAATATTCCTCCGGCAATTGGCGACCGGTCCGAGAACAATTTCACGTAAACCGGAAGAGCCGCGGGCAATGGTGATTTTTTCACGCTTCTTGCCGGGCCGGCTCAGTCGCGCCTCGACGCGCGATCGAGGTCGGGAACCGCGCGCGTCGTGCAAGATCTCGCCCGGATGTCGCCCGGCCCGCGTAGGGAAATCCCGGCGAGCCCGCCTGGAGCGCCGCGGTGCTAGTATTCGCGCGAAATCCGCGTAGCGCCGCACATGCGTGTTTCATACTTCTCGCTGCTTCGCATCCTTGCTGACGGCAGCTTTCATTCCGGAGAACGGCTTGGCCAGCTGTTGGGGATTTCCCGCACCCGCGTCTGGAATCTCGTCCGGAGAATCGAAGCTCTGGGATTGCGCGTCTTCAAGGTGCGCGGCCGTGGGTACCGGCTCGCCCAGAGTCTGGACCTGCTCGACCGTGGTGCGATCGCAGGTCAGCTGGCACGGCGCGCTCCGCAGCTCCGGGTCGAGTTCCTCGACGAATGTCCATCGACCAACACGGTTCTGGCGGAGCGAGCGTCTCACGGAGCGCCGAGTGGCGCCGTCCTCGCCTGCGAACGCCAGATCGAAGGGCGGGGCCGGCGGGGGAATCGCTGGGTCTCGGTGCTTGGCGGAAGTCTCGCTTTTTCGATCTTGTGGCGCTTCCCCGGCGGCGGATCCCTGGCCGGCTTGAGCCTGGCCGTGGCGGTCGGCGTGGCTCGGGCGCTCGAACAGCTGGGTATCGAAGGAATGCGCGTGAAATGGCCGAATGATCTCCTTTGCGAAGGCCGTAAGATGGGGGGAATCCTGGTCGAGGTTTCGGGTGAAGCTCAGGGACCGATCACGGCTGTCATCGGCGTCGGAATCAATGTGCGTCTGGACAAGGTCGCGATGGAGCGCATCGGGCAGCCGGCAACCGATCTCACCCAATGCAGCGGGCTCGTGCCGCCTCGCTCGACCCTGCTGGTTGCCCTGCTTGAAGAATTCGGCCGCAGTCTCGCGCGGTTCTCGCGTGAAGGCTTCGCGCCCTTCCGCGAGGAATGGCTGCGGCGTCACGCCTGGCAAGGACGGCAAGTCGCCCTGTCGCGCGCGGGGCGTCGAGTCGCCGAGGGCAGGGCCGTCGACATCGCCGAGGACGGGGCGCTCGTGCTTGAATCGCCGCTGGGTCTCGAGCGTTTTCACAGCGGCGAGCTTTCGCTGAGGCAGCGATGATTCTGGCAGTTGACTGCGGGAATACCCGGCTGAAGTGGGGGCTTTATCATTCCGGTGTCTGGCGTAGAACGGGTGCCGCACCGATTGCCGAGATGGAGAGCTTGGAGGAGCGTTGGAGGAAATTTCGAGCCTTGGACAGGGCGGTGGTCGCCAACGTCGCGGGAGCCTCGGCGCGCGCGAAGCTGGGAGGGATCTTTGCGAGATTGCGCCTGAGCGTCCTGTGGGTCGAGGCTAAGCGGCGCGAATGCGGCGTGACCAACGGATATTCCAGGCCCGCGCAGCTGGGCGCCGACCGTTGGGCGGCGCTGATCGGTGCCTGGCGGACCGTGCAGGGGCCGTGCCTTGTCGTCATGGCGGGCACGGCGACTACCGCCGATATTCTCAAGAGTAACGGCAGATTCGCAGGCGGGGTCATTCTTCCAGGGCTCGATCTGATGAAGCGATCGCTCTCCGAGAACACCGCTGGGCTTCCACAGACCCCGGGGCGTTTTTCTCCCTGGCCGAGGAAGACTGCGGACGCGATGGAAACGGGCTGTCTCCTCGCCCAAGCCGGGGCGATCGAGCACATATTCGCCACTTTGGACCGAGGCGCCAGGTGCCTGCTTGCAGGAGGCGCGGCGGCGCGCATAGCGCCACACCTTCGCATTCGGGCGCGCAAAGCGGAGAACCTGGTGCTGGAAGGCCTGGTCAGAATTGCAGTATCGGAGTAGGTCGGGGCCACCGTGAGAATCGTGTTCTTCCTGTTGCTGCTTGCCAACCTCGGCTACTTCGCCTGGAACAATTTCGGCCCCGGTGCGGCACCCGACGACCAGCAGCTCGCCGAGCAGGAGCTCAACCCTCAGGCAATCCGGCTGCTCAGTTCCGAGCAGGTGGCGGCGCTCGCGGCGGAGCGCCCGAAGCAGGCCCCCGAGCGTCCGAAACCGCCGCCCGCCCCGAAACCGGTGACGACCGCATGTCTGGAGTTTGGAGCCTTCAACCTGGCCGATGTCCCGCGCGCCGAGCAAGCGCTCGAGCCTCTGGCGCTGGGCACAAGACTCGGGCAACGCCGTACCGACGAAGTCGCGAGCTATTGGGTGTTCATACCACCGCAGCCGACCCGCCAAGGGGCGAACCGAAAATACGCGGAGCTCAAGAAGCTCGGGGTGGGAGATTTCTTCATCGTCCAGGAGGATCCCAAATTCAGGTTCGCAATTTCCCTGGGGGTCTTCAAGACTGAAGAGGCGGCAAAGGCGCGGCTCGGGGAATTGCGCGCACGCGGCGTACGCACGGCACGCGTAGGTCCCAAGGAAACGCCGGTACAGAGGGTCTACTTCGTCATTCGCGAGGTCCCCGATTCGCTGGTCGCCAAATTGGCCGCGGTTCGCCAGGGATTCCCGGGCACCGAGCTGAAGGCGTGCCCTCCCGAGGAGAAGCGGGCTGGAAAGTGACGCGCTGCCGGGTGTCGCGTGCGCCGCTGCGACCAGTTTCTTCGGGCTAGACGCCCCGGATCTTCCGCAGCAGTGCCGTGGTCGATCTCTGGTGCTCGAATGGAATCGACCGGACGCTTCCGCCCCAGGCGCGCACCTCCGCCCCCCCGACGATCGCTTCGGGTTTCCAGTCGCCACCCTTGACCAGTATTTCCGGCCGGCAGGAGAGAACGAGCGCGAGCGGCGTGTCCTCTTCGAACCATGTGACGACTTGCACGGACTCGAGTGCCGCAACCACGGCCATGCGGTCGGCAAGCGCGTTCAGCGGCCGATCCCCGCCCTTACCAAGACGTTTGGCGGAGGCGTCGCTGTTGACCGCAACCAGAAGCGTCGCCCCCAGTGCGCGCGCCCGAGCGAGATAAGTAACGTGGCCGCGATGCAATATGTCGAACACGCCGTTGGTGAACACCAGTGGGCGCGCGTGAGAGGGCAGCCGTGCTGCAAGGTGCTGCGGAGGACAGATCTTCTGTTCGAATGGGGCACCCATTTGGAGTTTCGGTCGCCGGAATCCTTTCCGCGTCGGGGCCATATTATCGACGGTTCTGAAACACCCGGCAGGTTTTTGACAGAAGGGCACGTGCCGGAGTAGGTTCGCTGAGGCCTTAGCTCCCGATCCGACAATGCCGACGATGCGCTTGCACTGCCTGCTGCTTCTTGCGCTGTCGGGGCCAGTTCTTGCGGACTGCCCGGCGCTGCTCAAGCACAGCTTTCCGACTCTCATGGATCAGGATACGCCCCTTTGCAGCTTTCAGGGCAAGGTGCTGCTGGTGGTGAACACTGCCAGTTACTGCGGATACACGCCGCAATACGCAGGTCTCGAGGCGCTGTATCGGCGGTACCGGGAAAAGGGCCTCGTGGTGCTCGGCTTTCCAGCCAACGACTTCGGCGCCCAGGAGCCGGGGAGCAGTCGGGACATCGCAAACTTCTGCGAGGTCAACTACGGCGTGAGCTTTCCGGTCTTCGCGAAATCGGGTGTTTCTGCGGGGAACGCCAATCCGTTCTATGCGGCGCTCGCGGCGAAGACAGGCGAGCGGCCTCAATGGAACTTTCACAAATACCTGATTGACCGTTCCGGTGACAAGGTGCTGTCCTTCCGCAGCGCCGTGACGCCGGAAGACCGCAAGCTCACCGACGCGATAGAACGCATGCTCGCCGCGCCCCAGCCTTAGGAGCCGGTTAGTCACTTCTTCGTTACAGGGGGCGTGACCTTGGGCGACTGGGTCGGGGTTACATACTCGAACACGCGGACCACTTTCTGTACGCCTCCCGTGCCGCGCGCGATCTCGGTCGCGGCGTCCGCCTCCTCGCGGGTGACAAGGCCGAGGAGGTAAACGACGCCCGCTTCGGTCACGACTTTGATGCTGGTGGGACCGACCTTGTCGGCGCCGAGGAGATTGCTCTTGACCTTGCTGGTGATGTAGCTGTCGTTGCTCCGGGATGCCATCGAGCTCGCACCCGCGATCTGCAGCTCGTTGATCACGGTCTTCACCTGCGGGACTTCGCTCGCAATTCTTTCCGTATTGGCCTTGACCTGGGCGCTCGGGACCTCCCCGGTGAGAAGCACCATGTAGTTGTAGCTTGTGATGTTCACGTGCCCTTGGCCGGCAAGCGCGTCGCCAATGCGATTGGACGCGACAACTTCAATGCGTTGGTCGCCAAAGATGACTTCGGGCTGCCGCCGGTCCGCGGCCACGACCACGCCCGTTGCGACACCTCCGATGATGAGGCTTTCGACGCACGCCTGCAGCGAGAGCGCGCAGGCCGAGGCCAGGACAACCGTGGCCCAGCGTCTCGCTGCCGAGCGGCGCCTCATTCCGCCCCCAGCAGCATCGAATCGATCCCGTCGCACAGGCAATGCAGAGTCAGCAGATGGACTTCCTGGATGCGCGTGGTCTGCGAATGCGGCACGCAAATGTTGACGTCCTCCGTTCGCAGAAGTTTCGCGATTTCGCCTCCGCCCCGCCCCGTCAGAGCCACCACGCGCATCTCCCGCTCCTTCGCGGCAGCAATGGCGCGCATCACGTTCTTCGAATTGCCGCTCGTGGAAATGGCAAGAAGCACGTCGTCGGCCTGGCCCAGGGCGCTGACCTGCTTTGAAAACACCTGCTCGTAGTCGTAGTCGTTCGCAATCGCGGTCAGGGTGGATGTGTCGGTGCTCAGCGCCATCGCAGCCAATCCGGGCCGTTCACGCTCGAAGCGGTTGAGGAGCTCTGCTGAGAAATGCTGGGAATCGGCGGCAGAGCCGCCGTTGCCGCAGGCGAGGATCTTGCCGTTGGCGAGCAGGCAGCGAACCATGATCTCGGCGGCGCGGGCGATCGGCCCGGTAAGCTCGTCGACCGCCTTGAGCTTGAGCTGCGCGCTGTCGTTGAACTGGCGGCGTATGCGCGCCGGCAGGTCCACGTTTTCCTCCGAAGGGCGGGCGGCGGCTTTCATCGAAGACTCATTCTAGCGCATCCTTCTCCAGCCATTCGCGTGCCCGACCGCCTGCCGCGCGAGATAATGCGTTTTCAAGCCGAAAACGCATCCCGTATCCATTCGATGCGCAGCGGGTCGAGGCATTCGAGCAACACCACGTCGAACCGGCATTGCGTTTCTTTCTGCCTGGCGAGATAGTGGCGCGCTGCCGCAATGATTCGTTCCTGCTTGCGCGGCCCGACACTGTATGCCGTGCCGCCAAAGCTGTCGGAGCGCCGCAATTTTACCTCCGCAAATACCACCGTCCGCCGATCGCGAAGCACGAGGTCGATCTCGCCCCAGCGGCATCGGTAGTTGGCTTCGATCAGTTGCAGGCCCTTTCGCCGGAGGTAATCCGCCGCGACACGCTCGGCTTGCTCTCCGATATTCATCGCTGGTCTTCGACCGACACCCCGGCTCCGTCGCGGAACACCGCCTGAACCGGCTCCCGCTGCAGAGCATTCCCTCCGCGAAGCGAAACGCGCCCGGTTACCCCATCGAGATTGATGCGCTGGTGACCGGCGAGCAGGTCCGCCGCGATTCGGCAGGAATCTATTCCGAGGGCATACAGGCGCTGAAGCTCCGTCGAAAATCCCTCAAGGCGCGGATAGACCATCACCGCGGCGTGATCGGGCTGGACGATCCAGGGCATATCGACGAAGCGGATGCCGTTCAAATCGCTATTCAGCAGATAGCCCGTCTTGCCGTCGTTCACCTGTGAGGTCGCGAATACCGGAATCTGATTGTTGAGATAAGGCCGTACCAGGCGGGCCTGCTGTGCGTCGGCGGAAAGAAAGACCATCTGTGCCTCGGAATCGGCGAGATGCCGGCGCAGCTCGACCAGGTTGGTCTGTGGACCGAACTCGCGTACATCCCCGATTCTTCCGCCGAGCGTGAACCATTCGTCAGCGAAGGCGCGGCTCACGCGCCGCGCGAGAAACGTAGAGGCCTGCACGACCACCGCATCGCGCAGGCCGCGGGCATAGGCGATCCGGGCCACGAGGCGGGCTTCGGGCTCTACCGAAAGTCCGAACGTGTACAGGCGCGGCGGGAGCGGCAGGTCGTTGTCGGTCACATTGAGTGCCAGCGTGACCACGCTGATACGGCCAGTGGTTGCGAGCGCGGTCACGCCTGAGCGGGTCAGCGGGCCCACGACAACCGCCGCACCGCGCTGCACGGCAGCGTCGTACTCGGCGAGTATGTTTTCCGGCGTCGCGTCGGTGCGCACAACCTGCACCGACTGGTGGTTGTCCGCGAAAGCCAGCGCGGCCTGACAACCCAGGCGGACGGCCTCGGCCGCCGGAGCGAATTCGGGGGCATTCAGCGGAAGCAGCAGGCCGATGAAGGGCTTCTCGCCGCCGGGCCGGCTTGCCGGATCGTCGGCGGCCGCGCACAATGCCGGACTCAATAAGGCGAGCAGGGCGAAGCAGATTTGGGCGCGAGGACCGGGAAGCATGTCGGGAGCCCGAAAGGGGCAGGTCAATTATATGTGGTGGCCACGCCCATTGGAAACCTCGAGGACATCAGCTTGCGCGCGGTGAATACCCTCGCCCTTGTCGACATGATCGCGGCGGAAGACACCCGCATTACGGCACGGCTGCTCGAGCACCACCGCGTGCACGGGAACCTGAAAGCGGTGCACAAGCACAACGAGCAGCGCTCGGCCGACTGGATCGTCGAGATGCTTGCCCAAGGCAAGTCCGTAGCGCTCGTAACCGATGCTGGCACGCCGGCGATTTCCGATCCCGGCGCCATGGTTGTCGCACGAGTCCGCGCTTCCGGATTCAAGGTAGTTCCCATACCCGGCCCGAACGCCGCAATCACCGCCTTGTCGGCGGCAGGCATCGCTGACAGCCCCTTCCTTTTTGCCGGTTTTCTGCCGCCGAAGTCCGCTGCGCGGCGCAAAGCCCTTGCAGCCCTCGGAGAGCTGCCCTGCACGCTGGTATTTTACGAGGCGCCGCACCGCATCGTGGAGTGCGTCGAGGACATTGCGGGAGTGCTTGGTGCCGAGCGCAAGATCGTGATCGCGCGCGAGCTGACCAAGCTCTTCGAGCAGACTCATCATTGCGCCCTGGCCGACGCCGCAGCCTGGCTGCGGGCGGACCCCGACCGCCAACGCGGCGAGTTCGTGCTGATCGTCCCCGACTCGGCGTCCCCGAGGAAGGCGGCGGCGGAGACCGACTGGGAGCGCGTGCTCGCCGTCCTTCTGGATGAGCTTCCGCTTGCGCACGCTGTGAAGCTCACCTGCAGACTTACCGGCGCGAAAAGGAAGGCGGCCTATGAACGCGCGCTGCAACTTGCCCATCGCCTGAAGTCTCGGCACAGCTGACCGTGCAAACCCTTACCCTGGCGCGTCCCGACGACTGCCATCTGCACCTTCGCGACGGCCCTCAGCTCGCGAGCGTGCTTGGGCACACCGTTCGTGCCTTCGCGCGTGCAGTGGTCATGCCCAATCTCAAGCCCCCGGTCACGAGCACGGCGCTTGCAGCGGCCTATCGCAGCCGGATTGTGGAAGCCCTGCCGAAAGGCTCCAAGTTCGAGCCGCTGATGACCCTGTACCTGACCGACAACACGAGCGCCGACGAGGTCGCTGCTGCCCGGCGGTCCGGGTTCGTGTGCGGCGTGAAATACTATCCGGCGGGCGCCACCACGAATTCCGCGGCCGGGGTCACGCGCATCGACAGAGCCTATGCGGCCCTGGCGGCGATGGAAGAGCACGATCTGCCCTTGCTCGTCCATGGAGAAGTCACCGGCGCCGGCGTGGACGCGTTCGACCGCGAGCGTGTATTCATCGAAACGGTCCTTGTCGAAGTCGCGCGGCGCTTTCCCCGGCTGCGGATCGTGGTCGAGCACGCAACGACCCGCGAGGCGGTGGATTTCGTGCTCGCGGGCGGTCCGCGCATCGCCGCCACGATTACCGCGCACCACCTGCTCTATAGCCGCAACGCGATGTTCGCCGGAGGCCTTCGGCCGCACTACTACTGCCTACCTGTGTTGAAGCGGGAAGAGCATCGTGAAGCGCTGGTGCGGGCGGCAACGAGCGGCAGTCCGAAGTTCTTCCTGGGCTCCGACAGCGCGCCCCACGCCCGAGCCGACAAGGAGACGGCGTGCGGACACGCGGGTATCTACACTGCGCATGCTGCAATCGAGCTTTACGCGGAAGCGTTCGAAAGAGCCGGAGCGCTCGACAAGCTGGAGGCCTTTGCAAGTTTTCACGGGGCGGATTTCTACGGCCTGCCGCGCAATCGCGATTCGATCAGCCTGCGCAAGGAGGAGTGGACGGTGCCCGCCGAAATTCCTTTCGGCGGGGCGACGCTCGTGCCGCTGCGGGCAGGAGAGCTCGTCGGGTGGAAGCTCGCCTGAGGCGGACTTGCGACAAGTGGGCGCGCGTGAGCGATGCGCCGATGTTCGCGACGCTTGCCCACCTGCTCGTGCGTCTGCCCCCGGACCGCTTTCCCGGGCACGATGAGCTCAACGCCCTGGCCACGCCGGCGCTCGCGAGCGGAGGCGGCGCGCCGATCCGCTTTGTTCCCCCGGTGGCCCCCTCCAGGGAATTCTCCGCGCAATACGAAGTGCGTATCTTCGAAACCGGGGAAGTGCAGACTCGCCCGGACAACCGGCACGACCTGTTCAATGCGCTCGTGTGGCTCGCGTTCCCGAAAACCAAGGCCGTCCTCAACGGGCACCACTACCGGGAGATCCATTCGCGCCGCGGCGAGCGCTCAAGGGGAACCGCCCGCGACGTGCTGACCCTCTTCGACGAGGGCGGGATCGTGGTTGCGTCGGCCGACAGGGGATTGGCCGATCTGCTGCGGGACTTCAAGTGGAAGGACCTGTTCTGGGTGCGGCGGGCCGACGTGCTTCGAGGCATGCAATTTTCCGTTTTCGGCCACGCCATCTACGAGAAGGCGCTCGAGCCCTACCGGGGCGTGACCGCGAAAGCGCTGATCCTCGAGGTGGAGCCCGCCTGGCTCGATACCTCATCTGAGCGCCGGCTCGCGGAAATCGACGCGCGCGCGGCGGAACATTTCCGGGGAACCGGGGCGCTCGCTTCGACGCGAGGGCTGCCGCCGCTTCCGGTTCTCGGCGTTCCGGGCTGGGATCCGGCCAACGAGCGCGAGGGGTACTACGACGACGCCTCGCAGTTTCGCCCGCAGCGCGCTTGATCTCTAGGGGAAGGCCGGGATGGTCGGCTCGATGCCGTGAGCGCTTGCTTCGGGATGGCGCCGTCCCACCAGTTCGCGGATTTCGTCAATGCGCGAGGACGGTACGTCCACCATGAGCAGAATCTTGCCGGCATCGATTTCTTTCTGGAAAGGCTTCAGGCGCGAGTTTGGCACGGACATCGCCACCAGGCTGGCCGCCCAGGCGCCAAAGATCGCGCCGATTACGGTGCCGATCAGCACCGTGACCAGTTGAAGCGTGACCCCGTCGGGCGGGGTCATGTAGATGTAGACGCCGATCAGGAAGCCGCCCAAGCCGCCAATGACAAAGCCGAGCTCCGCGCCGTGCACGGCATCTGATTTTTGCAGTGGGTTCGCCTCGTGCAACGCGCCCAGAGACATTCCGCGCCTGGCGAGGAAGTGCATATACCGATCTTCGAGCCGCGCAAGCAGCAGATCGTTGGCTGTCTGGATGGCGCTGCCTAGATCGGGCAAGAGGAAATACAGTCTGCGTCTCATGCGTCCTCCTCTAGAAACACGACTGCGCGATCTACTCTTCTAAGCCGCTGCATCTTCGAAGTCAAGCCGCCGATCTCGCGATGCGATAAAATTGCAGTCGAAGCTGGCTAGACAGTCGCTGGCAAGTGTTTCAACTGCCAGAGGAAAGTCCGGGCTCCGCAGAGCAGGGTGCCGGGTAACGCCCAGGCGCCGCGAGGCGACGAACAGGGCCACAGAGACGAGTCTTGTCGGACCTGGCGCAGCGCGTCAGCGCTGCGCCAAAGTCTCGTACCGCAGTCGGGGTGCGAGACCCGTTCGACAAGGGTGAAACGGTGCGGCAGTAACGCACCGCCGCCGCGGCAACGCGGCCGGCGCGGTAACCTCCACCCGGAGCAACATCAAATAGGCGGACGACGACGCGGCTCGCCGAGTCCGCGGGTAGATGGCTCGAGCCCCGGGGCAACCCGGGGCCTAGAGGAATGACTGTCCACGACAGAACCCGGCTTATCGGCCGGCTTCACTTTTTCAGGATGCGGCGCCGCGGATCCACGCCGTGATCGCCGCGACGATTTCCGGCGCCTCGCCGAGCGCGGGGGTCACGCGGAACTCGGTCTTTGCGTGGCGCTTGCGGATCTTTTCCACCATCGCAGGCAGATCGCGTTTCAAGTGCCCGCCTTGCGCGAGGAAGAGCGGGACGATCGTCACCGCCTCTGCGCCTTTTCCCGCCAGCCGCGCCGCGGCTTCCTCCACGGATGGGGACATGATCTCCAGGAAGGCCAGCTCGACCGTCAGCCCGGCCGCGCGCAGCCGGTCGCGGATACTCTCGAACGGCTGCGCCCACTCGGGCTCGCGCGCGCCGTGGGCGAAGAGGATGACCGCGGGCTCGCTCATGGGAGGTCCAGCTTAGTCGCGAGCGGGTGCGAGGTCAAAGCGCAACGGGGTGCGCTCGACGCACGGGTGACCGAGTCGTAGCGGCGGTGCTGCACCGCCATTCGGTCGGGTGGTAGAGTTCGGTTGGGCATGGACAACATCATCCTCACCGCCAAGAACGACGAGCGTGTCGAGTTCTACGACGCTGCAACCCACGCCAGGCTCGCGGCGCTGGACATGCCGGCGCCGGTGCACGAGCTCGCGCTCACGCCCGAACGGGCCTACGGCACCGTGTACGGCGGCGGCATATTCGGAAAGAACAAGGATCCCGATCATCGCGTGGTGGTGGTCGATCTTGCCGCGCGGGAGATCGACGGCTTCATCGACGTCGGCACCTACCTCGCGCCGCACGGGCTCATGTTCGGCGCCGACGGCCTGCTCTGGGTGACCGCGGAGCTGAACAATGCCATTCTCGGCATCGATGTCGCACAGCGAAAGGTCGTCGCCGCCATCGACACCGGCGGCGCGGCGCACTGGCTCACCGTATCGCCCGACGGCAGGCGCGCCTACGTCTCGCACAAGCAGACGCCCTGCCTTGCCATCGTCGATCTGCTCAGCCGGCGCGTGGCTGGCCAGGTGGACATCCCCAACCGCTGCGAAGGGGTCGCTTTGTCGAAAGACGGCGCCCGGTTGTACGTCGCCTCGCACACCGCGGCGGAACTCAACGTGATCGACACCCGCAGGGACAGGCTGATCGAAAGCATCCGCATCGAGGGCGGCGGCGAGGACCGCACGCAGCTGCGCCGCGTGCGCGTCTCGCCGGACGAGCGCTGGCTGCTTTTCTCGTCGCACGTTGACGGCAATGTGGCGATCTTCAGCCTGCCCGACCTCGAACAGACCGCGCTCATCAAAGTCGGCAAGGCACCGATGGGATTCGGCTTCCCGCCCGTCGCAGACCGGGCGCTGGTGTGCAACCACGACGACGGCGTCGTGTCCGTGCTCGACCTGGCTGCCGGCGCGGTCACCGCTTCGTTTACCACCGGCAAGGGCTGCGAATTCCTCGAGTACTACTGAGGCTTTCGGTCAGCTTGAGGGCGGGCAGTCCCGACCGCGTCAATTTCCCGCAGCACGCGCTCCGGCAGAAGCTCGTTCATGCACTTGAAATGCCCGAGCGGGCACTCGCGCGCAAAGCACGGGCTGCACGCGATGCCTGTCCGCACGACTCGGGCGCTCGCGGAGAGCGGCGGCGTGTGCTCGGGGCTGGACGAACCGTAGAGCGCGACAACCGGCGCACCGACTGCGGAGGCCACGTGCATCAATCCGGAGTCATTGCTCACCACGACTTCGGCGAGAGAAAGCAGATCGATTGCGCTCGCGAGATCAGTCCTTCCGCAGAGATTGAGCGCGGCGCCTTCAGCTAGCCGCACAATGTCCTCGCCGATTTCCCCGTCCTTCTTCGCCCCGAACAGCCACACGGCAAAGCCCTGCGCGGAGAGCCTTCGCGCCAGCTCGGCGAAATACCGGGCCGGCCAGCGCTTGGACGGCCCGTATTCGGCGCCGGGGCAGAACGCCGCCACCGGCTTCGCCCGCGAGAGCCCGAGCTGGCCAAGGGCAATGGTGAGGTTCGCCTGGTCGACGCGCAGGCGCGCCGCGGGAAGCGGGCGCGCGGGACCGGTTCCCGGATTCTCCGCGAGCTGCGCGTAGCGCTCGGCCATCAGCGGCAGGGTGTTTTCGTCGAGCCTGTGCACCCGGTTGAGGAGGCCGTAGCGGAGTTCGCCCACGAAGCCGGTCCGAAGCGGAATCTTCGCGAAGAACGGCACGAGCGCGGACTTGAAAGTGTTCGGGAGCACGACCGCTTCGTCGTAGCCGCGCAGGCGCAAGGCTCGCCCGATCCGCCAGCGCTCGGCGAGCGCGAGCTTTCCGTGCCTGAAGGGCGTCTCGATCACTTCGGCGACCTCGGGCATGCGGGCGAGCACCGGCGCGGTCCACTCCGGCGCCAGCGCGTCGATGACGGCGCCGGGACGCTGCTGATGCAGGCGGGCGAGAAGCGGCTGCGCGAGCAAGGCGTCGCCGATCCAGTTCGGCGAGACGATCAGGATCTTCGCCACGGAAAAGGGCTCAGTGCCCTTTGGGTGGGGCGCCCTTGTATACGTAGCGCGTGCCGCAGTAGGGGCAGAGCATCTGTCCCGCCTTGGCGACGTCGAGGAAGACGCGCGGGTGCATGCTCCACACCGGCGATTTCGGCGTCGGGCAGTGCAGCGGCAGATCGGCCTCGGTGACCTCGACGGTGCGGCTCGCCCGCTCGTTCGCGCCCATCAGACCCTGGCCTTCCTCGCCGCCGGCTCCTTGGCTTCCACGAGCGTGAGCCAGTCCTTGTGCTTGGCCACCTTGCCTGCGACGACGTCGAAAAAGAGCTTCTGGATCTTCGTCGTGACCGGGCCGCGCATGCCCGCGCCGATGGTGCGGCCGTCGAGCTCGCGGATCGGGGTGACTTCCGCCGCCGTGCCGGTGAAGAAGGCTTCGTCGGCGATGTAGATGTCGTCGCGGGTGATGCGGCGCGAGATCACCTCGTAGCCGAGCTCCCTCGCGAGCTCGATCACCGAAGCGCGGGTGATGCCGGACAGGGCGGAAGTCAGCTCCGGCTCGTGCAGTTTGCCGTCCTTGACGAGGAACAGGTTTTCGCCCGAGCCTTCGGCGACGAAGCCGTCCACGTCGAGAAGCAGCCCTTCGTCGTAGCCGTGCTGGGTCGCCTCGAGGTTGGCGAGGATCGAGTTCGGGTAGGTGCCGGCCATCTTCGCGCGCGCCATCGTGACGTTGATGTGATGCCGCGCATACGATGAGGTCTTGACGCGGATGCCTTTCTCGATCGCCTCCGCGCCGAGGTACGCACCCCAGGGCCAGGCGGCGATCGCGACGTGCACCGTCGCGCCGATTGGCGACACGCCCATCTTCTCCGAGCCGTAGAACGCGATCGGGCGGATGTAGCAGGAATCGTGCTGGTTCGCCCGCACCACTTCCTTTTGCGCCTCGATCAGCGTCTCGCGGCTGAACGGGATCTTCATCATGTAGATGTGCGCGGAATTGAACAGGCGCTCGGTGTGCTCGGGCAGACGGAAGATTGCCGTGCCGTCCACGGTCTTGTAGGCGCGCACGCCTTCGAAGACGGACAGGCCGTAGTGCAGCGAATGCGTGAGGACGTGGGTGGTTGCGGAGCGCCAGGGCACGAGCTTGCCGTCGTACCAGATCATTCCATCGCGATCGGCCATCGACATGGTGAATCTCCGGAGGGGACTTCAAAAGATGCTATTTTAGCGGAAAGTACTCTCGACCAAAGGTGCCTCGCGGCGTGATCACGAACCCGAAGGGCCGTCACCGGGAAGCCTGGAAAGACTTCGTTCTCGTCGTCGCCGTTCCGCTGCTGGTCGTGATCGCGGTCGTGGTCGTGGCGATCCAGTTCGTGAACCCGGCTCCGCCGCGCCACATCACGATCTCGACCAGCGCCGCAGAGGGCGGGTATCACTTCTTCGCCGGGCAGTACCAGAGGATCCTCGCGCGGGACGGCATCACGCTCGAGCTCCGCACCTCTGCGGGGTCCGCCGAGAACCTCGCGCGGCTGAGCAAGCCCGATTCGGGCGTGGATCTCGCTCTCGTGCAGGACGGTGTCGCAGCGGCCTCCGATTACCCGGACCTGGTGTCGCTCGGCAGCCTGTACTACGAGCCGATGTGGGTCTTCCATCGCACGCGCAGGGAGCTTTCGCGCTTCGGCGAGCTGAAAGGCCTGCGGATCGCCACTGGGGGCGAGGGCAGCGGCACGCGCGCCCTGGCGCTCGAGCTGCTTTCGGCGAGCGGGATCTCGGACAACAACGCGCGCCTCGTGGCGCTCGGACCCGACGCGGCGGCGAGGGCGCTGTCCGCCGGCGAGGTGGACGTCGCGTTCTTCGTCGGCTCGCCCAGCGTCCCGATCATCCAGCGGCTGCTGCGCGACCCCGGCGTGCGGGTGATGAGCTTCGGCCAGGCCGAAGCCTTGACCCGTCGCCTCCCTTACCTGCACCACCTGGTGCTGCCCGAAGGCGCGATCGACATGGTGAGGAACATTCCCGCCCGGGATCTCGACCTGGTCGCGCCGACGGCGACCCTGGTCGCCCGTGATTCGCTTCACCCGGCGCTGATGTACCTCCTCCTGCAGGCGGCCACCGAGGTTCACTCCCCCGCGAGGCTCCTCAGCAGGAAGAACGAGTTTCCCTCGGACCGCGACTCCGGCCTCCCGCTCGCCGAACAGGCGCAGCGCTACTACAAGTCCGGTCCGCCGTTCCTGATTCGGGTTCTGCCGTTCTGGCTGGCGACCTTCCTCGACCGCATGCTGATACTGATCATTCCGCTCATCGCGGTGCTGATGCCGTTCTCGCGGGTGCTCCCCGGCCTGTACGGCTGGCGCTTCCGCTCCAGGGTGTTCCGCTGGTACGGACAGCTGGGCGCCCTCGAAGCGGAAATCCGCGGCGGCGCCGGACCGGAAGCGCGCGCCCGATGCCTGGAGAAGCTCGACTGGATCGAAGGCGAGGTCGAGCGCATACGGCTGCCGCTCGCCTTCGTGCAGCACCGCTACATCCTGCTGGAGCACGTCGATCTCGTGCGCCGCCGCCTGCGGGGCGAACAGGCCCCCGGTGCGTCCGTGCGAGCCGGGACGGAAGCGCCAACCCGGGTCCGCGCTCGCTAGTCTTCGCCGAACACGCGCCGCCAGAGCGCAATCGTCGCCTCGATCCCATTCTTCACGTCCTCGCGCGACACCCGCGCGTAGCGCGCCCCGTCGAGCCGGAGCGCGTGCTGCCGCCGCCTGAATTCGCGGTAGGCGGAGGCGGTCCGCTCGGCATCCTCCGGCGGGATGAGGCCGAGCCTCGCGGCGAGCGCGAGCAGCGCGATGTTCCCGGCGTTCGCGACGAGCTCCGGGTGCTCGTAAGCGTGTGCGAGCACCAGGTATTGCACGATGAACTCGATGTCGATCATCCCGCCGCGGTCGTGCTTGAGATCGAAAAGAGCGCTGGTGTTCGGGTGGCCTTCGAAGAGTCTCTCGCGCATCGCGCGCACCTCCTCGCGCAGCTTCGCCGCATTGCGCCGCATTCGCAGGATCGCGCGCCGCTCCTCCTCGAAGGCCGCGCCGACAGCCGCGTCGCCCGCGCAGTAGCGCGCGCGGGTGAGCGCCTGGTGCTCCCACACCCAGGCGGTCTCGCGCTGATATTTGCGGAACGCCTCGACCGAGCTCACCATGAGCCCGCTCGCCCCGTCCGGCCGCAGCCGGAGGTCGGTGTCGAACAGCACGCCCGCGGCAGTGCGCGTGGTGAGCCAGTGGTTCAGCCTTTGCGCGAGCCGCTGGTAGTTCGCCTGGGCCTGCTCGTCGTTCTCGTCGTGGAGAAAAATGAGGTCGAGGTCGGAGGCGTAGCCGAGCTCCTTTCCCCCGAGCTTGCCGTAACCGATGATGGCGAAGCGCGGCTGCTCGCGGTGCCGTCCCGCCAACTGGGACCAGACGCACTCGAGCGTCGCCTGCAGCGTCGCGTCGGCGAGATCGGAGAGGTGGTCGGCGAGCCGCTCGACGGTGAGCGTGCCGGCGAGATCCAGCGCGAGCAGGCGGAACACCTGCGCGTGATGCGCTTCGCGCAGCGCGTCCATCTGCCGCTCGATGTCGCCGGCCCGGTGCGCGAGCTCGCGCCGGAGCGACTGGCCGAACTCGTTCCAGTCGGGCGGCGCGAGAAGCAGTCGCGCATCGAGCAGCTCGTCGAGCACGATGGGATGGCGGTTCAGATACTCGGCGGTCCAGCTCGATGCGCTCATCAGCTTCGCCACCTGCGCGAGCGCCTCGGGATGCTCGTCGAGCAGCGCCAGATAGGCGGCGCGGCGGCTGACCGTCTCCAGAAGATCCAGACATCGTCCGAGCGCCGCATCCGGATTGGGCTGGCGCGCCGACTGCTCGATCAGCGGGGGGACGAGCGCGTCGAAGCGCTCGCGGCTCGCCTGCGGGAGCGCCGCATAGCGGGCGCTCTTCCTCGTGGCCTCGAGCCGCGCGGCCGTGGCGGCCGGGTCCCTGAAGCCCAGGCCGGAGAGCTTCGGCTCCAGCTCGTCGCGGGCGCTTTCCCGCCACAGCGGCGCGAGCGGATGGCGCGGCGGCTCTTTCGTGGAGAACACCTCCTCGAAATGCCCGGTGACGCGCGCACGGTGCGCGTCGAGCGCGGCGCTGAAGGCGGGCCAGGACGGAAATCCCATGCTCTGCGCAACCCGGGCGCGGTCGCCGGCGTCGCTCGGCAGCTCGAAGGTCTGCGCGTCGTCGAGGTACTGCAGCCGGTGCTCGAGCCGCCGCAGGAAGACGTAGGCTTCGCTGAGCTCGGCGACGGCACGCTGCGGGAGCAGGTCCCTGCGCCCGAGCAGGGCGAGCACCGCAAGCGTCGGGCGCAATTGCAGCGAAGCATCGCGCCCCCCGCGGATCAGCTGGAAGGCCTGCGCGATGAACTCGATCTCGCGTATGCCGCCGGGACCGAGCTTCACGTGATCGGCGAGATCGCGGCGCGCCACCTCGGCACGTATCTGGGCGTGCAGCTCGCGCATCGCCGCGATGGCGCCGTAATCCAGGTACTTGCGGAACACGAACGGCCTCACGCTCGCCTCGAGCGCGGCGGCCTGATCGCCCGAGAGCGCCCGCGCCTTGATCCACGCGTAGCGCTCCCACTCCCTTCCCTGGGTGACGAAGTAGTGCTCAAGGGCATCGAAGCTCGCCGCGAGCGGCCCGTCGTTGCCCCACGGCCGCAGGCGCATGTCGACGCGGAACACCCGGCCGTCCTCGCTCGCCTCGTCGAGCATCGCGATGAGTCTGCGGCCGAGCCTGTCGAAGAATTCGTGATGGCTGACCGGGCGAGGGCCCCGGGTCTCGCCCTCTTCCGGATAGACGAACACGAGGTCCACGTCGGAGGACACATTCAGCTCGCCTCCGCCGAGCTTGCCCATCGCCACGACGATGAGTTTCTGCACCCGGCCGCCGGCGACGGGCGCGCCGTGCTCCGCCTCAAGCGCGGGTTCGAGCGCTTTCAGTGCCGCAGCCACCGAAACCTCGGCGAGGCCGGTCATCGTGGCGCACACCTCCTCGAGGTCCGCGATCCCGCCGAGGTCGCGCGCGAGAACCCGCAGCATCACGCGCTGTCTCAATTGTCTGAGCGCCGCGCGCAGGGTGGCTTCGTCCCCGGCTTTGCGCGCCGTCAGGAAATCCTGCATCGAGGCGCTCGTCCATTGGCCACGCGCCGCCTGCTGCAATTCCTCGTGAAGTTCCGGGCGCGCTGCGAGCAGTCGCTGCGCGAAGCGGGAAAACTTCGACGGATTCAGGAAATTGCCAGGGTCTTTTTTCACTGGGGCCTGAGGCTTGCGGGTAGAATGCAGCGGAAAGGCGATACCTGTCGTCGCGGAGGGGCGGCCCGGCGCTCACCTGCATTGAGCGGGGCTTCGCTATTCTAAGACAGGCTCCACCGGATCAGAGGGCATCTTGTCCGCCGACACCATCCGACGTGAAAGTTGAAACCGTCCTGAAGGAGCTCGAGCTGCCGCAGCAGGGCCCGTGGCGGGCGGTCGCGCGCTTCGTCGGCTGGGCGTTGGTTGCCCTCTATTTCGTTTTCGCCGCGGCGGTTCTCGCTCTGCGCTACTGGGTCCTTCCCAATGTCGGCGCCCACGCCGGCCAGATCGAGCGCTCGGTGTCGGAAGCGCTCGGCCTGCGCGTGACGATCGGCACGATCGAAGCCGGCTGGCAGGGTCTGCGCCCCGAACTGTACCTGGGCGGCGTCACCGTTCACGATCGCGACGGCCGCGCGGCCCTGTCTCTTCCCTCGGTGGAGGCCACCTTCGCATGGAAGTCGGTTCTCGTCGGGTCACCGCGGTTCTACTCGCTCGCATTCGAGCGGCCGAGGCTGGAAATCCGTCGCGACCCGGCAGGGAAACTCCATGTTGCGGGGATCGAACTGGAGGGCTCGCAGGGAGCCGGAGCGGGGATCGCCCAATGGGTGCTTTCCCAGCGTGAAATCGAGATCCGCGACGCAGGCATTACCTGGGTCGACGAGCGGCGCGGCGCGCCCGCGCTTCCGCTCTCCGACGTCAATCTGCAGTTGCGGGACGGCGGACGCCACCGGTTTGCGCTGCGCGCCAAGGCGCCTCCCGAGCTCGCCTCGATGCTCGACATCCGCGGCGAGCTGCGCGGCGGCGATCTCGACGCGCTCAACAAGTGGACGGGGAGCCTCTACGTCGAGCTCGGGTACACCGATCTGACGGCGTGGCGGTCCTGGATCGACTACCCGCTCGCGCTCCAGTCGGGAAGGGGCGGAGTGCGCCTTTGGCTGAGCATCGGGGAAGACGGGGTGAACGAGGTCACCGCCGACGTGGCGCTTTCTCAGGTGAGCACGCGGCTCGCCAAGAATCTCCCCTTGCTCGAGCTGGAATACCTGCAGGGCAGGCTCGGTGCCAAGCAGACGGCGCAGAACATTCTCGAGTTCTCCGGGCGCAAGCTCACGCTGAGGACGGGAAGGGGAATCGCGCTTCCCCCGGCGGATTTCCGCGTGCGCTGGCAGCGCGCCGAGGGCGGGGCAGAGCAGAAAGTGGAGCTCGAGGCCGACCGGATCGAGCTTGCGCCTTTGGCGAGCCTCGCCGAGTACCTGCCGTTTCCGCGGCCGGCTCGCGCGCGGCTCGCGGCGACCGCGCCGCGCGGGAGCGTCCGCAACCTGAAGCTCGCCTGGACCGGAGAGCCGGACAACCCGCAGCACTACAGCATGCGGGGAGGCTTCGCCAATCTCGCCGTGCGCGCGGGAACCGGGCAGCCGGGATTCGCGGGGCTCACGGGCCGGGTGGAAGCGAGCGAAAAGGGCGGCATGCTTACGCTGGGCTCCACGCAGTTGACCATCGACCTCCCGGGCATCCTGCCCGAAAACTCGGCGCGGCTCGATTCGCTCAACGCCCAGATCGGCTGGAAGGTCTCCGAGGGACATTTCGACCTGGACTTCAGCAACCTCTCGATCGCCAATCCCGACGTCGCGGGAACCCTGTTCGGCACGTATTCGAGCCGGGAGGGCGGTCCCGGCGTGATCGACCTCACCGGACGCTTCTCGCGCGCCGACGGCAGGGCCGTGTACCGGTACATACCGCGCCTGCCCGAGCCCGTGACCGAATATCTCAAGGCCGCGATCCGCGCGGGCCGGTCGAACGATGTGCGCCTGCGTCTGAAGGGCGACCTCGCGAAGTTTCCGTTCAACGACCCCTCCGCGGGAACCTTCCAGATCGTCGCAAAAGTGGAAAACGCCGAATTCCGTTTCGCCGACGGTTGGCCGCAGGCGGGCGATCTCTCGGGCGATCTCGTCTTCGACGGCAAGAGCATGCGCATCGCGGCCACCAAAGCGAGCATCCTCGGCGTCAAGTCGGGCAATGTGCGCGTGGCCATACCCGACCTCTTTCACGGGGACGAGCACGTGGAAGTCAATCTCCGCGCCGAGGGACAGACAGGCGATTTTCTCAGGTTCGTCTCGCAGAGCCCGGTTACGGGGTACCTGGACGGGTTCACGGAAGGAATCCAGGCGAGCGGCGCAGGGCGGCTCGCGCTGCAGCTCGACCTGCCGATACGGCGCCCCAGCCAGGTGAAAGTGGGCGGCGAATACCAGTTCGCCGGCAACCAGCTCCGGCTGGACGCCGAGACCCCTCCGTTTTCACAGGTGAACGGGCGAATCGAGTTCACCGGCTCGGGCCTGACGGCGCGCGCGCTGAGCGCGCAGTTCCTTGGGGGAGCCACGACGATTTCCGTTGCCACCCGCTCCGACGGAACGATCGTCGCGGACGCCCGGGGAACGGCCAATGTCAGGCAATTCCCGCAGTCGTGGGACGGAGCGCTGATGCGGCGCCTGTCCGGGGCTGCGCCCTGGCAGGCGACGGTCACCGGTGTGCGGGGTCGCGCGGTGACGCTCTCGCTGCGCTCGCCGCTCACCGGCATCTCGGCCGATCTCCCTCCGCCGCTCGGAAAAGAGGCGGCCCGGCCCATGCCGCTGGCGCTCACGATCGAACGCCGGATCGGCGCAGGGGCGCGCCGCGGGGAGATCATCAAGGCGTCGCTCTCCGACTCGGTCGACGTCCAGATCGAGCGGCGGCGGGATGGGGACCGCTACGTGCTCGAGCGCGGCGCGATCGGCCTGAACGCGCCCGCCGCGCTCCCCGACGGCACCGGAATGTTGGTGACGGGAAAACTCGATTACGTCGATGCGGATCGCTGGCGCGAGCTGCTCGGCGGCGAGGACGACCGGGGGCCTGTCCTCCCCGACGCGGCCTTCGATCTGAAGATGAAGGAGCTCGATTTCGGCGGAAGGCGGTTCAACGATGTCGCCCTGCAGGCCGGGGCGAGAGGGTCCGACTGGATCGCCGACATTTCGGCAAAGGAACTCTCCGGAAAGGTTACCTGGCGCCCGGAAGGCCATGGGCGGATCATCGCGCGACTGAAGCACTTCAGCCTGCCCGAATCCACTCCCGACAGGGCCAAGCAGGAGCCGCCGCGGAATCTGCCCGCGCTCGATATCGTCGCCGACAACCTCGTCGTCGGCGACAACAGCCTCGGCAAGCTCGAGTTGATGGCCGTGAACGAGGCGCTCGACTGGCGCATCGAGTCGCTGGTGCTGACCGGGCCCGAGAGCCTGCTGACGGCGCGGGGCACCTGGGAGAACTGGGCGCTCCGGCCCACCGTGAATGTCGCCGTCTCGCTCGATGTCAGGGACGCCGGCAAGTATCTGGAGCGGATCGGCTACCCGCGGACCATGCAGCACGGGGCGGCGAAGCTCACGGGAACGCTCAGCTGGTCGGGAAGCCCGCAGGCGCTCGATCTTGCCACGCTGACGGGCGACCTGGAGCTCAAGGCGGAGAAAGGGCAGTTCCTCAGAGCCGAGCCCGGCGTGGCCCGCCTGCTCGGCATTCTCAGCATGCAATCCTGGGTGACGCTGGATTTCCGCGATCTGTTCGGCCAGGGATTCGCCTTCGACACCATCCGCGGCAAGGCCGGCATCGTCGACGGGGTCATGAGCACGCGCGAGTTCGAGATGCGCGGCCCCTCGGCGCGCGTCACCATGGACGGCCGCATCGATCTCGCGAACGAGACCCAGGACCTGCACGCGCGCGTCGAGCCCTCGGTAGACAGCATTCCCTCGGCCCTGATCGTCCTGGCGAGTCCCGTCTGGGGGGTCGCGACCTATCTGCTGCAGAAGATTCTCAAGAACCCTCTTGGCCAGGTATTCGCGTTCGAGTACAAGGTCACGGGAACCTGGACCGAGCCCAAGGTGGACCGCCTCAAGGCGGACGTGCGCACCGCAGAGGGCCTGCCGCTTCCCCAATGAACCCGACTGCTTCCTTTCGCGCGGCCGCGATCCAGATGGTCTCGACGCCGGTGGTCGGGGAGAACCTCGCCGAGGCGGGGAAGCTCGTCGCGCGCGCGGCGGCCGAGGGCGCGAAGCTGGTGGCGCTCCCCGAGTACTTCTGCATTTTCGGGATGCGCGACGGCGACAAGGTCGCGGTCCGCGAGCAGGACGGGAGCGGGCCGATCCAGGATTTTCTCGCGGAGACGGCGGCGCGACGCGAGGTATGGCTCGTCGGCGGCTCGGTTCCGCTCGCGTGCGCGGATCCGAACAGGGTGAGGAACAGCTGCCTCGTGTACGACGCGGGCGGAAAGCGCGTTGCGCGCTACGACAAGATCCACCTCTTCGGCCTGGAGCTCGGCGACGAGCGGTTCAACGAGTCGAGGACGATCGAGCCCGGGTCGGAGCCGAAGGCGATCGATACGCCCTTCGGGCGCATCGCGCTCTCGGTGTGCTACGACGTGCGCTTTCCCGAGCTGTACCGCGCGCTCGCCCCGATGGACATCATTCTCGTGCCCTCCGCGTTCACCGCGACGACCGGACGCGCGCACTGGGAAACGCTGCTGCGCGCGCGTGCGATCGAGAACCTCGCCTGGGTCATCGCGCCGGCCCAAGGGGGACGGCACGTCAACGGCCGCCAGACGCACGGCCACAGCATGATCGTCGATCCCTGGGGCAAGGTGGTCGCCGAGCGCGCCGCCGAGCCCGGCGTCGTGCTCGCGGACATCGACCCAGGATTCCAGCAAAGGATGCGCGCCAGCCTGCCCGTGCTGGAGCACAGGAGGATATGAGAGCTGGGGTAGGCCCTTTCGCCTCGCTCCTGATGCGGCAAACGACGCGCTACGGGTACCCGGCCGCTCGCGCCTCCAATGAAGCGGTCGGCGCGCGGCCACCCGTAACGTGCGTCGCCGCACAAGTCGCTTAGGCGAAAGGGCCTACCGCCAGCCCGGGCATGCTTGAATTGCCCGTTTCCCGCAGGCATATTGGCTAATCTCGGAACGAAATTCCTATGAACGCACCCGACCCCTTGCTCTCCACCGCGCAGTCCTTCCTGCTTGCGCCGCACGACCTCGAGGCGGGCAAGCTCTCGAGGGTGTTCGGCTCGCTGCTCTCGCACCGGCTCGACTATGCCGACCTGTATTTCCAGTACACGCGCTCGGAGGGCTGGAGCCTCGAGGAAGGCATCGTCAAGTCCGGAAGCTTCAGCATCGACCAGGGCGTGGGCGTGCGCGCGATCGCAGGCGAGAAGACCGCGTTCGCGTATTCCGACGAGATCAGCCTGCCTGCGCTCGAGGACGCCGCCCGCGCCACCCGCGCCATCGCGAGCTCCGGAGGGAGCCGCCGCGCGGTCAAGGCCCGCCGCGGCACAGGGCTGGCGCTCTACCAGCCCCTCGATCCGCTCGGCTCGCTGGCCGACACGCAGAAGGTGAAGCTGCTCGAGCGGCTCGAGCAGATGTGCCGCGCCCGCGACCCGCGGGTCGTGCAGGTGATGGCGACGCTCGCCTCGGAATACGACGTGGTGCTGGTGGCGCGCTCCGACGGAATGCTCGCCGCCGACGTCCGGCCGCTCGTCCGGCTCTCGGTCCAGGTGATCGCCGAGCAGGACGGCCGGCGCGAGCAGGGTTCCTCGGGCGGCGGCGCCCGCAGCGACTACGCGCATTTCACCGAGGAGAAGCTGAAGGAATACGCCGACCGGGCGGTCGACCAGGCGCTCGTGAATCTGCAGTCGCGCCCGGCTCCCGCGGGAACGATGACGGTGGTGCTCGGGCCCGGCTGGCCGGGGGTGCTGCTGCACGAGGCGATCGGGCACGGGCTGGAAGGCGACTTCAACCGCAAGGGCTCCTCGGCCTTCTCCGGAAGGATCGGCGAGCGGGTGGCGGCGAAAGGCGTGACGGTCGTCGACGACGGCACGCTGCCGCAGCGCCGCGGGTCCCTGAATATCGACGACGAGGGCAACCCCACGCGCCGCAATACCCTGATCGAGGACGGCGTGCTGCGCGGCTACATGCAGGACAGCCTGAACGCGCGCCTGATGGGCGTTCCGGTCACGGGCAACGGCCGGCGCGAGTCGTACGCGCACGTGGTGATGCCGCGCATGACCAACACCTACATGCTGAACGGTGAGCGCGACCCGAAGGAAATTCTCGCCTCGGTGAAGAAGGGGCTCTACGCGGTGAATTTCGGCGGCGGGCAGGTGGACATCACCAACGGCAAGTTCGTGTTCTCCGCCTCCGAGGCGTACCTGATCGAGGACGGAAAAGTCACTTATCCGGTGAAGGGGGCGACGCTGACCGGGAACGGCCCGGACGCGCTCACGCGCGTTTCCATGATCGGCAACGACCTCGAGCTCGACTCGGGCGTGGGCACCTGCGGCAAGGAGGGGCAGAGCGTTCCGGTGGGCGTGGGGCAGCCGACGCTGCGGATCGACGGGCTTACCGTGGGGGGAACCGGGTAGCATTCCAAGCGCCGGCGAAAGCTGGCAAAATCAAGTGCGAGGGAGGGAGACGCCATGAACATGAGACGCCTTGGACTGTTCGCATGGCTTTGCATCACCGCGGGGGCCCTGGTTCCCGGCGCGGCACAGGGCCAGAGCACTTTTCGCGTGTACGCCGGGATCGCGCCGACCAACTACAAGATCTCGTTCGACAACAATGCCCCGTATGCGGGGCAGACGGCCAAGTCGAAATACAACGCTGCCAACGTCGGGGTCACGTGGATATCGCCCCAGGGAATCTATGTTGACTTCTTCGCTTCGCAGAGCCTCAGCGCCACCCACGACTTGTGGGACTCCACCGGCTTCGGCTCGCAGGATTTTTCGCACGACTATTACACGCTGACGGGCGGCTACAACCATCCGTTTTCCAGCGGGGCGAGCGTTACGGGCTTCGGCGGTGTCATATCGAGCCACACGACACTCAATGCACCACCTCAGGCCGGTTTCGGCTTTACCAAGGACACGTTCGACGCCCGGGGGATTTTCGTCGGGGCGGGCGGCGGGATGCCCGCGCTCGGAGGGCAGGTCACGGGAAGCGTCGCCATCGCCGGCATGGGCGGCACGTGGAAAGACGATTCGGGGTTCAGGAACGATGCCCAAACGACCTTCGGCTTCAGCCTCGGTGCAGCCTACACGTACAAGTTCAGCCCGGCATGGGGAATCACCGCCGACCTGAAAGGGCAGCGTTACAAGTACAACTTCCCGGCGTACCAGACCGAGCCGCCTTACACGGTGACGGAGACGATCACGAG
>Ga0187773_10000134_pt1 | contig 31710 bp, 24 predicted proteins | sample 0216_BV02_MP05_1_FD_133133 | JGI IMG/M metagenome (GOLD analysis project Ga0187773, IMG submission 133133) | Tropical peat soil microbial communities from peatlands in Department of Meta, Colombia - 0216_BV02_MP05_10_MG | ecosystem: Environmental > Terrestrial > Soil > Wetlands > Peat | place...
AAGCGCGGCTTCGAGCCGATCTCCATGGCGCGCGACTGCCAGGATTGCCATCGCCTGCAGTTCGAGCCCGCGGTCACCACGCGCGAGGTTCCGCACGGCAAGCCCGCCGACGCCGTCACGGTCGTCGAGGAGTTCTACGCGAACCTCGCGCTGAACGGCACGCGGGACAGCTTCGAGAAAGCCTTCGGCGTCCCGGGCGAGGGCCTGCTGCGGCGCGTGGGCGCGCCCGACGACGCGCAGCGCCAAGGCGCCCTGGAGCTCGCGCGGCGCAAGGCCGATCGCGTCGCGCGCGATCTCTTCGAGGTGCGCGTCTGCAAGACGTGCCACGCGGTGCGCCGCGTCGGCGCGGGGACGCCGCCCGCGTGGGACATCGAGCGGGTGCGCACGACCCAGCGCTGGATGCCGCAGGCGAAGTTCGATCACCGCGCGCACGCCTCGTCGCGGTGCGCCGAGTGCCACGACGTCCGGGGCTCGAAGAGCGCGGACGAGGTCGCGATGCCCACGATCGACACGTGCCGCCGCTGCCACGGAGGCTCCGTGCCGGTGGCGCGCAAGGTCACCTCCAATTGCCTGCTCTGCCACGGATTCCACGATGCGGCCCATCCCTGGAACGGCGCGGCGCCGGAAAGGACCGCCCTTGCTCGCTAGGGCCGCGCGCGCTCTCGCCGCCGGCGCGATCGCGGGAGCGCTCGCGGCCTGCTCGGGCTCGTCGGGAAGCGCGGGTGCGTCCGCGTGCTCCGGCGATTGCGCCGTGGCGGCGAGCCAGGCGCTCACCGAGGCCGACGTGAGCCGCATCCTCGCGCAGGCGGTGTTCGAGGCGCAGGCGCGCGGGCTGCATGCGCACGTGGCGGTCGTGGACCGGATGGGCAACGTGCTGGGCGTCTTCTCGATGCCCGGCGCGCCGGCCACCGTCGCGATCGCGAGCGGCCTGGGCGTGAGGGGCGGCCTCGACGGGATTCCCCCCGGCATCGTGCCCGCCACGCTCGCGGCGATCGCGAAGGCGATCACGGGCGCCTACCTCTCCTCGGGCGGCAACGCGTTCACCACGCGCACCGCGGGACAGATCATCCAGGAGCACTTCGACCCCGGAGAGCTCGGCCAGCCGGCCGGCCCGCTCTACGGCGTGCAGTTTTCGCAGCTCACCTGCTCGGACGTGAACCTGCACGACCCCGCCGCGACCCTCGGCCCGAAGCGCTCGCCCCTCGGTCTCGCCGCCGACCCGGGCGGGCTGCCGCTGTACAAGGACGGCGTGCTGGTGGGCGGCGTCGGCGTGGAGGCGGACGGCGTGTATTCGCTCGATCGCGTGATCACCGACGTCGACTCGGACGACGAGGAGGCGATCGCGGTGGCGGGCGGCGCGGGCTTCGCCGCGCCCGACGACATCCGCGCCGATCGCATCACGGCCAACGGGCGCAGCTTCCGCTACGTGGATTCGACCGCCACGATGAGCGACCCGGCGGCAGCGCCGCCGCTCGCCTCGCTTCCCGGCGCTCTGGTCGAGGTGGACGGGTATACGGCGGCGCGCCTGAGCGCGGGCGTGCCCTACGGGACGGCCGCCTCGGGACTGCGCCCCGACGACGGCGCGTTCGCGGCGTCCGACGGATGGATCCTGGTCGACGGGGCGAACTCGAACCGCTATCCGCCGCGCGCCGCGACCGGCTCGGCGGGCGACCTCACGGCTGTGGAAGTGCAGACGCTGATGCAGGAGGGGCTCGCGATCGCGCAGCGCGCGCGCGGCCAGATCCGCCGGCCGCTGGGCTCCACGGCCCAGGTGACGATCGCGGTCGTGGGCCTGGACGGGAGCGTGCTCGGCCTCGTGCGCACGCCCGACGGGCCGCTCTTCGGCATCGACGTCGCGGTCCAGAAGGCGCGCACGGTCGCGTTCTTCTCGAGCCCGGGTGCGGCGGCCGCGCTCGCGGGATTCCTGCCGGCCCGCGACATCGTGAGCGGCACCGACGTGTCCGTCGCGCGCTACCTCGACGCGGCGCGCACGTTCTTCGACGACCCCGCCGCCTTCACGGGCGCCACCGCCTGGAGCGCGCGCGCCATCGGCAACATCCATCGCCCGTTCTTCCCCGACGGCATCGACGGCACGCCCCCCGGCCCGTTCTCCACCCCTATCGAGCGCTGGAGCCCGTTCAACGTGGGACTGCAGCTCGACCTCGTCTACAACCAGCTCGTGAAGGGGATCCTCGGCGACACGTCGACGGGGTGCGCGAGCCGGCTGCCCGCGGGCGCGTCGGGCCCCGACGGCGGCTACGCGCCGCTCGCCGACGGGATCCAGATCTTCCCCGGCGGTGTGCCCATCTACCGCGGCGCGCGCCTGGTGGGCGCGATCGGCGTGTCGGGCGACGGCGTGGACCAGGACGACCTGGTGTCGTTCCTGGGGCTGGCGAACGCGAGCCGCGACCTGGGCGGGACGCTCGGAAACGCGCCGGCCGCGATGCGGGCCGACCAGCTCACGCCGCAGGGCGTGCGGCTGCGCTACGTGCAGTGCCCGCAATCGCCCTTCAACGACTCGACGGACCAGGATGTCTGCGCGGGACAGTGAGCGGCCGCGCCCGGGCCGGCGGGACGCTCCCCGCTGGCGACTCGCACTCATGGGAATGACGATGCTCTGCACTGCGCCGGTCCTCGCCGAGGAGAAGTTCCCGCCCGATCCCCGCCCCGACCAGGAGATCGTGCGGCGCCGCCCCGGCCCGAGCGAGCCCGAGCGGTACTTCCCGCCGCCGGTGAGTCCTTCGCAGGTCCCCGCGCCTTCGCCCGTCCTGCCGCGCGAGACGGTGCCGGTGCCGGATCGGTGGCGCATCATGCAGTCGCTCGGCTTTCGCGCGCCATGGTTCGACCCCTACGACCAGAACGTGCTCAAGGGGGACCTGCCGATCGCGGACGAGCCGTGGGTGCGCGAGCACTTCCCGTCGCTCGCGCGGCACCTCGGGCCCGACTGGTTCGCGAACGTGGGCCTCGTCTCCGATACCGTTGCGGAGTTCCGCCGGCTTCCCACGCCGGTGCCGCCGCAGGCGCCCACGCGCCCCGGCACCAACGACGTGTTCGGCCGCGGCAAGCAGTCGACCTTCTCGGAGACCCTCGTCGCCTCGTTCTCGCTCATCAAGGGCGACACCACCTTCCGGCCCCCCGACTACGAGTTCCGGCTGACGCCCGCCTTCGACCTCAACCGCTCGCGCGCGGAGGAAGACCGCGTGCTCGACGTCGATCCGCGCCAGGGGCTCGTGCGCGACGACCGGCACGCGTCGCTCCAGGAGGCCTTCGCCGACGTCCACCTGCGCAACGTTTCCGCGCGCTACGACTTCGACTCGGTGCGCGTGGGCATCCAGCCGTTCCAGGCCGACTTCCGCGGCTTCCTCTTCCAGGACGTGCCGGTCGGCATCCGCCTCTTCGGCACCCGCGACGACAACCGCTGGCAGTACAACCTCGCCTGGTTCCGGCGCCTGGAGAAGGACACGAACTCGGGGCTGAACGACCTCGGGCGGCCGCTTCGGCACGACGACGTCCTCTTCGCGAACCTCTACCGCCAGGATTTCCCCGTGCCGGGCTTCACTTCCCAGGGGCTGCTCGCGCTCGACGACGACCGCGAGGCCTCGAGCGTGTTCTACGACGCCAACGGCTTCCTGGTGCGCCCGGCCGCCGTGGGCGACGAGCGGCCCCACGACTACCGCGTGGCCTACGTCGGCTACAACGGCGACGGGCACTTCGGGCGGTGGAACCTCACGGCCTCGCTCTACGGCGCGTTCGGACACGACGACCGCAATCCCGTGGCGCAGCGCCCGCAGTCGATCCGCGCGGGCTTCGCGGCGGCGGAGCTCTCGCGCGACTTCGACTGGATGCGCCTGCGGCTCAACGCGCTCTTCCAGAGCGCGGACAAGGATCCCTTCGACGGCAAGGCCACGGGGTTCGACGCGATCCTCGAGAACCCGCAGTTCGCCGGCGCGGAGACGAGCTTCTGGATCCGCCAGGCCGTGCCGCTCGTCGGCGGCGGGGGCGTGGCGCTCTCGGGGCGCAACGGCGTGCTCGCGAGCCTCCGCTCCTCCAAGGACCAGGGCCAGTCGAACTTCGTGAACCCCGGCCTCGTGCTGCTCGGCGCGGGCGGCGACGCGGACCTGCTGCCCGAGGTTCGCGTGAGCGCGAACGTGTCGTGGCTGCGCTTCGGCGATACCGCCGTGCTCGGCGTGCTGCGCAACCAGGCGCCCCCGGCGCGCGACATCGGCTGGGACGTCTCCGCCTCGGTGCAATGGCGCCCCTTCATGAGCCAGAACCTGGTGCTCGACGCCTCGGCCGCCGCGCTCCTTCCCGGCAAGGGCCTCAAGGAGCTCTACGACGAGGGGCAGCGCGGGCCGCAGTACTCCATCCTCGTGAGCCTGGTGGCGGCGTTCTGACCATGAGAGCCCCCGTCGCGATCCTCGCCGCCGTCCTGCTCGCCGCCGCGCTCGCCGCGGGTGCGGCCGCTCCCCCGGCGCCGGCCTCCCAGACGCTCGCCCAGGCTGAGGCCAAGTCCGCGGGCTGCAAGAGCTGCCACACCGCGAGCGATCTTCCCACGATGCACCAGAATCCCGCCGTGGTCCTCGGCTGCACCGATTGCCACGGCGGGGACGCGACGGTCGAGGTGAAGGGCCTCGAGCGGGGCGACCCGGCGTACCTCGCGGCGATGCGCCGCGCCCACGTGCTGCCGCGCGACGAGCGCGCGTGGAACTGGCCCTCGAGCGCCGCGCCGCCGCGCACCTACACGCTGCTCAACCGCGAGAGCCCGGAGTTCGTCCGCTTCATGAACCCCGGCGACCTGCGCGTGGCGCGCGAGGCGTGCGGCGCCTGCCACCTCGCGATCGTGCAGTCGTCGGAGCGCAGCCTCATGGCCACCACGGCGATGTTCTGGGGCGCGGCCGCGTACAACAACGGGATCCTCCCGTACAAGCACACGATCCTCGGCGAGGCGTACACGCGCGACGGCGAGCCCGCCTCGGTGGTGAACCCGGTGACGCCCGGCGCGTTCCTGCGCTCGAAGGGAATCCTGCCCTCCGTCGCGCCGCTGCCGGCGTGGGAGACGATCCCGCCGGCCGACATCTTCCGCGTGTTCGAGCGCGGCGGGCGCGTGATCGGAAGCCAGTTTCCCGAGGTCGGCCTGCCCAACTCCACGGGCGCGCTGGAGAAGCTCGACGAGCCGGGGCGTCCCGACATCCGCCAGTCGAACCGCGGGCCGGGCACGGGCAGCCGCATCGCCGTGCCGGTGCTCAACATGACCAAGACGCGGCTGAACGACCCGAACCTGTGGTTCCTCGGGACCGACGACCAGCCCGGCGACTACCGCTCCTCCGGCTGCAGCGCGTGCCACGTGATCTACGCGAACGACCGGGACCCGGCGCACTCCGCCGTCTACGCGGGCTACGGCCACTCGGGGCGCACGGCGACCGCGGATCCCACGATCCCGCGCGCCGAGCGGGGGCATCCGATCCGCCACGAGTTCACGCGGGCGATCCCGTCGTCGCAGTGCATGGTGTGCCACATGCACCAGCCCAACATCTTCCTGAACAGCTACTACGGCACGATCATGTGGGACTACGAGAGCGACGCGCCCGCGATGTGGCCGAAGAAGCAGAGGCACCCGACCGCGGAGGAGGCGCGGCGCATCCTCGACCGCAACCCCGAGGAGGCCGCCATACGCGGCAAGTGGGGCGACCCCGGGTTCCTCGAGAACGTCGCGAAGCTCAACCCCACGCTCAAGGACACGCAGTTCGCGGACTACCACGGGCACGGGTGGAACTTCCGCTGGGTCTTCAAGCGCGACCGCCGCGGGGCGCTCCTCGACAAGGACGGGAACGTCGTCGCCGACGACGACCCGGAAAAGTTCAAGAAGGCCGTGCACCTCACCTCGATCCACCTCGACCTCGGCTTCCAGTGCGTGGATTGCCACTTCGACCAGGACGCGCACGGCAACGGGCACATCTACGGCGAGGTGCCGGCCGCGATCGAGATCGACTGCGTGGACTGCCACGGGACCGTCGACCGCTACCCGACGCTGCGCACCTCGGGGCCGGCCGCGCGCCCCGGCGGCATGGACATGTCGCTGCTGCGCACCGAGGACGGGCGCCGGCGCTTCGAGTGGCGCCACGGCAAGCTCTACCAGCGCTCGGCGGTCTATCCCGACCGCGAGTGGGAGGTGACGCTCGTCAAGGACACGGTGACGCCCGGCAACCCGCGCTACGACGAGAAGGCCGCGCGCGCGAAGCTCATGCACGCAGGCGCCTCGGGCCGGCGGGGCGAGTGGGGACCGGGGGCGGCCGAGTACGCGCATTCCAACGACAAGATGACCTGCTACACGTGCCACCTCTCGTGGACCACGAGCTGCGCCGGATGCCACCTGCCGATCCAGGCCAACTGGAAGACCGAGCGCCACCACTACGAGGGCGGGGAGACGCGCAACTTCGCGACCTACAACCCGCAGGTCGCGCGCTCCGACATGTTCCAGCTCGGCATCCACGCCTCGGTGAAGGGAGGGCGGATCGCGCCGGTGCGCTCGAGCTCGGCCCTGGTGCTGTCCTCGACCAACGCGAACCGCGAGCACATCTACGTGCAGCAGCCGCCCATCGCGGCGAGCGGGTTCTCCTCCCAGGCCTTCGCGCCGCACTACCCGCACACCGAGCGCAAGACCGAGACCAAGACCTGCACCGACTGCCACCTCTCGGCGAACGGCGACAACAATGCGATCATGGCGCAGCTGCTCCTGCAGGGGACCAACTTCGTGAACTTCGTGGGCCTCGACGCCTGGCTCGGCGAGGAGCGCGACGTGGAGGCCGTGCGAGTGACCGAGTGGGACGAGCCCCAGGCGGTGATCGGCAGCTACCTGCAGCGCTACGCCTACCCCGACGACTATGCCGCGCACGAGAAGCGCTCGCGACGCCTCGAGGAGGCGCATGGCCACGCCTCGGGCGGGCCCGTGGGCTGCCTCGTGCTGCGCGGCGAGTACCTCTACGCCGCGGAAGGGTCGGGGGGGCTGCGCGTGTACGACGTGGCCTCGATCGCCAACAAGGGCGTGTCGCAGCGCATCGTGACCGCCCCGTTCTCGCCGCTCGGGCACGACACCCACGTCGCGTCCAAGGATGCGACGTGCGTGGCGCTGCCGACCAACCAGCCCATCAGCCCGCCGCGCAACCGCGACGCGCGCCGGCGCGGCGAGAACGAGGAGCAGGCCTTCCATCCGATCTACAGCTACGCCGTGGTCGCCGACGCTGCGGAGGGACTGATCCTCGTGAACGTCGACACGCTCACCGACGGCGAGCCGCGCAACAACTTCCTGAAGCGCGCGGTGACGTGGAACCCGGACCGGGTGCTCGACGGCGCGCGGCACGTCACGCTGGGCGGCGACTTCGCCTACGTGGCCACGCCGACGGGAATCGTCGTCGTCGACCTCGCCGACCCCCTGCATCCCCGCGTCGCGGCCAAGGTTCCCATCGAGGGCGGGGCGCGGGCGAGCGCGCTGCAGTTCCGCTACCTCTTCGTGACCACGCCCGCGGGGCTCGAGGTCCTCGACGTGACCCTGCCTCCGAAGGCGCACCTCGTGGAGGGCGCGCGCGTGGCGCTCGCCGACGCCCACCGGATCTACGTCGCGCGCACCTACGCCTACGTGGCCGCCGGCCGCGAGGGGCTCGCGATCGTGGACGTCGAGCGTCCCGAGCACCCGAAGCTCTTCCTCGAGTTCACCGGCGGCGGCCGCATCGACGATGCGCGCGACGTGGTCGTGGGCTCGACCAACGCCTCGCTCTTCGCCTACGTGGCCGACGGCCGCAACGGCCTCGAGGTGATCCAGCTCACGGCGCCGGACACCCAGCCGCGCTTCTACGGGTTCAGCCCCGAGCCGCGCCCGCAGCTCATCGCCTGGCGCGAGACGCGCTCGAGCGCGGTCGCCCTCGCCAAGGGGCTGGACCGCGACCGCGCCGTGGACGAGACCGGCGGGCAGATCGCGGTGTTCGGCCGCATCGGCTCGCGCCCCCTGAATCTCGAGGAGCAGCACGAGCTCTACCTCGCTCCCGACGGCGCCGTGTGGACCGTGAAGGACACGCCGTGAGGACCGCGACCCCGCGCGCCACCGCCCGTGCGCTCGCCGCGACCGCGGGCGCGCTCGGCCTGGCGGTCGCCGCGGGCGCGGCCGCGCAGGTGCTCCCCTACCAGTCGACGTACAAGAGCCTCGGCGTCGTGACCTGCGCGAGCGCGCTCTGCCACGGATCCATCTCGCCTTGGAAGGGCTCGGACGTGCTGCAGAACGAGTACGTCACGTGGTCGCGGGTGGACAAGCACGCGACGCGCGCCTACCCGGTGCTCTCGAGCGACCGGTCGAAGCGCATCGCCGCGAACCTGGGGCTGAAAGAGCCGCCGAACCGCGCGAAGCTCTGCCTCGACTGCCACGCCTTCGATCCGCCGCCGGCGCGGCGCGGCCCGCGCTTCCACGTCGAGGACGGCGTGAGCTGCGAGGCGTGCCACGGCCCGGCCGGAGGCTGGATCGAGTACCACGTCGAGCCGGGCGCCACCCACGAGGGCAACGTGGAGCGGGGGCTGTATCCGCTCGAGCGTCCCGTGGCCCAGGCGCGGCTGTGCCTGTCGTGCCACTTCGGCAATCGCGACAAGTTCGTGACCCACCGCATGATGGGCGCAGGGCACCCGCGCATGAGCTTCGAGCTCGACACCTTCGCGGCGACCGAGCCCGCCCACTACGTGATCGACGCCGACTGGCACCGGCGCAAGGGCGACTGGGACCCGGTGCGCATCTGGGCGGTCGGGCAGGCGCTCGCCGCCGCGGAGCTGCTCGACGTGCTGCTCGACCCCAAGCGCAGCCGCGACGGGCTCTTCCCCGAGCTCGTGGTCTTCGACTGCCACGCCTGCCACCATCCGATGACGGACCTGCGCTGGACGCCGCGGCGCGGAACGATCCCGGGGCACATCCGGCTCAACGACTCGAGCCTGCTCATGCTGCGCGCGATCGTGCGCCAGGCGCTACCGGCGGAGGAGGCCGGGCGGTTCGACCAGGACGTGGACCAGCTCGAGCGCGCGGTCGCGGTCGACGGCGGCGACACGCTCGAGGCGGCGAAGGCGCTGCGCGCCACGCTGGACGACGTGACCCGGCGGCTCGCCGCGCACGCCTTCCGCGTCGACGACCTTCGTGCCATGCTTGCCAGTCTCGTCGACGACGGCCTCGACGGCCGCTACCACGACTACTCCGCGGCGGAGCAGGCCACGATGGCGATGGCGGACCTCCTCGATTACCTCGCCCGGCACGGGGCGCTCGCCGACGTGCGCGCGGCCAACGCGGCGCTCGACGGGGTCTACGCGTCCGTGAAGGACGACGAGAAGTTCCGGCCGGAGCGCTTCCGCGCGGCGCTCGCCGGCCTGCGCGCGACGGTGGTGCGCTGATGTCCGGGACCTTCGACCGCCGCACCGAGTTCCAGTGGCTCAAGGTGGCCATCGTCGGCTCGGGCCCCGCGGGCCTGTCGGCCGCCGCGCACGCCGCCGAGCTCGGCGTCTCCCACGTGCTGCTGGAAGCGGGGGCGCACGCGTCGAACACCATCCGCAAGTACCAGAAGGGCAAGCACGTCATGGCCGAGCCCCAGGTCCTGCCGCTGCGCAGCCCGCTGCCGTTCGCCGCCGGCACGCGCGAAGCGGTGCTCGAGGGTTGGGAGCGCGGGATCGGGAGCCACCGCATCGACGTGCGCTACGGATGCGAGGTGACGCGCATCGGCGGGCAGGACGGCATGTTCGAGGTGGGGACCCGCTCCGGGGAGGTCTTCTTCGCCCGCAAGGTGATCCTCGCGATCGGCCTGCAGGGGAACCTGCGCAAGCTCGGCGTGCCCGGCGAGGACCTCGAGCGCGTGCAGTACCAGCTCGACGACCCGGACGAGTACCGCGACGAGACGATCGTCGTGGTGGGCGCGGGCGACGCGGCCATCGAGAACGCGATCGCGCTCGCGGAGCGCAACCGCGTGATCCTCATCAACCGCAACGAGGAGTTCACGCGCTGCAAGGAGGGGAACCTCTCGCTGGTGATGGCGGCGATCAAGGACGGGCGCATCGAGTGCCGCTACGGGACCTCGGCGCTCGAGGTGGCCGCCCCGGGCGGCGACCCGCCGCTCGCCTTCCGCGTGAAGACCCCGGCGGGGCCCGAGGCGATCGAATGCCACCGCATCATCGCGCGCCTGGGCGCCGTGCCGCCGCGCAAGCTCGTGGAGGGCTTCGGCGTGCAGTTCCCGAGCGCCGACCCCAACAGCGTGCCGGAGCTCACCGACCGGTACGAGTCGAACGTGAAGGGCCTCTACATCATCGGCGCGCTCGGGGGCTATCCGCTCATCAAGCAGGCGATGAACCAGGGCTACGAGGCGGTCGAGTTCGCGCTCGGCCGCGAGATCGAGCCCGCCGACGAGCCGCTGCTCGCCCGGAAGTTCGCGACCTTCTCGCGGCGCAAGACCGTCGCCCAGGTGCTCGACACCATCCGCGACAACGTGCCGCTGCTCGCGGGCATCAACCGCCTGCAGCTGCGCGAGTTCCTGCTCGAGAGCGAGCTGCGCACGCCCGCCGAGGGCGAGATCCTCTTCCGCCGCAACGACTACACGAACTCCTTCTTCATGGTGGTGGGCGGCGAGGTGCAGGTCGAGGTGCCGCAGGAGGACGAGCCTTCGGAATGGTTCGCGCTCGGCCCCGGCCAGTTCTTCGGCGAGCTCGGGCTCATCTCGGGGCGGCGGCGCTCGAGCACGGTGCGCGCGGGCCCCGACTGCGTGCTCGTGGAGGCGCCGCGCCGCGCGATGCTCAAGCTCATCGCCTCGGTCGAGTCGATCCGCAAGCAGGTCGACGAGACCTTCCTCAAGCGCGCGGTGCGTACCTACCTCGCGCCGATGCTTCCCGAGCGCGAGCTCGACGAGCTGCTCGGCGCCGGCGTGCGGGTGAAGTCCTTCGGCGGCGGCGAGGTGCTCTTCCGGGAAGGCGATCCGCCCGACGGCCTCTATCTCATCCGCCGCGGGTCGGTGACGGTCTCGAGGTCGATCGCCGGGCGCGACGTGGTGCTGTCGTACCTTTCGGCGGGCAACTACGTGGGCGAGATGGCGCTCATCTCGGAGTCGCCGCGCACCGCGACCGTGAAGGCGGCGGTGACCACGGAGGCGGTGATCCTCGACGCCGGCGCCTTCCAGCGCGTGCTCGCGCGCAACCCGAGGTGGCGCGAGGAGATGGAGGCGCGCTTCCTCGACCGCCTGCGGGCCAATGCCGCGATGGAGGCCCAGCCCGATCCGGGCAACGTGATCGCGTTCCTCATGCAGCAGGGCGTGGGCGAGGCGACCGACGTGCTGCTCATCGACGAGGCGCTGTGCGTGCGCTGCAACAACTGCGAGAAGGCGTGCGCGGACACCCACGGCGGCACCTCGCGGCTGGACCGCGAGGCCGGCCCCACGTACGAGCGCATCCACGTGCCGACCTCGTGCCGCCACTGCGAGCACCCGCATTGCATGAAGGACTGCCCGCCGGACGCGATCCACCGCTCGGTGGAGGGCGAGGTGTTCGTGAGCGAGGCGTGCATCGGCTGCGGCAACTGCGAGCGCAACTGCCCGTACGGCGTGATCCAGCTCGCCGCGGTGGATCCCGCCCGGCGCCGCCCGAGCCTCTGGTCGTGGCTGCTCTGGGGCGCGGGCCCCGAGCCGGGCATGGAGGCGCACGCCGCGTCGAAGGAGGCGGTGAAAAGGGCGGTGAAGTGCGACATGTGCAAGGACCTCGCGGGCGGCCCGGCCTGCGTGCGCGCCTGCCCCACGGGCGCGGCGATCCGCGTGAGCCCGGAGCTCTTCCTCGACTACGCGGGCTCGCCCGAGTAGACCGTCCGGCCCGCCGCGCCCGATGCGGCTACAATCGCGCCAGACGACAACCGCCTGGGAGGAAACATGTTCCTCGACGAGCCTCGCGAGGACCCCGCGGTCGCGGCGTTGTACCGCGGCGACCTCGACGAAGACGGCTTCGTGATGAACCTCACGCGCCTCTGGGCGTGGCGCCCCGACGTGGCGCGGGCGTTCGGGGAGCTGCGCCAGGCGCTTGGCGCGCACACGACCCTCACGCCGCGCGAGCGCGCGGTGATCGTGTGCGCCACCGTGTCGAGCCTGGGCGATTCGTACTGCGCGCTCGCGTGGGGCCGGCGCCTCGCCGAGGACAGCGATGCGGGCACCGCCGCGGCGGTGCTCGGGTCCGGGGAACCGGAGGCGCTCACGGCCCGCGAGAAGGCGCTCGCCGCCTGGGCGCGGCAGGTGGTGCGCAGCCCCAACGCGACCAAGGCCTCCGACGTGGAGCACCTCCGCGCCGCGGGCCTGTCCGAGCGCGAGGTCTTCGAGGCGACCGCGCTCGCCGCCTTCCGCGTGGCGTTCTCGACGGTGAACGACGCCCTGGGCGCCCGTCCCGACTGGCAGCTCGCGGCCGCGGCCCCGGAGCCGGTGCGCGCGGTGGTCTCGTACGGGCGCGAGCCGGCGTCCGCGCCGGAGGTCGCGCCCGAATGAAGGCCGCCCGCGCGCTCGCCCTGGCCGCGGCGCTGCTCGTGGGGGCGTTCTTGGCGATGGAGCTCGCCGGAGGGCCTTTCGCGTCGGCCTCGGGCGTGGTCGGCGCGGTGGAGCCGGCGCCCGCCGGCGCCGACACGAGGGCGACGGTGCTGCTCGCGAGCGGAGCGCGCGTCGAGGCGCGCCTGCCGGGCCGGATCCGCGCACGCCCCGGGCAGGCGGTCGAGGTGCGCGTCGCGAGCCGCCTGCTGCTGCCGGGGCCGGCGAGCTACGAGATCCTGGAAGTGAAGGACGACGCCGCAACAAAATGAAACGCGGCGGGCGGCATCTTCGGGGATGATCGCGGCACGGAGGATCCCCGATGCGATACACGAGCCTCGCCTGCGCCGCGCTCCTCGCGGCCCTCGTCGCGGCGTGCACCACGGTTCCCAATGCTTCGCGCGCCGAGCTCGAGCGCCAGGTGGGCGACACCGAGCGCGCCTTCGCGAGGACGATGGCCGACCGCGACGCCGTGCGCTTCGCGAGCTTCATCTCGGAGGAGGCGGTGTTCTTCTCCGGGCCGAAGGCGCTGCGCGGCCGGCGCGAGGTCTCCGCGCGCTGGGCGCGCTTCTTCGAGAAGCCCGAGCCGCCGTTCTCGTGGGAGCCCGACCAGGTGGAAGTGCTCGATTCCGGCACGCTCGCGCTCACGAGCGGGCCGGTGCGCGATCCCCGCGGCCGGGTCTTCGCGCGCTTCACGTCGATCTGGCGGCAGGAGTCGCCGGGCGTGTGGCGCATCGTGTTCGACAAGGGCTGCGACGTCTGCGACTGCGCCCGATAGGGCGTAACATGGCGGTCATCGGCATCGATGCGGCCGTGCGGCCCTGACCGCTGGAGCGGGGCCGTGCCCGCCTGACGGCGATGAGCGACGAATTCCCCTGGCTGCGGCACTACGGCCGCGTGCCTCACCACCTCGACTATCCCGACCTCACGCTGCACCAGGCGCTCGCCGCAGCCGCCGCGCGCAGCCCCGAGTCCCTCGCGTGGGACTTCTTCGGCACGACGTCGACCTACCGGAGGCTGCTCGCCGACGTGGAGCGCTGCGCGGCGGCGCTCGCGTCCTGCGGGCTGAAGGAAGGCGAGCGGCTTCTCGTCTCGATGCCGACCTCGCCCCAGGGCGTGATCGCCTTCTACGCCGCGAACCGCCTGGACGCGGTGCCGGCCATGATCCATCCGCTGTCCACGTCCGAGGAGATCACGCGCTACCTCGACATGACCGGCGCGCGCATCGCGCTCACGCTCGACGCGTTCTACCCCGCGCTCGCGGCGGCGAAGCCGAAACGGCCCCTTCAGACGATCATCCTCGCGCGCATCGGCGACTACCTCTCGCCGCTCAAGCGCTTCGGATTCTGGCTCACCAAGGGGCGCAGGATCGCGGCCGTGCCGCAGGATGCGCGGGTGCGCTGGTGGCGCGATCTCATGGCCCGCGACTGGCCGGCCGTGCCCGGGTCGAAGCGCTCCGCGGACGACCCCGCGGCGATCCTCTTCTCGGGCGGCACCACGGGCGATCCCAAGGGCATCGTGCTGTCGAACCGCAACTTCATCGCCGAAGGGCTGGCGGGCTCGGCGTGGGTCTCGATGGGCGCGGGCGACGTGATGCTCGCCGCGCTTCCCATCTTCCACGGCTTCGGCCTCGGGATCTGCGTGAACGCCGTGTTCATGGCGGGCGGGAAGTCCGTCCTCGTGCCGACCTTCGACGCGAAGTCCTCCTCGGAGCTCATCCGCCGCAAGCGGCCCAACATCCTGGTGGGCGTGCCCACGCTCTTCGACGCGCTCTCGAAGGACCCGGCGCTCGCGAAGGCGGACCTGTCGTGCATCACCGCGTGCTTCTGCGGCGCCGACACGCTGCCGCGCCCGGTGAAGGAGCGCTTCGAGGGTCTGGTGCGCAGCCGCGGCGGGAGCGCGCGGCTGCTCGAGGGCTACGGCCTCACCGAGGCGGTGAGCGGCATCATGGCGACCCCCGTCGAGGCGTATCGCGAGGGCTCCATCGGCGTGCCCCTCCCGGACATGCTCGCGAAGATCTGCCGGGTCGGGACCACCGAGGCGGCGCCCGTGGGCGAGGAGGGCGAGCTGTGCGTGAGCGGCCCGGCCGTGATGCTGGGCTATCTCGACGCGCCGCAGGCCACGGCCGACGCCCTGCGCCTGCACGCCGACGGGCGCACGTGGCTGCACACCGGCGACCTCGCGCGCATGGACGCGGAGAGCTTCTTCTACTTCACGGTGCGCCTGAAGCGCATGATCAAGTCCTCGGGCTTCAACGTGTACCCGGCGCAGGTCGAGGCGGTCCTCGACGAGCACCCGCTCGTCGCCGAGTCGTGCGTGATCGGCGTGCCCGACACGGCGCAGGTCGAGCGCGTGAAGGCGGTCGTCGTGCTCAAGGATCCCTCGCGCGCCGGGCCCGAGACCGAGCGCTCGCTCATCGCCTACTGCCGCGAGCGGCTCATCAAGTGGTCGTGCCCGCGCGAGATCGAGTTCCGCGATTCGCTTCCCCATACGCGCGTGGGCAAGATCGACTACCGCGCGCTGGTGAAGGAGCACCTGCGCGCCCACGCGAAGGAAACGGCGTGACGCAGGACGGCGCGGGATCGCAGGCCGGAGGCGAGCGCGTGGCCGCGGCGCTCGCGGCGGGCGGCGTGCGGTTCCTCTTCACGCTCTGCGGGGGGCACATCTCCCCGATCCTGGTGGCCGCGAAGCGCCTCGGCATCCGCGTGGTGGACACCCGCGACGAGGCGACCGCGCTCTTCGCCGCCGACGCGGTGGCGCGGATCGCGGGCGTGCCCGGCGTCGCCGCCGTGACGGCGGGCCCCGGAATCACCAACACGATCACGGCGCTCAAGAACGCGCAGCTCGCGCAGTCCGCGGTCGTGCTGATCGGCGGGGCCGCGCCCACGGCGCTGCAGGGCCGCGGGGCGCTCCAGGACATCCCGCAGGCCCCGCTCGTCGAGCCGCACGTGAAGCGGGTGATCCGCGTGCGGCGCGTGGCCGACCTGGGCCCGGCGGTCGAGGAGGCGCTCGCGCTCGCACGCCGCGGGGTCCCGGGACCGGTCTTCGTCGAGTGCCCGGTGGACGTGCTCTACGGCGAGGAGCTGATCCGCGAGTGGTACGCGCAGGCCGCGGGGAAGGGCACTTCCCTCTCCGACCGCTTCCTTCAGGGATACCTGCGGCGCCACGTGAACGGCCTCTTCAAGGGCAGCCGCACGGCCTACGTGCCCGCGGCGCGCGAGGTGGCGGTGCCCGAGCCGCCCGGCACGGCGATCGCGAAGAGCGCCGCGGCGCTTGCCGTCGCGCAGCGCCCGCTCTTCGTGATCGGCAGCCAGGCGCTCGCCCGTCCCGCGGAAGCCGCGCGCCTCGCCCAGGCGCTCGGGCGTCTTTCGATTCCCGTCTACCTCTCGGGCATGGCGCGCGGGCTGCTGGGGCGCGATCATCCGCTGCAGATGCGGCACGCGAGGCGCGCGGCGCTGCGCGAGTCCGACTGCGTGGTGCTCGCCGGCGTGCCGTGCGACTTCCGCCTCGATTACGGCCGCCACGTGCGCCGGGCCGCGACGCTCGTCGCCGCGAACCGCAGCCGCGCCGACGCGACGCTCAACCGCCGCCCGACCATCGCGGCGATCGGCGACGCGGGACTGTTCATCGAGCGCCTCGCGGAGCGCCTGGGCGAGGGCGCCCGCCGCGACGAGTGGATCGCCGCGCTGCGCGCGCGCGATGCGGCGCGCGAAGCCGAGATCGACGCCCAGGCCGCCCGGCGCGGCGAGCACGTGAACCCGCTCGCGTTCCTGCGCGCGCTCGAGCGGGCGGCGGGCGAGGGCGCGGTGCTCGTCGCCGACGGGGGCGACTTCGTGGCGACGGCCTCCTACATCGTGCGGCCGCGCTCGCCGCTTTCCTGGCTCGATCCGGGCGCCTTCGGCACGCTCGGCGTGGGCGCGGGCTTCGCGCTCGGGGCGGCGCTCGCGCGCCCCGGCTCCGAGGTGTGGCTGCTCTGGGGCGACGGCGCGTGCGGCTACGGGCTCGCGGAATTCGACACCTTCGTGCGCCACGGCGTGCCCGTGATCGCCGTGGTGGGCAACGACGCCTCGTGGTCGCAGATCGCGCGCGAGCAGGTGAAGATCCTGGGCGACGACGTGGGCACGGCGCTCGCGCGCACCGCCTACCACCGGGTGGCGGCGGGCTTCGGCGCGGAAGGCCTGGAAGCGCGCCGCGACGAGGACGTTCCGGAGACGCTCGAGCGGGCAAAGGCGTATGCTGCTGCGGGGCATCCCGTCCTCGTGAACGTGTGGCTGGACCGCACCGATTTCCGCGAAGGCTCCATCTCGATGTGACGGCCCGCGGGATGAAATCCCGGGCCGGGGCTGTTTACCCCTCGTTTCACCCCCACGCAACCCTTGGAGATCCCACCATGAACAAGATTTCACGCACTCTCGCCCTGGTCGGCACCGTCGCAGCCCTCGCGAGCTGTTCCGCGATGAGCGACATGATGGGCATGGGCCAGCAGGTCACCCTGAGCGGCGCCAACGAGGTCCCGCCGGTGAGCACCTCCGCCTCCGGCAGCGGCACCGTGACGATCAAGGATGACCACACGGTGAGCGCGGACATCACCGTCACGGGCATGGTCGCCACCGCGGCTCACATCCACCAGGGCGCGAAGGGCGCGAACGGCAAGGTCGTCGTCCCCTTCACGAAGGTGGGCGACAACCACTTCGCGGCGCCCGCGGGGGCGAAGCTCAGCGACGAGGCCTACGCCGCGTACAAGGCCGGCGACCTCTACGTGAACGTGCACAGCGCCGCGCATCCGGGAGGCGAGGTGCGCGCCCAGCTCACCGCGCCCTGAGCCTTCAATCGCGGTTCCCGCCGGGCGCCCGCCCGGCGGGCTCCCGTTTTTCGCGCTAGTCGCCCGCGTCCTCGGGACGCAGCTCCGGGCAGAAGCGCACGAAGGCGCCGTCGCGCACGAGCGGCGTGACGGCCGCGATGTCGAGGGCGAGGTAGCGGTCGCCCTCGAGGTGGGGCGCGACGGAGCGCACCAGCGCGTGCGCCTCCTCCAGGACGGGGGAGCTGCGCAGCGGGCGGCGGAAGTCGATGCCCTGCGCCGCGGCCAGCAGCTCGATCGCCACGATCCCCGCCGTGTTCTCCGCCATGTCGGACAGGCGCCGTGCGGCGAAGGTCGCCATGGAGACGTGGTCCTCCTGGTTGGCGGAGGTGGGGAGCGAATCGACGCTCGCCGGGTGCGCGAGGGACTTGTTCTCGGAAGCGAGCGCCGCGGCGGTCACGTGCGCCACCATGAAGCCGGAGTTGAGCCCGCTCGCGGCGGTGAGGAACGGCGGCAGCCCCGAGAGCGTGGCGTCGATGAGGAGCGCGATGCGCCGCTCGGAAAGCGCCCCGGCCTCCGCGATCGCGAGCGCGAGCTGGTCGGCGGCGAAGGCGACGGGCTCGGCGTGGAAGTTCCCGCCCGAGAGCGACTCGCCGCCCTCGGGGAAGACGAGCGGATTGTCGGTGACGCCGTTCGCCTCGGTGAGGAGCGTGAGCGCCGCGGAATTCATCAGGTCGAGGCAGGCGCCCATCACCTGCGGCTGGCAGCGCAGGCTGTAGGGGTCCTGCACCTTCTCGTCGCCCGTGAGGTGCGAGGCGCGGATGCTGCTGCCGCGCAGCAGCCGCCGGTATGCCGCGGCGGCCTCGATCTGCCCGAGGTGGCCGCGCAGCTCGTGGATGCGAGCGTCGAAGGGCCCGTCGCTCGCCATGGCGGCGTCCACGGAGAGCGCCCCGGCGACCACCGCGGCCGAGAACACGTTCTGCGCGGCGAAGAGGCCGTGCAGCGCGAGCGCCGTGGACACCTGCGTGCCGTTGAGCAGCGCCAGGCCTTCCTTCGGCCCGAGCGAGAAGGGCGCGAGACCCGCGATGCGCAGCCCCTCGGCCGCCTCGATCTCGCGCCCCCGGTGACGCACGCGGCCCAACCCGAGCAGCGCCGCGGCCATGTGGGCGAGCGGCGCGAGGTCGCCCGAGGCGCCGACCGATCCCTTGGACGGGATGCAGGGAAGCACCTCGGCTTCGAGGAGCGCGAGGATCGCCTCGACGAGCTCGGGCCTCACGCCCGAATAGCCGCGCGCGAGGCTCGCCACCTTGAGCAGCATCACGAGGCGCACCACGCCGTCGTCGAGCATCGGCCCCACTCCGACGCTGTGCGAGAGCACGAGGTTGCGCTGCAGGAGATCGAGCTGGTCGGCGGGAATCTTCTCGCGCGCGAGCTTGCCGAACCCGGTGTTGATGCCGTAGGCGGGCTCCCCTTTCGCGACGATGCGCGCCACGGCATCCGCGCCCGCGGCCATGCGCCGGCGCGCTTCCGGATCGAGCTCGACGCGCTCGGGAGCGCGCTCGAAGGCGTGGAGCTGGGCGAGGGTGAGTCCGCCCGGGACGAGGCGCACGGGGCCTAGCGCGGGTGCGCGGCGGGGGTCACCGCAGGAGGAGCACGGCGAGCACCGCGACGACCGCGAGGAAGACCACCCACGCGACCCAGTTCCAGGTGCGCGGGTCGTGCAGCACGAAGCTCGACTCGAGCTCCTCGATGAGGGTCTCCTCGTGCGGCGCCGGGGCGGGCGCGAACTGCCGCTCGAACGCGGCGAAGAACTCGTCGGCGAGCTTGAGCGCCGCCGCGTCGACGAGGCGGTTGCCGACCTGGGCGATGCGGCCGCCCACCTGGGCGGAAGCCGAGTAGGCGACGAGCGTCGAGGTGCCCTCGTCGCCGAGCGCGACCTGCGCGCTTCCCTTGGCGAAGCCCGCGGCGCCGCCCTCGCCCTCGAAGCGCAGGGTGTAATGCTCGGGGCGCACGATGTCCTCCACGCGGAGCTTCCCGCGGAACTTCGCGCGCACGGGCCCGAGCGCGGCGGTGAGCGTGACCCGGTACTCGTTCTCCCCCGTGCGCTCGATGGACTCGCAGCCCGGGATCGCGGCGCGCAGCCGCTCGGGGTCGTTGAGCGCCTGCCAGGCGGACTCGCGGTCGAGGGGAAGGCGGCGTTCGCCCTTGAGGTCCATGGTCAGCGCGGGAGCGCGGCGGCGAGCTCGCGCAACGTGGCGATGTTGTGCATGGGGATGAAGGCGTCGACGTGGGGGAGCATGGAGGCGATGCCCGTGGCGCGCGGCTCGAATCCCTCGTAGCGCAGCAGCGGATTGAGCCACACCAGGCGGTGGCAGGCGCGGTGCAGGCTCTGCATCTCCCGCGCGAGGTCCGCGGCGTCGTCGCGGTCGAGCCCGTCGGTGACGAGCAGCACGCACGCGTTCTGGCCGAGGAGCCGGCGCGCCCATCGGAAGTTGAACTCGCGCAGGCACGCCCCGATGCGCGTGCCGCCCGCCCAGTCCTGCGCCGCGGCGCCGACCCGCGCGAGCGCCTCGTCCACGTCGCGGTCGCGCAGGGGCCGCGTCACGTTGGTGAGCCGCGTGCCGAAGACGAGCGTCGACACGCGCTCGCGGTCGCGGGTGAGGGCGTGCAGGAAATGCAGGAACATGCGCGTGTAGCGATGCATCGAGCCGGAGATGTCGCACAGGACGACGAGCGGAGGCGGGCGGCGCCGCGGCTCGCGGCGGGCGGGGCTCGCGATCTCGCCGCCCCGGCGCGCCATCTGCCGCAGCGTGCCGGCGAGGTCGATCCGGCCGCGCCGCGAGGCCTCGAAGCGCCGCGTTCGCACCTCGGGCACGGGCAGCCGCAGGCTCGAGACGATGCGCTTCGCCTGCGCCCATTCCTCCGAGCTCATGCGCTCGAAGTCGAGCGTGCGCAGCCGCTCGGCTGCCGAGAACGTGAGGGTCGCATCCACGGTGACTTCCGGCGGGCGCTCGACCTCGCGGGGCGCGGCCCCACGCTCCGGGTAGAGGGCCTCGGAAAGGCGCCCGCCGGCGGCGGAGCGGGCCGCGCGGCCCTGCACCTTCGGAAGCAGCAGCGCGCGCATGCGCTCCTCGATCGCGGGATCGCGCCAGAAGGTCTCGAAGGCCTCGTCGAAGAGCGCCTGCTGCTCGCGGCGGGTGACGAAGAGCGCGGCGAGCGTGGCGTGCCAGTCCTCGCGGCGCTCGAGCCCGGAGAGCGGCAGCACGCGCACGGCGTCCATCACCTTGTCGGTTCCGATCGCAATCCCGCAGCCGCGCAGCACGCGCGCGAAATGGACGACGTTCTCCGCCAGGCGCCCCGGCGCCGCGGACGGGAAGGGGGCCACGGCCGGGCTCATGCCGCGGCGCGCGCCTTCGCCTCGCTCACGAGCGCGGCGACTTCCTCGCCGCGCAGGCGCGCGATGTCGTCCTGGTACTTGAGAAGCGCCCCCAGCGTGTCGCTCACCGACTGCGGGTCGAGCGAGATCGCGTCGAGCAGGAGCAGCGAGCGCGTCCAGTCGATCGTCTCGGCCACGCCGGGGGCCTTGTAGAAGTCCATCGAGCGCAGGCGCTGCACGAACGCGACCACCTCGCGCGAGAGCGCCTCGGAGGCGCCCGGCGCCTTGCGCCGCAGGATCTCGAGCTCGCGCTCGGCCGACGGATAGTCGACCCAGTGGTAGAGGCAGCGGCGCTTGATCGCGTCATGGATCTCGCGCGTGCGGTTGGAGGTGACGGCGACGATGGGCGGACGCTCGGCGCGGACCACGCCCAGCTCGGGGATCGTCACCTGGAAATCCGAGAGCACCTCGAGGAGGTACGCCTCGAAGGGCTCGTCGGCGCGGTCGAGCTCGTCGATGAGGAGCACGGGCGGTGCGCCCCCCGCGCTCTCGAGCGCCTGCAGGATGGGGCGCTTGACGAGGTATTCGACGGAGAAGAGGCCGCGCTCGAGGGAGGCGTCGCGCGCGCGGCCCGCGGCCTCGGCGAGGCGGATGGCCATCATCTGGCGCTGGACGTTCCATTCGTACACGGCGCTCGCCACGTCCAGCCCTTCGTAGCACTGCAGCCGGATGAGGGGGCGACCGAGGCTCGCGGCGAGCGCCTTGGCGAGCTCGGTCTTGCCCACGCCCGCCTCGCCCTCGAGGAAAAGGGGACGGTCGAGGCGCAGCGCGAGGAAGACCGCCGTCGCGAGGCGGCGGTCGGCCACGTAGTCGGCGGAGGCGAGCAGCGCCTGCGCCGCCTCGATGGAGCCGACGGGTCCGGGCTCCGCCTTCATCGCGCGAGATCGAAGCCCGGGCCCATCCCGCGCTTCAGGCCGCGGCGACCGCGCGCCGGGCGAGGACGCTCACGAGGTGCGCGCGGTACTCGGCGCTCGCGTGCAGGTCCGACTGCATCTCGGATTGCGCGACCGTGAGCCCGTCGAGCGCCTTCGGCGACCAGTCGCGCGCGAGGGCCTCCTCCATCGCCTTCACGCGGAAGACGCCGCGCGCGCCCGCGCCCGTGACCGCCACGCGCGGCCCCTTCGCCGTCTGCGCCGCGAAGACGCCGACGATGGCGAAGCGCGAGGCGGGGTTGCGGAACTTCACGTACGCCGCCTTCTTCGGCACCGGGAACGTGACCGACACGATGAGCTCGCCGGGCGCGAGCGCCGTCTCGAACAGCCCCTTGAAGAAGTCGTCGGCGGCGATCTGGCGCTTCTCGGTGCTGATGGTCGCGCCGAGGCCCAGCGCCGCGGCCGGATAGTCCGAGGCCGGGTCGTCGTTGGCGAGCGAGCCGCCGAGCGTGCCGCGGTTGCGCACCTGGAGGTCGCCGATCATTCCGGCGAGCATGGCGAGCGCCGGGATTCGGGAGCCCACCTCGGGCGAGGCGGCCACCTCGGAGTGGCGCGTCATCGCGCCGATGGTGATCGCCGCGGCGTCCGCCTTGATGCCGCGCAGCTCGGCGACGCGGCCGAGGTCGATGAGGTCGCTCGGCTCGGCGAGCGAGAGCTTCATCGCCGCGAGGAGCGACTGGCCGCCCGCGAGGTACTTGCCGTCCGCCTTGTCGGCGGCGATGCCGGTGGCCTTCGCGACCGACGTGGGATCGTAGTAGCCGAATGCGTGCATGGTCACCTCCCCGATTTCGCCGAACGCGCCGCGCGCCACACGCGCTCCGAGGTCGCGGGCATCTCGACGTCCTTCACGCCGATCGCCTCGCAGATCGCGTTGATCACCGCGGCCGGCGCCCCGATCGCGCCCGCCTCGCCGCAGCCCTTCACGCCGAGCGGGTTGTGGGTGCAGGGCGTCACGCGCGTGTCGACCTTGAAGGACGGCAGGTCCGCCGCGCGCGGCATCGCGTAGTCCATGTAGGAGCCCGTGAGGAGCTGGCCCGACTCGCGGTCGTACACGCAGCCCTCGAGGAGCGCCTGCCCGATGCCCTGCGCGACCCCGCCGTGCACCTGGCCCTCGACGATCATCGGGTTGATCACGTTGCCGAAGTCGTCGCACGCGCTGAACGACACGATCTTCGTCTCGCCGGTCTCGGGATCGACCTCGACCTCGCAGATGTGCGTGCCCGCGGGGTACGTGAAGTTCGTCGGATCGTAGAACGCGGTCTCGTCCAGGCCCGGCTCGAGCTTGTCGAGCGGGTAGTTGTGCGGGACGTAGGCGGTGAGCGCCACCTGCGCGAAGGGCACGTTCTTGTCGGTGCCCTTCACCGTGAACTTGCCGTCCCTGAACTCGACGTCGGCGTCGCTCACCTCCATCAGGTGCGCGGCGATCTTGCGGCCCTTGGCGACGATCTTGTCCACCGCCTTCATGATCGCGGTGCCGCCCACGGCGATGGAGCGCGAGCCGTAGGTGCCCATGCCGAAGGGGATGCGGCCCGTGTCGCCGTGCACCACGTCCACGTCGTCCACGGAGATGCCCAGCCGGCCTGCCACGACCTGCGCGAACGTGGTCTCGTGGCCCTGCCCGTGGCTGTGCGAGCCCGTGAACACCGTCACCTTGCCCGTGGGGTGCACGCGCACCTCGCCCGCTTCGAAGAGGCCCGCGCGCGCGCCCAGGGCGCCCGCGACGTTGGAGGGCGCGAGCCCGCAGGCCTCGATGTAGGAGGAGTAGCCCAGCCCTCGCAGCTTCCCGCGCTTCGCGGCCTCCTCCCTGCGCTTCGGGAATCCGGCGGCGTCCGCGAGCTTCATGGCGCCGTCAAGGCATGCTTCGTAGTCGCCCGTGTCGTAGGTGAGGGCGACGGGTGTGGCATACGGAAACTTGCGGATGAAGTTCCGCCGCCGGATTTCGTCCTGCGCGAGCTTCATCTCGCGCGCCGCGGTGGCGACGAGCCGCTCGACGACGTAGGTCGCCTCGGGGCGGCCCGCGCCGCGGTACGCGTCCACCGGGGCGGTGTTCGTGAACACCGCCGTCACCTCGCAATGGATGGCGGGCGTGGTGTACTGGCCGGCGAGCAGCGTCGCGTAGAGGATGGTGGGGATGCACGAGGCGAAGGTCGAGAGGTAGGCCCCCATCGCGGCGGAGGTCTTCACGCGCAGCGCGAGGAAGTGGCCGTCCTTGTCGAGGGCGAGCTCGGCCTTGGTCACGTGGTCGCGCCCGTGGGCGTCGGCGAGGAAGGATTCGCTCCGCTCGGCGGTCCACTTGATCGGGCGCCCCACGAGCTTGGAGGCCCACACGCATACCGTCTCCTCGGCGTAGAGGTAGATCTTCGAGCCGAAGCCGCCGCCCACGTCGGGGGCGATCACGCGCACCTTGTGCTCGGGAAGGCCGAGCACGAACGCGGTCATGAGCAGGCGCTCGACGTGCGGGTTCTGGTTGGCGACGTAGAGCGTGTAGGAATCGTCGGCCCGCGAGTAGGAGGCGTTGCAGGCGCGCGGCTCGATCGCGTTCGGGATGAGGCGGTTGTTCACGAACTCGAGCGTGGTCACGTGCGCGGCCTTGGCGAAGGCGGCGTCCACCGCGGCCTTGTCGCCGAGGGCCCACACGTAGCAGACGTTGTCCGGCGCCTCGTCGTGGACCGCCGGGGCGCCCTTGCGGGTGGCGTCGCGCACGTCCACCACCGACGGCAGCTCCTCGTAGTCGACCTCGACGAGATCCGCGGCCTCCTTCGCCTGGACGGGAGTGTCGGCCACGACGATGGCGACCGGGTCGCCCACGTAGCGGACCTTGCCCTGGGCGAGGATCGGGTGCTTGGGCTCCTTCATGGGCTTGCCGTCGGTGCCCGTGATGAGCCAGCCGCACGGCAGGCCCCCCACGGTGGCGGGGACGTCGGCGCCCGTGTAGACCGCGAGCACGCCGGGGGCGCGGCGGGCGGCATCGGTGCGCACCGCCTTGAGGCGGGCGTGGGCGTGGGTCGAGCGCACGAAGCTCGCGTACGCCTGGTGGGGAAGCGTCACGTCGTCGGTGTACTGGCCCGCGCCGGTGAGGAAACGCGCGTCCTCCTTGCGCTCGACGCGCGAGCCGATGGGGCCCGTGGGCTTGGCGGCGCGCTCGGGCGCGGCGGCCGGCTTCTCGCGAGTGGTGGTGTCGGTCATGGTCGTCTCCTCAGGCCTTCATCCCGGCGAGGCCTTCCTTCACGGCCTTCACGATGTTGTGGTAGCCGGTGCAGCGGCAGAAGTTCCCGTCGAGCGCCTCGCGGATCTGGGCCTCGGTGGGGTCCTTGTACTGGCCCGCGATCCCGACCGCGGCCATCACCATGCCGGGCGTGCAGAAGCCGCACTGCAATCCATGGTTCTTGCGGAAGGCGGCCTGCATCGGGTGCAGCGCGCCGTCGGTGGCGAGGCCTTCGATGGTGGTGACGGCCGCGCCCTGCGCCTGCACGGCGAGCACGTTGCAGCTCTTGGCCGGCTTGCCGTCGAGGAGCACCGTGCACGCGCCGCACTGGGCGGTGTCGCAGCCGACGTGGGTGCCGGTGAGCTGGAGGCGATCGCGCAGGAACTCGACCAGCAGGGTCCGGGATTCGACCTCGGCGGATACCGGCTTGCCGTTCACCGTGAGGGAAACGGAGATCTTCATCAGAAGCTCCTCCTGGGGGTCTTTTGTGACAGCTCGGGGAAGGCCGCGATCGCGGCCCCGACGACGACTCTACTCCGACGACTCTACTCCGAAAAGCGCCGCGCGCAAGGTCCGGCGCGCGCGTCCCGCCTAGCTCCGCGGCAGGGCCCGGACCATCACCGCGAACTCCCCCGGCATCTCCCGGACCTGGGTCACGCGGAAGCGCCGCTCGAGCTTCGGCATCCACCAGGATTGCGGCTGCTGGATGAGGTGGGCGTTGCGCCCGTCGGGCAGGGTCTTGTCCGCCGCGCGGGTGGCGATCAGGAAGATCCCGGCGTCGCGGGTGACGCGGCGCAGGTCGTCGAGGACCTCCTCGAGGCACTCGGGCTCGACGTGCTCGAGCACGTCGGTGCACACGACGATGTCCGCGGGCTCGGGCGGGGCGTCGAGTTCCGGGATGCACGGATCGTAGTTGTGGATGGGGAAGCCCAGGCTCGCCTCGAGCGTGCGCTGGCCGCAGCCGTAGTCGAGCACGTCGCGGGTGCCGAGCTGCTGGCAGAGCGCGAGCACGGGCTGCGCCCAGCGCCCGCCCGACATGCCGTACCGGCCCTCGGCGTGCAGCCGTCGGTTTTGTTCGCGGTATTCGGGGGTGATCTTCATGCGGTGGCGCGCCTTCGCGGCGCGCCTTCGATTCTACCAACATCGATTGCGGGCCCGTCGGGTACCATGCGCCATGCCGCGCCTGGCCGCCAACCTCACGATGATGTACGGCGAGCACCCGTTCCTCGAGCGCTTCGCCGCGGCCGCGCGCGACGGGTTCCGCGGCGTGGAGATGCAGTTCCCGTACGAGCACGAGGCGGCGGAGCTGCGCGCGCGGCTCGACGCCCACGGGCTCGAGCAGGCGCTCATCAACGCGCCCGCGGGCGAGGCGCGCGCGGGCGAGCGGGGGCTCGCGGCGCTGCCGGGGCGCGAGGACGACTTCCGCCGCTCCGTGGGCCGCGCGCTCGAGTACGCGCGGGTGCTCGGCAACCGCTGCGTGCACGTGATGGCGGGCGTCGTCGCCGCGGACGCCGATCGCGAGCGGCATCGCGCGGCCTACGTCGCCAATCTCGCGTGGGCGGCACGCGAGGCGCGTCCCGCGGGCGTGACGATCGTGATCGAGCCCATCAATCCGCGCGACATGCCGGGCTATTTCCTCAGCCGGCAGGACGAGGCCCACGCCGTGTGCGCCGAGGCGGGCGAGCCCAACCTCAAGGTGCAGATGGACCTCTACCACTGCCAGATCGTCGAGGGCGACCTCGCGACGAAGATCCGCCGCCACATCGGGGGCGTCGCGCACATGCAGGTCGCGGGCGTTCCCGGCCGCCACGAGCCCGACGAGGGCGAAGTGAACTACCCGTACCTCTTCGACCTCGTCGACGAGCTGGGCTACGCGGGCTGGATCGGCTGCGAGTACCGCCCCCGCGCCGCCACCACCGCCGGCCTCGCCTGGGCCCGCCGCTGGCTCAGTTGTAGGGAGTGAGAAGGGGCTTGCCGGCGAAGAAGGCGGCGAGGTTGTCGACCACGAGCTGACCCATGGCGCGGCGCGTGGGGTGGGTGGCGCTGCCCACGTGCGGCTGGAGCACGACGTTGTCCAGCGCGAGGAGCGCCTCGGGCACGCGCGGCTCGTTCGCGAACACGTCCAGGCCCGCGCCTCCGAGCCGACCGTCCACGAGCGCAGCCGCGAGCGCGGGCTCGTCCACCACGGAGCCGCGCGCGATGTTCACGAGCACGCCCTGCGGCCCGAGCGCCTCGATCACCGCGCGGCTCACGAGCCCCTGCGTGGCCTCGCCCCCGGGACAGGCGACGACGAGGAAATCGACCTCCTTCGCGAGCGCCACGGGATCGGCGAACCACGGCCAGGGCGCGTCCGCCTTCTGGTGCGGCCCCTGGTAGGCGATCTTGAGGTTGAAGGCGACGGCGCGCTTCGCGACGGCGCGCCCGATGCGGCCCAGCCCGACGATGCCCAGCATCCGGCCCTGGATCGTGTCGGTCAGCGGGTAGGGCCCCTGGAGCCACTTGCCCGCGCGCACGTACCGGTCGCCCGCGCTGATGCGCCGCACGGTGGCGATGAGCAGCCCCATCGCGAGGTCCGCCACGTCGTCGGTGAGGACGTCGGGCGTGTTCGTGACCTTGATGCCGCGCGCGGTGGCCGCCGCGACGTCCACGGAGTCGACGCCCACGCCGAAGTGGGAAATGAGCTTGAGGTTCGGCAGCTTCGCCATCGTCGCCGCGTCCATCCCCCGGAACGAGGTCGTCGCCGCGGCGGTCACGCGGCCGGCCACCGAGGCGAGGAACGCCTCGCGGTCCGGCGCCTTCGCGAGCTTGTGCACCGTGAACGCCGCCTCGAGCGATTCGAGCGTGGGCGGATGCATCGGCCCCATCAACAGCACATCGGGGTTCATGGCCTGTCTACTTTCCGCCGTAGGCGACGATGCGCTGGCGCTGCTCGCCCAGGCCGTGGATGCCGAGCGTGAGGACGTCGCCCGGCTTGAGCCACTGCGGCGGCTTCATGCCCATCGCCACCCCCGGCGGCGTTCCGGTGGTGATGACGTCGCCCGGCAGCAGCGTCATGAAGCGGCTCACGTAGGAGACGAGGGTCGCACAGCCGAAGACCATGGTACGCGTGTTGCCGCGCTGGCGCGGCTCGCCGTTCACGTCGAGCCAGAGGTCGAGCGACTGGGGATCGGCGATCTCGTCGGTGGTCACGAGCCACGGGCCCACGGGGCCGAAGGTGTCGCAGCCCTTGCCGCGGTCCCACTGGCTGCCGCGCTCGAGCTGGAAGTCGCGCTCCGAGACGTCGTTCACCACGCAGTAGCCCGCCACGCAGTCGAGGGCGCTCGATTCGGGCACGTACTGGGCCCGGGTGCCGATCACGATGCCGAGCTCCACCTCGTAGTCGAGCTTGGTCGAGCCCTTCGGCTGGATGGTGTCGTCGTTCGGGCCGCACAGGCAGGTGGTCGCCTTCATGAAGAGGATCGGCTCCGAGGGGATCGGCATGCCCGCCTCCTGCGCGTGGTCGCGGTAGTTGAGGCCCACGGCGACGAACTTGCTGATGCCCGCGTAGGGCACGCCCAGGCGCGGGTTGCCGCGCACGACGGGGAGCGTCTCGGGCTTCACGCGGGCGAGGCGCGCGAGGTTGCGCGGCGCGAGCATCGCGTCGTCGATCTGGGTGATCACCTTGGACAGGTCGCGGATGTTGCCGTCCTTGTCCGCGAGGCCGGGCTTCTCGCGGCCCGGAGGGCCGTAGCGCAGGAGTCGCATCTTCATTTCTCCTTCGTATCGTGCCGCGAGCCCGTCGCTCCCGCCCGCGCGGGAACCCGATCGTGCGCCGAGGGCCTCCCGCGAGGCGGCGCGCCTGGGAGCGGCGGCCTGCGGGAACGGCGACGAGCTGCGGAACGGCGAAGTTTAGCAGGGTCGTCCCGCCGTCCACGCGCTTCCCGCATCGGGCGTTATTAAGGAACGCGCGCCCGGAAAGGGGGAGCGGCGCATCGACACGGGAAAGTTGCAACCGTAAGCATCCGGCCGCGATCCTTTCGTGTATCGAAACAGCTGCGCCCGGTTGGCGCACGCGAGGTTGCAGACCGATTGCGGCTGTAATTCCCGCGGCCGGCGGATTGAGAGATTTCGCATAGTGCCCGCGGCGCCGTGCGCGGAGACTGGCTCCCATGGATCCGGCGAGCGACGCCGGCAGGAGCGAGAGATGAAAGACGTCATGAGCAAGCAGCGCCTCGAAGAAGAGAACGACCTTCACGTGGGCACGGGCGGCCGCAGCCAGGAGAACGCCGATGTGGGATTCCGCCCCGCGTTCTTCGACTACGCTTCGCAGAAGCTCTACTTCTCCCGCTTCATCGACGGGCGCCTCGCCCCGGTGCACATGCTCGACGGGCTGCCCGAGGAAGTCGTCGTGGACCGCGCGCCGGACGGCCGCGTGATCCGCGCGCGCGCGTCCCTCGTTTCCGGCTTCGAGCGCAACGGCTACTTCTACACGCGCAAGGCCGCGGCCCGCGCCGTGGCGGCGATCAAGGCTCGCCGGCGCAGCGCGGTCGCGAAGAGCTCGGGAAACTGACCCGCGCGGCAATCCGGCGGGCTCGAGGGGGATGGTGGGTCGTACTGGGATCGAACCAGTGGCCCCTCCCGTGTGAGGGGAGTGCTCTACCGCTGAGCTAACGACCCGGCGAGGAACGACATTTTATCAGAGCGGGGCTGGGCGAAGGAACGCGCCCCGGCGCGCCGGATCGTAGAATGGCGCTTTTCCCCCGCCTCCCATGGTCCGCACCCGCTTCGCCCCCAGCCCCACGGGCTACCTCCACCTCGGAGGCGCGCGCACCGCGCTCTTCAACTGGGCCTACGCGCGCCACCACGGCGGCAAGTTCATCCTGCGCATCGAGGACACGGACCTCGAGCGCTCCACGCAGGAAGCCGAGCAGGCGATCTTCGAGGCGATGAAGTGGCTGGGCCTCGACTGGGACGAGGGCCCGTTCTTCCAGATGAAGCGCCTCGACCGCTACCGGGAGGTGGGCGAGGAGCTCCTCGCGAAGGACCTCGCGTACTGGGACTACACCTCGAAGGAGGAGCTCGAGGCGATGCGCGAGGCGCAGATCGCGCGCGGCGAGAAGCCCCGCTACGACCGGCGCTGGAGGGACTCGCGCGAGACGCCGCCCAGGGGCGTGGCGCCGGCGCTGCGCTTCAAGAACCCGCTCTCGGGCGAGGTGGGCTGGGACGACCTCGTGAAGGGGCCGATCAGCGTTTCCAACGAGGAGCTCGACGACCTCGTGCTGCTGCGCTCCGACGGCGTGCCCACGTACAACTTCGGCGTGGTCGTGGACGACATCGACATGACCATGACCCACGTGATCCGCGGCGACGACCACGTGAACAACACGCCGCGCCAGATCAACCTATACCGCGCGCTCGGGGCGATCCTGCCGCGCTTCGGCCACGTGCCGATGATCCTCGGCGCCGACGGCCAGCGGCTATCCAAGCGCCACGGGGCGGTGAACGTGATGCAGTACCGCGACGACGGGTTCCTGCCGGACGCGATGGTGAACTACCTCGCGCGCCTCGGCTGGTCCCACGGCGACGAGGAGATGTTCTCCCGCGGCGAGCTCGTCGAGTGGTTCGACCTCGCGCACGTGAGCCGCTCGCCCGCGCGCTGGGACCCGGAGAAGCTCCGGTGGCTGAACGGCGAGTACCTGCGGCGGCTCCCGGACGCGCAGCTCGTCGAGCGCCTCGAGCGCGAGAAGCCCGAGGTGTACAAGTTCCTCGCCTCCGTGATGGACCCGATCGCGATGACGGCCGCGGGGCGCGCGAAGTTCCAGACGCTCGCCGACCACGAGGCGTTCCTCATGGCGATGGCCGAGCCGCCGCGCCCGGCGCCCGAACTCGCGAAGCAGCACCTCGACGAGGCCGGGCGACGCGTGCTCGCTGGCCTCGTGCCGAAGCTGCGGGAGCTTTCGCACTGGAGCGCGGGGCCGGTGAGCGCAACGCTCAAGGAAACGGTGAAGGCGCTTGGAGTCAAGCCGCCCGCGGTGATGATGCCCTTCCGCGTGGCGCTCACGAGCCAGGCGCAGACCCCCGCAATCGACGCCATCGCCGCGGCGCTGCACCGGGAAGTGGCCCTCGCGCGTCTGGAAAGGGCCGCTGCCGGCTGATATAATGATCGGCTCGGTCGGGGGTATAGCTCAGCTGGGAGAGCGCTTGCATGGCATGCAAGAGGTCAGCGGTTCGATCCCGCTTACCTCCACCAGAACGGTTTCGATGCGCCAAATCGGGAGCGCCACCCGCTCCCGATTTGTTCGTGGTCCCCATCGTCTAGAGGCCTAGGACACCGCCCTTTCACGGCGATAACCGGGGTTCGAATCCCCGTGGGGACGCCAATTCGATATTTCCACCCAGCAGGGCCCGGGTGGCGATATCCCACCGCAGCTCGTAGCCGCGCTTTCCATCCCGCTCCATGGGACGGAAAGCGATGCGCCCCGGGATGAGCTTCCGGAGGGCCTGGCGGGCGGCTGGGACGTTGGACAGTAGCAGCTCGTCAAACCGCTCCAGCCGCTCCCTAAACGCGTCCCTAAGGCGTCCCAGCTCCCTTCCAGAGGGGCGATCTACCTGTAGGGTCCCCAGCTCCTCCTCGACCGCGGCAAGCCGGGCTTCCCGGCGCTTAATTTCGGCCAGAACGCTGGTCGGGGCGGTTCCGTCCCCAATCGCGGCAAGGAATCGCTCGAGCTCCTTGCGGAGCTTCCGGGCCTCGGCCTGGAGGCGCTCCGGCTCGTCGGCACCCTCCTGCTGGCGCTGGGCCATGA
>Ga0187773_10000136_pt1 | contig 31618 bp, 37 predicted proteins | sample 0216_BV02_MP05_1_FD_133133 | JGI IMG/M metagenome (GOLD analysis project Ga0187773, IMG submission 133133) | Tropical peat soil microbial communities from peatlands in Department of Meta, Colombia - 0216_BV02_MP05_10_MG | ecosystem: Environmental > Terrestrial > Soil > Wetlands > Peat | place...
AACCGGCGAAGACGCGCGCGCTCGGAAATCCCCGATCCGGGAACGGATTGACCTGGTCCTCGTGAATGTAGCCGGCGCCGAGCTCCGTCTTCAAAACGTCGGCCGAACTATTGAGGAGGTAATACCCGAGACCGCCCTGGTAGGTATACCGGAACTCGATTCCCTGGAACGTGTTCCGCTCGGTTTTCTGGAGAAGATAGAGGTAGCTGCGATCGGTGAGATTTTGATCGTATTTGAGGGATCCGTACCAGTTCTCGTCCGACGTGACGTCGTTATTCTCGGCATACATGGCGCTGCCCTGAAGCGTGAGCTTGGAAAATGAAAAGTTTCGCTCGACCTTCAGTTCGCCCGAAAACGTCCTGGACGAGGTATTGCCGGATGTTTCCAGGTAGGCGAGTCCCACGCTCCCTTTCCACGGCGGGGGAGGTTCATCGGCCCAGGTCGGACCCGTAACGATTCCCATGAAACCCAATACCAAGACAAGAGAGATGATCCGCTTCATTTTGAGCTCCTCCCGGTCGAATGGAAAAAAATGATCGAGTACAGGTTTTCGTCCGTACGGCTTGGATCCACAAGTCGTTACTTCACCCTTTCCACTTGGGCCGTACAATGGGGACAACGGGTCGCCTTGATCGAAATCACCGAGAAGCAATAGGGACAGTCTCGCGTCGTCGGCACGGCCGGTTGCGGCGCCGGTTCTTTCTTCAATCGATTGATCTGGCGAATCAACATGAAAATAACAAACGCGACGATGAGGAAATCGATCACGGTATTAATGAACAGTCCGTAGTTGATGGTCGCACCACCGGCCGCCTTGGCCTCGGCCAGCGTACGATACGGTTGTCCGGATAGATTTAAAAAAAGGCCGGAAAAATCCACATTGCCGAGAAGAAGGCCGATGGGCGGCATCAAGACGTCGTTAACCAGCGAGCTGACAATCTTCCCGAAGGCCGCTCCGATGATGATCCCGACGGCCATGTCAATCACGTTTCCCCGCATCGCAAATTCTTTAAATTCTTTTAGCATGGTGGGCCCCTCCTTAGGTTGGCGATCATCCATTCATCGGATCAAAAATCAGAATTGCGCATATCGAAATCGGAACAAAACAGACCGTTTCAGGTTGTTTCTTGCGGCACGATTCGCCGCGCGACGGTGAGAAAGGCCGAATGGGCCACCATGCGGTGGTCGGGACGGACGCTGCGTCCGTCGATATTCCAGGTGCGAAGAAGGGTCTCGAAGGATTCGATGAACCCGAAGCTCTTTTCGGCCCGAAGGGCCGCGACAACCTGCTGGACTTGAGGAACGGTGGGAAGCAAACAGAGGAATACTCCCCCCGGCCGAAGGGCCGTGACGGCATGCGGGACCACCTGCCACGGTTCCGGAAGATCGAGCACCAACCGGTCCACCGGCCCGTCCTCGATTCCTTCGTAAATATTTTTCAGCCGCACGATGAGATTGGTCGTCGGCCCCAGAAATTGGTTGATATTTTCCTGGGCCCGTTTTGCGAAGTCCTCGCGTATCTCGTAGGAAATCACGCAACCCTTCTCCCCCACAGATCGAAGCAGCGCCATCGTGAGCGCGCCGGAGCCGATTCCGGCCTCAAGCACCTTCGCACCGGGATAGATATCCGCCCACATCAATATCATTCCAAGGTCTTTGGGGTAAATCACCTGTGCGCCGCGCGGCATTTTAACGACGTATTCGGCCAGCGTCGGTCGAAGGGCGATGAAATGCGTCCCGCGGGAGGTTCGGACCGAAACGCCCTCCGGTTGACCGATCAGTTCGTCATGCGAAAGCCGCTCGCCGCTGAACTGGAAGAGGCCGCCCTTTTGCAGCACCATGCTGTACCTCCGGCCTTTACGGCTGATGAGATGGATGCGATCTCCGGGACGAAGGATGCTCATGGCGCGGTCTTAACCTTTTCCAAAATCCGGCAGTAGGAGCAGACCGTCGCCGTCGTCGGTTGGCCGCAGCGCGTGCAGGACTGAATCTTTTCGTCTTCGTGAGACAGATCCTCCCCTTTTTGTCGCTCAAGAAATCCTAAGTAGAAGGCCTGCTTCGTCCCGGGCGCATCGGCCTCGAGCCGATTTAAGACCTCCTTGTTTACGAGCATCTTGGACCCGACGCTCATCGGGCATTCCTCGATCACATAGTCGATCTTGTTCACGACCGCATAGGCCGCGATCTCGCGCTCGGCCAGACGGTAGAGCGGCTTGACCTTCTTGACCAACTTTACATGCGTCGATGGAAGCGACGGAGACTGCTTGGCGAGATAATCCTCCTGCCACCGAAGAATGTTGCCCAATAGGCGGGAAGACTCGTCATCTAAATTGTGGCCCGTCGCCAGGACATCGAACCCACGGTCGTGCGCAATCCGGTTGAAATTGTATCGCTTCATCACCCCGCAGGCCGAACAAGGACTCCGGTCGGTCAGGTCGGCGAGTTCCAGCACCCCGGCCCCCTCTTCTTCTTTGAGAGAATGAACGATCAGCTCGACCGACCGGGATCGGGCAAACTCGACCGTTTTACGGTGCGACGCCACGGAATATTCGCCGATCCCCTGCTGGATATGCAGCCCGGCGGTGTCATAGCCCAACCGCATCAAAATGTCCCACAGCGTGAGGCTGTCTTTTCCGCCCGAAACCGCCACCAGGATCCGGTCGGCGCGTTCGAACATCTTCTGGTCATGGATCGCTCGCTTGACCTGCTCCAAGACGTAATCGTTCAGGCAAGCGGCACAAACCGAGGTGTTATGCCGCGGCATTTTCAAAACGGCCTTTCCACCGCATCGTCGGCAACGCACCTCAAGAACCTCCAGTCCATACATAAATACGAGCCGTTTGGCGCTGGATCCAAGCGGCGACTCGGTTTTCGTTTGGGCCACCCGACTTGGCGAAGGACGCGGCCCCGTGGTAACGGGGCAAATTTCACGTCAAGATCCTTCGTGAAATTTAGCGGCCGAGCCTTAGCCGGGTCAAGCGAAAAGCGCCGGAGCCGCGGAGCCCAGTGCCAAACGGCTTCAGGGAGGTATGTTATCCCCCCGAAATCACCGGCCGAATCTCGATCGTATCGTCCTCCCGAAGCGCCTCGTCTTCCGTAACCAGTTCATCGCCCCGGATGACCAACACGGCCTCCGGCAGAAGATCCAGTTTCTTTAAAAGCTGGCCGACGGTCTTGGGCCCCTTGATCTCGGCCTCGCGTCTCGGATGTTGCAGAACGATACGCATGGGGGGCATCATACTCCCAAATCGGGCCGGTTTTCAACGGTTGACAGAAAAAGGGGTTAATGGCACAATTTGTGCGATGCTTGACCGAGAGATCGTGCTCACCCTTCTGAGAACAAAACTGTGCGACGCCGCTTCGAATCTTTCCATCACTCCGCTTAAAGGGGATGCCTCGAATCGGGCCTATTACCGTCTGCATTACACAAATCGGGATCGCCCGGCTACGACGATCCTCATGGAGCTGGCCGAACCGGAGGCGTTCAAGAAATCGGAGGAAGCCGTCTCGGCGGCGATGATCCGTACCGACGAACTCCCGTATATCAACATTCTCCGCCATCTGGCCCAATCGGATATCGCCGTCCCGAAACTCTACTTTTATGATCCCAGGGCAGGCCTTCTTTTTCTGGAAGACCTGGGCGACCAAACACTTGAAAACGAGGTGAAGGCCCTCACCGCGGAGGAAATCCGACGATACTACCGGCTCGCGATTGACGAACTTTTCAAGATCCAGGGACCGGCGACCCGTAATCGAGACCCTAACTGCATCGCCTTCGGCCGGGCCTTCGATGTGCCCCTCTTGATGTGGGAGTTTGATCATTTTCTGGAATACGGCGTCGAGGCCCGAACCGGTGTTTCGATCAAGCCGGGCGATCGGGATATGATTCGGGGGGCTTTTTTAAAGATCAGCGAAACCTTGGCGATGGAACCACGGGTTCTGACACACCGGGACTACCACAGCCGCAATTTGATGGTTCACCGGGACCGTATCTGGCTGCTGGATTTTCAGGATGCCCTGATGGGCCCGCATGTCTACGACCTGGCCTCCCTGCTAAGAGATTCTTACACGGTCCTTCCGGAACCGATGGTGGAGGAGCTGATCAACTATTTCCTTGAACAGCAACCCGCCCGGATTAATCTCGGATCGAAAAAACATGACCGGACCCTCTTTCGTAAACAGTTTGATCTCATGAGCATTCAGCGGAACCTGAAAGCGGCGGGACGGTTTGTCTATATTGATATCGTGAAAAAAAAGGGACATCTTCTACCTTATATTCCTCAGACGCTGAGATATGTTTGGCGCAACCTGAATCGATATGAGGAGTTGAAGACGCTGAGGGATGTTCTTCAACCGTATGTGGTGGAATTTCAATAAATGAAGGCGATGATCTTGGCCGCCGGGCTGGGTACCCGCCTTAGGCCTTTGACGAACCATCTTCCGAAACCGCTCCTGCCGCTCGAGGGAAGGCCTTTGATCGAGTACACATTGCGGCTGCTCCGAAAGTACGCATTGACGGATGTCGTGATCAACCTGCACTACCAGGGGGATAAGATTAGAGAGGCTCTGGGGAACGGTGCCCGGTGGGGAATGGAGATCCAGTATTCGGAGGAACCCCAGATCCTAGGAACCGGCGGCGGAATAAAAAAAATGGCCCATTTCTTATCCGAAGAACCGTTTCTTGTGATCAACAGCGACATCTTGGTGGAGATACGGTTGGACCGGCTGATCGCTTTTCATCAACGCCATAAACCCGCGGCGACACTGGTCCTGCGGGAAGATCCGGACGTCGATTCATGGGGAGCGGTCGGAATCGACCCGCACCACCGGATTCGCCAATTTCTGGGTAAACCGGATTGGAAGGGCGAGACCCTTGGGAAAAGAATGTTCGCCGGCATCCACGTGATGGACCCTCGGGTGCTCTCGTACATCCCCGACCAAGGTTTCTACACCATCATCGACGCGTATGTCGAGATGCTTCAAAAGGGGGAACCGCTCCTCGGCCATGCGTTTAAGGATTATTGGACGGACATCGGTACACTGGAACGGTATCGTAACGCGCAGGAGGATTTAAAAGTGGGAAGGGTCCGGTTGTCCTACATGACCGAAGGTTAAATCTTGCTCTTGCTCGATTCTTCCCCGTCGCTCAACTCGATGCGGTTTCTTCCTGCCCGTTTAGCCTTATACAGGGCGAAATCGGCAGATCGAACGAGATCTTCTTTGGAACTGATCATGGGATCGGGAAGGCCGGAAATTCCAATACTAACTGTGATGACACGGTCCGGTGGAAACCCCTGGAACCGGACCGAGGAGACGCCTTCCAAGACGCGGGTGGCGGGTTTAATCGCCTCTTGAGGGGAGGTCTTGGGAAGTAAAAGGACAAATTCCTCCCCCCCGTATCGGGCCGCCACCTCGATCAGTCGGACACTTTGTTTTAGAATCCCCGCAATTTCCAAAAGGACCTTGTCCCCGGTTTGATGGCCGAAGGTATCGTTGACCTCCTTGAAATGGTCAATGTCCAACATCAGACAGCTTAGCGGTTCGTTAAACCGCTTGGCGCGAGAGAACTCTTTATCCAGCAGCTCATAAAAATGTCGGCGATTATAAAGGCCCGTGCCGGCATCTGTAATCGCCCTCTGCTCGACGTCCTTCAACTGATTTTCGAGTTGATCTTTCACTCCTCGCAGCTCATCCTCCCGCATCTTGGTTCGAAGACAAACCTGAACGCGGGCCAACAATTCTTTATCGCTGAACGGCTTAGGAACGTAATCGTCCGCCCCAATCTGCAAACCGGCCACTTTGTCTTCCACCGAGTTCTTGGAGGTCAGCATGATGACGGGTATCGCGCGGGTGGCCTCGTCCCGCTTCAACCACTGGCAGATTTGCGCTCCGGAAAAATCGGGAAGGACGACGTCCAACAGTACAAGATCGATGGGTTGTGTCTTGGCCACCCGAAAACCTGATCCTCCATTCTCGGCCAGAATAACTTTGTAGCCGGCCGATTCCATGACGGCCTGGGTCTGTTTCGCTTGAAGTGGATTATCCTCGATCAGGAGTATTTTCGCATTCGACATCACGTACCTCAACGTCTTTTGGAAAATAGCTCGGAAAGCAAGATGAACGGACCTTTCGGGTTTTTCATAGACAGATTCATCTTAAGTTTATCTTTAATGTTTAGTATAACAGATACATCCCCCCTGTCAAACGGCGAACCGAACATAAGCGCTTGAAATTTTAGGAAAAGCTTCTAGAGCGATGCGATGACTTTCTGGAGACGCATCGAAACCTCCTTCGCAATAGGTTCCAATTGAGGACTTTCAATCCGGCTGAGCGCGACGATCGGATCGATCGCCGTGACCACCGTTTTCCCCTGTTCGTTTTCATAAACAATCACGTTGCAAGGAAGAAACAATCCCAGTTCGGTCTCTTGACTCAGGGCCCGGTAGGCAAGGCTCGGATTGCAGGCTCCCAATATCTTGTATTTTCTGAAATCCACGCCCAGCTTTTTTTTGAGCGTTTCCTTGACATCGATCTCGGTGATCACCCCGAAACCTTCCTTTTTAAGCTCCTCCGTAACCTTCACCAGGGCATCTTCGTAGGCATTGTCCATTGTTTTTGAATAACCGTATTGAGGTTTCGTCTTCATGCTTTTCTCCTTTTAGAAAATGAGGGGCTTTGTCTCCTCTTTTGTGCGGTTGCTTGAACGAACTGTTTGTACTCCTGCGCGTAACGGATATAATTGCTTGCGGCTTTCAGAATGGAATCGCGTTGCTCAGGACGGATGGGCTTGATGGGCCGGCCGGGAATTCCCATGACCAGGTAACCGGGGGGAATCACCGTATTTTCGGTTACAACCGCGCCGGCGCCGATCAAAGCGTTTTTACCGATGACGGCGCCATTCAAGATGATCGCTCCAATTCCGATCATGGCTCCGTCCTTGACGGTGGCCCCGTGTACCATCGCTCCGTGGCCGATCGTAACGCGGTTTCCAATCACACACGGAAATCCGTGTCCCACATGAAGGACAACCCCATCCTGGATGTTGGTCTCCCGACCCACGATGATCGGAGCGATATCGCCGCGGACCACGGCCGAAAACCAGACACTCGAAGACTTTCCGATCGAGACATCTCCCACGATCGTGGCCGTTTCTGCGATGAAGACGGAGGGATCGATCTTATATCGAGGCGGACCGGATCGAGAGGGCATGCGACCTTTCTTAACGGACGGCACGATACCACCGCGACAATCGGGTCGCCGAGACCCCCAGGAAATAGAGCAACACAAAGATCTGGTTGCGCAAGGTGGTATACCCCACCCCTTCTTTGTCCCATCGACGGGAGGACGTGATCATCGGTCGGGACAGCAACGCGATTTTCCCTGCTCTGTTGAGCCGTCGCGCGAATTCGAGATCCTCCATGACCGGAAGTTCCGGATACCCCCCTAATCGTTCGAAGACGGACCGACGGACAAAAATCCCCTGGTCGCCGTAAGGGATCCCGGTCAGCCGGGTTCGCCAGTTCGCCACCGCAGCCACGATGTGTAAGCTCGGTCGTGAAGAATCGATTGCCAGTCGAAAAGCGCCCCCCACCACGGTTGGGTCCTCAAGCACCCCGATCAGCTCACGAAAACCGTCCTCGCCAAGCCGGGAATCCGCATGAAAAAACAAAAACACCTCGCCTCCTGCGACCCGGGCTCCCGCGTTCATCTGGCGGGCCCGGCCGGCCTCCGTCACCAGAACCTTGTCCGCAAACGGTTCGGCCAATGCTGCCGTGCCGTCCGAACTGCAACCGTCCACAACAATCCGTTCCAAGCGATCGTGCTTTGGCAATGCGGTCAATGTCTTTTCGATGACCGCGGCTTCGTTGAACGTCGGGATAATCACGGAGATACGAGGGCCCATGACATTTGCGCCAGCATGACTTAATTCGATGTAAGGTATTGCCCCGGATTCTTGTCGAACTTGTCCTTGCAGCTCTTCGCACAGAAAAAGTATGTCATGCCTTTGTAAACAGAATTCCCCGCCGCCTTCTTCTCGTCGATCATCATCCCGCAGACCGGATCCTTTGCCATGGATTCCTCCTTTTCAAATGTACCTACCGTTCCATTTTGTTTTCTGTCCCTATTCCAGTTCCAGCAGGGGGGTTGTTGAATAAAGAGAAAGACACCCTTTAAAACTTGTTCAGCACCAATCCGGTCAGCGGTTTGGGATAAAAGTAGGTGGATTTCTGGGGCATGCGGTCGCCGACCAAGACCACGTCTCGGACCTGCCGGATCTTCGTCGGATTGAGGAAGAAAACCAGGCCGGCCGCGCCGTTCTGGACCGTCTTCATGGCGGTCTCGTCGTCTTTCACAAACTGGATCTGACTTTCCTTCTTGGCGGCAGGGTCCGTAATCCCCAGCGCACTTTCCAAGATTTTTTTCTGAAAGATCGAGACATCCAATACATCCAGGGCCTTGGAGGTTTTAGGTGCCATTTCCGTTTTGAGTTTCAGTAAGTGAAAAGCCTGCTCGCTTTTGGCAAACATCCCAAAGACCGTTGCGGATTGACCGGCCTTTGACATCTCTTCAAAAAGTTTCTTTCGCACCTGAGATTCCGTGATGTTATTGAAGGCCAGATGCGTCACGTCAAACGACTGGGCCAACCGCTGCTTCAGGGTTTTAAGATCGCACGGCACCGGGTTCATGATGAGGCGGTGAATCGGCAGCAGCGATATGCCGGCGTCATCCATGTTTGAGCAGAAAATAAAAACGGAATCGTACGGTTTTGGACCGGGGGCATGATCCTTTTCCCTCATTTCGCTCATAAAATTCAGAGCGGTCTCATATCGATGATGACCGTCCGCAATAAACAGGGGATGATCCTTCATAGCGTCGCACAGGGTCTTCACCACAGACGTCGTTGAAAGCTTCCAGAGGCGGTGGCGGATTTCCTCTTCACCTACGAAGTTGATCAGGGGATGGGCTTCATTCACCGAACGCTCCATTGCGGCGATCACGTCGCCCGCTGGATCGGAGTAAAGCATAAAAATGGGACTGGTGTTGGCGTGGCAGGCTCGCATCAACCGAAGCCGATCCTGCTTGGCCTTCGGAAAAGTAAACTCGTGGGGAAAAATCTTGCCTTTTCCAATCTCCTCCAGTTGAACCAGCGAAAAGAAGCCTTTCAGCGTTTTCTTTTCCTTGGTCGGCAATACGTAATCGAGTTTGTATAAATACAGGGATGGCTCCGAATCTCGTTCGAGCACGCCCTGTTTGACCCAATCTTTTAGAAAGGCCGCGGCCCGAGTGTAGCGGTTGTTTGTGGGGGTGTCGTCGGGGTTCTCCTTACCCAATTCCACCCGAATGATGTTGTACTCGTGGGCGTGATAATAACGATCCTGCGCCTGGGCATCGATAACGTCATAAGGCGGACAGACCACCTTGCGCAAATCCTTGACCTTGTTGCCGTTGTAGCGAATGCCTTGAAACGGTAAGAGGACAGCCATCGGAACCCCTCCGAAACGCCGAATTAGCGATAACGTTGCACGGTAAAACAGTAAAGCTCGACCGCCTCATCGGTAAATATGCCCGCTTTCTGCTTCGCTTCCCGGACCTGTTGTTCTGCGGTTTGGATGCCGTCCAGATCCGGCAACAACAAACCGCGCTTCGAACCCTGAACAACCAAAACCCCGAATCGATGCGGGTCCAGGTTAGAGGGGGCGGTCGGAACGGGAATCGTGAGGACATCCACAGAACAGTCGATCTCCTTTAATTCCGCAAAGGCGACGGCGCTGAAACGGGGGTCTCTCGTCGCGGAGGCGATCGCATTGTGGATCACCTCTTCGGCCACGGTCGGGTGCGCAGGCTGATAGGTGCCCACACAACCGCGTAATTGGCCGTTCTTTTTCAGGCAAACAAACACCCCTGCGGGCCGGTCAAATATTTTCATTAGTGAGGCGGGGACGGACATCACAACTCGCGTGCGGAGATACACCGAGATGGCTTCGTGGGCTAATTCAACCAACGGATGGGATTCGGGAGATAGCATCGGAGTCGATCGCAGAATCAATGATCGCGGGAGACGACATAATCCGCGACCACCTCCATCGCGGCTTTGTGGACGGAAGGACCGAACGATTCCAGAAACCCGGTGGACTTTTGGATGTACCCTCGGGCAACGGAAAACGCATACTCAATCGACCCATGGCGGTGCATCAAGTCCAAGATCTCATCGAATCCTTTTTCGGACGAATCGTTCGCTCTGAAGGTATGAGTGACCCGCTTCTTCTCTTCCTCCGAACAATTCCCCAGGAGATGAATCAGGGGAAGTGTCACTTTGCCTTCGCGGAGATCCGCCCCGAGCGTCTTTCCCAACCGCTGTGTCTGGGCGATATAATCCAACGTGTCGTCGGCCACCTGAAAAGCGATCCCCAGGTTTTGTCCGAATTGATACAGGCATTCTTTCTGTTCGGGGGACGCACCGCTGACGACCCCCCCCAGTTGACAGGCGGCGGCAATCAGGCTGGCCGTTTTATGTTGAATGATTCGGAGATAGTCCGACTCGAGGATCGCCAGGTCGCTGTTGTGGACATGCTGAACCATCTCTCCCTCAATCATCTGAGAACAGGCCCTCTGAAGACCGAGGTTGACCTCCTGGTTGTTCAGACTCAGACCGTGGGCCACGGCCGTGGCATAAAGATAATCCCCGACCAGGATACTGGCGTGGTTGCCCCAGAGCGTTCGCGCCGTTTTTTTGCCCCGTCGAAGGTTTCCTTCATCGATCACGTCATCGTGAAGCAGGGTCGCGGTGTGAATGAACTCCACGACGGCCGCCAACAAAATATGGTCTTCTCCCGGAGAGGAACAGAGCTTGGACGAAAGGATCATCAGGAGCGGTCGGATTCGCTTCCCGCCGCTGTTGAGGATATACTGCGCCACCTGATTGATGAGCGGCACCTCCGATGAAAGGTTTTTTTGGATTTGCGCTTCCACCTTCAACAGGTCCGGGCGGTAGCGCTCCCAGATGTCTTGAACGGTTAGAAATGACGAGGATTTTTCGGATGAAAGCATACGCTGATAGTAGGCCAGGGGTGATGAATTGTCAAGACAAAATTGGGCTTGTCAACCGCTTTCCTTGACACCCGTCCGACGGCTGCGTATTATGATGAGTTCATGGAAATCTGGCGACAAGAAATGGCCCTGAAAGGGCGCTGCGTCACTTTTTTGGTGGGTCAAACCGGACTGAATCTGGAGACGACGGCCATCGTGGAAAGCCGAGTCCTCAAGAGTTCTCCGAACTATCCCGACGTGATCCCGAAGCAGGCCATCATCCGGACACAAAAAGGCGACATCCGGGACCGGGAGGCCACCTTTGTCGTCAAGGCCTATGTTCCCGATACCGTCATTGTGGAAGCCACGTTCGAATTTCAAGATCTGGCGGCGGAACCGCTGCTCGAACTCAATCGCGACCTGCTGCTGGAAAGTCGCCGCATCTTGAACGAGTTTCAGTGCGATCCCGAGTTTGACGAAGAGTACAGCGTCTACTGCATTTCGGATTATCAAGGAGACCCCGAAATGTTTTTGGCCCTTCACGGCGAAAAGATCGCCGCGCTGCTCAAGAAAGAGCGTATCCCTTTGGACGAAGAAGAGATCAAGGCAACGCTCCGGTCGAATCTGAAATATGGCAAGGACGACCTGACCGTGGTGGACTGGGACGGCGCCTTTATCTTTGACCCTCATGGAGATTTTGACGCGAACATTGAGCTGTTCGAAATCACCAACCTTCAACTCCTAAAATCGCGAATCCTCGATGAAGAATTGGATGGCCGATTGAAAACAACCCTTCAGTTGCTTCGACGACGTCCGGAACAGTCGTGGCTCCGATCCAAGCAGGTCCGGTCGGTTCTGCGAGAGATAATCCAGACCCGGACGACCTCCATCTTGGAGTCCCAGGCAATCGAGCACAGCATCAAACTGATCGGGGATTGGTACACGGCCCGGCTTTACGCGCTTATCTCCAAAAAATTCCATCTTGAAGAGTGGCGGCAAAACATTAACGAGAAACTGGACATCCTCGAAGACGTCTACACCATGGCCGCCGAAAACTTCTCGATTTCATTCAACACCACCCTGGAATTCGTCCTGATCGGCGGCTGGTTCATCCTCCAAATCGGATGGTTTGTGCTGCTGTTCATGGAGCTCTACCTCGCAAAATAAACTGGCCTGCCTTTTCCATTCAAATAAAATTCGCTTGACAAGCCGGCCCCAGTCCTGTATTTTGAGAATCAAAATCAATTTCAATGTTCACCGGTTGGACACAATGACAAAGGAAACACCCATGAACAAAGAAGTCGGCCGTTTAAAGAACTTTCTGGTCCAGAAGCGCTTAAAACTGACTCAACAGCGGGAAACGATCCTGGAAGCCTTTCTCAAGGTGGATCATATAACCGCCGAAGAACTTCATCGTCAGATCTCCCAGACGGGACACCAACGAATGGGCCTGGCCACCATCTACCGAACCTTGAACCTTCTGTGCGAAATCGGCATCGGTCAGCAACGGCATTTCGACGATACCCGGACAATCTACGACAACGTGATCAACAAAAAGCATCACGATCATCTCATCTGCGATAAATGCGATAAGATTATCGAGTTTGAATCTCCCGCCATCGAACGGCTTCAAGAAAAAATGGCCGCCCGTCATGGCTTCACACTGAGCAATCACCGATTGGAGCTCTTCGGACATTGCATCGATTGGGAAAAATGTCGGGATTGGCAGAAAGCGACCGGCCGTTAGTTATCAAGACACTTATAGACATGAACTTGCGAACCATTTTACGGATAAAAACCGTCGAACTGTGATGAAAAGACCCGCGACATTGCAGTTCGGTCTCGTCCTCGGGCTTGGGCTATGGCTTCTCGGCACCGCTGCCGCAGAGGATGGGATCCAAATCACCATCAAGGACCATCGCTTCTCACCCTCCGAAGTCCGGGTCAAGGCGGATACGAAGATCAAATTGATCGTCACCAACGATGACCAAACCGCCGAGGAATTCGAAAGCTCCAGTCTCAATCGGGAAAGGGTCGTGCGGGCGGGCCAATCCATCACGATCTTCCTTCCTCCGCTCAAACTAGGAAGCTATGACTTCTACGGAGATTTTCATCCGGATACGGCCCAAGGAAAGATCATTGCGGAATAGGAGACCATCAGAGTGGTAGGTACGTTTATTATCACCTGGAGAGAAACCATCGAGGCCGCCTTGATCGTGGGGATTCTTTTAACCTACCTGAACAAGATCGGACAATCGAATCAATTCCGTTTTGTGTATTGGGGCGCGCTGGGGGGGGTTCTGGCCAGCCTGGTCTTTGCCGGACTGTCCGATTATCTCTCCGTCTTCTTCCAGGACATCGGAGAAGACATTTTTGAGACGGTCATCCTGTTTCTGGCCACGGTCGTCTTGACTCACATGGTAATCTGGATGCATCACAACGCCCGCGAGATCAAGGGGGCGCTTCAACACGAAGCGGAACTGGCGATCACCAAGAATCGGCTCTGGGCCCTGGGCACGCTTGCATTTGTGGGCGTGTTTCGCGAGGGCGTGGAAACGGTTCTTTTTCTTTGGGGATTATTCCTGCAAAGCGGGGGAACACCGTTTGCGGCTCCGCCGGTTATAGGCGGACTGCTGGGGATCGGACTCGGCGTTCTGATGACCTGGCTCTTTTTCAAGGGATTTGGCCACCTCGATCTGCGACCCTTTTTTCGGGTGAGCGGAATTATCCTCCTTTTTATGGCGGCCGGCATGCTTTCCTCTGGGATTGGAAAACTGGTGGCGGTGGGGCTCGTCCCTCCACTCGTGGAACCGATCTGGAATACCTCCTGGTTTTTGAGTGAGCGGTCTTTCTTGGGTTCGCTGGTCGCGGGTATTTTTGGGTATCGTTCCAGCCCATCACTCGTCCAGGCCCTCTTCTACCTACTTTATTTTCCCATCACCCTGATTTGGCTTCGGCGGCAACGCCATGATTTTGCGCAATGAATCGGATGCCCTTCTTCGTTGCAAGTATCCTGATAGCCGTTACCGGTTCGGCAAAAGGCTTTTCGTTTGGACCCGGTTTCATTCATGCTCAAACGGAATGGCAAACGATCGAGATTATGGCGGACGAGTACAGTTTCAGCCCAAAGCGAATCGAGGCCAAAGCAAATCGTCCACTTGAACTGGTGATTGAAAATGAAGGGCATGAACCCCATCAGTTTCGATCCGCACTCTTCAAGGATCAGATGGTCGAGGTGGAGATTGACGAAAACACCGTTCGTGGTCGGAACCTCGAGGTCGTGGACATCGCACCCGGCAAGAAGGCCCGGATCAAACTCCTCTCCCCGCCCGCAGGACAGTTTGACTTCCAGTGCCGCATTCCCAGTCATCATGGAATGGACGGGATGATCCTGATCGAGGCCGATCAATCGATTCCGCATTAAAGGATAACCCGGATGGTCAGAGTGAAGGTTTGGCAGATCCTGGTCGCGCTGCTTGGGGTGGCGTCCCCGGCGTATTCGATCGAGTTTGAAGTCTATCCGTACAATACGCCGAGCCAAGGAGAGACGGAACTGGCTTATTGGTGGATTTATACCGCCAAATCGGATCATTCTTACGATTACTTCGGAAAGGTCTTGGACAAACAGGGCCTTCAACAACATACCCTGGAGATTGAATACGGGATGACCGACCACTGGACCATCGCGGGTTACGCCGATTTTGAACAACCGCATGACGGCGATTTCCGATACGTCCAGGCGCGAGCCGTCGCTGCACGATACCGCTTCTTTGAACAAGGGGAGCGATTCCTCGACGGGGCCATCGAGGTCGAATATTATCTTCCTCGCGAACATTACAGCGACAACGAAAAGATCGAAACGCGGGTGATTCTTGAAAAAGACATTGGTCAAGTTTCCATTATGCTCAACCCGATATTTGAAAAAGACGTCAGCGGACCAGAGGTCGACGAGGGGATGGAGTTCGAGTACGCAGCGGGCGTGTACTACCGGGCGACTCCCCAGTTGACCCCCGGCGTGGAATTCTACGGCGATATGGGAGAACTAAGCAGTCTCAATCCGAAATCTCAGCAACAGCATTACGTCTTTCCACGTTTGGGAATCCATTTTTTCCACGGCGTAACGTTGGATGTCGGATATGGTTTCGGACTGACAAAAGCGAGCGACAATCAAGTCATCAAAGCCATCCTGGAGTTTGAGTTCCTATAAAGACGATGCCCCCGCTTCCCATCCTCGCGATCAAAGCCCATGCCGCCAAGCGAGTGAAGACCGGGCATCCCTGGATCTTCTCGAATGAGTTGACCCGGCTGCCGAAGGAACTGGAGCCCGGGCAACCGGTGGATATACAAAACCATCGGGGAGAATGGATCGGCCGAGGTTATTTTAATCCGCGCTCGCTCATCGCGGTCCGTCTGCTGAATCGGGAGCGGACGGAGATCAACGAGGATTTTCTGGAGCAGAGAATATCCCGTGCACAGGCGCTCCGCGAACAGTGGCTCGGCGGCGAAGAAGCCCACCGGGTCGTCTACGGAGAGGCCGACGGTCTTCCGGGCTTGATCCTCGACCGATACGGCCCCGTCTGGGTGGCCCAGTTTCTGACCGCCGGAATGGATCGTCTGACCGAGCCGGTGCTTCGGGTCTTGATCAAACGGTATCGGCCGGCGGCCGTGGTCGCGCGCAACGACACCGCGAGCCGTGCGCTCGAAGGTCTTGTCCAAGAAAAAAGGCTTCTCTACGGAGAGCTCCCGTCCCCTCTCGTCATCCAGAAAAACGCCCTTTCGTTTGAGGTGGATGTATGGGAAGGGCAGAAGACCGGTTTCTTTTTGGATCAATCCGAGAATTACCGATGTCTCGATGGGATGGTCCAAGGCGCACGCGTGCTGGACGCTTTCTGCTACACCGGCGCTTGGGGACTTCATGCCGCACGGTACGGCGCAAGCGAGGTGGTCGGTCTGGACAGTTCGGAGAAGGCCGTTCATGAGGCTCAACGCAACGCCCGACGAAACGGACTGGCCTCCGTTTGTAGGTACCTTCAAGAGGAGGTTTTTGACGGTCTCCATCGATTTTACAAAGCGAAGGAACGATTCGATTGCATCATTCTGGATCCGCCGGCATTTGCCAAAAGCCGGCAGAAGGTCAAAGAGGCGACGCGAGGATACAAAGAGATCAACCGGATGGCGATGATGCTCCTATCGCCGGGCGGCGTTCTGGTGACGTGCTCTTGTTCGCACTTGATTGGCCGATCATTGTTTCGCGAGATTCTCGTTTCGGCCGCGGCCGATGCCAAACGATCCTTTTATGTCACGGCCTGGCGCACCCAGGGCCGGGACCATCCGATCGTGCTGGAAATCCCCGAGACGGAATATCTGAAATGCGCGATCCTGCAGGTAAAATAAGCCTGTGTTCTTATCGATTCACAGCCGGCGATGTACGAGGGGATCTATTCATTCGGTCCTCCGAATGGGATGATCCATCCGGAGCCATCGTATCAAGGAGATGGTTTATTAGATAGGGGGTAAGAACCATCCCCCGATCTTCGGTCGCTTTCTCAAGGCCTCGCAGCAGTGGGGCATAGTTATTTAACGGAAAATAGAAATAGCCCAGGGCTAAAGTGAATCCCAGGAATAACACCAACATCAGGAAAACCTTCATCTGAGGAAGCACCCCTCGGGCCAGCCCTTTGATCCGGATCCGATTGATGGCATATTCAATCCGGTTTCGCAAGGGCTCCTTTTTCACCGGATCCAGTCCAACCTTCACCGCATCGTAGAGGCCGACCAACCACATCAATAGTACGAGGGGAAAAATTACTGCGGCCGCGACGACCATCCATTCGACGGCGATCCGTTCGTCGATCGTCGCCAACATCGGCCAGATGAAGAAGATTGAAACCGGCGCCGTCACGGCGGCGAAGCCGGCGGCGGCAAAGATCAAAAAGAAAAAGGCCTTCTTCGGTTGACCGTTGAGAAGCTGCCCCCAACCGGGAATCAGGAAGGAGCAGAGCGTAACCAACACGGGATGATTGATTCCTTCAAAGGGCTTGGTCCGGTTTTTGTCGGCGCCGTAATAGGCATGGAGAACGTTGGAAACCCAAAAAATCAGTCCCGTCAGCCAGAAGGCTTCGGTCCCCATCAAGGCATCGGAGCGTGTAATATGGAAAGTTTCCAAATAAGGGGTGAGAAAATTCCAGTAGACGATGACCAGGGCCGGGATCCCGTAGAAATTCGCCATGAGGAGAATAAAGAGGAAGCCCAATTTCAATTCTCGGTTGTAAAATTGACCCATTCCCCAGATCAGAAGGGATAGCGTAGCCGCAACGGCGGGGTTTTTTCCCGGCCCGGTTGGTTCGGTTGTCTCCGTGGCGGTTCGATCTTTCTTTTCTGATTTTATTGTCGGGTTTTCAAGAACCCAGACTTTTTCAGGCATTTCACAACCTCGGGACGGATCTTAAAAAAAATATAGCAGCCAGGCGCGGACTTGTCTATATTCCAATCACTTGAATTGACGGATATAATTTGATTTATCGATCCCTGTAATGCGATACTTGATCCATGTCGTGATTAAGGCTAAGAAAAAACCAGAGACAATCGAAATGACCGGCCATGAGATCGGACTGTTAAAGGGATATATGCTGGACCTCGTGGAACAGGCCCGACAGGAATCGATGACTTATCGTGCGGCCGGATATCAGGAACATCCCTATGCCCCCGATCAGGCCCTGATGGATCTTCTGGCGATCCTGGACGACCGGCTGGAGTCCGAAGGCATCCAAGTCGGACTGTCGGAGGAGTTCCGGCACCGGATGGGGGAAATCTGCAAACGTTCGCTAAATCACGTGAAGGAAGAGTCCTGGCTTTCGGCCAATCTCGGCGCGGGTCGCCCGACCAAAGCGGAGGTACGTTCCGTCGCCTATCGCGCGCTGTTGAATTTCATCGAAGGTCAGGGAATTTAAGTACGCCGGCTTGCGGCCGGGCGGATTAGAGTTTCAAGCTGATCGAAACCCCGTCGCGCAGCGGCAGGATCGTCGTGAAGAGTTGCGGGTCCGAGAAGATGCGCCGATTGAATGTTTGGATCCCGATTGTTGACGGCTCCTCCGACGGTTTAACGACGGAGCCGGACCAGAGCACGTTGTCCGCGATCAGCAACCCGCCTTTTCGAATTCGTGGAATGGCCTTTTCAAAGGCCCTGGGGTAACGGGCCTTTTCGCAATCGATCAGGATGATATCGAACGAACCGTCCTGACGGTCGATGATCTCCATTGCGTCGCCCACTTCGATTTGAAGACGGGAGAGCAGCCCGGCTCTTTGAAAAAAGTCGCGGGCCAAGCAGGCGTTTTCTTCTTCATCATCCGTGTAAACGACTTGACCCCGGCCGTTCATCCCATTTAAAAACCAGTAGGCCGAGTACCCGAACCCCGAGCCGAATTCGAACACCCGACCGGCGCCGATCATGCGGGTCATCTGGCTCAGCAGCCTCCCGACCAGAGGGCCGACGATAGGAAACCGCATCTTCTCGGCCATCCGCTCCATCTCCGACAGGATTTCATCCCGCGTTGGAAGGAGTTGCATCAGATAGTTTTCAAGGTCCGGATGGAGGATATCCATGGGATAGTTGTTCCATAACTCAATTTTTATTTCAAATCCGTCATCAGCATTCGAACCCGCGGATCCAGCGGCAGCTCCGCCGCCCTCTGTCGGGCGAGAGGACTCATTTTAGACCACGTGCCTTCCAGAATCCGTCGGATCTTCGCCTCTTCCCATTGGGCAATATAATCCCCCAGCTTGATCTCGAGGAAGGCCAAGGCATCGGCATCCTCCAAAAGTTGTGTGTCCGGGTCTCCGGGATGGCGATGCCCAGTGGTGATGCGCTTGACTTCCAGGATCGTCTGCTCCGAATATCCGACGCGCTTTAGAATGTCGGCCGCGGCATCGGCCGCGTGCGTCGCCGTCGCCGCGCGCCATTGGTGGTAACCGCCAACGTCCATGCGATACCGGTTTCGGGGAATCTCCCAACGCCTTAAGGTATGCGAACGCGCGGCCAGTCGCACCGCTTCGGATGCGGCGGCATCGAGCCGTTCAACCCAGGCGTAAACCGTCTTCGCAAATATTAGTTCGCGAGGGTGCGACTTCCCCCCGACCCGCTGCCGCCGGGGATCCTGACGGTTGATCGCGTCGAATTCTTTGAGTGCTTTTATAAGGAGTGTCTGCGTCTTCATGGGAATGCGTCAACGATGCCGGTAAGACAAAAATGCGCACTGAAGCGGTTCGTAAGCCGAGTTCTGTGCCCCTTGGGATCGCTCCGCCGGGGTGGCAATCATTTCTCTGGGATCCCGATTACTCGGGACCTCAAGCAACCAACCCGTTCCGCCTTCAGACGGGCCGTCCTATGATCCTTTCGGATCGCGCGGAACCTATTTGGTCTTGCTCCGGATGGGGTTTGCCGTGCCCCCGCCATCGCTGGCGGGGCGGTGAGCTCTTACCTCGCCGTTTCACCCTTGCCCGTATGCGTCCGAGATGGCTGGAGCTCCCCTGCCATCTCTTCCGCACCGTCGGCGGTCTGTTCTCTGTGGCACTTTCCGTCCCCTCGCAAGGCCTGGGCGTTACCCAGCATCCTGCCCTCTGGAGCTCGGACTTTCCTCACCCCGCGTGCTCGTGCGGGGCGCGATCACCTGAACCACTTCAGTGCGCACTTCTACTATACAGGGTCTGAAGGCCCTACTGCAAGCTTCTATTGTTTCGGGGGGCTCACATCCGGATTTCTTCTGAGAACCGAAGCTCGGATTCCTCCGTAATTTCTTCAAGGCAGGTGAAGCAGGTGAAGGGGAAGGCGTCCACCGGCAGGGCGCAGGCTTCGGCCGTCAAGGTGTCGGTCTCGATGGCCGGGCCGTTGCAGGTTTTATGAATCAGCACGATCATGGGTTCGTTCCCTTCGATATTCGCTACTTTTGATTGGCCGTATCCTCAATCGTCTTGAGGCGGTCGGCCTCGTCCTTCTTCAATTCCTCGGCCTTTTGCCGGGGTGAGGAGACCGGTTCGGTTCCCATCGAAACGGCGCCGGTGAATTGTTCGGCCTGAACCCGGAGATAAATAAAATAGCAGAGATAGGCCGTGGAGATCACGATAGCCAGCATCACCAGCCTGAGAGATATTCTCACGAACGCAACATCGGTAAGTTTCCGTAAGAAATTTAAGAGCCACAAGCTCAAGAAGGCGGTGGGCAGAACCGCAACGATCATCACCCGGTATGCGGCCGGCTGGCGTTCATTCCATTTTTGGAGACGGGTCATGAACGACGGCGAGACGGGTTTCGAAGGGGAAGACGCTTCCGGCATTTTGACCGCCGGCGGCAGTTCGACCACCTTCGCGGACGATCTGTATTTAGCGGGGATGCGGGAAAGATCATCCGTGAAAACCTCCACCCCGTTTCCATCCACATATCGGTAGATCGGCCGGTCGGCGGCGTTTTTGGAATCAATCGCGCCGGCGATCGCCTCCCCCGACACAGAAAAGGCAAGCGCCAGAAGGACAAACAGGGTGAATAGGATGCGTTTCAATTCTCCATCCGTAATGCGATTACAAATTCGTGGGACTGCTCGGGGACTCCGATCCCAGGACGCGTTCGGCGGCCCGGGCCAACTCGCCGTCGTGATCGTGGGTGAGCGTAAAGATTCGGCACTGGACGATCTTGGCCGGAATGAAATCGAAGTACTCCCGCAAGATTTCCTTCGAAACGTTTTTCGTGGAGGGATCGTAGACATAGATCTGAAATTCCCCCATGCTCAGGGGATTGAGCGGCCTCGGATCCTGGTTGGCCATATCGACTTTAAACGGGAGTTTTTTCAAGCCCGTCGGGAGCTGCTCGCGGATCCGCCGCTCCACCGTTTCCTGATCGAGGAACGTTCGGCCGCGCTCGCCGCCGCGGGTGGGAAGGGTGATGTCGTAGGCCATCTTCCACTTCACATCCCGGTGGAAGATCAGCTGCCACTCGTCGTACAGTTTCCGCTTCCGCGCATCCGAAGACCGCTTCCACCGACGGATTTCCTCCAGCAGCGACCATTCGGTCAGATCGAGATATTCCGATCGTTTTTTGACCGGATGATGGGGGAAGATTCTCTGGATCGTGTCGTGGAAGATGTCGCGAAGGTGCAGGTCGATCGCCCGCGTGGTCCGGTGGTAATACACGTTCGAATAGAGGTACAGCCGGGTGTTCAAAAACATCTGCAGGGCCGAGAGCCCCGTCTTGTGAAGCGTGAGGCCCTTGCCCGTGAAAAACGTGTAATGAATCAGCCGCCGGATATCGACCGGACCGACCGCCACACCGCACATGTAAGAATCCCTGAGGACATAATCCATGTTGTCGGCCGTGTAGATACCGCCCAGGATCGGCTGTAGGAAAACCAGCCAACGGGGATACTTCGCGCTGTCCTTTTGCGGATCCTTGAGAATCAAAAAGGCGACATGGTCCGGATTGATCTCCTCCCCGCGCCCGAAGGGTCCCGAGGGACTACGGCGGATCTTGCGGATCAGACTCCCCAGTTCGTCCCGGATGATATGCTGGCCCAAAACCTCATGCGTGATCCCGAACTGGGCCAGAAAATTATCATCGAAGAAATGGCCGAAGGGCCCGTGGCCGATGTCATGAACCAGGGCCGTGACGCGGAGAAGCTCCTCAATGAAATTCTCCGACGGGCAGTCCGGAACGATCTCGGTCAACGAGGCATAGAGATGACGCGCAAACCGACCGGCGACATGCATCGCACCGATCGAATGCTGGAACCGGCTGTGCTCGGCGGAAGGATAGACCCAGCGGGCGCTTTGGAGCTGGTAGATATACCGAAGCCGTTGCATCCACGGAGAGTCGATCAAATGTTTCTCCGTGATCTCGGGTGATGCATCCGGATACGGAACCGTGAACGTGATATATTCATGGATGGGATCTGCGATCAGCGCGTGCCCTTCGTACAGGGAGCCCTTATACATGGGACGTCTCGCGCGTCCGGTGGCGGAGGTGGCGGTACTCCCGGATGAAGTAATAGGCGCAGGGATATGCAATGACGCTCGAGATAATGCCCAGCAGGGTCGTCCCGAGAAGGAACGGCTTGAGGTAGGGCACCAACTGCGGAATGGCATTCACGATCGTGAGATCCTGCCAATGGATCGGTTGAAGGAGCTCATGCCGTCCGTAAATCCGGATGCCGATCCAGAAACCGGCCCCGAAGATCGGGGCGATCGTCCAGGGGTTGTTGAACAGCGTTCCGAGAATAATCGCCACGGGATTCAGCCGAAGCACCCAGGCAAAAAAGAAGGCACTGAGGAAATGGAGCCCGATAAACGGCGAACAGGAGATAAACACCCCTAAAGAGAATGCCGCGGCGATCCGGTGAGGGTTGTCATCCAGATGCAGAATCGCTTTGACCTTGTTGCGCCAATAGGAAATTGTGATCATGAATGTGTAAAGTGCTCGTACCCCCTCACGGTTAATGGAATCTCCCGACTCCCCTTCCCGATCAACGTGATGCCGAAGCCCTTGGAAACGATCGTGCCGATCCGGGTAACCGCCAAGGCCATCCGCTCGGCCGCGGCCTCGACCGCCGCGACCCGCGCCTGGTTCACCGTAAAAAGCAGTTCGAAATCCTCACCGCCCCGCAAGGCATAGTCTGCGGCGGACCGGTTCAACCGGCGGGCATAGGCGGCTAACGCAGTCGAAACAGGGAATCGGTTCCATTCCAGCCGGGCCCCAACCCGGCTGGCCTCGCAAAGATGCCGAAGATCGGATGCCAGCCCGTCCGAGAGGTCGATCATTGCGGTGGCCCATCTCCGACGGCTCAACAGCCGACCGAATTCGACGCGGGGAGTGGGAAAAAAATGACGACGGACCAGGTAGGACTTCACCGCCAAAGGTATCAAGCGTTTTTTCTTTTTTAAAATTTCCAGTCCCGCCCGGGAATCTCCCAAGGTGCCGGTAACATAGATTCGGTCTCCGGACTTTGCACCGGATCGGGTCACGGCGTTTCCGTGCCCGATCGTTCCCAGAACCATCAAGCTAATCGTGATCCCTTGACGGGCGGCGGAAATATCTCCGCCGATCAAGGCGACCTCGTACCGGCGGGCCAGGGTCATCATCCCGCGATAAATTTCATCCACGGCCCGCACCGGCGTCCGGCCCGGTGCGGCGAGGCCAACCAAAAATGCGACGGGCCGACCGCCCATGGCGGCGATGTCGCTGAGATTGACGGCTAACGCCTTGTAACCGATCTGCCGGAAAGAGCTGTAGGCCGGATTAAAGTCGACCGCCTCCACCAACATATCCGTCGTTACGACCCAATCCCGATCGCTTGACGCCCGAAGAACCGCCGCGTCATCTCCCGGGCCGATCAAGACGGTCCGAGAAGGGAACGGAATCCGACGAAAGAGGTGTTGAAGAAGACCAAACTCCCCCACTTGATTCAGTGCGATCGATCGGCGCCCCACGCGAGTACCATCCCGGCTCACGCACGCCTGCGAGCCGAGATCGCCGGAGCCAGAACCTTTTCGCGCCGAACCTTTTGGGCCACCGGACGGTGAACCTTGGATCCGGGCGCCTGCCGGAGGGCCGCCGGGAGAACGTCGTCCATGGTTTCGGCAAAGACAAACTCCATCCCGCGACGCACGTGTTTCGGAACTTCCTCCAGGTCCTTTTCGTTGCGCTTCGGAAGGATCACGGTCTTGATCCCGGCCCGCCGCGCGGCCAGTATTTTTTCCTTCAATCCGCCGATGGGAAGCACACGCCCCCGGAGGGTCACCTCTCCGGTCATGGCCACATCCCGACGGACCGGCACGTTGGTAAAAACGGAGGCAAGGGCCGTCGCCATCGTGATGCCGGCCGAGGGCCCGTCTTTCGGGATCGCGCCGGCCGGCACATGGATATGGATATCGTTTTTCGCAAACAGATCCGGCTTGATTCCCAAGGCCTTCTCCCGGGACCGGATGTAACTCAAAGCCGCCTGGGCCGACTCTTTCATGACGTCTCCCAGGTGTCCGGTCAACATCACCCCTCCCTTCCCCTTCATAAAGGTGGCCTCGATGTAGATGATATCTCCGCCGGTCTCGGTCCAGGCCAGGCCGGTCGCCACCCCGATCTCGTCCTTTTCTTGTTCCGCTTCGGGAAGATGCTTCGGGACTCCAAGAAGCCTGTGGACGTTGGCCGGCGTGACGGTGAAATGTTTTTCTTTTCCCTCCGCGATCTGCCGAGCGATTTTTCGAAGGACGTTGGCAAGCTCCCGCTCCAAGTTTCTGACGCCGGCCTCGCGGGTGTATTGCTGAATGATCATCCGGACGGCGGCGTCCGTGAGGGTCACGTTCTTCTCCGTAATGCCGTGCTCCGTCAACTGCCGGGGAATGAGAAAATTGCGGGCGATGCCGAGCTTCTCCTCCTCGGTGTATCCGGAGAGCTCGATCACCTCCATCCGGTCCCGCAGCGGCGGCAGGATGGTATCGGTGATATTGGCCGTTGTAATAAACATTACGTTGGTCAGATCGAACGGCACGCCCAGATAATGGTCGCTGAAGGCGTTGTTCTGTTCCGGATCCAACACCTCCAGCAGGGCGGCGGAAGGATCGCCGCGAAAATCGGCGCCGACCTTATCGATCTCGTCCATCATGAAAACCGGGTTGTTGGTGCCGGCCTGTTTGATTCCCTGAATGATTCGGCCGGGCAAGGCCCCGACGTACGTCCGGCGATGCCCCCGGATCTCGGCCTCGTCGCGGATGCCGCCCAAGGAGATCCGCACGAACTCCCGTCCCAGGGACCGCGCGATCGATTTCCCGAGTGAGGTCTTCCCCACCCCCGGCGGACCGACAAAACAGAGAATCGGCCCTTTCATCTTGTCCTTCATCTTCCGGACGGCCAGGTATTCCAGAATTCGCTCCTTGACCTTTTCCAGGTCGTAATGATCCGCGTCCAGCACCTTGGAAGCCGCCTTAATGTCCAAATTGTCCTTGGTCTTCTTGCTCCATGGCAGCTCCACCAGCCATTCCAGATAACTCCGGACCGTGGAGGCCTCGGCCGAGTCAGGATGCATGTGCTCCAACCGCTTGAGCTGTTTGTCGGCCTCCTTCAACACCTTTTCGGGCATTTTGGCGTCTTTGATCCGCTTCCGGAATTCGGTGATCTCCTCGGCGCGCTCATCGACATCGCCCAGTTCTTTTTGGATCGCCTTAAGCTGCTCTCGGAGGAAATATTCCCGCTGAGTCTTGTCCATCTCGCCCTTGGCCTCGGCCTGGATTTTCTGTTGCATGTTCAAGACGCCCAGTTCCTTGGCCAAGATTTCGCTCACCTTCTTGAGGCGCTCGGTGGGATCGAGGATCTCCAGGACCTCCTGGGACTCTTCCACTTTCAGGCCGAGATTTGAGATGATCATGTCGCTCAAGCGGCCGGGGTCGTCCAGATTCTCGATCACCACCAAGACCTCGGGCAATACGAGTTTACCGAAGCTGCTGATCTTTTCGAGCTGCTCCTTGACGGTTCGGATCAGGGCCTCCAGCTCCAGCGGACGCTCTTCGACCTTGGGCTCGGCGATTTTTTGGATCCGTACCTGATAATAAGGCTCCGTCTGAACGAAATTCAGGACACGGGCCCGGGATAGGCCCTGCACCAGGATCTTGATCCGGCCGTCCGGAAGTTTCAGCATCCGCATAATCATCCCGACGGTCCCCACGGTATGGATGTCCTTCGGCTCGGGGTTTTCGACATCCAAGATCTTTTGGGATGCCATCAGAATCATGCGGTTGCCGGCCAGGGCCTCGTTGATGGCGCGAATCGACATCTCGCGCCCGACGAACAAGGGAAGAACCATGTAGGGGAAGACCACAATATCCCGAACCGGTAATAGCGGAAGCGCCTCCGGAATCTCTATCGGTTGTTGCATTCCTTCTTTGTCCTGTTCTGCCACGTGTATGACCCCCCTTGTTTGATAAGGGCTTGCGTTGCCCCCTCCGCTGGCCGAGCGGTTCGACTGAGCTCGCCGAAGAAAGGTTGAAGTCCTACCCCTCTCGCTCGCCTTGCTCGCTGAGCAGCTATCTACGGATCGGCCTCTGGGTATCTACTTGATCTCGATCTTGATGGCCCTCTTGCGCCGGTCTTCGATTTTCGGGAAACGAAGGATCAGGACCCCCTGCCGATAGCTGGCCTCGGCTTTCTGCGGATCCACGGCGAAAGGAAGATGGATGATGCGTCGGAAATCTTCAAAACACCGCTCCATCCGCAGATAATGTCCCGCCTCCTGGCCCTCCCCCCGTCGCCCCCTTTGCCCTTCAATCGTCACCTGATTGTCGGCCAAACGAACCGCCACCTCTCCCGGTTCGATCCCCGGAAGATCAGCCTCGATCACCAGGGCATCCGATTGTTCATAGATGTCCACCAACGGCGTGGCCGTCTCACCGACCATTTCCCTGCCCTCGTTCTCTTCCGTGCGATACACTTCCTGAAACGGTCCCAATGGATTTTGAATGATCTTCATATGAAAGAACGGGTCGTTCGCCATAGGGAGGATCCCCCGAATCTGATTACAACTTTAAACTCTTAAGGTATTGCAGAAACGGCTTTCCCAAATCCTGACGTTTCAACCCGAATTCCACCGTCGCTTTTAGAAAACCCAACTTATCTCCGGCATCGTAGCGCATACCCTGAAGTTTCTTGCCGTACATCGCTTTTTGCTGGACGAGGATCCGAAGCGCATCGGTCAACTGAATCTCCCCATTTTTCCCCGGCGGTGTTTTTTCCAGCGCCTTGAAGATCTCCGGCGTCAAGATGTAGCGGCCGATGACGGCGAGATTGGACGGGGCCATTTGGGGCAAGGGTTTTTCGATCAAATCCGCGATCTGGAAAAGATCCGGCTCGATCGGCTCGCCCTTGATTACCCCGTATTGATGAACTTCGGACTTCGGTACGGGTTGAATCCCTACCACCGGAGCCTGGAAACGTTGATAGACCTGAATCATCTGCTGGATCGCCGGGACCGGAGCATCCAGAATATCATCTCCCAAAATCACGGCAAACGGTTCATTTCCGATCAGATGTTGTGCGCATAGAATGGCATGGCCAAGACCGCGTGCATGACGCTGCCGCACATAGCAAAAGTCGGCCATTTCCGCTATCGCCTGGATTTCCTTTAAGAGGCCTTTCTTCCCGTTCTCGCGGAGGTTCTCTTCCAATTCGAAGGAGACGTCGAAATGATCCTCGATGGCCCGTTTGCCCCGGCCCGTAATGATGATGATCTCCCGGATGCCGGCCGCCACCGCTTCTTCCACAACGTACTGGATCAGCGGCTTGTCCACCAGCGGAAGCATCTCTTTCGGGGAAGCCTTCGTTGCCGGGAGAAACCGGGTTCCCAACCCCGCCGCGGGGATGACGGCCTTGGTCACATTGGATGAGGGCATGGCTCCCATTCTACCGAGAGGATCGACGAAAAGTCAACTTTGTCCTGGGAAGATCCCCCGCAAGCCCCTACAAAATTATTCGCCCAGCGAACAACGTGAGCGAGAGGGGGAGGCTCCATCCGGCTTGGCCGGTGAAAGCAAGGATCGGGCTTGGCCCGTCCGAGCGCGGGGTGTGGGGGCATCGGAGGAGCAAAGCCCGCACGGGCCCCCACAGATAATCGCGGCGACGCAAGCCCCTATAAATCGATCAGGCCAGTGGTTTAAGTTCTTCATAGATCCTGCGCACCTGGTCCTCGACCGCCTTTAAGGACTGTCCTCCATCAATAATATAGTCCGCTTTTCTCTTCTTTTTGGATTGAGACATCTGCGCATCGATGCGCTTGACGGCTTCTTCCCGACTGAGTCCATCCCGCCTCATGATGCGGTTAATCTGTTTCCGGCGGTCAATCGTCACCAGAATCACCTTGTCCATCAACTGGTACGATCCGGTCTCGATGAGTAAGGCGGCATCAAACATAACAATTGCCTTTGGATCCTTCTGCGCAATCTCCTTCCGTCGCCGCTCTTCTTCCATGAAAACGTAGGGATGGACTAGCGAGTTCAGCAATTCTCTTTTTTCAGGATGATCGAATACCAGCCGGCCCAGCTTGGTTCGGTCGAGCGTCCGGTCCGGATTTAAGATTTCAGGTCCGAAGGACTCCACAATACGTTTTAAAGCCGGCTGGCCGGGCTCGACCGCCCAATGGGCCAGTTCATCCGCGTCGATCAGATGAACGCCCAACTGCCTGAACATTTGCGCCACCAGCGATTTACCGCTTCCGATTCCGCCGGTTAGTCCCACAAGGAGCATTGCATCTCATCCATAATTTCTAGTTGGATTTTTTTGATCTTCTCTTGCCCCGCCCTGGATCTCCAAGGCGATTTTTCGAAGCGGGATTGTACCATAAATCAATATGCCGTCTCCAGTCGCGTTGACTATTCGCATACCCTCTGTTAAACTTTTCCTATGAACGATGTCGCCAAGAAAATCCGAAGTCTTCAAGACAATATTGAACAGGTGATCAAGGGGAAACCCGAGGTGGTCCGGCTGACGATCACGGCATTGCTGGCCCAGGGACACCTCTTGATCGAGGATGTCCCCGGCATCGGCAAAACCACCCTGGCGCACTGTCTGGCCCGATCCTTGGACTGCAGCTTCCGGCGCATCCAGTTCACCAGCGACCTCCTCCCCTCCGACATCCTGGGAGTGACCATTTACAATCAGCAGACCCAAGCCTTTGAATTCAAACTCGGTCCGATCTTCGCGAATATTATTCTGGCGGATGAGATCAACCGGACCACACCCAAGACCCAGTCCAGTCTTCTGGAGGCCATGAACGATATCCAGGTTTCGGTGGACAGCCAAACCTATCCGCTCCCCAAACCTTTCATGGTCATGGCCACTCAGAATCCTCTGGAACACCACGGAACCTATCCCTTGCCGGAGTCGCAGTTGGATCGCTTTCTGATGAGGATCCGAATCGGTTATCCCAATCTTTTGGATGAGAAGGTCATCCTGACCACCCCGCGCCTTTTTCACTCGGCCGGCGACCTCAAACCGGTGTTGACGACCCACGAGGTGCTCGAACTTCAGAATGCCGTCGATCGTGTCCGCATGGACGAAGGACTGGTGGATTATCTCCTGGCCCTGACCCGGGCGACGCGGAGCAGCGAGCTTTTTGGACTGGGGGTCAGCCCCCGCGGGGCCATGGCGTTGCACAAGGCCGCACAGGCCTATGCCTTGGTCGACGGCCGGAACTATTGCGTTCCCGACGACATCAAACGGCTGGCCCCGTTGGTCTTCGCCCACCGCGTGATCCTTAATACCCAGTTCGAAACGAACGGCCGTCGGAGTGAAGACGCCGAACGCATTCTCCAGGAATTGGTGAACCAGGTCGCCGTTCCGCTGTAAGCGGCTATCCCACTTTATGATGTCCTCCTTTCTCATCAAACTTCAGCAACGGATTTACCGAAACCGGTCGATCACTTTTACACCGGCCGGCACCCGTTTTGTCCTCCTCACCCTCGCCATCGGCGTGGCCGCGGTCAACACCGGAAACAACCTCCTTTATCTCGTTCTCGGAATGATGCTGAGCCTCATCATCGTCTCCGGCATTCTTTCCGAACAGTCCCTCCGCAAAATTTCGGTTGAGTGGCGATTCCCCACACGGGTCTTCGCACAACAACCGGTCCCCGTCGAGATCCGAATCACCAACGGCAAAAGGTTTCTTCCTTCCTTTTCATTCCGGGTGGATGCGGGGACCGACGCGGCCCAATCCGTTTACACCTTTAAATTGTCCGCCCGCCAGTCCACCGATTATCCGCAGACGACCCGTTTTGAAAAAAGAGGATCACAAACGTTGCCGGCGCTGCGATTTCATACCACCTTTCCGTTCGGTTTTTTTCACAAGAGCCTGATCCGGCCCCATCCCCGTACGGTGCTGGTATACCCGCGGGTTCTTCCGGTGCCGCCGGGAATCGAATGGATGTCCTCGCGCCCTGGCCAGGATCACGAATACCGGCAACGGGGAACCGGAGCGACGCTCCACAATCTGCGAGATTACACCCCGCTTGACGACGCACGCGGAATCCACTGGAAGGCCTCGGCCCGCGAGTCAAAACTCCTCCTGAAAGAATATGAGCGCGAGGAGGACGATAACGTCCATCTATTTTTCAACAATCATCTGGGGGCTCGATCCGATGAACAACTTCAAAATTTTGAGCGGGCCGTTGAGTTGGCCGCTTCGCTCGCTTACGCGTTCAGCCACCGCGGATTTGCCGTCGCCCTGCAGACGCTCTCTCAAACTGAAACGGGACCGGAAACGTCTCCGGATCTTGACGCCATTCTGAAAAAATTGGCGCTGATTCAGCCCGTCTACGATTCCATGGATCCGGCCGAGCATGACCGGGTCAACCAAAGCATCGCGGCCTTCGACCGCGCTGTCACTCTTGAAGGGCGTCGGATCCTGATTCTGCCCGCTCCCGATCCGGTCCGGGAGCGTCGGCGCGGACATTATTCGGAGGTCTTGGTGGCCAGCGAGCCCCGATTCAAGGACTGGTCCCGGACAGGGGGACAACGGCGATGACATTGGACTTTACCTTTCAGATCACCTCCCGCCTCCTGGCACTGATCGGTTTGTTATCCCTGATCTTGACCAAAGAATTTTCCTTTTTATTCGGGTTGACGGCCGTCGCGGCTGTCGGGGCCAGCTTTATCCTGGTCCTGCGAGGGATGACGTTCAATTTGAGCCGCCAGATCTGGACGTCGGTCAATCTGACCGTCCTGGCTTTTTTCATCATCGACCTCACGGTATTTTCCCAATCCCTTTTGACGGCCAGCACCCATTTTGTCGTCTTTCTCATGATCAACAAACTTTTCAACCTCCGTACGCCCCAGGACCATATTCAGCTTTACTTGATCAGTTTCCTCCAACTCCTGGCCGCGTCCACCTATACGATCGATGTCAGCTTCCTGATTTCCTTTGTGCTCTATCTCCTGACCGCCACCTGGGCCCTTATGCTCCATCATCTCACCACCGAGAAATCAAAATCTCCCGGCCTGTCCCCATCCGGATGGACGTCCGGATTGAACTGGCCGTTTTTTATGAGCACGAATACCATTGCGATTGCCGCGCTGGGATTCTCGCTCCTCCTGTTCATCTTCATCCCGCGGGTCGGACTCGGCTTTTTCCACCGGCCCCATTCCAGCCTGATCCGGACTTCCGGTTTTTCGAACGTAGTGGATCTGGGCGAGATCGGTTCGGTCAAAAAAGATCCGACGGTGATCATGCGGGTCAAGCCTTCGCGGCCGCTTCCGGAGGTCGAAGGGGTTTACTGGGAGGGGATGGTGTACGATTTCTACGATGGTCGGACGTGGCGGAACAGTTTTGGAAACGGCCGGACGGTGTTTTCCGAAGGAATCGGCGTCTTCAACCTGGCCTACCGACAAAACCCCGAACGGGCGATCACGCAGGAGATCATCCTGGAGCCCCTGGATACCGCCGTTCTTTTCGGCGCGCCGCACGCGATCCAGGTCGGGGGGGACTTCTCCATCATCCGGGTGAATGCGATGAATTCCATCTCCCTGCCGATGGTCCCGGCCACACGGATCGATTATACCCTCACCTCCTTGCTTCCG
>Ga0187773_10000140_pt1 | contig 31211 bp, 30 predicted proteins | sample 0216_BV02_MP05_1_FD_133133 | JGI IMG/M metagenome (GOLD analysis project Ga0187773, IMG submission 133133) | Tropical peat soil microbial communities from peatlands in Department of Meta, Colombia - 0216_BV02_MP05_10_MG | ecosystem: Environmental > Terrestrial > Soil > Wetlands > Peat | place...
CACCCGTCTTCCTCCGCTGGCTCGCGCCACCCGAGAACGCGCGCTGGCTGGACGTGGGCTGCGGCACCGGCGTCCTGGCGCACACGCTGATCGAGCTGTGCTCGCCCGCCTCGGTCGCCGGCATCGACCCGGCCGCGGCGCAGGTCGCTCAGGCGTCGCGCGGTCCGGCCGCGGACCGGGCCTCGTTCCAGCTGGGAGACGCGTGCGCGCTGCCCTTCCCGGGCGCCTCGTTCGACGTCGTCGCTTCCGCGCTGGCCCTGAACTTCGTTCCGGACCGGCCGCGGGCCCTCGCCGAGATGCGGCGGGTCGCCCGTCCGGGTGGCGCGATCGCCACCTACCTCTGGGACTTCACGGAAGAGCTGTCGCCGAGCGGGCCGCTGCGCCGCGCGATGCGCCGCTTCGGCGTGGAGGTGCCGCCGGTTCCCGGCACGGCCGAGTCGCGCCTGGAGGCGATCCGCGCCCTGTTCCAGGGGGCCGGGCTCGAGCGGATCGAGACGAGGATCATCGACGTCTGCCTGGCGTACGAGGACTTCGAGGACTTCTGGAAGGCGCAGACCCCGGGCTACGCGCCGACGACGAAGGTCATCGCCGCCCTGAGCGAAGGCGATCGCACCCGCCTGAAGCGCGCCGTGCGCGAGCAGCTGCCCGCCGCGCCCGGCGGCCGGATCGAGTACTTCGCGCGCGCCAACGCGATCAAGGCGCGCGTGCCCCGGCCCGGAGCGGCGTGATCAGGCTTTCTTGATCAGGCCCACCACGAACAGGAGAACGACGGCGCCCACGGTCGCCATGACGATCGAGCCGATCAGCCCGCCCGCCGTAATTCCCAGCACGCCGAACAGGAAACCGCCCACCACGGCCCCGACGATTCCGACGACGATGTTGCCCAGGACGCCGAATCCTTTTCCCTTCATGATGAGTCCGGCGAGCCAGCCGGCGAGCGCGCCGATGGCCAGGAATATGATCAAGCTGGTGATGTCCATGATGCCCTCCGGTCCTACTTCTTCATGAGAAGGTAGAGGCCGACGACGAAACTGGCGGCCCCGCCGATGTAGAGCATCATGACCTTGTTCGTGGCCGATCCCGTGACGGCCTTGGAGACTTGTGAACCGAAACCGCCCGCTTCCTGATATCCCCAGAATGCCAGGCCCAGGCCGACGACCACCAGCGCGATAGCGATGATCTTCGTTTGACTCATGTTGACCCCCTTGCCGTTGGACGGAGCGAAATGACGACCCGTAATACGCCTTACCGCGGTGATTCTACGCCCGTCCCGGACAACCTTACGCGGCCGGCGGCGGCTGCTTCTCCACCTTCGGCAGGTCCGCGGCCATGCAGGCCCAGCTCGGCGCAGACGACGTCCAGATGGTCATCGCGGGCCTGGCGAGCTCCGGATCGTCGAAGGTCCCGACGCGCGCGAAGATCAGGTGCGGCCGCGCCTCCGCCGAGCTGAAGAGCGGGGTCCCGCACGTGGGACAGAACTGCCGGCGCATGCGGTTGCCGCTGTCCGCGATGCTGAGATAGTCGCCGGTCTTGCCGGTGACCTTGAAGGTCGCCGTGCGGAAGCAGGCGTTGACCGTGCCGCTGCCGGCGCCGAGGTACTGGCATTCGCGGCACCAGCACACGCGCGTGACGACCGGCGGCTCCGAGCTTTCCCAGCGGACCGCCCCGCAGAAGCATTTGCCCGTGATCACCGCGTCACCTCGACCGGAAGCGAAACACCGATTATAGTCGCCGGTGCCCGCCGGACCGGACATGCGCCTTACCGACTGCCACAACTTCCACGACTTCAGGAGACTCGCGAAGCGACGTCTCCCCGGGCCGATCTTCAACTACATCGACGGCGCGGCGGACGACGAGGTCACCTACCGCCGCAATACCGGGGCGTTCGAGCGCTGCGACCTGGTGCCGAACGTCCTGCGCGGCGTGAAGGACATCGACCTGTCGGTGACGGTGATGGGGCAGAAGCTCGCGCTGCCGTTCTACTGCTCGCCGACCGCGCTGCAGCGCCTGTTCCACCACGACGGCGAGCGCGCTGTCGGCGCCGCGGCGTCGAAATTCGGGACGATGTTCGGGGTGTCCTCGGTCGGGACGGTCAGCGTGGAGGAATTGCGGCGTGCCTACTCCACGCCGCAGGTCTACCAGTTCTATTTCCACAAGGACCGCGGCCTCAACCGCGCCATGATGAAGCGCGCGAAGGAGGCGGGCGTCGACGTGATGATGCTCACCGTGGACGCCATCATCGGCGGAAACCGCGAGCGCGACCTGCGCACCGGCTTCTCCATCCCGTTCCGCCTCACCCTCGGCGGCATGCTCGAGTTCGTGCTCAAGCCCGCGTGGGGCCTGAACTACGTGACGCACGAGCGCTACCGGCTGCCCCAGCTCGAGGAGCACATCGACATGAAAGGGGACGCGATCTCGATCAGCCGCTACTTCAGCGAGATGTTCGACCCCACCATGAGCTGGAACGACGTCGCCGGGATGGTGCGCGAGTGGAACGGGCAGTTCTGCCTGAAAGGCGTCATGTCGGTCGAGGACGCCAGGCGCGCCGTCGACATCGGCTGCACCGGCATCGTGCTGTCCAACCACGGAGGAAGGCAGCTCGACGGCTCCCGCTGCGCGTTCGATCAGCTCGCCGAAGTCGTCGACGCCGTCGGCGACAGGATCGACGTCATGATGGACGGCGGCGTCCAGCGAGGCACGCACATCCTCAAGGCGCTGTCCCTCGGCGCCAGGGCCGTCGGAGTGGGGCGGTACTACCTCTTCCCGCTCGCCGCGGCGGGACAGGCCGGCGTCGAGCGCGCGCTGACGCTGATGAAGGCGGAGCTGGAGCGGGACATGAGGCTGATGGGGTGCGCTTCGGTGAAAGAGCTGTCGCGGGGAAATCTCCGGTTCAGGTAGGGCGGCCGCTTGCCCGGTTTGACAGGCGCGATGCCGGGCGTGCAACATTCGCGTTTCATTTGGAGGATGGGAACCATGCTCAAGAAACTATGCCTGGTCGGCGCAGCCATGGGTGCCGTGTGGACCTCCGCGGCTATCGCGCAAGCACCGGAAGTCACGCTGACGCGCCTCGACTGCGGCAACGGCTTCAACGATTCCCGGCGCTTCAGCGACACGTTCGCCTACACCGACCCGAAGATGCCGTTCACGTTCAGCTGCTACGTGATCAGGCACGGCGGCGACGTCATGGTCTGGGACACGGGCTATAAGCCGGGCTCCGCTCCCAACGCGCCGAAGGTCACGCTCGGCGAGCAACTCGCGCAGCTCAACATCAAGCCCGAGCAGGTGAAGTACGTCGGCATCAGCCACTTTCACGCCGACCACACCGGCCAGCTCGACACGGTGCCGAACGCGACGCTGCTCATCGGCCAGAAGGAATGGGAGGCGATCACGGCGCCGAAGCCCATGGGCGGGGCGAATGTCGCCGGCTTCACGCATTGGATCAGCGGCGGCGGCAAGGTCGAGCCGCAGCCCGTGGACAAGGACGTGTTCGGCGACGGCACGGTGATGATCCTGCGCACGCCGGGACACACGCCCGGGCACCAGTCGCTGCTCGTGCGGCTGAAGGAGAAGGGCGCCGTCATCCTGACCGGCGACGCGGCGCACTTCCAGGAGAACTACGACAGCGACGGCGTGCCGGGCTTCAACTACAACCGCGCCGAGACGGTCGCCTCGCTCGACCGCATCAAGAAGATCGCGGCGAACCTGAAGGCCACGGTCATCATTCAGCACGACCCGCGCGACGTCGGCAAGCTGCCCGCCTTCCCGGCGGCGGCGAACTAGGCGGGACAGCGGCAGGCGGCTCAGAGCGCGATACGCGCGCTCCAGCGCCCGCGCAGGGCCTCGGCCTCGCCGGGCGCGCCGGCCGCGTCGCGGCACATGAGGAGCACCGGTTCGCCGTGCAGGTGCCGCACCTTGATCGGCGGCAGCGCCGCCCCCTCGCGCGCGAGCGGCCGGAAGCCCACGCCGGAGAGCAGGCGGTCGACCTTGAACCGCAGGGTGGCACCGACGACCATTCTCGGGAGGCCCGCGTCCTCGTGCGCGAGCACGGCGCCGAGGGCGAAATCGTCGCGCAGCGCGGCGCGCAGCGGCGGGTTGTCGCGCGCGGAGGGATGGATGGTCCACGAGCCGAGATAGCCGACGCGGCCTGTCTCCCCGACGAACTCGCGCACGGCGGCGGCGTGCTCGCGCGCGTCGGCCGCGATCGCGAGGGACTCGGCCGAAAACGTCAGGTTGAACTCGCGGCAGCGCTCGGTGCTGATGGAGCGGAACGCGGCGACGAGGTGTAGGCCGTCGCTCCCCTCGACGCAGGTGAGCACGTGCGAGGCGATGAAGTCGGAGGTGTCGACCGGCATGATGCCGGCGGCGTGCTGCGCGCTGAAGCCCAGCATCTTCAGGCGCACCATCTCGGCGAACGCGGCGCGCACGTCCGGCTCGCGCCAGCGCTCGAGCGGGCAGTCGAGCGTGACGAAGCGGAGCTGATCGGACGAGCACGTCGCGACGAGCGGGTCCGGCGGCTCCCTGCAGACGACGCGGCTCATGCCGACCGCCGCTTCCGGTGGTGCGCCATCACCGCGTCGAGCGTCTGCATCAGCGCGAGCGGCCCCCGCCACAGCATGCCGGGGCCGCCGACCATCGACGCTTCCCCTTCGGCGAGCGCGGCGGCGGCGAAGATCAGCGTCGGGTCGATCACGTACAGGCCGTCATCGCGCAGGCGCTCGGCGTTGCGCCGGACGGCGGGGTTGCTCCACATTACGCTGTTCATCGCCGGGACGACGATCACCGGCGCCTTCGTCGCGGCGGCGATCATCCCCAGCAGGTCGGTGCACGCGGCCTCCGCGAGCCGCTGCAGGCTGGCCGCCGAGGCGGGCATGACGAGCACGCAGTCGGCGGACGCCCCGAGGCTTACGTGGGCGACGCGAATGCCGTCGCGCCGCTCGAAGGGGTCGGACCAGGTCCGCACGCCGTAGGCCTCGAACAGGTCGCGGGTGGCGAAGCGCAGCGCCGTCTCGGTGAGGACGAGGTCGAGCTGCTTTGCGTAGCCGCTGTAGGCGAGGCTCAGGACGAACGGGGCCATGAGCCCGGAGACGACGCTCCCCGTGAGCGCCACGACGAGGTGAGCGCAGCGCGGCTCGCCGCGCCGGAAGTGGTAGCCCCGGTTGTCGGTGAAGACGTGGTCGCGGCGCTCGAGCAGTGTCGCGGCGTCGTGGCCCTCGAGGAGAACCTTCGCCTCGAGCAGCCGCTCGACGAGCGGCTTCTCTCGCAGCTTCGATCCGGCAGTCGGCTCCACGAGGTCGCGCATGAGCATCGAGCAGGCCCCGGCGTCCGGCATGTCGATCCCGGTCGCCTTGCCCGAGGCGTCGATGAAAAGATAATGCCCGGAGGTCCCGACGGCGATCACGTCGGGATCGCGCATGTAGATTCGCTTCTCGTCAATCATCGTCAGAACTCGATCAGGCGCGCGCTCACGCGCGGCGCGTCGCCGCCGGTGTCGAAGGAGACGAGGCTGTACTCGGGCACCTCGAGCCAGGTCGACTCGTCGCGCGTGAGCGGCTCGGAGGCGAGCAGCATCGCCTGCGCCGATTCCTGGCCGCCGAGCATCTTCCATTCGCCTTCGTGGCAGGCGTACCGGCGGCCGAGCGAGTACCACAGCGACAGGTAGTCGAGCTGGCCGATCGATTCGGGATCGTCCTCGGCGTAGCAGCCGAAGTCGAAGGCGTAGCGCGCCGCGACGATAGCCTTGCCGTCGGCGACGAAGAGGTTCACGGAGGAGGCCGTGTCGTCGTCCAGCTCGCTTCTCACCTTGCCGAGGATCTCGAGCGTCTCGACCAGCGCGCCGGCGAGCTCGGCGGCGGTGTGCTCGGCCGCGGGATCTTCGAGCCGGGACAGGAACAGCGCGTAGATCCATTCCGAATCGAGCGAGGTGCGCACGAGCGAGCTGATCGCAGGCTTGAGGTACCGCTGCAGCCTCGGCCGCATCGCGTCGAAGGCGTGCAGGTCGCCGTTGTGCGCGAGCGCCGCCCGCATGCCCGGGTAGAGGAAGGGATGCAGGAACTGCGGGCCGACGGAAGAGGCGTCGCTGAAGCGCACGCCGCGCACGTGCGCGAGGACGCAGCTCGGCCGGGTCTTGCGGGCGAGGGTGCGCAGGTTGGAGTCGAACACCGGCAGCCCGGGCGTGTGGTAGGTGTAGGGCTCGCTCGCGGACCGGCTCGCGGGGTCCCAGGCGGCGACGCCGAAGCCCGCGAGGTTGAGCATGCGCAGGCGCTGCGGCGCGGTGCTCTGGCGCACGAGCGAGTTGTCGGGAGCGTAGAGCAGGTCGTCGAGCAGGACCGGCTCGCCGAGATAGGCCAGGACGCGGCACATGGTCAGGCGGTGACGGCCGGACGAACCCAGGCCATGCGGAAGTGCATCGCGAGCCCGGTGGCGCGCCGAAGCGTCGTCGCCAGGCTGCGGGAGAGGGCGTAGAGGAGGCGGGAAGCGGACTCGCTCTCAGGCGCGAACAGCGCGGGATCGAGGCGCAGCAGCCGGGTAGGGCTGCGCGCGCGCCAGCGGCGCGGCTCGGCCGCGAGGCCAAGCGCCGCGGCGTAATCGACGAAGGCCCCGGGCCCGGCGACGGGCACGCTCACCTCGGGCCCGTTTTCATCCCAGGGCGAAAGCGCGCCACGCAGGACGATCACGGCTCCGGGGGATTCCGGCAACACGAGGTCCGCTCCACGCTGAACATAAGCGACGCCAAGGCGCGGGAGCATCGCGCTCCAGTCGCGCGCGCCGAGGCCTTCGAAGGCCGGGATCTGCTCGAGCACGGCGAGCGCGCCCGGGGAAGCCGCCGTCCAGCGCAGAGCCCCGTCCGAAGGCCGCGCAGGGCGCGGAACGCCGGCCATGCGCCGTGTCGCCTCCAGGCGCTCGTGCACCGACGCCGCGACCGTCCGCAGGATACGGCAGCCGCTCTCGCCGCCGTAGAGCGTCACCGCCTCGAACGCGGCGAGCGCCACCTCGCGCAGCGTCGAGCGGTGCGTCGCCTTCAGGCTCGCCGAGCGCGCGCCGCGGTCGAGCACGGCGATCTCGCCGAGCACCGTGCCCGGCTTCGCCCTGAAGAGCAGCTTCTCCCGGTCTCCGGGCAGGCTGCGCAGCACCGCGAGTTCGCCCTCCGTGAGCACGAACAGAGAGTCGCCGCGCGAACCCTGGCGCGCGACCTCCTCGCCGGGCTCGACCGTGCGCGTCCGTCCGACCGCGAAAAGGCGCGCGCGGTCGTCCTCCGACAGCGCATCGAGGAAATTGCCACCGACGAGAACGCGGCTTTCGTCCCCCGCCTTCGCGGGATCGCCGCTTCGAGTCGCCATCTGCCCTCCCTGGGCTTAGATTACCGCAATTCGCGCGGCCGCCTTGCGACTATGCCGCCACCGGCGGCTGTCTCTCCACCTTCCGCAGGTCGGCGTCGATGCACGCCCATCGCGGCACGCACATCCTCAAGGCGCTGTCCCTCGGCGCCAAGGCCGTCGGGGTAGGACGGTACTACCTATTCCCGCTCGCCGCGGCCGGTCAGGCCGGCGTCGAGCGCGCTGACGCTGATGAAAGCGGAGCTGGAGAGGGATATGAGGCTGATGGGGAGCAGTTCGGTCAAGCAACTATCGAGAGGTAGTCTCCGATTCAGATGAGAGTCGGCAGATCGCGCGAACTCGGCCAATGCTTGATTGTCCGATCGAGTGCATTGAACAGTATAGCCGCGCGTCGACCAGGTTCGCAGTGGCTTGATTGGATGATAGTAGTCGCCCGAGCCTGACAAATGGCTTTCATGTTAGCGGTCGCATGACGCGAATCGCCGCGTATACCCGCCAGCACTATCCGAAGCCGGGGCACCGGGTTAGGGAGCAGTCAATCTTGATTCACAGGAGGTAACGATGGAGTACAGGAAGGCAAAGCTAGTCGCGGGGTGCGCCGTCGCAGTGTTCGCGCTCATGGCGGGGATTCCAGCGTCCAATGCTCAGGCGCCAGCCGTAAAACGAACCCTTGTCTTGAAGCAGGACATGGACGTGCCTGGGCGAGAAGCAATCATGGCGATGGTGGAATTGCCTCCCGGTGCCGCGGAGGGCAGACATACTCATCCGGCCGACGTCTATGTCTTCGTACAAGAGGGCGTGATTTCCCTCGAGAATGAGGGCAAGCCGACGGTCACCCTGAAAGCCGGCGATGTCTTCTATATCGCCCCCGGGAAAATCCATCAAGCCATCAATAATGGCAACGTTACGGCGAAGTTGGCAGCGGTGTTCATTGCCGAGAAAGGAAAACCGCTCACGACCCAGGTGAAGTAGGCGGGCGCACCCTAACCCCGCAATCGAGAGGGACGCGTGCCAGACCGGCACGCGCCCCCCATCCTGGACGTTAGGGTCTACCCAGCGGTTACCTTCGCCGCGCTCGCCCCTGCAATCTTCCCGAACACCGCCCCGTTAGTCAGTCCGCTCCCGCCCGGGTAGTTGAACCAGAAGATTCCGCCGACCAGCTCGCCGGCCGCGTATAGGCCCGGGATGGGCTCGCCGTCGGTGTTGATGACCTGCGCGTCGGTGTTGATGCGCAACCCGCCGAAGCTGAAGGTGATGCCGCAGGTGACGGCGTAGGCCTCGAAGGGCGGGGTGTCGACAGTGTTGGCCCAGTTGCTCTTGTTGACGGCGAGGCCTTCGGTGCGGCGGCCGTCCTTCACGTTCGGGTTGAACGGAATGTCCTGCCTCACCGCGGCGTTGTAGGCCTTGATCTCCTTCAGCGCCTGCTCTGCGTTGACGTCGTCGAGCTTCTTCACCAGCTCTTCGAGGGTGTTTGCCGTGACCTTGGTGACCTGCTTGATGCGGTATTCGTCCCGGAGCTGGCTCTTCACCTTCGCGTCGAAGATCTGCCAGGCGAATTGCTGCGGCTGGTTGAGGATGACTCTTCCGTATTTCGCGTAGGTGTAATTGCGGAAGTCCGCACCCTCGTCGACGAAGCGCTTGCCCTCGGCGTTGATGTATATGCCCCAGGGATACGAGTGCTTCTGGAACTGGTCGCCGACGGCCAGGTCCCCGAACTCGGGCGCGTTCCGCTCCCACGCCACCGCGTGGCAGCCCGACCAGTTGCCGATCGGCTGCGCGCCGACGTCGAGCGCCATCTTGATACCGTCGCCGGTGTTGAAGCGCGTGCCTCTTACTTTCGCGAGCTCCCACAGCGGTCCGAGGTAGCGCGTGCGCATCTCCGCGTTCGCCTGGAATCCTCCGGCCGCGAGCACCACCGCCTTCGACTTGATCTGCTTGGTCTTGCCCCGGTGCTTCGCGACCACGCCGTGGACGCCCGCGTCGTCCGCGATGAGCGACACGGCGCGCGCCTGGTACCAGATCTCCACCGCGTTCTTCTTCGCGATCTGCGTGAGCGAATCGACGAGCCCCGGGCCGCCGCCGATCGCTTCGAGCGTCAGTCCGCCCCAGAACTTGAACCTGCCCTCGATCTTGAACGCCTGGCGTCCCCAGGCGGCGGTGAAGCGCAGGCCCTTCTTCCTCATCCACAGCGCGGTCGGGAAGCTCTGCTTGACCAGGATTTCGGTCAGGTCCGGGTCGCAGCGGTACTCGGTGACCCGCGCCATGTCGTCGAGGAACTGGTCCGCTGTATAGGCACCGAAATCGGTGCGCTCGCGCTCCTCCTTCGACAGGTCGATCAGCTGCGCGAGGTCGTCGGCGCCGTTGTAGACGATGCGCAGCAGCCCGGCGGTGAAGCGCGAGTTGCCGCCCGACTCGTCCTCGGGCGCGCGCTCGAGCACGAGAACCCGCTTCGCCGTCTCCTTCGCGGAAATCGCGGCACAAAGCGCCGCATTGCCGCCGCCCACCACGATAACGTCGTACTCGTCAGCCACTGCGTCGTGCTCCTGTCGTTTCCACGAACCTTCAATCCGGCTGTATCCCGGAAGCCTTGATGACCTTCGCCCACTTCTCGATCTCGTCGTCGAAGAACCGCGTGAACGCCTCCGGCCCGAGCGGATCGACGACCGCGCCCAGCGCCGCGAGCTTCTCTTTCACGCCCGGATCCTCGAGCGCGCTCAGCGTCTCGGCGCCGAGGCGGGCGAGAACGTCCTTAGGCGTCTTCGCCGGCGCGAACAGGCCCCACCAGACGTAGGCCTCGTAGCCGGGGACGCCGGCCTCCGCGAAGGTCGGGACCTCGGGGAGCATCGGCAGGCGCTTCGGGCTCGCGACCGCGAGCGCGCGCAGCCGCCCCGCCTTGATGTGGGCGGCGACCTCGACCGGGTTGGTGATGAAGAAGGTGAGGCGCCCGCCCATCAGGTCGGTGATCGCGGGCGCCCCGCCCTTGTACGGCACGTGCACCACGTTGATCCCGGTCTGGAGGCGCAGCAGCTCCGTCGCGAGATGCTGCGAGCTGCCGTTCCCAGCCGACCCGTAGTTGAGCCTGCCGGGCTGGCTCTTCGCGAGCGCAATCAGCTCCTTCGGCGATTTCACGGGCGAATCCGGCGCGACGACGAGGACGAGCGGCGCATAGCCGACGCGCGCCACCGGCGCGAAATCGGTCCGCGCGTCGTACGGCAGGTTCTTGAACAGGCTCGCGTTGTTGGCGAGCCCGTTCGCGCCCATCAGCAGCGTGGCGCCGTCGGGGGCCGACTTGGCGACGGCATCGGCGCCGAGATTGGCGTTCGCCCCGGGGCGGTTGTCGACCACAACCGGGACCTTCATCAGCTCCGACATGCGCTGGCCCACGGTGCGCGACACGATGTCCACCGCGCCGCCCGCCGGGAAGGGGACGACGATATGGAGCGGCTTCGATCCCTGCGCGAGCGCCGCGGGCGCAAGGCCGACCAGTAAGGCGAGACACAACATCCTTTTCATGATTCCCTCCTCCATGTGCCGAGCATCCGGTAGATGCCTGCGTGAGCGTCCCGGCCCAGCGCCGAGCGCACCCGGTCCTCCAATGCTTCTCCGTCCTTCTCCCGCATCACCTCGACCACCAGCGCCGTGGCGATCGCGCGGTCGCCCCCGGGGCGGAGCTTCGCTTCGCTGCTGGTGGCGCCGGCCGCGCCTTGCGCGGCCTTCCACACCTGGACTCCGAGCACGCGCGGATCGCGCTCGAGGCCGGCTCCGTCGACCGCCGCCGGCTGCCCGGCGTACGCGGTGACCGCGCAGGCGCCGAGCGCCTCGTGGGGAGACCGGTACGCGACCGAGCAGGCGGTGCGCACCATATTGCGGAATCCGGCCATCACCTCGCGGGTCTGCGGCGTTGGGGAGGCGAGCCTCGCCAGATACTCGGGGGAGGCGAGCGCCTCTGGCGCCGTCACATCATAGGCGATGAAGAAGCGCGGGCTTCCCATCGCCGCCTCGTAGCGCCGCGCCTCGAGGAAGCCCGGCAGCGCGAGCCGCTCCGGGATGTGCTCGGTCACGAGCCAGCGCTCGTAGAGCTCCGAGTACGCGTCCTCGAGGTCATGCCAGATCGCGAGAACCCCCGCCATCGCTACTTCTTGTCCCAGGCGCCGCCCAGGATTTTCGCCATGGGGAGGTTTCCTACGCCGGCCGCGCCGCGGCCCGGGAGCGCTTGCGGAAGCCGAGGCCCGTGCTGTTGTGCGCGTCGCGCTTCATGTTCAGAGCTCGGTGCCGATCCTGCGGTCGAGCGAGAGAGGACCGCCGCCGCGCAAGGCGATGGCGAACAGGACCAGGCCCCAGAAGAGGGGATACTCGTAGCCAGGGTTGGTCCAGCCGAACTTCGGCAGGTAGTGGTAGACGATCACCGCCATCTCGATGGCGGCGGCCGCCGCCCAGAAGCGGGTGAACAGGCCGAGCGCGATGCAAAGGCCCCCGAGCGTCTCGATGGCGATCAGGATCATGGCGAGCGGCTCGGCGGGCGCGATGCCGCGCTTCACGAGCGCGAATTGCGCGGTGGCGCTTATCCCCGCCATCAGCTTCGGCCAGCCGTGCGGGATGAACATCAGTCCCGCGGTGACACGGATCAGGGTCCACGTGAAAGGCTCGACGCGGTCGTAGAACGGCTTCAGCGCCGGGATGAGCAGGCGCGGCGCGGCATTTTCCATCGGTCTCCCTCCTCCTTGGTTGTCGCTATCGGACGTGCTTCCCGCCGAAGACCGGCTCGGCGTGCGGGATCGGCGGCAGCGCCCACGCTCCGGTCCCGGGCGGGCGGATGTTGGCGTCGACGTGCACATCGATCAGGCAGGGCTTGCCGAGCTTGACCGCGTGCTCGAGCACGCCTTTGAAGTCCTGCGACTTCGTGACGGTCATGCCTTCGACGCCCGCGGCGCGCGCCCAGGCGGCGAAGTCCGGGTTGTAGGGCTTGCGCTCCGGGCCCGCATAGAACGCGGTGCCGTGCTCGCGCCCGCCGAAGTAGGCGTACTGCAGGTCGCGGATCGCGGCCCAGGAGAAGTTGTTCCACACCACCCACACCGCGGGGATGTCGTACTCGACCGCCGTGCACAGCACGTGCGACACCATGGTGAAGCCGCCGTCGCCGCAGATCGAGACGCAGGGGCGGTCGGGGGCGGCGAGCTTCGCGCCGAGAATCGAGCTCGGGCCGAAGCCCATGCCCGAGTAGCCCCAGGTGTTGAGCATCGCCTGCGGCCTTCGCGCCTCCCAGAACTGCATGAACCAGTTGTGGTGGATGCCGGAGTCGAGCGAGATGATCGCGTCGTCCGGGAGCACCGCGCGGCAGTCGGCGACGATGCGCTCGGGGCGGATCGGCGAGGCGTGGATCTCGAAGTTCGGCCGGATGTACTTCTCCCACTCGGCGCGCCAGCCGGCGATCTCCGCGTGCCAGGCGTCGAGCCGTGCCGCGTCGATTTTCCGGTTCTCGGCGAGCAGCTGGCGCACGAAGGTGCGCGCGTCGGCGAGGATCCCGATATCGGGCGTGTAGTTCCGGCCGATCTCGGCGTGGTCGACGTCGACGTGGACGAGCTTCGCCGCCGGGAAATTCCACGAGTAACCCGGCATCCAGGAAGACGAAGAGCGGTCGTCGAAGCGCGCGCCGATGGAGATCACGAGGTCGGCGTGCCGCCCGGCCTGGTTCGCCGGGTAGGCGCCGTTCCGGCCGATGAAGCCGAGCGACAGGGAATCGCGCATGTCGATGCAGCCCATGCCGTTCGGCGAGCTGATCACCGGCACGCGGTGCCTCTTCGCGAGCTCGGTCAGCTCCCGGCCGCCCTCCGAGAGCGTCATGCCGTGGCCGATGAAGACCACAGGCCGGCGGGCCGCCTGCAGCAGGTCGAGCGTCCTCTTCACGTCCTCGGGCGAGGCGCCGCTGCGGCGCTCGGCCGACTGCCACGCCGGCTCGAGCGCGACCTGCGCCTCCTCCTGGAAGAGGTTGAACGGCACGTCCAGGTTGACCGGCCCGGGTCGGCCGCTCGTCGCCGTGGTGATCGCCTGGCGCAGCGCGAGCGGCAGCATGTCCACGCGCGTCGGCTGGAAGCTCCTCTTCACGACCGGGCGGATCACGTTCGGGAAATCGGCCTGGTTGTGCCGGTTCAGCTCCTGGAAGGGACCGCGGTTGAACTGCGAGGTCGGCACGTTCGCGGTGATCGCGAGCAGCGCCGAGGAGTCGGTCTGCGCCACGGCGAGCGCCATGATGAGGTTCGCTGAGCCCGGCCCGGTGGAGGTGAGCGTCGCCACGGGCCTGTGCTTCACGCGGAAATAGCCGTCGGCCATGTGCGCCGCGGTCTGCTCGTGGCGCGGCGAGACGAGCTTCACGCGGTCGCGCACCTGATAGAGCGGATCGAGCAGACCGACGTTGCCGTGGCCGCAGATGCCGAACACGTACGGGATCTTCTCGGCGACGAGGAACTCGGCGATGAGATCGCCGCCTTTGCGGGTCGCGGTCCTGCGTCCTTCGGCCGCGGCGGGCAGTCCCGTTTCCGTCGGCTTGTTCATCCTCAGTCCGCCTGGATGTGCGCCTTCTCGACCACCTGCTTCCAGCGCTTCTGCTCGGCCGCGATGTAGTCGGCATACTCTTTCGGGGTCGATCCGATCGGCTCCGCGGCGTCCGGCTCGAGCTGCTTCTGCACCGCCGCGCTCCTCGCCGCCTTCCCCGCCTCCTCCGCGAGGCGGTTCGCGATCGCGTCGGGCACTTTCGCGGGGGCATTCAGGCCGTACCATTGCGCGGTTTCGAAGCCCGGATAGCCCTGCTCGGCGACCGTCTTCACGTCGGGAAGGACGGGCAGGCGCTTGGTCGCGCCCACGGCGACGGCGCGCAGCTTTCCCGACAGCACGTGCGGCATGAGCGGCGGCGTCCCCGCCGCGGTGAACTGCGTGCGCCCGGCGAGCAGATCGATCAGGTTAGGACCCGTGCCCTTGTACGGCACGTGCTGGATGTCGATGCCGCTCACCATCTTGAAATACTCGACCGCGAGATGGCCGGCGCTGCCGTTGCCCGCCGAGCCGTAGTAGAGCTTGCCGGGGTCCTTCTTCGCGAGCGCGACGAACTCGCGCAGGTCCTTGACGGGCACGCCCGCGGGCACGACGAAGATCTGCGGCACCTTCGCGAACAGCGACACCGCGCGGAAGTCGCGGTTCGTATCGAAGGGGAGCTTCTTGAACATGAAGGGATTCACCGCGAACGTGCCGATGTGGCCGATGATCAGCGTGTAGCCGTCGGGGTCGGCGTGCGCGACGTCCTCCATGGCGATATTGCCGCCGCCGCCGGGCTTGTTCTCGACCACGAACTGCTGGCCGAGCCCCTTCGACATCTCGGCCGTGAAGGCGCGCGCGATGATCGAGGAGCTGCCCCCCGGGGCGAAGGGGACCACAAGCCGGATCGGCTTGGTCGGATACTGGGCCTGCGCGCCGAAAGCGGCGACGAGGAGGGCGGCGGCGAGAGCCCGGATCCTATGCCGCACGGGCGGACGCCTTTGCGGAGCCGAGCAGATCGCGCAGCACGAACGGCAGGATCCCGCCGTGCAGGTAGTAGTCCACCTCGATCGGCGTGTCGATCCGAAGGAGCACCTTGATCTCCTTCGTCGTCCCGTCCTTGCGCCGGATGACGAGCGGGAATTCCTGGCGGGGCGCAACGCCGTTCTCGACGCCGACGATGTCGATGGTCTCGTCGCCCCTGATGCCGAGGGAGGCGACGGAGTCGTTGCCCATGAACTGGAAGGGCAGCACGCCCATCATCACGAGGTTGGCGCGGTGGATGCGCTCGAAGCTCTTCACGATCACCGCGCGCGCGCCGAGCAGCAGCGTGCCCTTGGCGGCCCAGTCGCGCGAGCTGCCGGTGCCGTATTCCTCGCCGCCGAACACGACGGTGGGCACGCCTTCGCCTATGTACTTCATCGCCGCCTCGTAGATCGGCATCTGCTCGCCCGAAGGCTGGTGATAGGTCAGGCCGCCCTCGGTGCGCGAGCCGTCGGGCTTCGCCGGCAGCATCAGGTTCTTGATGCGCACGTTGCCGAAGGTGCCGCGCATCATCACCTCGTGGTTGCCGCGGCGCGCGCCGAAGCTGTTGAAGTCCGACACCGACACGTCATGCTCGAGGAGATACGTGCCCGCGGGCGAGGTCGGCTTGATCGAGCCGGCCGGGCTGATGTGGTCCGTGGTGAGCGAGTCGCCGAAGATCCCGAGCACGCGCGCCCCGCGGATCGCGCCGGGCGCCTCCGGCTGCATCGAGAAATTCCTGAAGAAGGGCGGCTCGGCGATGTACGTCGATTTCGGCCAGCTGTAGACCTGGCCGGTCGCCGCCTGCACCGTCTTCCACATCGGATTCGCGTTGGCAACGTCGCCGTAGAGCGTCCGGAAAGTCTTCGGGTCCATCGCGTGCTTCATGTGCGCCTGGATCTCCCCGGCGGTCGGCCAGATGTCGCCGATCCACACGTCTTCGCCGTTCTTGCCGCGTCCGATCGGCTCGGTCATCAGGTCACGGAGCACGGTGCCGGCGAGCGCATACGCGACGACGAGCGGGGGCGAGGCGAGGAAGTTCGCGCGCAGGCTCGCGTGGATGCGCGCCTCGAAGTTGCGGTTGCCCGAGAGCACCGCGACGTCGACGAGGTCGTTCTTGCTGATCGCCTCGTCGATGGTCTCGGCGAGCGGCCCGGAGTTCCCGATGCAGGTGGTGCAGCCGTAGGCGGCGACGGCGAAGCCGAGCTTCTCGAGATAGGGCAGGAGCCCGGTCTTCCTCAGGTACTCGGTGACGACGCGCGATCCGGGCGCAAGCGACGTCTTCACGTGCTTCTTGACCGTCAGCCCGCGCTCGACCGCCTTCTTGGCGAGAATCCCCGCGGCGAGCAGCACGCCCGGGTTCGAGGTGTTCGTGCACGAGGTGATCGCCGCGATCATCACGTCTCCGGAGCCGACGTCGAGGCCGTCGCGCGTCCTGAAGCGCTTGTCGAGGTCTTCCGCCTTCTTCGCGAAGCCGTTCTCGGCGACGGGCTTGGCGAAGAGCTCGGTGAACTTCGCTTTCACCTTGCCGATCTCGATCCGGTCCTGCGGGCGCTTCGGTCCCGCGAGCGAGGGCGCGACGGTGCCGAGGTCGAGCTCGATCACCTCGCTGTAGTCGATATCGCCCTTCTTCGGCGTTCCGTACGTCCCCTGCGCCTTGCAGTAGGAGGCGAACGCGTCGATCTCCTCCTTTGTGCGTCCCGTGCCCTCGAAGTAGGCGATGGTCGCGTCGTCGACCGGGAAGAAGCCGATGGTCGCGCCGTAGTCGGGCGCCATGTTGCCGATGGTCGCGCGGTCGGGCACGGACAGGCTCGCCGTGCCTTCGCCGAAGAACTCGACGAACTTGTTGACCACCTTGGCCTTGCGGAGGATCTCGGTGCAGGTCAGCACGAGGTCGGTGGCGGTGACGCCGCCGCGCAGCCTGCCCTTGAGGTGGAAGCCGACGACGTCCGGGGTGAGCATGTAGATGGGCTGGCCGAGCATCCCGGCCTCGGCCTCGATGCCGCCGACGCCCCAGCCGACCACGCCGATGCCGTTGATCATGGTGGTGTGGCTGTCGGTGCCGACGAGCGAGTCCGGATAGTACGTTCCGTCCTTCCTGTGCACGCCGCGCGCCAGATATTCGAGATTGACTTGGTGCACGATGCCGATGCCGGGCGGCACGACGCGGAAGGTTTCGAAGGCCTGGGTCGCCCATTTCATAAAGGTGTAGCGCTCCTGGTTGCGCTTGAACTCGAGCTTCATGTTGAGGTCGAGCGCGTTCTTCGCGCCGTAGTGGTCGATCTGAACCGAGTGGTCGACGACGAGGTCGACCGGCACCAGCGGCTCGACCACCTTGGGATCCTTGCCGACGCGGTCGGCGACGCTGCGCATCGCCGCGAGGTCGGCGAGGCAGGGAATGCCGGTCAGGTCCTGCAGCAGGATGCGCGACACGACGAAGGGGATCTCCTCCGTGCGCGCCGCGTTCGGCTTCCAGCCCGCGAGCGCTCGGACGTGCTCCTCGGTGACCTTCTTGCCGTCGCAGCTCCGCAGCACCGACTCGAGCACGATGCGGATCGACACGGGCAGGCGCGAGACGTCGACGCCGAGCGCCTTTCCGAGCGCGGGGAGGGAATAGAGCTTCCCGGTCTTCCCGGACTTCATCCTGAATTCCTTGAGCGTGCTGAACAGATTGTGTGACATCGGACGTCCTTAGATGACGAACAGGTCGACGAACTTGTCGACCGGGGTCGATTCGAGGCGGATCGGGTCGCGGCACAGCTCGAGGATCGCGCTCTGCCGCTCCGGCGGGAAGCGTCGCGCCAGATTCGCGCGGAATTTGGATTCGAGCAAGGGAATGCCTTCGTGCCGGCGGCGGCGATGGCCGACGGGATATTCTACCGCCACCTTGCGCGTCGCGGTTCCGTCCCTGAAGAAAACCTGGAGCTGGTTCGCGATCGAGCGCTTCTTGGGATCGAGGTAATCGCGCGACCAGCGCTTGTTCTCCTTACAGATCATCTTCGCGCGCAGCGCGTCGATGCGCGGGTCTTTCGCAACGCCGTCCTCGTAGTCGGCGGCGGTCAGGTTGCCCTTGATCAGGCCAATCGCCGCCATGTACTGGATGCAGTGGTCGCGGTCGGCGGGGTTGGAGAGGGGGCCCTTCTTGTCGATGATGCGGATCGCCGACTCGTGCGTGACGATCTCGACGCGCTTGACGGCGTCGAGCCTGTCCTTCACCTCCGGGTGCAGCTGTATCGCTGCCTCGACCGCCGTCTGCGCGTGGAACTCCGCGGGAAAGGAAATCTTGAACAGGACATTCTCCATCACGTAGGAGCCGTAGCGCCGCTGGAATCTGAACGGCTTGCCGCGGAACAGGACGTCGTAGAACCCCCAGCCCTTCGCGGAGAGGACCGAGGGATAGCCCATCTCGCCGGTCCTGGCGATGAGCGCGAGGCGCACGCCGCGCGAGGTCGCGTCGCCCGCCGCCCAGGACTTGCGCGAGCCGGTGTTGGGCGCGTGACGGTAGGTGCGCAATGCCTGCCCGTCGACCCAGGCGTGCGAGACGGCGCTGACGACCGCGTCGCGCGACAGGCCCAGCATCCGCGCGACCACCGCGGTGGTCGCGACCTTGACCAGCACCACGTGGTCCAGGCCGACGCGGTTGAAGCTGTTCTCGAGGGCGATCACGCCCTGGATCTCGTGCGCCTTGATCATCGCCGTGAGCACGTCGCGCATCGCAAGCGGCGTGCCGTTGCGCGACAGCCAGTCGGCCGTGGCGAGGATGCCGCCGAGGTTGTCGGAGGGATGGCCCCACTCGGCGGCGAGCCAGGTGTCGTTGAAGTCGAGCCAGCGGATCGCCGCGCCGATGTTGAACGCCGCCTGGACGGGATCGAGCTCGAAGCGGGTGCCGGGGACGCGCGCGCCTTTCGCGATCGACGTGCCCGGGACGAGCGGCCCGAGCAGCTTGGTGCACGCGGGATACTCGAGCGCCTCGAGGCCGCAGCCGAGCGTGTCCATCAGGCACAGCCGCGCCGTGTGGTAGGCCTCGGCGCTCTTTACCTCGTAGTTCCCGACGTAATCGGCGATATCCAGCAGAACCCTGTCCGGCTTGGGCCGGACATTGGAAACGTGAGCGGACATCAATAGTCTTTTTTGACGGCCCCTTCGGCAGGCGTTGCCGGTTGCGCGGCGGGCGGCTCGCCCGAGGGTGCGGGAGCCGGGGCAGGCTCCGTGGATGCCGGCGGCGCGCTCTCGGCGGCGGGGGCGGCGGGCGCCGCCGCGGCCGGCGCTCCGGACGCAGGCAGGCGCAGGCAGCGGTAATCGCCCTTCGAATCGGAGAAGCGCAGGCCCATCGCCGCGGTCTTCTGCTTGGGCGAGACACCCTCGGGCCGGATCATGAATTCCTGACCCTGCGCGGGCTTGACCTTCCACCAGCCGCTCTGGTCGGCGGCGGAGACCTCGGAGCGGCCGTAGATCTCGCGCGAGAACCCGTCGACCTCGATCGTGACCTGGTCGGTTCCGGCGTCGGCGACGTAGAGGATCGGGGGCTTGTTGTTGTACTGCACTCCGGGCAGCCGGCACTCCCAGGTCCCGGCGATGTCGCCGGCGGGGGAGGCGGCGGCGGGGCCGGCCGCGAGCAGCGCGGCGAGTCCGAAGGGGAACGCGGCGAGCCTGAGATCCTTCATGAGTGTCTCCTGTTCCGCCTCAGCGCCGCTCCGCGAGCGGAGCCCACTTGCGGTTCTCCGGGCCGGTGTACACGGCGGCCGGACGGATGATTTTACCGTCGATTCGCTACTCGATGACATGCGCGGACCAGCCCGAGGTGCGCGACACGACGAAGATCGGGGTGAACATCGCGGTCGGCACCCCCATCATGTGATACGACACCGCGCTGTACCAGTCCAGGTTGGCGAACATCTTCTTCTCCCGCCACATGACCTGCTCGAGCCGCTCGGCGATGTCGTAGAGCTTCATGTCCTTCTTCGACGCTGACAGGCGCCGCGCGACCTCCTTGATCACCCGGTTGCGCGGGTCGCCGGTGGTGTAGACGGGGTGGCCGAAGCCGATGACGATCTCCTTGCCCGCCAGCCGCCGCATGACGTCGGCCTCCGCCTCGTCGGCGCTCCTGTAGCGAGACTGCACCTCGAAGGCGAACTCGTTCGCGCCGCCGTGCTTGGGCCCGCGCAGCGCGCCGATCCCGCCGCAGATTGCGGAGTGGATGTCGGAGCCCGTGCCCGCGATGACGCGGCAAGTGAAGGTCGAGGCGTTGAACTCGTGCTCGGCGTAGAGGATGAGCGAGGTGTGCATGGCGCGCACCCACTCCGCCGAGGGCGGCTTGCCGTGCAGCAGATGCAGGAAGTGGCCTCCGGTCGAATCGTCGTCGGTCTCGACCTCGATCCGCCGCTTGCCCCTCGCGTAGTGGTGCCAGTACAGCAGCATCGAGCCGAGGGACGCCATCAGCCGGTCGGCGATGGCGCGCGCGCCCGCGGTGGAATGGTCGTCCTTCTCCGGCTCGATGGTCCCGAGCACCGATACGCCGGTGCGCATCACGTCCATGGGGTGCGCGCTGGCGGGAACGGCCTCGAGCGCGGTCTTCACGCCTTGAGGCAGGCCGCGAGAGGCCGCAAGCTTCTTCTTGTAGGCATCGAGCTCCGTCTTCGTCGGCAGCTTCTCGTGCACCAGGAGATACGCGACCTCCTCGAACTCCGCGTCGTCGGCGAAGTCGAGGATGTCGTAGCCGCGGTAGTGCAGGTCGTTGCCGGTGCGCCCGACGGTGCACAGCGCGGTATTTCCGGCGGCCACTCCGGAGAGGGCGACCGATTTCTTCGGCTTGGGCGCCGTGGCGGTCTCGCTCATTTCCCCTTTTCCTTCGCAAACAGCTCGTCGAGCTTGCGCTCGTAGGCGTGGTAGCCGAGCACCTCGTACAGCTCGGCGCGGGTCTGCATCGCGTCGACCACGCTCTTCTGCGTGCCTTCCCTGCGGATGGCATTGTAGACCTTCAGCGCGGCGGCGCTCATCGCGCGGAACGCCGACACGGGGTAGATCGCGATCGCGACGTTGGCCGAGCGCAGCTCGTCGACGGTGAAGAACGGCGTCGCGCCGAACTCGGTGAGGTTGGCCAGGATCGGCACGCCGACCGCGTCAGCGAACTTGCGGTACATCGACAGCTCGGTCATCGCCTCGGGGAAGATCGCATCCGCTCCCGCCTCGACGCAGGCGCGGGCGCGCTCGACGGCGCGCTCCAGCCCCTCGACCGCGAGAGCGTCGGTGCGCGCCATGACGATGAAGTCGCGGTCGGTCTTCGCGTCGACCGCCGCCTTCACGCGGTCGACCATCTCGTCCTTCGAGACGAGCTCCTTGCCGGGGCGATGGCCGCAGCGCTTGGCGCCGACCTGGTCCTCGATGTGCATGCCCGCCGCGCCGGCCTTGATCAGGGACTTGACCGTCCTCGCGACGTTGAACGCGCTCGCGCCGAAGCCGGTGTCGACGTCGACGAGCAGCGGCAGCGCGCACACGTCGGTGATGCGGCGCACGTCGACGAGCACGTCGTCCAGATTGCTGATGCCGAGGTCCGGAAGCCCGAGCGAGCCGGCGGCGACGCCGGCCCCGGAGAGATAGATCGAGCGGTAGCCCGCGCGCTCGGCGAGTCGCGCCGCGTACGCGTTGACCGTGCCCACGCATTGCAGCGGCTTCTCCGCCGCCATCGCGGCGCGGAACCTCGCTCCGGCCGATGAGGGGCTCACGCGATCAGGGGCCCGATGCCGTCGCGCTCCTCGTGCAGCTCCTTCAGCGTGGCGTCCATCCGGGACCGGCTGAATTCGCTGACCTGGAGTCCCTTCACGATCCTGTACTTGCCGGCGTCGCAGGTGACCGGGTAGCCGTAGATCACGCCTTCGGGGATGCCGTAGCTTCCGTCCGAGGGAACGCCCATGCTCACCCAGTTGCCCGCGCTCGTGCCGTGGATCCAGTCGCGGATGTGGTCCATCGCGGCGTTCGCGGCGCTCGCCGCCGAGGAGAGCCCGCGCGCCTCGATGATCGCGGCGCCGCGCTTCTGAACCGTCGGAATGAAGGTCTTCTCCAGCCATTCCTGGTCGTTGATCATCGGCCAGACCTTCTTGCCTCCGCACTCGGCCTGGAACACGTCGGGGTACTGCGTGGCCGAGTGGTTGCCCCAGATGGTGACCTTGCGCACCGAGGAGAGCGGCTTGCCGATCTTCTGCGCGATCTGGCTCACCGCGCGATTGTGGTCTAGGCGCATCATCGCCGTGAACTGAGTGGGCTTGAGGCCGGGCGCGTTCTTCATCGCGATGAGGCAGTTGGTGTTCGCGGGGTTGCCGACCACGAGCACCCTGACCTTGCGGCTCGCCACGGCGTCGAGCGCGCGCCCCTGCGGCGCGAAGATCTTGCCGTTCGCCTCGAGCAGGTCCTTGCGCTCCATGCCCGGCCCACGCGGCCGGGCGCCGACGAGCAGGGCGACCTCCGCGTCCTTGAACGCCACCATGGGGTCGGAAGCGGGAATCATGCCGTGCAGCAGCGGAAAGGCGCAGTCATCGAGCTCCATCATCACACCCTTGAGGGCCTTCTGCGCTTTCTCGTCGGGGATTTCGAGCAATTGCAGGATCACCGGCTGGTTCTTGCCGAGCATCTCGCCGCTCGCGATGCGGAAAAGCAGGCTGTAGCCGATCTGACCGGCGGCGCCGGTCACGGCGACGCGAATGGGTTTGTTGGGCATGACGAGAACTCCCTGAAGAAGTGCGAATATATCCGCGTTGCCGCTTTTGCGCAGCACAAACGGCGGGTGAAGCCTGCTATAATCTTGACTCCCGTCAAGATCCCGAATAAGCAAACGAGCCGCGGAAGGACTGCCTTACATGCCTGATCTGACGGCGAAAAGAAGGCGTCCCCTCTGGTATAACCTCAGCCCGCTCAATCTCCCGCTTCCGGGTCTGGTCTCGATTTTCCATCGCGTCAGCGGCGCGCTGCTGTTCCTCGGGCTCGTGTGGTTCCTGTTCCTGCTCGACATGAGCCTGTCCTCCGAGGCGGGATTCGAGCGCTTTCGCGGCTACTTCGCGCACCCCACAGTGAAGACCGCCCTGCTCGCGCTGCTGTGGGCGTATCTCCACCATTTCTGCGCCGGCATCCGCTACCTGTTCCTCGACATCGACCGCGGGGTCGATCTCGCGACGACGCGCAAGACGAGCTACGCGGTGCTGGCCGTGAGCCTCGCGCTGACCGCGCTCCTGGGAGCGAAGCTGTGGTAGGCAAGGTCGTCGTCGGCGCGCACTACGGGCTGCGCGACTGGCTCGCTCAGCGGATCACCGCGGTGGTCATGGCGGCGTGCACGCTGGTCTTCCTCGGGGCGCTCCTCGCCGGCGGTCCGCTGACCTACGCGTCGTGGAAGGCGCTGTTCACGAAGGGTCCGATGCCGTTCATCGCGCTGCTGTTCGCGGTCAGCGCGCTGATCCACGCCTGGATCGGCATGCGCGACATCCTCATGGACTACATCAAGCCCGTGGCGCTGCGCCTCGCGCTCGAGGTGTTCGTCATCCTGTGGCTGGTCGGCTGCGCCGGCTGGGCGGTGCGCATACTCTGGAGGCTGTAGGCGTGGCGCTTTCCAAGAGAAGCTTCGACGTGGTCGTGGTCGGCGCGGGCGGCGCGGGACTGCGCGCGGCGCTGCAGCTCTCGGAGGCGGGCTTGAGCGTCGCGGTGCTGTCCAAGGTGTTCCCGACGCGCTCGCACACGGTCGCCGCGCAGGGCGGGATCGGCGCCGCGCTCGGCAACATGGGCGAGGACAGCTGGCTGTGGCACATGTACGACACGGTCAAGGGGTCCGACTGGCTCGGCGACCAGGACACGATCGAGTACATGTGCCGCGAGGCGCCGAAGCTGGTGTACGAGCTCGAGCACTTCGGCATGCCTTTCGACCGCAACGAGAACGGGACCGTATACCAGCGGCCCTTCGGCGGGCATTCGCAGAACTTCGGCGAGCGGCCCGTGCAGCGCTCGTGCTGCGCGGCCGACCGCACCGGCCACGCGATGCTGCATACGCTCTACCAGAGGAACGTCCGGGCGCGCACCCAGTTCTTCGTCGAATGGCTGGCGCTCGACCTGATCCGCGACGCGAGCGGCCAGGTGCTGGGCGTCACCGCGCTCGAGATGGAGACGGGCGAGGTCTCGATCCTGCATTCGCGGGCGACGCTCTTCGCCACCGGCGGGGCCGGGCGCATCTACGCCTCCACCACGAATGCTTTCATCAACACCGGCGATGGCCTTGGCTTGGCGGCGCGCGCAGGCGTCCCGCTGGAGGACATGGAGTTCTGGCAATTCCATCCGACCGGCGTGGCCGGGGCGGGCATTCTCATCACCGAAGGCGTGCGCGGCGAGGGCGGCTACCTGCTGAACAAGTCGGGCGAGCGCTTCATGGAGCGCTACGCGCCCAACCTGAAGGACCTCGCGTCGCGCGACGTGGTGTCGCGCGCCATGGCGACCGAGATCAAGGAGGGGCGCGGCGCCGGGCAGCACGGCGACTACCTCCTGCTCAAGCTCGACCACCTCGGCCCCGAGGTCATCGACAAGCGCCTGCCCGGAATCCGCGAGATCTCCAAGAAGTTCGCCAACGTGGACCCGGTCAAGGATCCCATCCCGGTGGTCCCCACGGCGCACTACATGATGGGCGGCATTCCGACCAACTACCTGGGTCAAGTCGTCGTTCCGCAGGCTGGCAATCCCGAGGCGGCGGTGCCGGGGTTTTACGCGGCCGGTGAATGCGCCTGCGCCTCGGTGCACGGGGCGAACCGCCTGGGGACGAACTCGCTCACCGATCTGCTCGTGTTCGGCAAGGCCGCCGCCGACTCTATCGTCAAGTTCCTCGCCGAGAACCCCGGGCACAAGGACCTTCCCAGGGACGCGGGCGAGCGCACCGTCGCGCGCCTCGCGCGACTCGACGGTCAGAAGAACGGCGAGTCGGTCCCCGAGCTCGGCACCGAGCTGCGCCGCGCCATGCAGGCGCATTGCGGCGTGTTCCGCTTTCCCGACATGCTGGCCGCAGGCGTGAAGAAGGTCCGCGAGATCGCCGACCGGGCGACGCGGACCCAGATCGGCGACAAGAGCAAAGTGTTCAACACCGCGCGCGTCGAGGCGCTCGAGTTCGACAACCTGATCGAGGTCGCGCGCGCATCGATGGTGTCGGCGGAGGCGAGGAAGGAGAGCCGCGGCGCGCACGACCGCGCCGACCACCACGAGCGCGACGACGCCAACTGGCTCAAGCACACGCTGTGGTACAAGGAAGGCGACCGGCTCGATTACAAGCCGGTCCACATGAAGCCGCTCACCGCGGAGACGATAGCGCCGAAGGTGCGCACGTACTAGGACGCCAGGGTGACCCCGTGAAGTTCAAAATCTACCGCTACGACCCGGACAAGGACGAGAAGCCGTACATGAAGGACTACGACGTGCGCCTCGACCCGCACGACCGGATGCTGCTCGACGCGCTGGTGCGCATCAAGGAGCAGGACGACAGCCTCAGCCTGCGCCGCTCATGCCGCGAGGGCGTGTGCGGCTCGGACGCGATGAGCATCAACGGCAAGAACGGCCTCGCCTGCGTCACCAAGCTCGCCGACCTCAAGGAACCGGTCGAGCTGCGCCCGCTGCCGGGCCTGCCCGTGATCCGCGACCTGATCGTCGACATGACCCAGTTCTTCAAGCAGTACCACTCGATCAGGCCGTACCTCGTCAACGACGAGCCGGCCCCGGAGAAGGAGCGGCTGCAGTCTCCAGGGGAGAGGGAAGAGCTCGACGGCCTCTACGAGTGCATCCTGTGCGCGTGCTGCTCGACGTCCTGCCCGTCGTTCTGGTGGAACCCGGACAAGTTCGTCGGGCCGGCGGGCCTCCTCCAGGCGTACCGCTTCATCGCCGACAGCCGCGACCAGGCGACCTCGGAGCGCCTCGACAATCTCGAGGACCCGTACCGCCTGTTCCGCTGTCACAGCATCATGAACTGCGTCGACGTGTGCCCGAAAAACCTCAACCCGACCAGGGCCATCGGCAAGATCAAGGAGCTGATGGTGAAGCGCTCGGTATGACGGGCGCCGAAATGAACCGCCTGCGCTGGCGCTGCCGCCGCGGCCTGCTCGAGAACGACCTCGTGCTCGAGCGCTTCCTCGCCGCGCACGGGCCGACGCTCGAGGGCGAGCGCCTCTGCGCGTTCGAGGCCCTGCTGGAGCGCAGCGACGAGGAGCTCTGGAGCCTCGCCAGCGGGCGCAGCGAAAGCCCCGACCCCGCGCTCGACGAGGTGGTCCGGCTGCTGCGGAGTTGCTGAAACCAACCAAGGAAACCCATGAGCTCCACCAAGACCGCCAAGCTCACCTACGGGAACGGCCAGTCGATCGAGTTTCCGGTCGAGTCGGGGACCATCGGGCCCGACGTGGTCGACATACGCGCTCTCTACGGCAAGACCGGGATGTTCACCTACGACCCGGGGTTCCTGTCGACGGCGAGCTGCAGCTCGAAGATCACCTACATCGACGGCGACCAGGGCATTCTGCTCTACCGCGGCTACCCCATCGAGCAGCTGGCGGTGAACTGCGATTTCCTCGAGGTGTGCTATCTGCTGCTGAACGGCGAGCTGCCGACGCCGAAGCAGAAGAAGGAATTCGACGACATCGTCATGCACCACACCATGGTGCACGAGCAGTTGATCCGCCTGTACTCCGGCTTCAGGCGCGACTCGCACCCGATGGCGGTGATGGTCGGCGTCGTCGGGGCGCTCTCGGCCTTCTATCACGACTCGCTGGACATCAACAATCCGGCGCACCGCGAGATCTCGGCGTTTCGCCTGGTCGCGAAGCTCCCGACCATCGTCGCCATGGCCTACAAGTACTCGGTCGGCCAGCCGTTCATGTATCCCAAGAACGACCTCTCGTATACCGCGAACTTCATGCGCATGATGTTCGCGGTGCCGGCCGAGGAGTACAAGCCGAACCCGGTGCTCGTCAGGGCGCTCGACCGGATCTTCATCCTGCACGCCGACCACGAGCAGAACGCGTCGACTTCGACCGTGCGCCTCGCCGGATCCTCGGGCGCCAACCCCTTCGCCTGCATCGCGGCGGGCATCGCCTGCCTGTGGGGGCCCGCGCACGGCGGCGCGAACGAGGCGGCGCTGCAGATGCTCGAGCAGATCGGCGACGTCACCAAGGTCGGCGATTTCATCAAGCGCGCGAAGGACAAGAACTCGGGGGTGCGGCTGATGGGCTTCGGCCACCGCGTCTACAAGAACTACGACCCGCGCGCCAAGATCATGCGCGAGACCTGCCACGAGGTCCTCGAGGAGCTCGGGCTGCACGACGACCGCATATTCAAGCTCGCGATGGCGCTGGAGAAGATCGCGCTCGAGGACGACTACTTCGTGAGCCGCAAGCTCTACCCGAACGTCGACTTCTACTCCGGCATCGTGCAGCGCGCGCTCGGCATCCCCGTCTCGATGTTCACCTGCATCTTCTCCCTCGCCCGCACCGTCGGCTGGATCGCGCAGTGGCAGGAGATGATCAGCGACCCCGAATACAAGATCGGCCGCCCGCGCCAGCTGTACAGCGGGTCGCCGCGCCGGGATTTCGTGCCGATCGCCAGGCGCTGAGGAGCACCGCGTGAGCGCCATGAAGGAGTTTCTGTCGAGCTCGTATCTGTTCGGCTCGAACGCGCCCTTCGTCGAGGAGCTGTACGAGTCCTGGCTCGCCGACCCGCAGTCGGTGCCCCAGCAGTGGCGCGAGTATTTCGACAGGCTGCAGTCGGTGCCCGGGCAGAACGGCGGGCGGGACGTGGCGCATGCGCCCGTGATCGCCGCCTTCGCCCAGCGCGCCAGGGCCGGGGCCGCCAGGCCCGCCGCCGCGGCGGCGGGCCTGGACCGCAAGCAGAACTCGGTGCTGCAGCTCATCGCCGAGTACCGCTTCCGCGGCGCGTTCCTCGCCGACATCGACCCGCTGAAGCGCCACGAGCGGCCGCGCATCGCCGAGCTGGAGCCGGCCTACTACGACCTCACCGACGCCGACATGGACACGGTGTACAACACCGGCACCCTGATCGGCCCCGAGCAGGCCACGCTGCGCGAGATTCTCAAGGCCCTCCAGGACACCTACTGCGGCACCCTGGGCGTCGAGTACATGTACCTGACGAGCCGCGCCGAGAAGCGCTGGATCCAGGAGCGCCTCGAGCCGATCCGGTCCAGGCCGAGCTTCTCGGCCGACACCAAGCGCCACATCCTGGAGCGGCTCACCGCAGCCGAGGGGCTGGAGCGCTTCCTGCACACGCGCTACGTCGGGCAGAAGCGCTTCTCGCTGGAAGGCGGCGACACGCTGATCCCGGTTCTCGACAACCTGCTGCAGCGCGCGGGCGCCGCGGGCGTGCAGGAGCTGGTGATCGGCATGGCGCACCGCGGGCGGCTGAACGTCCTGGTGAACACGCTGGGCAAGATGCCGAAGGACCTGTTCGCCGAGTTCGAGGGCAAGCACGACGACTCGATCCTCGCCGGCGACGTGAAGTACCACCAGGGCTTCTCGTCCGACATCAATACCCCGGGCGGCCCGATGCACCTGACGCTCGCCTTCAATCCCTCGCACCTGGAGATCGTGAACCCGGTGGTCGAGGGCTCGGTGCGCGCGCGCCAGCACCGCCGCAAGGACCGGGGCGGCGACCAGGTGCTGCCGGTGCTGATCCACGGCGACGCGGCGGTGGCCGGGCAGGGCGTGGTGATGGAGACGCTGAACCTGTCCAGCACGCGCGGCTACGGCACGGGCGGCACGGTGCACATCGTGCTGAACAACCAGATCGGGTTCACCACCTCGGACCCGCGCGACAGCCGCTCGACCCTGTACTGCACCGACGTGATGAAGATGGTGGAGATGCCCATCTTCCACGTGAACGGCGACGATCCGGAAGCCTGCGTCCTCGCGATCGAGATCGCGCTCGACTACCGCACGAAGTTCAAGAAGGACGTGGCGGTGGACCTGGTGTGCTTCCGCAAGCTCGGCCACAACGAGCAGGACGAGCCCATGGTCACCCAGCCGCTGATGTACAAGATCATCAACGCGCACCCGGGGACGCGCAAGCTCTATGCCGACCGGCTGATCGGTCAGGGCGTGATCGGCGCCGACGACGGAGACACGATGGTCGCGACCTACCGGCAGGCGCTGGACGGCGGGTTTCACACGAACAAGACGATCCTGTCCAACTTCAAGCCGCCGTTCGCGGTCGACTGGAGCAAGTACAACAGGACGAAGTGGAACGAGAGGGACGACACCACGCTGCCGCTCGCCGACCTGAAGGCGCTCGCGGAGCGGCTGACCGCCATTCCGTCGAATTTCAAGCTCCACCCGCGCGTCGAGAAGATCATCGCCGACCGCCGTCTCATGGGGCAGGGCAAGATGCCGGTCGACTGGGGCATGGCCGAGAACCTGGCCTACGCCTCGCTGCTCAAGGACGGCTTCGCCGTGCGCATCTCCGGGCAGGACAGCGGCCGCGGCACCTTCTTCCACCGCCACGCGGTGCTACACGACCAGAACCGCGAGAAATGGGACTCCGGCAGCTACATTCCCCTCAACCACGTCGCGCCCAACCAGGGCGACTTCGTCGTCATCGACTCGGTGCTGTCGGAGGAGGCCGTGCTCGGTTTCGAATACGGCTACTCCACCTCCGAGCCGAACGAGCTCGTTGTCTGGGAGGCCCAGTTCGGCGACTTCGCGAACGGCGCGCAGGTCGTGATCGACCAGTTCATCGCCGCGGGCGAGGTCAAGTGGGGCCGCATCTGCGGCATGGTGCTGATGCTGCCGCACGGCTACGAAGGCCAGGGGCCGGAGCACTCCTCGGGCCGCATCGAGCGCTATCTGCAGCTGTGCGCCGACAACAACATCCAGGTGTGCGTGCCGGCGACGCCGGTGCAGATGTTCTTCCTGCTGCGGCGGCAGATGATCCGTCCGTACCGCAAGCCGCTCGTCATCTTCACGCCCAAGAGCCTGCTGCGGCACAAGGAATCGGTGTCGCCGCTCGAGGAATTCGCGCACGAGAAATTCATCCCGGTCAACGCCGAGTGGGACGAGGACATCCGGCCTGAGAACGTCAGGCGCGTGATCTTCTGCAGCGGGAAGGTGTTCTTCGACCTGCGCGCGGCGCGGAGGGAGCGGGGCGTCCGCGACGTCGCCATCGAGCGCGTCGCCCAGCTCTACCCGTTCCCGCACGACGGGTTCCAGGGGCGGCTCGACCTCTACGCCAACGCGAAGGAGGTCGTGTGGTGCCAGGAAGAGCCCGCCAACCAGGGCGCGTGGTACTGGATACAGCGCTACATCCTCAGGCACATGCGCGAGGACCAGGTCCTCGGCTACGCCATGCGCGCGTCGTCGGCGTCGCCGGCGGTCGGGTACGCGTCGCTGCACAACGAGCAGCAGAAGGAGCTGGTCGACGCGGCGTTCCGGCCGCTGACCGACAATCTCGTGAAGCCTGTCCAGGGCACGGGAAGGAAAGCGTAGAGCATGCTCGTCGAAGTCAAGGTCCCCCAGCTCTCGGAGTCGGTGTCGGAGGCGACGCTGCTCGCGTGGCGCAAGAGGGAGGGCGAGCGCGTCAAGCGCGACGAGAACCTCATCGACATCGAGACCGACAAGGTGGTGCTCGAGCTGCCCGCCCCGGCGGACGGCGTGCTCGCGAAGATCGTCAAGGGCGACGGCGGCACGGTCAAGGCGGGCGAGGTGATCGCGACCATCGACACCGATGGGAAAGGCGTCTCAGTTGCGACCGGAACCGCGCCCGCCCCAAAGGCGGCTCCCGCTCCGGCCCCGGCGCCCAAGCCCGCCGCCGTCTCCGCCCCCGCGATGCCCGCGGCCAGGAAGATGGCCGGGGAGAAGGGAATCGATACTTCGACGATCGCGGGGACGGGCAAAGGCGGCAGGGTCACGAAAGCCGACGTGATGGAGGCCAGAGCTCCGGAAGCGCGCGCGCCGCTGCCGCAGCCTCCGGCTCCGGTGAGCGTCGACCAGCTACTGGCGGGCCGCCCGGAGCAGCGGGTGCCGATGTCGCGCCTGCGCGCGCGCATCGCCGAGCGCCTGGTGCAGTCGCAGTCGAGCGCGGCGATCCTCACCACCTTCAACGAAGTGAACATGCAGCCGGTGATGGATCTGCGCAAGAAGCACCAGGAGCGCTTCGAGAAGGAACACGGCGTGAAGCTCGGCTTCATGTCCTTCTTCGTCAAGGCGACGGTGCACGCGCTGAGGAAGTACCCGATCGTCAACGCCTCGATCGACGGCAACGACATCGTCTACCACGGCTACTTCGACATCGGCATCGCGGTCGGCAGCGCGAGAGGCCTGGTCG